>Ga0326726_10005378_pt1 | contig 11608 bp, 9 predicted proteins | sample MHFenrmetagenome_2_FD_207603 | JGI IMG/M metagenome (GOLD analysis project Ga0326726, IMG submission 207603) | Lab enriched peat soil microbial communities from Michigan Hollow, Ithaca, NY, United States - MHF15MN | ecosystem: Environmental > Terrestrial > Soil > Wetlands > Peat | place: USA...
GGAAATCAATTAGGAGGACGCGATGAGCAAAGCGAAATTTGAGCGTAAAAAACCACATTTGAACATTGGTACGATCGGCCATGTTGACCATGGTAAGACTACTTTGACTGCGGCAATTACCAAAGTGCTGGCGAAGACGGGGAAAGCCACTTTCTTAGCCTACGATCAGATCGATAAGGCGCCCGAAGAAAGAGAACGCGGCGTTACCATAAACATCGCCCATGTCGAGTACGAAACCGACAAGCGGCACTATGCTCATGTCGATTGCCCTGGACATGCCGACTACGTAAAGAACATGATTACCGGTGCGGCGCAGATGGATGGCGCAATTTTGGTGGTTTCTGCCGCCGATGGCCCTATGCCGCAAACTCGCGAACATATCCTGCTGGCGCGCCAAGTCGGCGTTCCTGCCATTGTGGTTTTTTTGAACAAAGCGGATATGGTCGATGACAAGGAGCTATTGGAACTTGTCGAACTCGAAGTGCGCGAGCTGCTCTCCAAGTACAAATTCCCTGGCGACGATACCCCCATCGTTATCGGCAGCGCGCTCAAGGCTCTGGAAGGGGATACCTCTGAAATGGGCGAGGGCGCTATCTTGAAATTGATGGAAGCTGTCGACTCGTTCGTTCAGGAACCGGAGCGAGAAATCGACAAACCCTTCATCATGCCGGTCGAAGACGTTTTCACTATCAGTGGCCGAGGTACGGTGGTAACTGGCCGGGTTGAGCGCGGCATTATTAAAGTCGGTGAAGAAATTGAAATCGTCGGCTTCAAACCGACGCAAAAGACTGTCGCCACCGGCGTCGAAATGTTCCGCAAGCTGCTCGATGAAGGCCGAGCCGGCGATAATATCGGCGTGCTCTTGCGCGGCACCAAGCGAGAGGAAGTCGAGCGCGGTCAAGTATTGGCCAAACCCGGCAGCATTACGCCGCACACCAAGTTTAACGCCGAGGCTTATGTGTTGACTAAGGAAGAGGGTGGCCGTCATACACCGTTCTTCAATGGCTACCGGCCGCAATTCTACTTCCGTACCACCGATGTTACCGGGGTAGTGAAATTGCCGGAAGGCACAGAAATGGTTATGCCGGGCGACAATATCAATGTCGAAATCGAGTTGATTACTCCGGTCGCAATGGATCAAGGCTTGAAGTTCGCTATTCGTGAAGGTGGGCGTACGGTCGGCGCTGGCGTGGTTACGAAGATCATTCAGTAACTCAACGCCGATCGCCAGGAGGATAAGGTCATGCGGGAGCTGGTAGGTTTTGCATGCGATAAGTGTAAACGGAAGAACTACACGTCGTCGAAGAACCGGAAAACAACCACCGAGAAACTAGCGCTCAAAAAGTTTTGTGCCGCTTGTCGGTCGCACACCCTGCATCGTGAGGTTAAAGTTTAACGAGGATACAGGGGTCAGTAGCTCCAATTGGTAGAGCGCCGGACTCCAAATCCGGTTGTTGCAGGTTCGAGTCCTGCCTGACCCGCCACGTTATTGCCTCGGAGATACCTCAAATGGGGGATTGGATTCAAAAAATTCAGGACGGCGTCCAGCAGGGCGTCGAATTTTGCAAAGAGTCCTGGCAGGAGTTGCAAAAAGTCCATTGGCCTTCGCGTAAGGAAACTTACATGGCGACCATGGTCGTTATCGTCGTTGTTGTCCTGGTGTCGTTGTATTTGGCGACGGTGGATTTCGTCCTGACAAAGGCAGTCCAGGCCATTATCGGTTAGTCGCTTAGGTTCTCTTCTATTATGGCGAAACAGTGGTACATCGTTCACACCTTTTCTGGCTTTGAACAAAAGACCAAGGCTGCCCTAGAGGAGCGCGTTAGGCAGCTAGGCAAGCAGGATCTTTTCGGCGAAATCCTCGTGCCCATGGAAAAGGTCGTGGAGCTGGTCAAAGGGAAGAAGAAGACCTCGTCGCGTAAGTTTTTCCCCGGCTACATCCTCGTGCATATGGAGCTTAACGACGAGACTTGGCATGTGGTTAAAGAGACGCCCAAAGTGACCGGTTTCGTCGGCGGAAGCACTAACCCGCCGTCGGTTAGCGATGAAGAGGTGAGAGCGATCACGCAGCAAATGGAAGAGGGCGCGATCAAGCCCAAGCCGCGCGTGTCGTTCTCTGTCGGCGAAAACGTCAAAGTGGTCGATGGTCCTTTCGCGGACTTCAACGGCGTCGTAGAAGAGGTCAAGCCGGATAAGGGCAAGCTAAGGGTGCTAATTAGCATCTTCGGGCGAGCGACACCGGTTGAGCTGGAGTTTGTCCAGGTCGAACGCAACTAGTTTGATGGGAAGGGTCGAAAGCAATGGCTAAGAAAGTCATCGGTGAAATCAAATTACAGATCCCTGCCGGGCAGGCGAACCCCAGTCCGCCGGTGGGCCCAGCGCTCGGCCAGCGTGGCGTCAATATCATGGAGTTCTGCAAGGCCTTCAACGCCGCAACCCAGGCGCAGGTCGGCATGGTCACGCCAGTCATCATCACCGTCTATGCGGACCGGTCATTTACCTTTGTCACCAAAACGCCGCCAGCATCGATCTTGCTCAAGAAGGCCGCTGGACTGGAACGGGGCTCAAAGGAACCGGGCAAGACCAAGGTCGGCAAGGTGACCAGGGCTCAAGTGCGAGAGATCGCCGAGTTGAAACTCAAGGATTTAACCGCCAGCGACTTGGCCGCGGCCGAAAAGTCCGTCGCAGGGACCGCCCGGAGTATCGGCTTGGACGTCGAAGGTTAGTTCGGCAACCGTAAATTGGCTCAGCTAAATCGAGGAACGCCATGAGTGGAATGGGAAAAAGCTATCGCAAAGTTTTTGAGAAGGTAGATCGCACTCAGCGCTACCAATTGGAAGATAGTTTGAAGTTGGTCAAGGAAACCGCGCGCGCAAAATTCGATGAAACCGTCGATTTGGCGATTCGCTTGGGTGTCGATCCACGTCAGGCGGATCAAAATATTCGCGGTACGGTAGCCTTGCCCCACGGCATGGGCAAAACGGTTCGTGTATTGGCATTCGCCAAGGGCGAAAAGGAGCGCGAAGCTCAAGACGCCGGCGCAGATTTTGTTGGCAGCGACGAATTGATCAAGAAAATCAGCGAAGGGTGGCTTGATTTCGACAAGGCGGTTGCAACGCCGGATATGATGGCTGCGGTCGGTCGTATCGGTAAGATACTTGGTCCACGCGGTCTTATGCCGAACCCTAAAACCGGAACAGTGAGCTTGGATATCGGCAAAGCGGTCAGAGAAATCAAGGCGGGCAAGTTAGAATTTCGCGTCGATAAGGCGGGGATTGTTCATGTGCCCGTCGGCCGTGCATCGTTTTCCGCCGAACAATTGATCGACAATGCCCGGATGGTATTACTGACTGTGCTGCGGGCAAAACCGGCGTCGGCCAAGGGCAACTATGTCAAGGCCGTGACGGTCGCGACCACCATGGGGCCCGGCATCAAAATCGATTTGGCGCAGATCCGGGCGATGGCCGCTTAACGGCTGCGGATCATTTCGCGGGCCCAATCAACATTAGTTCAGAGTAGGATCAGGGAGAAGAAAATGTCGGAAGCGCAAGTTGTCCGTGCCGGTTACGGTGAAAAATCTGAAACGGTGACCGCCGTTCACGAGCGGCTCAAGTCCGCCAAAATGGCAATTGTTACGGAGTACCGCGGCTTGACGGTTGCGCAAATGACGAAGTTGCGACGCGAGGTTCGCCAGGTCTCGGGCGAATATCAAGTGATCAAGAATACCTTGGTGCGGCGTGCGCTGACGGACACCGTCTACGGCGATTTAGCGAAGTTACTAGAAGGCCCCAACGGTTGGGTGTTTGCGTATGATGATCCGGTTCTCCTGACCAAGACTTTGCTCAAGTTTGCCGACGACAACGATAAACTGAAGATTAAGGGTGGCGTTTTCGAAGGCCGATTCATGGACCCGGCCGGCGTCAAAGTCTTGTCACAGATGCCCAGTAAGCCGGAATTGCAGGCGAAGTTGCTGGCGATGATCAACGCTCCGGCGACCCAGCTGCTGCGCACTATTCAAGAGCCCGGTGCACAGATGGTCCGTTTGCTCGAATCATTGCGCAAGGCAAAAGGCGAATAACAATCAACTAACTAGCAGATATTTTAAAGGGGGAACGTTATGGAAGGCGTATCAAGAGAACAAGTTAAAGATTACATCAAGAACATGACCTTGATGGATGCGGCGACTTTGGTGAAAGAACTCGAGGAAGAGTTAGGCGTGAGCGCAGCCGCGCCAGTAGCGGTGGCGGCGGCAGCCGGCCCAGCGGCCGCGGCGGCCGAGGAGAAGACCGAGTTCAACGTCATTCTCGCCGAGGCCGGTGAGAAGAAGATTCAGGTCATCAAAGTCGTTCGCGAACTGACCGGGTTGGGTTTGAAGGAAGCCAAGGATCTGGTCGATGGCGCGCCCAAGCCTGTCAAAGAGGGCGTCTCCAAGGCCGATGCCGAGAATATCAAGAAGAAGCTCGAAGAACAGGGCGCTAAGGTCGAAGTCAAGTAAATCTCTCGCAGTGGGTCGTTCCGTTGGATGGTTTGAGAAGGATCGTTAACCGCTAGGTCGAGAGAGGAGCACGCATGGCATTTCAGGTTGCCAATAACTTACGATTCCGCCGTAGCTTCGGGAGAATTCGAAAAATTATCGATCTCCCTTATTTGATCGAAATCCAGAAAAACTCTTACGAGCTGTTTCTGCAGAAAGATGCGGCGCCGACCGAGCGCCAAAACATGGGCCTGCAGGAGGTTTTCAAGTCGGTCTTTCCGATTAAGGATTTTAACGAAACCGCTTCCCTGGAATTTGTCAGTTATACCCTCGGCGAGCCCAAGTATGACGTCGAGGAGTGTCACCAGCGCGGCATGACCTACGCTGCACCTCTAAAGGTGACGGTGCAGTTGGTGCTGTGGGATGTTGACCAGCAGACCGGTGCGCGCAGTATCAAGAATGTCAAAGAGCAGGAAGTCTATTTCGGTGAAGTCCCGCTCATGACGATCAACGGTACCTTCATGATCAACGGTACCGAGCGGGTGATTGTCAGCCAGTTGCATCGCTCACCGGGAGTATTCTTCGAGCATGACAAAGGTAAAACCCACGCCAGCGGCAAGTTGCTTTATTCGGCGCGGGTGATTCCTTACCGTGGCTCGTGGGTCGATCTCGAATTCGATCCACGCGACGTGGTCTATGTGCGTATCGACCGGCGGCGTAAGTTTCACGCGACGGTATTGTTGCGCGCGCTCGGCATGACCAGCGAAGACTTGCTCAACTACTACTATCGCAGCGACACGATTCACTTCGACGGCCGCAAGGCGACGTTGGAGTTCAATGCGAACCATCTGCTGGGCGCGAAGGTCAGCGCGGATGTGCGCGATCCTAAGACCAACGATATTATTGTCAAAGAAGGCAAGAAGTTCACCCGGCCGGTGCTGCGCCAAATGGAAGCGGCGCGGATCAAGCAAGTACCGATCGCGCTGGAAGAAATCCTCGGACGCGTGGCGTCTCATGACGTTGTCGACCCCCACGGCAAAGAAGTGCTGGTCGAATGCAATCACGAGATCACTCAGGAAAAGCTCGATCTGATCCGTGATAAAGGGCTCACCCAGGTCGAAGTGTTGTTTATCGATGAATCGAGCGTTGGTCCTTATTTGCGCAACACGCTGCTGCAAGACCGGATTCGTTCCCCCCAGGATGCTATCCTGGAAATCTACCGACGCTTGCGGCCCGGTGATCCACCGACGGTGGAGTCGGCGACCAATTTTTTCAACAACTTGTTTTTTAATCCGGATCGCTACGATCTTTCCAAGGTAGGCCGGCTGAAGCTCAACCATCGACTCAAGCTCAACATTCCTCTGGAGCAGGGAACGTTGCGTAAAGAGGATATCCTCGAAGTGGTGCGCTACTTGATGGAGCTCAAGAACGGCAATGGCTCGGTGGACGATATTGATCACCTGGGCAATCGCCGCGTGCGGGCGGTTGGCGAACTGGTCGAAAACCATTTCCGCGTCGGCTTGGTGCGCATGGAGCGGGCGATTAAAGAAAAGATGAGCCTGCAGGACATCGAGACATTGATGCCGCAGGAACTCATCAACTACAAACCGGTTTCAGCGGCTCTCAAAGAGTTCTTTGGCTCGAGCCAGCTATCGCAGTTCATGGATCAAACCAATCCCCTCTCGGAAATCACCCATAAGCGGCGGCTTTCGGCTCTTGGACCTGGCGGTTTGACACGCGAGCGCGCCGGTTTCGAAGTGCGCGACGTGCATCCGACCCACTATGGTCGGGTCTGTCCGATCGAAACCCCGGAAGGTCCGAATATCGGTTTGATCGCGTCGCTGACCACCTATGCACGGGTCAATGACTTTGGTTTTATCGAAACCCCCTATCGCGAAGTCGAAAATGGTCGGGTTACCGACAAGATTCGCTATCTCTCGGCACTCGAAGAAGAAGACCATGTGATCGCCCAGGCGAATGCGCCCATCGACGGCCGCGGCAATTTTTCCGCGGATTTGGTTTCGTCGCGTAAGGGCGGCGAATTCGTCATGGCCCGTCCCGAAGAAGTCAATTTCATGGACGTGTCGCCGAATCAGCTTGTCAGCGTGGCGGCATCGCTAATTCCGTTCTTGGAAAACGACGACGCCAACCGCGCGCTCATGGGTTCCAACATGCAGCGCCAAGCAGTGCCGCTGTTGCGCACCGAGGCGCCGTTTGTCGGCACCGGGATGGAGCGGACCGTGGCACGGGATTCCGGTGTAACGATCGTTGCGCGGCGCGACGGTTTAGTTGAAAGCGTCGATTCCACGCGCATTGTCGTCAAAGCCGACAAGCCGGCCGGCTCACGAGATACTGGCGTCGATATCTACAACCTGGTCAAATACCAGCGCTCCAATCAAAACACTTGTAACAATCAGCGCCCGATTGTTGTGGTTGGTGATCAAGTCAAAGCCGGCGACGTCATTGCTGATGGTCCGTCGACTGAGATGGGCGAACTGGCGCTTGGACGCAACGTCGTCGTCGCACTGATGCCGTGGGGCGGTTACAACTTCGAAGATTCAATTTTGATCAACGAACGGGTGGTCAAAGAAGATATTTACACCTCGATCCACATTGAAGAGTTCGAGTGCGTATCGCGCGACACGAAATTGGGCCCCGAGGAAATCACCCGGGATATCCCTAACGTCGGTGACGAAGCGCTCACCGATCTCGACGAGAGCGGGATCATTCGCATCGGCGCGGAAGTCAAGCCCGGTCATATCCTCGTCGGTAAGATTACGCCGAAGGGCGAAACCCAATTGTCGCCGGAAGAAAAATTATTGCGCGCGATTTTCGGCGAAAAGGCCGGCGAAGTGCGCGACACCTCGCTGCGCGTGCCGCCTGGCGTTGAAGGAACTGTTATCAACGTCCGAATTTTTTCGCGAAAAGGCTTAGGCAAAGACGATCGCAGCAAATCGATCGAGGACGAAGAGGTGACACGGCTGCGCAAAGATCAGCATGACGAGGTGCGGATTCTCCAAGAAGGCGCGCTTCGCCGGTTGAAAAAACTCCTGGTCGGCCGCCGCTTGGCGAGCCGCATCAGCGACGACAGCCGCAAAGTCCTGCTCAACAAGGGACAGGAGGTCACCGAGGAAGATCTCGATCAGCTGCCGATGTCCTACTGGAGTGAGATTCAAGTCGATAACGAATCGGTGGAGAATGAGCTCGGCCGGATCATTGAAAGCACGACCACTCAGGTAAACCTGATCAAACATGCGTTCGAAGACAAAATCGAAAAGCTCAAAGGCGGCGATGAGCTGCCGCCTGGCGTTATCAAGATGGTCAAGGTGTTTGTCGCCATCAAACGTAAGCTCCAAGTTGGTGACAAGATGGCCGGCCGGCATGGCAACAAGGGTGTCATTTCCCGTATTTTGCCCGAAGAAGACATGCCGTATTTGGAGGATGGTACACCCGTCGACGTCGTGCTCAATCCGCTCGGTGTCCCGTCGCGTATGAACGTTGGGCAGATTCTCGAGGCCCATTTGGGATGGGCGGCGCGCAGTCTGGGGCACCAAATCGACGATCTCTTGCGTACCCACAATGGCGATATCGATCAATTGCGGCGCCGGTTGAAAGACTACTTGAATACCCGGGACGCCAACGAATTGATCGACGGCGCCAAAGATGTCGAGGTATTGAAGCTCGCGTCCAAATATCGCGATGGCGTGCGCATAGCATCGCCGGTCTTTGACGGAGCGGCGGAAGAGGAAATTTTCAACCTGCTGCGCAAAGCCGGCTTGCCGGCCACCGGACAGGCGACGTTGTACGATGGCCGAACTGGCGAACCCTTCGATGGCAAAGTCACCGTCGGTGTCATGTACATCATGAAGCTGCATCACTTGGTCGACGATAAGATTCACGCCCGCTCGACCGGACCCTATTCACTTGTCACGCAGCAGCCGCTGGGCGGTAAGGCGCAGTTTGGCGGCCAGCGTTTGGGTGAGATGGAAGTCTGGGCGCTGGAAGCTTATGGCGCCGCGTACACGTTGCAAGAGATGCTCACGGTGAAGTCCGACGATGTGGTTGGGCGCACACGCATGTACGAAGCGATCGTCAAGGGCGACAATCTGCTCGAACCGGGCCTTCCCGAATCTTTCAACGTCATGGTGAAAGAACTCCAAAGCCTGGGTTTGGATGTCGATCTCGTCGAAGAAAAGTAGGTAACCCCAGTACGGCTGTGCCGCTAAAACCGGAGGTGATCCTGTTATGGAAGATCTGTTTAATTTATTCGAAAAACCGAAGAATCCGCTAAGTTTTAACGCGATCAAAGTTTCCGTCGCTTCGCCGGAAAAGATTCGCTCGTGGTCCCATGGCGAAGTAAAAAAGCCTGAGACGATCAATTACCGGACTTTCAAGCCGGAACGGGATGGCTTGTTTTGCGCTAAGATCTTCGGTCCGACCAAAGATTACGAATGCAACTGCGGCAAATACAAACGCATGCGCCACCGTGGTGTGGTCTGCGAAAAATGCGGCGTTGAAGTCATCCAGTCCAAAGTGCGCCGCGAGCGCATGGGGCACATCGAATTGGCGACTCCGGTCGTGCATATTTGGTTTTTGAAGAGCCTGCCCAGCCGTATCGGCGCGCTGCTCGACATGTCGCTTAAAGACATCGAGAAGGTGCTCTACTTCGAGTCCTACATCGTCGTCGATCCGGGCGAAACACCGCTGCAGTACAAAGAGCTTTTGACTGAAGCACGCTACCGCAAGGCGGTCGAGGAGTACGGCGGCAAATTTGTCGCCGGAATGGGCGCGGAGGCGGTGCGCAAGCTGCTCAAAGAAATCGATATCCCCAAGGTCGCCGATGAATTGCGCCAGGAAATGCGCGATGCCAATTCCGAAGTGCGGCGCAAGAAGATGGCCAAGCGACTGAAAGTCTTGACCGCTTTCCGGACCTCGGGTAATCGTCCCGAGTGGATGGTGATGGAAGTAATTCCGGTGATTCCGCCGGATCTGCGACCTCTAGTTCCTCTCGACGGCGGCCGCTTCGCCACTTCCGATTTGAACGACCTCTATCGCCGCGTCATCAATCGTAACAACCGCCTCAAACGGTTAATGGAATTGAGCGCGCCGGACATGATCATCCGGAACGAAAAGCGCATGCTCCAGGAGGCAGTTGATGCCTTGTTCGACAACGGGCGGCGCGGCCGGGCGATTACCGGCCAAAACCGCCGGCCGCTCAAATCTTTGAGCGAAATGCTCAAAGGCAAAACCGGCCGTTTCCGCCAGAACCTCCTCGGCAAGCGGGTCGACTATTCGGGCCGTTCGGTTATTGTCGTCGGTCCAGAGTTGCGCTTGCATCAGTGCGGTTTGCCGAAAAAGATGGCCCTCGAGCTTTTCAAACCGTTTATCTACAACAAGCTCGAAGAACGCGGCCATGTGACGACGATCAAAAGCGCTAAAAAGATGGTCGAGCGCGAACTCCCGGAAGTTTGGGATATTCTCGATGAAGTCATCCGCGAGCATCCGGTTTTGCTCAACCGGGCGCCGACGCTGCACCGATTAGGCATTCAGGCCTTCGAACCGATCTTAATCGAAGGCAAGGCGATTCAGCTACATCCGCTGGTTTGCGCTGCTTACAATGCTGATTTCGACGGCGATCAGATGGCGGTGCATGTGCCGTTGTCCGTCGAAGCTCAGGTCGAGGCGCGCGCGCTGATGATGTCGACCAACAATATTTTATCGCCCGCCCATGGCAAGCCGATCATCGTGCCCACCCAGGATATCGTTTTGGGCTTGTACTACATGACCCGCGACCGCTTGCATGCCAAAGGGAGCGGGCGCTTGTTCAGCAGCCCGACCGAGGTCCGAGTGGCCTACGATCAGGGTGAAGTCGATCTCCAAGCGCCGATCACGGTGCGCATCAACGGCGAACGAGTCGACACCACCACCGGGCGTGTGCTGCTTTATGATGTAGTTCCCGAAGTGATTCCTTTCAAGGAAGTCAATCGGGTGATGAAGAAAAAAGAGCTGGCCAACTTGATCGATATCAGCTTCCGGCTTGCCGGCAACAAAGCGACGGTTATTCTTGCCGATCGCTTGAAAGATGTCGGTTATCGCCACGCCACGAAGGCTGGCATTTCGATTTCGATTAAGGACATGCTGATTCCGCCTACGAAAGAGGCGATGCTCAAGCAGGCGCATGATGATGTACGCGAGATTGAAGAGCAATACAAGAACGGTCTGATCACCGACGGCGAGCGCTATAATAAAGTTGTCGACATCTGGGCTGAAGTCACCGACCGCATCGCCGATCAAATGCTCGGCGATTTGGGCACGGAAAAGGTTACGGACGAGCAAGGTCATGAATTTACCGTGCCGAGCTTCAATCCGATTTTCATGATGGCCGACTCCGGCGCGCGCGGCAGCGCGCAGCAGATTCGCCAGTTGGCCGGCATGCGCGGATTGATGGCGAAGCCTTCCGGTGAAATTATCGAGACTCCGATCACAGCCAATTTTCGCGAAGGATTAACCGTGTTGCAGTATTTCATCTCGACTCACGGCGCCCGCAAGGGGCTCGCCGACACGGCATTGAAAACCGCCAATTCCGGCTACCTGACACGCCGTCTCGTCGACGTCGCGCAGGACGCCGTCATTGGCGAATCAGATTGCGGCACCATGGACGGCATCGAGATCACGCCGTTGATGGAAGGCGGCGAAGTCATCGAACCGCTTGGTGACCGGGTGCTCGGCCGGGTGGCTCTGGAAGATGTGGTCGATCCCTTCACTGGCGAAGTGATCGTCAAGGCCAACCAAGAAATCAACGAAGAATTGGTGCAGCGGGTCGAAGATGCCGGCCTGGAACGAATCAAGATTCGTTCGGTGTTGACCTGCGCATCGCGTCGCGGCGTTTGCATCATGTGCTATGGGCGCGACCTGGGTCGCGGTCATATGATCAACATGGGCGAGGCGGTCGGTGTGATCGCAGCCCAGTCGATCGGCGAACCGGGCACCCAGTTGACGATGCGTACGTTCCACATCGGCGGTACGGCAAGCCGGCGCGCGGAACAGACCACGCTAGAAGCTCGCAACGATGGTAATTTGAAATTCATCAACGTTAACACCGTGACCAACAAAGAGGGCTATTTCGTCGTTATG
>Ga0326726_10005379_pt1 | contig 11606 bp, 11 predicted proteins | sample MHFenrmetagenome_2_FD_207603 | JGI IMG/M metagenome (GOLD analysis project Ga0326726, IMG submission 207603) | Lab enriched peat soil microbial communities from Michigan Hollow, Ithaca, NY, United States - MHF15MN | ecosystem: Environmental > Terrestrial > Soil > Wetlands > Peat | place: USA...
CGCGATCGGCGACAGGGCCAACGATTATGTTCTGACGCTCTTCGAAGAGATCCAGGCGGGCAATCCCCGATGGGAGAGGCGGTTTCGTATTGAGCATGCCCAGCACATCCGTCCCCGGGACGTCTCCCGGTTCAAGAAACTGAACGTTATCGTATCCGCCCAGCCGTATCACGCAATCGATGACGGTGCCTGGGCAGAATCGCGCATCGGGAAAGCGCGTCTTGCGACGACCTATGCCTTCAGAACATTCTATGATGCCGGGGTGCGAGTCTGTTTCGGGAGCGACTGGACGGTGGCGCCTCTCGATGCAATCGCCGGCATATATGCCGCGGTAACCCGCCGGACGCTGGACGGGAAGAACCCGCAGGGCTGGATCCCGGAGCAAAAGCTCTCTGTTGAGGAGGCGCTCAGGTGTTACACCATCCAGAACGCCTATGCGGCATTCGAGGAGGGGGAGAAGGGGAGCATAGCGCCGGGGAAGGTTGCAGATCTGGTAGTGCTAAGTAGCGATCTCTTCGCGGTTAATCCGGTTGATTTCCGTGATGTCAACGTCGATCTCACAATGGTTGATGGAGAGGTGGTGTATGAGCGCTGACACGCTTCAGGGAAAAGTCATCCTTGTGACCGGGTCGACCGACGGCATAGGGAAGGAGACCGCTCTGGAGCTTTCGCGCCGCGGGGCGACCGTCATTCTTCACGGCAGAGACCTCGGGCGTTGTCAGCGGGCGCTGGACGAGGCAGTGCGAATCACGCGCAACAAGTCGCTGGGCTGCTTCGCGGCTGATCTCGGGTCGTTGCACGAAGTGCGGAGGCTTGCCGAGGATATCACTGCGCAATACGACCGGCTCGATGTGTTGATAAACAATGCCGGCGTTTTCATGACTTCGCGGATGCTCAGTGCGGATGGTTACGAAATGACCTTCGCAGTGAATCATCTCGCTCCGTTCCTTCTGACTCATCTGTTGCTGGATCACCTGAAGAAGTCCGCACCTTCGCGGATCATTACGATGAGCTCTGTCGCGCACCAGCGTGCGCGGCTCGAGCTCGACAATTTGCAGGGGGAGAAGCACTTCACCGGGTACGGAGCTTATGCCCTTTCCAAGCTGGGCAATATTCTCTTCACGTACGAGCTCGCAGAGCGTCTCCGGGGGAGCGGCGTCACGGTTCTGTGTCTCCATCCGGGGGTGATAGGAACGAAACTACTGCGCGAGGGTTTTGGCGGGATGTCCGGGGGGTCCGTAAAGCAGGGGGCAGACACGCCGGTGTATCTTGCCAGCGCGCCTGAGCTCGACATGGTTACCGGGAAGTACTTCCTTCAGCGCAAGGAGGAGCAACCAGCGCCTCTTGTGCATGATGCAGCCTTACGCAGGCAGTTCTGGGATGCAAGTGCCCGTCTTTGCGGGCTGACGTCGGACTGAGGATCGCCGTGTCGGCGTGACATGGCGGGAGAAGGGGAGAATTCTGCAGCCCGTCGCAAGGGGTTCAACATCCCCTTCCTTCCGGTGGAATCACATCAGATGGAATTCCCGCATGCATCAAGCCCTCGCGGAGAATTCCGAACTCCCCCGTTGCTACGTTCAGCGCCCCCCGACCCTCGTCCTGATGGCAGTCAGGAGATGCTTAAGGAGCAACTACGGGCTGGTAATTGACCGGTCAACGCTCGCCCGAACATGCCCTCGGTTGCTGGTTCCAGGCCCAAGGTTTATCGGGGTACTGGTGGAATTTCATCCATGTAATGGTTGATTTTCAGTCCGGACATGAAGAGCCGCCGCGAAGGGGCCTCTCTTACATGATGGGGAAGCCGAACGGCACGGGCAACCCCCCGAGGTTGTTCACTGTGGCAAGTGCTGGTTCGCGCCGGAACGGGTCGAAGCGGGGCCTCAATTCATCCGTGCATCATTGTGTACATATATTGACAATATCACATTAAAGTATATCTTTATACACATGAATCGGCAAAGACCAAAAAGAGAAAAAATCCTTTCCCTGGCGGCCAAACTCGGAATTGTCAGGGTACGTGACCTCCGCCAGCGGGGAATCCACCCGGAATATCTGCGCCGCATGTCCGGAAGCGGGGTCTTCACGCGCATCGGCCGGGGTCTCTATGTGCTTAGCTCTGCGGAGATTACCCCTTCGCATTCGATGGTCCTGGCAGCAAAATGGAAGCCGGACGGGGTGGTCTGTCTTCTTTCCGCCCTGGCCTTTCACGAGATAGGCACTCAGCTCCCCCGAGAAGTATGGATAGCCATTGATCGCCGGCATGCTACCCCTAAGGTTGATTATCCTCCCATCAGAGTGTTCCGCTTCTCTGGCTCTGCCCTCACAGAGGGAGTCGAGACTCATACGATTGAGGGTGTCCCCGTGCGAATTTACTCACCCGCTAAGACAGTGGTAGATTGTTTCAAATACCGGAACAAGATTGGGCTCGATGTTGCGCTGGAGGCCCTGCGGGAAGGCTGGCGGAAGAGGCGCTTTACGATGGACGAGATCTGGAAGTTCGCGCGGATCTGCAGGGTTGCCAATATCATGCGGCCATATCTCGAGGTGGTCGCATGACTCGCCGCCCGGTTACGGACGTTGCAGCTTCCGTGCGCCGGCGGCTGTACAATCTCGCCCAACATAGCGGGGTCGATTACAATTCACTCCTTGTCCGGTTTGCTCTGGAGCGGCTCCTCTTCCGGCTCGGGGAATCCCCCCAAGCACCTGCGTTCGTTCTCAAGGGGGCCATGCTCTTTGTGGCGTGGACGCTTTCTCAGCATCGATCAACGCGCGATCTTGACCTGCTCGGATATGGCAGACTCACTCCTGATAGTCTGCGGGAAAACTTTCGGCAGATCTGCACCACCGTGGTGCCTGATGACGGACTGCGATTTGACATCGAGACGATTAGTGTCGAGGAGATCCGTGAGCAGCAGGAATATGGCGGGTTCCGCCTTACAATGAGTGCGTATCTCGATACTGCCCGGATACCCCTCCAGATCGACGTTGGCGTTGGAGACTCCGTGGTGCCCCAACCCGAGATAATCACCTATCCCACGCTATTGAAGTTCCCCCAACCCCGTCTTCGCGCATACACTCGTGAGTCCCTTACCGCAGAAAAGACCCACGCGATTGTCACTCTGGGGATCGCCAACAGCAGGATGAAGGACTTCTGCGACGTCTGGGTCCTGTGCCACTCGTTCTCTTTCAATGGCAATATCCTTCGGCGGGCGATTCGGTCCACCTTCGAGCATCGTGCAACCCCACTGCCAGTGGAACTACCGGCTGGGCTTTCAGCCGGTTTTGGTCAGGACGGCTTGAAGCAAGCTCAGTGGGATGGATTCCGCCGTAAACTCGGCGGGACGGGCCCTGCCGTTGATCTTCCCGAAGTTGTCAGAGCCCTGCGCGCGTTTCTCTGGCCGGTTCTTCGTGCAGCCTCAAGCTCAGAGAAGTCCGATGACAGGTGGGTTCCCGATGGGGGGTGGAGACCTCTCGACCCGGGCTGAACCAAGATATTTATCGGAAAGGACAGGGATGTTGAATCCCAGTACGATTATTTCGGGGCAAGGTACTACGATTCGAGGATCGGGCGGTGGCTAAGCGTTGACCCTTTGGCAGTGCTGCAACAGTCAAACAGCCCATTTGTATTTACAGGCAACAATCCCATCCTTCGTATTGACCCCGACGGTCTCACCGACATCAATATCCATATTCATCGTTTCTATGAGACAAAGAAATCTACTCTTGGCATCCTAAGGGTAACAAACAGCGGGAATGACAAAGCTCTGGCTGGTGTCACCCTTGAGCCACCTGACAAGAACAACCAGAAAGACGTAAGCAGAATCAACGCCGACACTTACAGCGCAACGAGAACATGGAGGGATGACGCTCATGACAATGCCGATTGCATACGACTTGAGAATAAGCACCAACGTACGGATGTTCTCATTCATGAAGCGAAGACTGGTGATCCAGGAGATACGAAGGGTTGCCCCTTACCCGGGACTAGCTACGGCAAAGATCACATCGATGGCAGCAAGACAATGATGAAGAACCTCATACGTTATGTTGACCGAATTATTAAGGAAGACAAGAAAAAGAAGGAGACTACTAATATAAACGTTTTAGTTGAGGACATCGGAAAAATCGAACGGCTGTCTCCGAGCAAATCCAAGCCTGCTTCTGTTTCTGTCCCGACTACTCTCCCCCTCCTTCAACAACCACATTGAGAGGAATTGAGCCATGTCTTCTGCCCGCAGTTCCAGCTTTGCAGTTAGTGCCGTGATTGTCTTGATCCACCTTACATTCGCGCTTGCTTGGGCTGCTCCACACCCTCAACCTCCTCAAAATGACACAACCGACCAACGGAAAACCGACTGGCTACAGGTTGTGGCAAACTGGTTAGAATATGTTCATGATCCCACGAAAGATAACGCGAGTTTAGTCTTAGGCAGCATTCCTGTTTGTCCTCCGGCATGTTCAACGGAATCAAAGGAACGTGCCTTAGCTATGAGGGCCGTGTGGCGATTTGCACCGATCCTGCAAAAGCAAGTTCTTCAGGGTAAGGCATACGCAGTGGAACTTGCATTTCGACTGTCAAACTTCTCCGACGCCGACCTATCTGAACAACTGTATGATATGCTTGGGGACATCATCCTCAAACAACCACGTCTCTTCATGGCGAAGCTGCAACAATGCCGATGTCCCAATACATCTGTTGATTTCTATCTGAGAGGGTCATCTTCACCGTTGCGGTCCAGTGAGCAATCCAAGGAATGGCGACGGCGCGCCGAGGCACTAAGGAAGGTGAAAGACGCATCGTTGATCCCCCTTCGAGACGAGTGCGTCAAAGTCTTAACGAGTCCAGAGGAAGAGTAAGGAGGATGGGAATTGATGATATACCGATAAGTTCACTCAACGCGCAACAAAGTCAAATGTCTATTGACTTCAAGAATCTCAAATCCATCACCTAAGTATAGGCACCGTCCTTTGGGGAAGGACGAAAGCTTGTGGACTTTTCTTGTGTCTTGGCAGTAAAGAAGAAGCTCTTGCTCAACACCAACTGCAATGCACCTGTCGCTTCCATACGGCCCAACGTAGGAGAACTCTACCCCTTCTCCTGACATAATGTCAAGGCGACTACCTTTCTTGACGTCCCATCTGAATAGGACGGATTTGTTGCCGATGACCTTTGAATAAAATAGTTTCCTATCGCGGAGGAAGTGTAGAGAACGAACACTAGTATCAACAGGAGTGCTGCGCCCATCTGTGAAGTACAATAGGGAGGCTCGCGGCTGGGGCATAAGCAGAGACACATCGTGGTTATTTCCCCATAGTGCCTTGGGAATAAGCACCTCGCCCGCAGAGGAATCATCCCATGAACATAACTCCATCTGGTCATGTTTTAGGATGGACCGCCTAAGAAACCTGACCTTTGTCGATTCGGCCTCTATCCTGCGGATCGCAACGCAATAGTCCAGACCATTTGGCGCCATAGCAAAGCAGATAACAACAGCCAATGAGTCTGCTTTGAAATACTCTTTCCGCGTCTTCCCAGATGATATGTCGATCCCATATACTTGTTTTCCATCACTGACAACGAGGCATTGTTCGTGCGTTGACCAACGCACGGAGAGGTTCTCGTAGATAGATGAAGAGTCTGATATGCCCCACTCTCGGTTCTCGGCCCGGTCAAACGTGATCATCCGGCCGAATGTGTACTCCCCCAGTTCAAGGTTGTTGGGCCTAAAATAAACAATGTACCTATCGTTGTCAGCCATGCCGAGGAATAGGCTTCCTTTCCCTAGATCCCTTCGGCTCCCCGCGAGCCCGTCGCTCGTTACCAGCAGCGATACTAGGAGCAGACCTCTCAATGGCTTCTGTATCATTATTCTACTCCCAAGTGTACGTGATTTTTGTGATCGTCGATAGTTTTCTGGCTTTTTACATCCGCAGTACCGGCACACCTCATCAAGCTGGGGCCCATATTCTCCCGGCGGCCAGTTTGAGATTGAAATGCTGTTTGAATCGACTTGACGGGATCCGCATCGCCTATGCTTACCACAGGTTTACTATTGACCTTTGAGATATCCAAGGCTTTCCCTTCATAATGCAAACTCTTCTCGCTCCCGTGATTCCCGTTAGTCGTCGAGGAAATGGTGATCTCGGTTAGGTCCGTCTTCTTCGCAGCGTCTTTAACGGCACCCTCAAAAGCAGTTTTCAAGCTCGGTTGAACTTTGTTGTCGCTCGTATGTTTGTCGGAATCCGTATTCTCGAATTTCACCGTTACGATGGCGGTCTTGCCATCCTTATTGACTACCGAGACACTGGTGAGATTGACCCCATCTTTCACATCGTAGACCCTCTCCGGTTTCTTGGTCTCTTGTTTCGTCTCTTGCTTCTTCTCGTCCTCTGGCCCCATCCCCGTCGGATCAACCCATCCGAGCGGATTGTCATAAGCGTATGTGTAAGGCGACCAACTCCTCAACCACCCGAGATCTGACAGGGGGTCAACTGCAAGGAATCGCCCAATCCTTGCGTCGTAGTATCGTGCCCCGAAATAATCGTACTGGGATTCAACATCCCTTTGCTCTTGAACGAATTGCCGCTCGAGGCTTTCTCAGGGTGCCATAGCTGAGCTCCATGATAATGGCCATGGGGGCCATGATCGAAACAACTCTCCTCCCGCAAAGATCGCTCGCTTATGGGTATAAGTTGATTTTGATCAGCCGCTATCCGAAATGCTCACGCCATTAGAAGCAACCAGGATGGCAAGGCAGTGGGGGGCGGCAGCCTGGAAAGGCGCATTCTGGAATTTCCGGATCCCTTAGATAGCTGAACCTGAGACTGCAACTGTCTTCTAGGAATTGATATTTCGGTTCTGCTACCGGCTGACCGAAGAGAGGTAACGCGACAAAATCGCCTCGACATCTTCATGGAGCTCTTCAAAACGTATATCGAGTTTTCTCTTCCGTGATCGTTCTTCCACAAGAGTAAGAGCGGTGCGGATCGAGTCGACGATGAATCGCTTTCTCTTATCAGTGTCGACTTCGTGGAAACTCTCCTTACGTACAGGTATTCCAACCGAAATCGCTCTTTCCTTTGTACTGTATCGGGAGACTTTGGGCTGATCTGGGCCGTTAACTGGGTACTTGCCTTCAACGTAAAACCGGATCAGAATGAGTTTCAAGTCCTTTCCGTATGTTTTTCCAGCAAGTCCTTTCTCGACCAAAGTTCTAATGCCTTGCTCTCCCCAAATGTAGGGGTCAAAGAGGGCCCCTGCCTCTGGGTCTCCGGCCTTCTCGAAGAATCCTATCATGGGTCTACCCCTGGTTTCTTTTTCCCAGCCCAAGGCTCCTTGTTCAGCGGGCCCGGTTTTTTCTCAACTAACTCGCGTTCCTTGCTGACCATTTCACGCCGACTTCCCCGATCCAAGACTGTCATTTTCTTATCCTTTAAGAAAGCTTTGGAATATCGGTTCTCTTCTTTCAGAGCAGAAGTCACCCCGTATTTCAGATGAGTCCCTTTTTCTTTGTCGACCAATTGATAGAGCATGGTAGGTTTTGGGCTGTTTAGCGAGTTTCCGTGAACCGCGCCCGACGCAGCGTTGCTTCCCTTTTCGGAAACCAATGCTGCATCTGTCACAGCCTGTCCTCCGCGCACCTCAGCTGCCGCTCCTGCCGTGAGCAAGGCACCAACAATATTTCCTGCTATATTCCCAATTGCTTTCCCACGCGCGAAGTCTCCGGCCGGCGTCGCGGGCCCCATGATCGTCTGCCCCGTCTGCTCCAATGCTGCGCCCAGTCTTGCCGCTGTGCCAGGCAGGTCGGAAAGGACATTGCGTACCCCTTGGACCGTTTGATCGAGATGGAGAACCATCTGGACTGGAGCGGTCACCGCAGAAACCACACCCTGCGCCACGCCGACGCCATAACCCTGAAGTGCATCCAAAATCCCAGCCCCATCTGGGTCAACGAATCTCAGCGGCGAATTAGCGGAATAGACAAATGGGCTGAGGTTTGGATACTTCTCTGCCAGCGGATCGCCTGCCAGCCACCGGCCTATCCAGGCATCGTAGTATCGGGCCCCGAAATAGTCGTACTGGGATTCAACATCCCTGTAGGTTCCACGCACCGCCCTTTATCCACTTCTTCGCGACCAGTGCGCTGATTCCTCTTGTCCGGTCCTTCTGTACGCCCTATCTTCCAGCCGTCAGCTTCCAGATTCTCTAGATGATACCAAAGCCAACTGTGATGCGCAAGAACGAGGATCCTCTCGCTTCTCACGTGAGAGAACTGTCTCCAAAAGACGGAGAGGAGGAGGACTTTACAAAACCACACTGGACAATACCTTCTTGAAAGGAGGATGTATGAATCACTCCAACGAACAGACCCAACAGACCTCAGCTCGACTCTCTCGCCTCATACTTCGATCATGGTGGCCTTCCCATGGAGATGGGGCCAGTCTCCAACGGCTCACTCTTCAGCAGTTCAGAGAGCAGATGGTGGGGCTACTACGCGGAAAGATCTGTGGCTCAACTCTGGCCCTTTACTGTTTCTCTCTGCGAGCGCTTTCCCGCGTTGTGGGCGATCTCCCGATCGCTTCCCTCCGCGCCTATCACATCGAACTGTTCATGGCACGACGGCTGGAGGAAGTATCAGCTGTGAGAGTCAATATTGAATTCCGCGCTTTGAGGGCCATGTTTAATAGGGCCGCGGTATACGGCATGGTGAATGAAAATCCGATGGCGGGCTTGAAACAGGTCCGCCTACCTCGTCAAGAGCCCCGAGCGCTCTCCCGGAAGGAGTTCGCAAGTCTCTTGTCGGTCATCGACAACAAGGAGTATCGTGCACTGGTGATCGTGGCCGTCTGCACGGCCATGCGGGCAGGTGAGATGGCATCTTTGCGATGGCAGGATGTGGATCTTGCCCGAGGTATCATCCACCTGGTTAACAGGGATGGATTCCGTCTGAAGGGATTGCGTGGCAGGGATGTTCCCTTAAATCATCGGGCGGCGCAAGTGCTGAGGGTACTCCCTCCACGATCCGAGAGGGTTTTCGTCAATAGGCGAGGAACGCCATACACAACCCACACCCTTTCCGTCTGGTTCAAGAAATACGTCCGTCTTGCCACGCTCCCTGAGGATATCCACTTCCACACTCTTCGCCACACCGGCGCTTCATGGATGGTGGAGCGAAAGGTCCCTCTGCCATATATTCGGGAGATCCTGGGTCACGCATCGATCACCACAACGATGATCTACGCCCACAGCACCGTCGAGCATCTGCGCCAATCGGTTCTCAAGCTCGACCCGATCATTGCCTGCTGAATGGCGGCTTTTCCCCTTCGGGTATATCCTCCTTCTCTCCACTTATCACTTACCCCGTTTTCCAAACCCCCGACGCAAGTGTGCCATGGACTGCTTTTCCAGTTCACTAAGAAGGAAGCTGCTCAAAGGCAACGATGTTGCTAAGCTCTGATCTTGAGGGACAGAGGGGTCTTCATAATTGCTGCGAAGTTGAAGTTATGACGATTTCAAAAAGGACTTGAATTTCTCATAAGACCTGCTTATTCTCTCGTCATGGTAGCGAGAGAGCTCCAGGCAGAACTTGACGAGGCCGCCTCAGAATACCCTGTGGTCACGATCCTGGGTCCACGGCAATCGGGGAAGACCACGCTGGCCCAGATGGCCTTTCCCGGCCGGCAGTACCGATCCCTGGAAGACCCTGATATCAGATCAATTGCCCATGCAGATCCGCGGGGCTTCCTGGACGCGCTCCCTCAAGGGGCGATCCTCGACGAGATCCAGCGCGCACCCGAGCTTCTCTCCTACATACAAGGAAGAGTAGATAAGCGGAGAAAGAGCGGACAGTTCATCCTGACTGGAAGCCACCAGCCGGCACTTCAAGCTGGGATCAGCCAATCCCTCGCAGGTCGAACAGCTGTGCTGACCCTGCTGCCCTTCTCGATCCCGGAACTCCGCCACTACAAGAAGACTTGGAATCCGTTCGATCTGGCGGTTCGCGGGTGCTTCCCACGGCTGCACGAAGAACAACTCTCCCACCGCCGCTTTTTCAATGGATACCTGCAAACCTATGTCGAGCGAGACGTCCGCTCGTTGATCAACCTAAAGGATCTCCGGGTCTTCCAGCGGTTTCTGACGCTCCTTGCCGGCCGTGTAGGACAGGTGGTGAACTTCAGTTCCCTGGGCAATGATGTGGGTGTTTCGTCCACAACAATCAAGAGTTGGGTGAGTATTCTGACAGCTTCTTTTGTCATCTTCGAACTTCCGCCTTACTTCGAGAACATCTCGAAGCGGGTCATCAAATCTCCCAAACTATACTTCACCGATCCGGGACTCGTCGCTCATCTTGCCGGCATTGAGACCGCAGAGCAACTTGCGCGGGATCCGCTGCGTGGTGCACTCTATGAGAACCTGGTAATCCTCGAAGTGCTGAAGGCCAGGCTGAACCGCGGGATGTCTCCATCTCTGTACTTCTATCGGGACACGAACGGCAACGAAGTGGACTTGATCATCAGGGTGGGACGGAAGCTTGTTCCAGTGGAGATCAAATCCGCATCGACGTTCACCGAGGACTTTCTGAAGGGGATATCTCGCTTCCGCGAAACCGTTGGAGTTCGGGCCAACGCAGGATTTGTATTCTACAACGGAAAGGACCGGTTCATTGTCAGGGGTGCCGGGATACTCAATCCATTTCTGCATGACGGTCTGAGCGCCGCGACGGCAGCTCCACAGTAGTCACTCCGGCGCACAAGCGCATCTTATCGTTGTGCTGATAGCCCCCCCAGATTGCGGCAAGAGCCGGTTAGAAGACTGGAATGTTGAATCTCATACAGGATTCAACATCCCTTTCTCATGGGTCCCCAACCGTCAAAGTCCGTACGCAGCCATATCTCCCCAAATGATAGTAACGGAAGACCGCACGAACAAATGCCTTGCATAACTTGAGTCGAAAGTATATTTTACTGCACCAACATAACCCCCATGAGGGTATAATGATGCAGAAAAGAGTAACACGCTTGGGTCCACGGGAAGCGGAGTTTCTTTCTCTCCTCTCGAGCAAAAGCTCGATGTTCGATTTCGAGCAGGCGGTGGGATTCTGGGGAAGCAGGGAGATGGCAGGGAAAAAGCTCTCCGTGCTCGAAAAACGTGGTTGGCTTGCGCGCCTGGAGAAAGGCAAATACCTGATTATCCCCCTTGAGGCGGGAATCGACCGCAATTGGTCCGAGGAGTCGTATCTCATTGCCACGTCACTCGCGAAGCCCGCTGCTATTGCCTACTGGAGTGCCATGCGCCACTGGAACTGGACTGAGCAGATTCCCAGAATCGTGTATGTCCAGACCACGAGAAGAAAAAAGAACGCCAGGAGTACGATCCTTGGCGTACAGTACGAGTTTGTGACTGTGAATGGCAGGAAGTTCTTTGGCAACATCAAAGAATGGCGCCAGGGGCAGCCGGTCTTGATCACTGGTCGCGAGAAGACCCTGCTGGACTGCGCGGACGATGTCGAACGGGCCGGAGGGATCGAGGAGCTTGAAAAGGCTGTTCGTAATGGCGCCCCGGAGGCATCGTGGCCGACTCTGCATGAGCACGTCCGCCGGTTTCC
>Ga0326726_10005380_pt1 | contig 11606 bp, 6 predicted proteins | sample MHFenrmetagenome_2_FD_207603 | JGI IMG/M metagenome (GOLD analysis project Ga0326726, IMG submission 207603) | Lab enriched peat soil microbial communities from Michigan Hollow, Ithaca, NY, United States - MHF15MN | ecosystem: Environmental > Terrestrial > Soil > Wetlands > Peat | place: USA...
CTCTACTTCGACCCCCGGCTCTCTGCCGACGGAACGGTCAGCTGCGCGACTTGCCACAATCCGGCCCTCGGCTGGTCCGATAAAGGGCCGACCAGCGAAGGGATCCACGGCCAGCTCGGCGGCCGGCGGGCCCCGCCGGTCTCCAACGCAGCCTACAGCCCGCTCCAGTTCTGGGATGGCCGCTCGCCCTCGCTCGAGGACCAGGCCAAAGGCCCCATCCAGAATCCAATCGAGATGGGGAACACCCACCAGGCCATGATCCAGACCGTGTCCAAGATCTCCGCCTACCAAGCGGAGTTCAAAGCCGTGTATGGCGAGGGCCCGATCACCGTGGACCAGGTCGCCGAGGCCATCGCGGCCTTCGAGCGGACGGTCGTCACGACGGATTCGCGGTTCGACCGTTACGTTCGAGGCGACCACGGCTCCCTGAGCCCGCTGGAGAAAGAGGGTCTCGAGATCTTCAACGGCAAGGGCCACTGCACGGCCTGTCACTGGGGCCCCTACTTCAGCGACGGGCGCTTCCACAATCTTGGCGTCCCGCCCCGGGACCCCAAGAAGCCCGACCTCGGACGATACGACGTGACCAAGAACCCCAGGGACAAGGGCGCGTTCAAGACGCCCACGGTCCGTGACGCGGCCCGGCGAGCCCCCTACCTCCACGACGGTTCGGAGAAGACGCTCGAATCCCTGATCGATTTCTACGACGAGGGCGGCGGCAGCGATCCGAACCTCGACCCGCTGATGGTGCCGCTGGGCCTGTCGAAGCACGAGAGGGCCGCCCTCGTGGCCTTCATCAAATCGCTCGACAGCCTCAATTCGGAAGTGGCCGACGTCAAGCCCATCGATCCGCGGGACCTGCCGCGCTGAGGAGGGAGCCATGAAAAAGACATTGACGACTGTCTTCGCCGTCTCTCTCGCCCTCCTCATCCTCAGCCAGACCGCGCTGGCCATCCCGGCCTTCGCCCGTAAACACGGGTTCAACTGCAATATGTGCCACGTCGGGTTCACCAAGCTCAACGATTTCGGCCAGCGCTTCCGCGACAACGGCTACCAGATCCCCGGCCAGCAAGGTCTCGAAAAGACCGTCTTCGAATCCGCTTTTCCGCTCGCCTTGCGCACGACGACAGGCTACAGCCTCTTCGGGACCGGCGGGCAGACCGCGGGCGGCTTCCACGTCTACAACCTGGACCTTCTTTCGGGAGGCGTCCTCCACAAGAACATCTCCTACCTGTTCATCTACACGCCGCGGATCGACGAGCCGGCCGCCGATTTCACCGGGCCGGGCCCGGGAGACAATCCCGCCCAGTTCGCGGCCATCGAATCGGCCGCCGTCGTCTTCAGCAACATCGTCCGGGACAAGCTCAACCTGCGCGTCGGCCGCTTCGAGCCCGGCTTCCAGCTGATCAGCGCCAAGCGCAGCTATTACGTCTTGCAGCCGTACGAGATCTACAATTTCGCCGGCACGCGAAACAGCTTCGATTTCTCGGCCAACCAGATCGGCGTCGAAGCGACGGGCCGCTTCAAGCCCGGCCTCAAGTACGCCGTGGGCTACATTAACGGGACCGGGGCCAATCCCGACAACAACAAGTTCAACGACGTCTACCTGGCTCTATCCAAGACCTTCGGCAAGGGCGAGGGTCAGTCGGCCGGACAGCGCATCGGTGTCTTCGGCTACCTGGGCTGGCAGCCGACGATTCTCCTCGTTCCGATCGTCTCGCCCGTCGGGGACGTCAACGGCGTCGGCAACCGGACCTATTACCGCTTCGGCGGCGACATCAGCCTGAACTGGAAGACCTTTAACTTCCAGGGCATGGCGTTCCGCGGCGTGGACAACCGCGACTTCAACGACTTGGCGCCGACCCTTAACTACGCGTTCTGGGGCGGCCTCGCCGAGCTCGACTGGGCGGGCCTGCCCAACAACCGGCTCGTTGCCTCCCTGATGTACAACTGGGTCCGGCCGCCGGATTACAACGCTGTCCACAAGCTCGACGCCTGTTCGGCGCTCGTCCGTTATTACCTGGGCAGCTGGTCCGCGGTCAACGTCGCGATCCACGCCGAGTTTACGCGTCGCCAGCTCGGCTCCGTCGCTCCGATCAAGGAGAACCTGTTCACGCTTCTGTTGGATTTCGATTTCTAGGGACTGACGGAAATCCACCGGGGGAAGGCCCGCATCCTGCGAGAGCGGGTTCTTCCCCCTTTTTCCGATCTAACGGATGACGACAGGGGTCGGGCCGACGGTCCACCCCTGGCGATAGCGGATGACGGCCTTCTTCACGAGCTTCTTCCCCCCGGCCTCGAACGTAACCGTGTACTCGCCCGGCCCGGCCAACCGCGCCCCTCTCCCCGGGCCGGAGGGCGCGCCGGGACCAGCCTTCAGGCCGGGCCGGCGAGGTCTCATGTCCCAGCTCAGGGTGTGGATCCCGGCCTCACCCTTGCCCTCGAGCTCGGCGAGCACGTCGCCTTCGGGGCCGGCCACGGTGACCTTGACCGGACCCTCGAGCTTGGCCTTGCAGTAGTAATTCAACGCGAACGCACTCGGCTCGTTCGGCGTCAGAAGATGGCTGTCTCCGAGAAGCTGGTAGTTGCCGAGTGCCGCGGTCACCCGCTGCGTCCGCGGCTCGATCTCGAACGCATGAAAGTCCTCCTCGAGGACGCCCGCCGTCATTTCCTGAAGGGACGAGACATCGACGATGTAAAGCCCGCGCCCGTATGTCGCCACGACGAGGTCATTCTCGCGGGGGTGGGTGACGAGATCTGTGATCTTGACCGACGGCATCCCCGCTTGGAACGGAAGCCATGACGACCCGCCTTCGAACGTGACGTAGAGACCCCACTCCGTCCCGGCGAATAGGAGATCGGCATTCTTGCGGTCCTGGATGACGACGTTGACCGGCTTCCCGGCCGGCAGGTTCCCGGCGATCGACGTCCAGGTCTCGCCGAAGTCGGTCGTCTTGTGGATGGATACACGGCCGTCGTCGAGGCGCCAGCCGGTCTTGGCCACGAACGCCGTGCCCGCGGCGTGGGGCGACGGAAGGACGCGGCTCGTCCAGAAATCCGCCGGACCTCCCGCGGCCGCGAGCTTGGCTGTCCGGTCGAACCACGTCACTCCGCCGTCCTTCGTCACCTGGACTTTGCCGTCGTCCGAACCTGCCCAGATGACACCCGGCATGACCGGTGATTCGGCCAGCGTCGTCAGCGTGCAGTAGCTGATGTTGCCTTCGCCGTGCAGTTTCGCGTCCTCGTTCGTCGTCAGGTCGGGGCTGATCTCCTGCCAGTTGTCGCCGCGGTCGAGCGATCTGAAGACGACTTGGGCCCCGGTGTAGACGATGCCGGGATTGTGGGGAGAGAGCGCGATCGGCGGCGTCCAGTTGAAGCGCAGGCGCGGCGCGCCGGCCGGCCGCCTGGGTGTGATCTGTGTCTGGCTGCTCGTCTTCTGGTCGTAACGCCACATCGTCCCCATCTCGCGGTTGTTGTAGACCCAGCGCGAGTCGGTCTGATCGACGCAGTTGTACATGCCGTCCCCCCCGCCGACGGTGACCCAATCGGCGAGCGAGATCTCCCCGGCCCAGCCGTTCGAGGGGCCTTTCCACGAGTCGTGGTCCTGAAGGCCGGCGTAGATGTTATACGGATCCTCCATGTCGACGCCGACGGCGTAGCATTCCCCCAGCGGAATATTATAAGCGTGGTGGCTCGTCTTGCCCCGGTCATAGGAGATGTTGACGCCCCCGTCCGAGCCGAAGATGAGCCGGTTCGGATCGAGCGGGTCGACCCACATCGCCCGCCAGTCCCCGAAGGCGCGAGGCATGACCCCGTCCGATGGCCAACCGAGCCCCTTCCATGTCTTGCCGCCGTCGTTCGACGAGGCGAGCGACTGCCCGGTGATGTAGACCGTCGCGGGGTCGTTCGGGTCAAGGCGGAGCTGGTTGAAGGAATAGGGGGCCTTGTTAAGGGCCGCCTCGGAACCGGCGTTGACCTTGCGCCAGGTCTGGCCGCTGTCGTCGGTGCGATAGACCTCGTTGCCGGCCGTCCGCGGGGTCGGCTCGGCGCCGCGGCGCTTGTCCTGCTCGGCCTCATCCGCCGTCGGCGGGCGGCGGTTGCCGTTCTCGACGACCGCATAGAGGATGTCAGGGTTCTTTTGATAGATGTCGAGGCCGATCCGGCCGATGCGTCCCGTCGGCAGCCCGCCGCCGAGCCGCGTCCAGGTCTTCCCTGCGTCGATCGTCTTGTAGATCGCGCTTTCCGGGCCGCCGAGCTCGTAGTGCCATGGGAGACGGACCTTATCGTACATGGCCGCGTAGAGCGTGTCGGGCGCCGATTCGACGATGGCCAGGTCGACGGCCCCGATCTTGTCCTTGACGTAGAGGACTTTCTTCCAGCTTTTGCCGCCGTCGGTCGTCTTGAAGACGCCGCGCTCGGCGTTCGGCGTGAACAGGTGCCCCATGGCCGCGACATAGACCGTGTCGGGATCCTTCGGATGAATGAGGACCCGGGCGATGTGATGCGAGTCCGCGAGGCCCATGGGTGTCCAAGTCTTGCCCGCGTCAACGGATTTCCAGACGCCGTCGCCGGAGCTGGAGCTCCGGGCGCAATAGGCTTCGCCCGTGCCGACCCAGACGACGTTCGGATCCGACGGGGCCACGGCGACATCGCCGATCGAGAGCTTGGGCTGGGCGTCGAAGATGGGCTCGAATGTCGTGCCGTTGTTGACCGTCTTCCAGACACCGCCGTTGCGCGTGCCTACGTAGAAAGTATAGAGGTGGTCGCGCGACGGACCCGCCGGGACGGCAAAGCTCGTTACCCACGACCCGGCCCGATAGGGCCCGAGGGCGCGGCTGGTGAAGCCTTTGAGCAGATCCTCGGTGAAACGGCGCGGGGCCTGCTGGGCCTGGCCGGCCGCCAGGACAATCACAAGGAGAAACGAGGCCGAAGCGATCATTCGGGAAAGCGGGTTTTTGCTCATGGCTCCTCCGGCGTTATTATATTCAGGCACGCTCTCAAGAGAAAGCCCTGGCACGCCAATATCGGGGATACAATACCAATTTCCGAATTTGCCGTAGACGCCGGGCCTCCGTGCGGCGATTTGACATTTCAAGCCGATGAGAGCTTGGATCGGTTTGTGAAATTGGGGAATTGGTATTGTGTCCCCGATTTGGCGACAGTTGCCCCCGGATGGGCCCTGAGTATAATAAGAGCTGGCTCAAGCCGGTCGCAGCGATCCCGCGGAGGTCCACGCTCATGAAAGCCGCCAAGTACGCCCTCGGACTCGACTTCGGCACGAACTCCGTGAGGGCCCTCCTCGTCGATATCTCCAACGGCCACGAGGTCGGGACGGCCATCTTCGATTACCCGAGCGGCGCCGCCGGCATTCTCCTCGATCCGAAGGACGCCAATCTGGCCCGCCAGAACCCGGCCGACTGGATCCGCGGCATCGAAGGCGCGGTTCCCGCGGCGCTGATCGAGGCGAGGAGGAAGAATAAGGCCTTCGAGCCCGCGGCCGTCGTCGGCATCGGCGTCGACACGACCGGATCGACCCCCCTGCCTGTCGATCGGGCCGGCAAGCCCCTGGCCCTCTATCAAGAATTCAAGAAGAACCTCAATGCCCAGGCCTGGCTTTGGAAAGACCACACCGGGCATGCCGAAGCCGCGGAGATCACGGCCCTGGCCGCCGCCGAGCACCCCGAGTACCTGGCCAAGTGCGGCGGGACCTATTCCTCCGAATGGTTCTGGAGCAAGATCCTCCACGGACTGCGGACGGACCCGAAGGTCGCCGCGGCCGCCTTTTCCTGGGTCGAATGCGCCGACTACATCCCCGGCCTTCTCACCGGGATCGCCGATCCGTTGCGGATGAAACGGAGCCGCTGCGCCGCCGGACACAAGGCCATGTTCAACGACCGCTGGGGCGGCCTTCCCGCCAAGTCGTTCTTGGCCAAGCTCGACCCGCGCCTCGGCGAGCTTCGCGACCGCCTTTACAACAAAACCTGCACCTCGGACGTCGCGGCCGGCGGCCTGACCAAAGAATGGGCCAAGAAGCTCGGCCTGCGGCCCGGGATCGCCGTCGCCGTCGGTTCTTTCGACGCCCATCTCGGCGGCGTTGGCTCGGGCGTCGAGACCGGCCGCTTCGTCAAGATCATCGGCACGAGCACCTGCGACATCTGCGTCTGGCCGTCGTCGAAGAAGCTTCCCGACGTGCCCGGCCTCTGCGGCATCGTCGACGGCTCGGTCCTGCCGGGCTACCTCGGGCTCGAAGCCGGACAGTCCGCGGTTGGCGACATCTTCAACTGGTTCGTCAACACGATCGAGCCCGGCGGGCCGAAAAAGGGCTCCCACGCTGCCCTGACCCGCAAGGCCGCCGCCCTGAAGCCCGGTGAATCGGGCCTCCTCGCCCTCGACTGGCTCAACGGCAACCGGACCATCCTCGTCGACCAGCGCCTCACGGGTCTCCTCGTCGGCATGACGCTCCACACCAAGCCCGAGGAGATCTACCGGGCCCTCATCGAGGCCACGGCCTTCGGCGCCCTGACCATCATCCGGCGCTTCGAAGAGTACGGGGTCAAGATCCGCGACGTCGTCAACTGTGGCGGCATCGCCGAGAAGAATCCCCTGGTCATGCAGATCTATGCCGACGTCACCGGCCTCGAGATGAAGATCGCCCGCTCGGCCCAGACGTGCGCCCTGGGCGCGGCCATGGCCGGGGCCGTCGCGGCCGGCCGCAGGGGCGGCGGCCACGAGACGTTCGCCGCGGCCCAGGCCGCCATGGGCGGCGTCAAGCGGACCGCCTTCAAGCCCAACGCCGCGCGCCACAAGGTCTACGTCGAGCTCTACGCCCTCTATCGGGAGATCCACGACGCCTTCGGGACCAAGGCCTGGAGCGGGAACCTCTTCAACGTCATGAAGGACCTGCTCGCCCTCAAGGACCGCCAAAGGAGATAAACGCGATGCTCGCCGAGCTCAAGGAATCGGTCTGGAAGGCCAACCTCGACCTGGCCGGGTCCGGCCTTGTCATCCTGACCTTCGGCAACGTCAGCGGCATCGACCGGCGCCGCGGCATCGTGGCCATCAAGCCGAGCGGCGTCCCCTACGACGCCATGAAGGCCGACGACATCGTTCTTGTCGACCTCGAGGGCAGCGTCGTCGAGGGCTGGCTCAGCCCTTCCTCGGACACGCCGACGCACGTCGAGATCTACAAGGCCTTCCCCGAGGTCGGGGGCGTGGCCCACGTCCACAGCACCTACGCCACGATGTTCGCCCAGGCACGGCGGGAGATCCCCTGCTTCGGGACGACGCACGCCGACCAGTTCCACGGCCCCGTCCCCCTGACCCGGCTCCTCGTCGAAGCCGAGGTCGCCGCGGCCTACGAGCAGAACACAGGCCGGATCATCGTCGAGCGGTTTGCCGGGCTCGACCCGCTCGAGCTCCCGGCCGTCCTCGTCGCCGGCCACGGACCCTTCACCTGGGGCCGGACCCCGGCCGAGGCGGTCGAGACGGCCCTCGTCCTTGAACAGACGGCCCGGCTGGCCTTCGGCGCGATGGCCCTCGATCCCCGGCTCCCTCCGCTCGACGCGTGCATCCAGGAGAAGCATTTCCGGCGCAAACACGGGCCCGACGCCTATTACGGACAGAAAAAGGAGAGTGATCATGACTAACATCCCCAAAGTGCGCCTCGGCCTCGTTGCCGTCAGCCGTGACTGCTTCCCGATCGAGCTCTCGCGCAAGCGCTCGCTTCGCGTCGCCGAAGAGTGCCGGAAGGCCGGCCTGACCATCGTCCGTATCCCGACCGTCGTCGAGAACGAAAAGGACGCCCTCCAGGCGCTCGAAGAGCTCCGGGCGAAAAAGGTCAACGCCCTGGTCCTCTACCTCGGCAACTTCGGCCCGGAGACGTCGGCGACGGTGCTGGCCCAGAAGTTCGACGGGCCGGTCATGGTCGCCGCCGCGGCCGAGGAATCGGGAAAAGACCTCATCGACGGGCGCGGCGACGCCTACTGCGGCCTGCTCAACAACTCCTACAATATGGGCCTGCGCCGCCTCCGCCCCTACGTTCCGGAGTATCCCGTCGGCATTCCCGAGGAGGTCGCGGCGATGATCGCCGGGTTCGTGCCCGTGGCCCGGGTCGTCCTGGGATTGGCCAAGCTTAAGATCTTCTCCTTCGGACCGCGTCCGCAGGATTTCCTGGCCTGCAACGCGCCGATCAAGCCCCTCTACGACCTCGGCGTCGAGATCATGGAGAACAGCGAGCTCGATCTCTACGACATCTTCCGCAGGGCCGAAGGTGACCCCAAGGTCAAGGCGGTCGCCGCCGACATGGCTAAGGAACTCGGCGCCGGGAACGCCTATCCCGACATCCTGAACAAGCTGGCCCGGTTCGAGGTCGCCCTGCTCAAGTTCATGGAGGCGAACCTCGGCGCGTCCGAGTTCGGCATCTTCGCCGACAAGTGCTGGCCGGCTTTCGAAAGCTACTTCGGCTTCGTCCCCTGCTACGTCAACTCGCGGCTGGCCGCGCGCGGCATCCCGGTCGCCTGCGAGGTCGATATCTACGGCGCCCTCAGCGAGTACGTCGCCACCTGCGCGACGGAGCTCCCGGCGACCATCCTCGACATCAACAACACCGTCCCCTACGACATGATCGCCGGGGCCAAGAAAGCAGTGAAGGGGTACAAGTCCACGGACTTGTTCATGGGCTTCCACTGCGGCAACACGCCCGCCGGGTGCTTGCTCGACCCGGCCATGCGTTACCAGCTCATCATGCACCGGCTCCAGGAACCCGGCAAGGAACCGGACGTCACGCGGGGAACGCTCGAGGGCCGGATCAAGACCGGTGCGGTCACGATCTTCCGGCTCCAGTCGACGGCCGCGACCCAGCTCAAGTCCTATATGGCCGAGGGCGAGGTCCTCGACATCGACCCGAAGTCGTTCGGCGGGATCGGGGTCATCGGCATCAAGGAAATGGGCCGGTTCTACCGCCACGTCCTCATCGAGAAGCGCTTCCCCCACCACACCGCGGTCGCCTTCGCGGCCGCCGGAAAGACCCTCTGGGCGGCCATGCGCATGCTCGGGGTCGAGGACATCGGCTTCAACCGGCCGGCCGGGATGCTCTACCCAACAGAGAATCCGTTCTAATTACGGCCTCGCGCCGGGGCCGGGGCGTTGAGGTCGACAAACTTGCGCGGCAGCTTCTGGTCGCGCATCGCGGCGTTGTAGACGAACCAGGCCATGACCGTGGCCGCCTGCATCAGGTCGGGACGCGACAGGTGGTCGTAGACGTCCATGGTCGAATGGTGGGTCAGCGTGCCGTATTCGAGCTGGTCCTGGATGAACTGGAAGCCGGGGAGGCCGACGCCGTCGAAGGGCAGGTGGTCCGTCCCGCCCGTGTTCCGCAGGGTCACGGTCGCCGCGCCGAGGTCCTTGACGGGCTCGAGCCAGGCCTCGAAGATCGGAACGACGGCGCTGTTGTTTTGGGCGTAGATGCCGCGGATCTTCCCGCTGCCGTTGTCAAAATTGAAGTAGGCCGCCAGCCGGTCGTATTCCGCCTTCTTTTCCTTCTTGGCCCGGTCGTAGAAATGATTGGTGACGTAGCCGCGCGACCCGACGAAGCCCTGCTCTTCCGCGTCCCACATCGCCATCCGGATCGTGCGCCGGGGCTGGACGCCGAGCGCTTTAAGGATCCTCATGGCCTCGAAGGCGACAGCGCATCCGGCTCCGTCGTCCGTGGCCCCCGTACCACCATGCCAAGTGTCGAAGTGCCCCCCGAGCATGACGATCTCCGACTTGAGCTTGGGGTCCGTGCCGAGGAGCTCGGCCACGATGTTCGTGCCCGGCAGGTCGTCGGCCGTGAACCGGGCCTGGACTTCGACCTCGAGCGTCACCGGGACGTCCTTCTGCAGGATGCGGACGATGCGGTTGTATTGCTCGGTTGAGACGACAATCGCGGGAACAGGCATCTCCGCTCCCTTGATGCGCGACCCGCCGCTCGAGACAAAGACCGTCCCGTCCTTCCCGCGGCCGGGTTCAAGGATGACGCCGGCGCCCTCGGCCTTGAGGAACTTGTTGATCGCCTGCTGGAGCTGCGCGCGGGCCATCTGGTCCTGCATCGGCGGCGCGCCCGGCCGGCGGGCGCCCGGCTCGGGAGCCAGAATGAGCTTTTGAAGGTCGGTCTCGAGAAGCCGCGAAGCCCCCGGCTCGAACGAGATCGGGAGGTCCTGCTCGCCCTGCAGGAGGACGATCGCGTCCTTGAGCTTGCCCTTGTAGCTGTCCAGGTCGGCGACCGTCTTGGGGGTGAGCAAGAGCGCCGGGCCCTTGAGGACGCCGTTGGTCCCGGGCGTCCAGGCCTTCGGGTAGCCGATGATCGGCATATATTGGGGTTCGAGCATCGCCGCGTAATACTTCTGGAGCTCCCAGCTGCGGCCGAACGTCCCGTAGGGCTCCATGGCGGCGTTGACCAGCCCGATCTCTTTGGCCTTGGAAACCACCCACTCCCCGGCCTTGACGTATTGCGGAGAGTCGGGCAGCCGCGGGCCGTAGACGTCACAGAGGTAGATGAGGAAATCGGTGATCTTCGAATTCACGAGCCCTTCGTTGCGGATGCGGTCGAGCATCTGGAGGTCGAGCTTCTCCTGGGCGAAGGTCGCGAGCGAGAACAGAGCGAGGAGAAGTACGACCGCGAGCGTGCGGACGGTCAGGCGTTTTGTCATGAAGTCCTCCTTCGAGCCGTCGCCTTCACCGGGTTCGTCATGGCCCGAAGGGGCCATGGTTCCGGGGCGACGTCCTGGCTGGACTATACCCCCCCGCCGGACCCGTGTCAAAAACGCGGGCCGGGGGCGTTGGTAGTGTCCTAATTAGAAATAAGGTCGCCAATCGTCCAAGGCGAACGTAGAACCCCCGCCTCCATAGCAGGAGTAACCCGCAAGGACGAATGTATCCGGCAGAAATTGTAATGGGCGAAATGCAGGGCCACAGCCGCCTTTAGGTTTTCTAGCTTTTTGCTAAAGGCATTGGTTAGGCGGGTGAATCGCCGCATCTGCATACGCATAGTCAAATTGTTTCGCTCGACATAAGATGTGGATATTCGCTCAACTCGCGGCTGGCCCGATATAACAAACCGATCAGCCGCAATAACCTTTGGTGGCGAATACCGCCCCGGCCCGATAATGTCCCCTTCATACGTTTTTACAACTTGGCCGTAGTCAACGCCTGCCCCAAACGATTGCTCAACGGCCTCAACGTAGGCAGAAAGAGAATCGCTTGAGAGCTGGACGCGATTGCTCATGCGGCCCGATAGATCGGCCAGAAAATCGCTTGCCGTAGGCAGATCACGTTTGCCGATTTTATAGGATGGAATTAGCTTGCTTTCTGCGTCTATCGCCACGAAAACCCATTGATCGCCAAGGGCGAGATGATCATCTGTTTTCTTCAAATGGCGTTGTTTCTTTCCGACATAGCACCATATTTCGTCAAGCTCAAGATACTTGCAGGGCAAATCACGCATCGCCTCATCTAGCAGGATTTCACAGTTTTTCCCGACCTTTAGCATGAGGCGCATGATCGTATCTCGATGGATACCCGTCATTCGTTCAACAGAACGGATAGAGGAACCCTCAATTAATGCGCCAATC
>Ga0326726_10005381_pt1 | contig 11604 bp, 9 predicted proteins | sample MHFenrmetagenome_2_FD_207603 | JGI IMG/M metagenome (GOLD analysis project Ga0326726, IMG submission 207603) | Lab enriched peat soil microbial communities from Michigan Hollow, Ithaca, NY, United States - MHF15MN | ecosystem: Environmental > Terrestrial > Soil > Wetlands > Peat | place: USA...
GCTGCTGATCGCCGCCGCCATCCTCGCGGCGCGGAAGCTCAGTCAGTACGAGGGCGCGGCGCGGGTCCCCGCCACGGTCGGCGCCATCGCGGACGCGATCCGTTGGGCGGAACAGATCCTCACGGAGATTGACTGCAGGTGGGCGGGGAAGTGACCGTTGCGCTGAAAGTACGTATCTGGAGTACGGGAGAATCATGTCCATCTTTGGAAAACCTTTGTCGCAACTTGCATCCTCTGACCTTCACGAACTACTCACCGAGGGTTCAGTGGAGAATTCACGTCTAGAATTCAAGTCCGAAGTGCCTGATAAGGATGAGACCCTCAAGAAACTTTCGTCTTTCGGCAACACCTTCGGCGGATTCATGATTGTCGGCGCAAAGGCCAATAGTGCTGATGGGAGAATCGAAGGCTTGCCCGGGGTAGATGAGCAGTCAGGATACAAGCAGAAAATTGTTGACTGGTGCTTCAACGGAGTTAGTCCTCCGCTTATAGTGGAAGTCTCTGACCCCATCTCTGCACCGGGCAACAGCAAGAAGGTATGCTACGTCGTCCACACAGCGGAGAGTGATGTAGCCCCACACTTCCTCAACGGCAGAAAAGGCATTTGGGTGCGGACCGACGAGTTCAGTGCGCGATTTGAAGCTCGACTGGCGAACGAAAATGAGATCCGCCACCTGCTCGACCGGCGAAAGGTAATTCGTGAACGGCGTCAGAATGTCATGGACCGTTCCATAAAGCGGTTTGGTACTCACCTTGCCTCAAAGCACACGAATCGCGATGGCGCGGCGACTCCTGTCGGGCCGAGGCTGGAGCTCTCCATCATTCCGCGTTTCCCAGCCAGACCTCTTTGTGAACAGGAAGCTCTCCGCTCGTTGATCAACCAGGGGCGTTTTAACTGGCGAGGCACGATCTTTCCCCTAGAGGGCAGCACCACGATCTCCCAGCATGAGAGTGCGATCGTCCTTACGGCGGCAGGAGACGATTCGATCTTCGAAGTCAATCTCTGGGGCTTGCTCTTCTACGGCATGACGATCGCGGACAATTTCAATCCCCAGCAACTGTACGGAATTCACACCTATGCTTTCGTTGGTCACACGTTGCTGTTTATTCGGCTCGCGGCCAAGATGCTCCGCCTGCTGGGCTATTCGGGGCCGATTCAGATCCAAGTAGGCCTCCATGACATGCGAGGAGTGCCTTGGCTCTATGGTGTTCGTGGGCTGCCGGGAGTGCTGACGGAAACGAAGCGTTCTGTCCTCGACAACGAAATTGAATTTGGTCTTTCTGGCAGCTCGGATGCGCTGAATCAAGGGCCGGATGGTGTCCTAATGGACATCCTAAAAATCGTGTTCTTCTCCATCAACTGGTCGGGTGCGGTTGATACGCCAGAGAAGCTCGCAGACCTCGTTTATTGGGGCTACCAGTACAACCAATGGCCCAAACCAGACAAGCTGTTAATCTAAGCGGTTTTTGCTTTGCTACGACGCCACAGTGTCACTCGGCTCGCCTTCCGGTCGCTGACGCGCGGCCTTCCCAGCCTCGTGCCCGCCGCCTTGGTCCGCGCCAGCCCCGCGCGGATGCGCTCGCTGCGGCGGATGCTTTCCTGCTTGGCGATGGTCGCCATGATCGAGATCACGGCGTCCTTGAAGATCCCCGTGGAGTCGAGGTACTGCTAGCGCAGCGAGGGACCTTTAACGGCGGGTGCGCGCGATCTCCTGGTGGGCCCGCCTGGATTTGAACCAGGAACCAACAGATTATGAGTCTGCTGCTCTAACCGTTGAGCTACGGGCCCGCCCAACTCGACTCTAGTATAGAATGCCGGCCCGCATTCCATTCCTGATCTCCACGAATCGCCTTGGACGCCAGTTGCTGCCGACCCCTCAGCGGCCGAAGCCGGGTTCATCTACCGACAGTTCCGGCACGACTGAAGTCGTGCCCTCCCCATTTTTCCGCCAGGCCGCTAGTTACTTCTGTCATGTGTGCTCGAGGAACGCCGGAACTATGATGGAAACTTACAAGGGTGCCCGGGATGAAGAAGTTGCGCTTTCTGCTGTCCCTGACCAACGACGACAACGATTACCAGATCGAACAGGCCGCGGCGGCCCGTCGCGCGGCCGCCAAGCTGGGCGTGGAACTCGAAATCGGTCATGCGAAAAATGACGGCATCCTGCAGAGCCAGCAGTTGCTGAACAGCATCCAGTCCTCGACCAATCCGCGTCCCGACGCCATCCTTTTTGAACCGGCCGGTTCTACGGCGCTTGCGCAAGTGGCCCGCGCCGCCGCCGCAGCCGGCATCGGCTGGGTGGTGCTGAATCGCGACGCCGATTACGTCGCCGAGTTGCGCCGCCTCTATCATGTGCCGGTGTTTGCGATCACCTCGGACCACGAGGAGGTTGGACGCATCCAGGGACGACAACTGGCGGCTCTGCTGCCCGGCGGCGGCCTGGTTCTCTACATCCAGGGCCCGAGTGAAAGTCCGGCCGCCAAGCAGCGGCTCTTCGGCGCTCTCGAAGCCAAGCCAGAAACCGTGCAACTGCGCGTTCTCAAGGCGCATTGGACTGAGTCCAGTTCGTACAAGGCGGTCAGTTCCTGGCTCCGTCTTTCCACTTCCCGCGACAACCAGATCGTGGCCGTTTGCGCCCAGGACGATTCCATGGCCATGGGGGCCCGCAAGGCGTTTGAAGAGTGCTTTGGCAATCACCGCGAGCGCTGGGAGAAGATGCCGTTTCTGGGGTGCGACGGTCTGCCCAAGACTGGTCAGGAATGGGTGCGCCGCAACCTGTTGGCGGCCACGGTTTACATCCCGCCGAATGCCGGCCAGGCGATTGAGTTGATGATGAAGTCGATCGAAGGTGGCATACAGCCTCCCGACCGCACGTTCACGCCGGCCAAATCTATTCCGCCGGTCGAAGCTCTTCTGGAACAGGCGCTCCGCGCGCGTGCCGCCTCCCACTGAACCCGATTCTAGAACCGCAACTTCACCGCTTCCGAAAGAAAGCTCAGCAGAGGCGTCATCTTGCGTGCCGACTTAAGAAAGTCTTCCATGAAGCGCGCGCTGCATACCTGCGCTTGCGACAGGTCAACACTGGCAACAAAATCGTTACGCTTGAGGTCTTCGATGAGCGGATGATCTGCGCAATATCCGCGCGGCGGACGCGTCAGCGTGTCACCACCTAACCTGAGCCCGCGTTTGGCGCGGTGCCAGTCTTCCGCCTGCCAGGCGATAGCGTCGCGAATGCGCGCCAGCGAGCGTGGGTCCGGTTGCCACACGCCTCCCGCCAGAAAACAGCCTTTCGGCTCGAGGTGCAGATACAGGCCGGGCGCATGCACCGTCTCGCTCGCCGAGGCGTGCCAGAAGTTCATCCCAATGTGAGTTTTGTAAGGACTTTTATCTTTGGAGAAGCGAACGTCGCGATAGATCCGAAACAGCGAGCCGCCGTTGGGTTTGGGATCGGCCACCAGCCACGGGCTGATGTCGCGCAGGCGGAGCCGCAAGTCGGTAATGAAGCGCAGGCCGGGCTGGCGGGCGAACTCTTCGAATTCCTGACGGTGCTTCAGAAACCAGGAGCGACGGTTGTTCCGGCGCAACTGCTCCAGGAACTGAAACAGCCGGGGACTGAAATACTGCGAGCCCATCTAGGGCGTTGGAACTGGAGCGGAAGCGGTGGCGGCACCCGCACCTCCGCTGGTTGTACTGGTGTTGACCAGATCCTTCAATTCCTTGCTGGGCTTGAAGAACGGAATCTTTTTGGCCGGCACTTCCACGCGATCACCGGTTTTCGGATTGCGGCCCACGCGCGGTTTGCGCTGCCGGGTACGGAAGCTGCCGAACCCGCGAATCTCGATCTTGTCGCCCACGCGCAGCGAGCGCACGATGCTGTCAAAGATCGTCTCTACAATCACTTCGCTGTCTTTGCGCGTTAATTCGGCCAGCCGGGACACTTCTTCGATCAGGTCCGCTTTTGTCATACGCCTCTTCGCCCCCTTGGGGTAGGGTTACCTGCCCGGGGTTGCTTCCGCCCCTGGGCTTCTCTTGTTTTGATTGTCTATAACCTTCTCAAATTTCAGGGGTTCTGCGCAAGTGGGGTGTGGAGTACCTATTTCCACAGGTAATAGAACCCGACCTGCTGCTCCAGCAACTTCTCGCGCGAGGGCAGGTAGTCGGAGACGTCGCCGAAAATCAGGTCCAGCCCCGAGCGCTTGGGCTTCGCCGGGTAAATGAGCCGGGGTTCCCCTTCGATCCCCACCGCCTTGGCGGTGTCCTTGACCGCGCCCTCGAAATCAGAGATCTGGTCCACCAGTTTCATCGAATACGCCTGCTCGCCCGTCCACACCTTGCCGTTGGCAATCGATCGAATGTCGGCTTCCTTCTGCTGTCGGCCCTCGGCCACTGCCTGGATGAACTGGGTGTGCATATTGTCGATCAGGCCCTGCACGTATTCGCGCTCCGCGGGCGTCATCTCGCGCGCCGGATTGCCGGTGTCCTTGAATTCTCCGGCCTTCATGGTGATGTCCTTGAGCTTGGCCCAGCGCAAGAGTTCGGCGTAATTCACCCATTGCGCAATCACGCCGATGGAGCCGACCACGCTGCCCTTGTCCGCGTAGATTTTATTGGTAGCCGACGCTACGTAGTAAGCGCCGCTCGCTCCCACTGTCTCGATCGAGGCCACGATGCGCTTCTTCTTTTCGTCGCGGATGCGCTTCACTTCCCGATAGATCTCTTCCGATGCCGCCACTCCGCCGCCCGGCGAATTGACATGGATGATGATGGCCTTGATGGAGTCGTCGTCGGCAAACTTTTTCAGCTGGGGAACAACCTGCTTGGGATAGAGGATGACGCCGTCCAGATCGACGACCGCAATCTTCTCCCCGAAGCCGCCAAACGACTCTTCATCGTTGCCGCCAAAGCTCAGGTACACCAGCGTGAAGACTGCCGCCACAAAGAGCAGAAATGCTCCGCCCCCGAACAACAGCCAAAGCCAAACCCGCGAACGTCGCTCCGCCATAATTAGAGAAGTGTAGCACCGGATGGCTCAGCTCGATCCGAACGGCTGGTGGCGGGTCAGTCTGAATCAAACCGGCCCGCTACTCGGCGCTCTCACTTGATTTCGAAGTTCTTCGGGTCGAGCTGGACATTGTGGTTGATAGCGGTTTCGGTCACATCGAACTGCGAAATCCCGGTCTGGTGGAGCAGTCCCAGCACTGGATGAGTCGTGTCTTGCGCCACTTGTGCCGTGAACTGGATGACCCAATGACCAGGTAGCGTCACCCCATCCGCCGCCTTGAAGTCACTGAACCGCTCTTCCAGACGGTAACGAGTGACGTCTTGTTTAGCATTTTCCAGTTCTGTCAGACCCAACTGCGGACCGATTTCAAGCGAGTAGGAGGTCATCACGTGATGGCCGGTCTGTGGATCAAAATACAGGACAATGTCGAGGTCGGAGTGCTTGGCGGGTGAGTAGCGCAGCTCGCGCAGTTCCCTCCCATCAACCTTTTTCACGCCTTCGTCTTTCAACTTAGGGTGTCTCTCGTCCAGATTGAGGAGCGGCCACCCGGTACCCAGCGTGCCCCCGAACAGGCCTTCAGTCAGAATCTCGGGATGGGCCAGAACAAAAGAACCAAAATTGGAATAGACCCCGGGTTTGATGTTCGAAATAAAGACCTTCTTCCCATCGGACACAAACCTTTCCCCATGGTAGGTTGGATTCGGGAGCTTGAGCAGTGCAACCAGCTTGTTGCCTTCCGAAACTAGGACCTGCTTCCCGTCCTGTGCGCCGCTGTCAACATTGACTAGTTTGAATTGGAGACTACCCTCGGCTGCCCGGCTTTTCACGGCTGCGCGAGCCTGATCGGTGCCGATCGAATTCAGGTGCTGCTTAACAAAGTCATTTACTTGAGACTCGTCCTTCGCGCTACTGACCAACGACAAGCCGAGCACCACCACCATCACGGTAAGAGATCTGATCGCAAGAGATCGCATCGAGAATCTCCTTGGGCAAGGCGCCCGCTCACACGGTGCCGATGGTGTTACTTAATCTCGAAGTTCTTTGGATCAAGCGTTACGTTGTGTGAAATAGAGGTTTCGCTCACCTCAAACTGGGTGACCGCGGCCAGGGCCGCTCCGAATTGTGGGTGTCCCTGACTCTGTCCCTCGGTGATGGGGGTCGTCCCTCCGTAAATGGCGATGCCGCCGCTGCTGCCACGGTCCGGCGTAGCCGTTGGGTCCCCAGCGTTGGAGCCTTGGGTCTCGGGAACCTCCGAGGTGAACTGAATCGTCCACTTGCCCGGCAGGGTGAGATTGTCGGTGCTCTTGTAGTCCGCGAAGCGCTCCTCCAGCCGATAGTGTGTCGCCTGTTGCTGCGACGTCTCCCGCTCGGTCAGACCCATCTGTGGCTTAATCGTCAATTCATAGACGGTCAGAACGTGCCGGAAAGTATCGGGCTCAAAGTAGAGCGATATCTGCAGGTCGGAGTGTTTCGGCGCATAGTCGACCCGATGCAGTTGGCGGCCTTCGACCTTCTTCAGGCCCTGGTATTTCAGCTTCGCCGCGTGCTCGTCCAGGTGGGCCAACGCCCAGCCAGTGGAGAGGGTGCCACCCCACAAACCTTCGGTAAGAATCTCGTTATGCGTGTGCACAAACAGGCCCAGGTTGGAAAAGACGCCGGGTTTCAATTCCGCGATCACGGTCTTCTTTCCGTCGCTTACAAACCGCTCGCCGTGATAACTGGGATTTGGCAGTTTCAGCAATGAGACCAGCTTGTCGCCTTCCGAAATGAAGACCTGCTTGCCTTCCTGGGTGCCGGGGTTGGCACCGTTCAAGACCCGAAACTGTATGCTTCCTTCAGCTGCGCGGGTCTTCACTGCCGCCCGAGCCTGATCGGTCCCAATTGAATTCAAGTGTTGCTTGACCAAATCACCGACTTGCAACTCATCCTTGGCGGCGCTGACTGATACCAGAGCGAATAGAACAGCAAATAACGTAAGCGATCGCATTGAGAACCTCCTTCGGGGGGATCAGTAAGTATACCCAGAAATGACGCCGTCAGCGTACACTCGTCAGGCGCATGCGTGATCCGATCGAACTCGAAGTCTTCAAGAATCTCTACCACTCGATCGCCGAGGAAATGGGTGCCGCGTTACGCCGGACGTCCTTTTCGCCCAACATCAAGGAGCGCCGCGACTATTCCTGCGCTGTGTTCGACTCCCTCGGTCGAGTCATCGCGATGGGCGATCACATGCCCGTGCATCTTGGGTCGATGCCGATGTCGGTCGCCGCGGCAATCGAGCAGTGCACGCTGGAACCGGGCGATATCGTCATGCTGAACGACCCCTTCCGCGGCGGCACGCATTTGCCCGATATCACCCTGGTAATGCCGGTGTATGTGAGGAACATCAACGGCAGCGGGCGAGGGCGCCCGCTCCACACCGCACCACCAGATTTCTACGTAGCATCGCGCGCTCACCATGCCGATGTCGGCGGAACCTACCCGGGCTCGATGGGACCGTGCCGCGAGATCTACCAGGAAGGTCTCCGTATTCCGCCGGTCAAGATCATGCGCGGTGGGAAGCTCGTCACCGATGTGCTCGCTCTCTTGCTCAACAACGTCCGCACGCCCGAGGAGCGCGAAGGCGATCTGGGCGCGCAGATCGCCGCCTGCCAGACCGGCGCCCGGAGGCTCGGCGAAATCTGCGCTCGCTACGGAATCGCGCGTACCAAGCGCGCCGCCGCCGCATTACTCGACTACTCCGAAGCAATGATGCGCACCTTCCTCGGCAGCGTTCCGCCCGGTGTCTATCGCGCCGAAGATTTTCTCGACAACGACGGTGTAGATGACAAACCGGTGCGGATCGCGGTGACGCTTCGTGTGCACAGGCGGGGCAGCGGGAAATCAACCGCTGGCAAGAGACAGCCAGCCGCGGTCACTGTCGATTTCGCCGGCTCTGACCCCCAGGTTCAGGGGGCAATCAACGCCGTCGAGGCGATCACCGTCTCCGCCTGTTTCTATGTCTTCCGCTGCCTGCTGCGTGAGGACGTGCCAGCCACGGCCGGGCTGATGCGTCCCGTCGAGGTCATCGCTCCCGCCGGAACGGTCGTGAATGCCAGACCTCCGGCCGCCGTCGCCGGCGGCAATGTCGAAACCTCGCAGCGCATCGTGGACGTGCTGCTGAAAGCGTTGGCGCAAGCAATTCCGGACCGCATTCCGGCAGCCGCCTCCGGGACCATGAATAATCTGACCGTCGGCGGCACCGATCCTCGCACGGGCGAGCCTTTTGCCTACTACGAAACGATTGCCGGAGGCATGGGCGCCCGCCCCACCAAAGACGGCGTCTCCGGCGTGCACACCCACATGACCAACTCCCTGAATACTCCCGCCGAAGCCCTTGAGTACGCCTACCCGGTAAGGCTGCGGCGCTATTCTTTTCGTCCCGGAAGCGGCGGCCGCGGGCTGCACACCGGCGGCGATGGCATTGTCCGCGAAATCGAGGTCCTCGCCGATGCTCAGGTCACGCTGCTGGCGGACCGCCGCTCGCGTGGCCCCTACGGCTTGGCCGGCGGAGCCGACGGCGCTCCTGGCAGAACGCTGGTCGTTCGACAGGATGGCTCCGAAGAAGAACTAGCGGGCAAAACCAGCGTCCGCCTGCGTTCCGGCGAGAGAGTCCGGGTCGAGTCTCCCGGAGGAGGCGGCTGGGGTGCGCCCGACAAGACAGACGGTTCCTGATTTGTCAGGAACGGAGCCTGACTCCGGGGTCAGCGCCGCACTCGACCGCAAACGGGGCCGCCGCTACAAGTTTCTCTCCATAATCCGATAAAATTCCTATTCAGACTGTTGGGAGCAAATGCGATGAGACTCATGCGTCCGGTTGTCCTGGCAATTTTACTGGCGGCAGGTTTTTTCTATTTCACGACCTACCGCAGCGACCGTTTGCATCCCGCCAATTGGGTTGCCCCTGCGAACAAAGTTGAGATCACGGAAGCCGCAGGCAGTGATCCGCTCGACGCGGAGGAGCAAAACAACATCGGCGTCTATCGCAGGAACATTGGGGCGGTCGTCAACATTACCTCGCGAGTCATGACGTTCGACTTCTTCTACGGGTTGGTCCCGCAGGAAGGCCAGGGCTCCGGCTTCGTCATCGACAAAGACGGACACATCCTCACCAATTATCACGTGATCGAGGATGCCCGCGAGGTCTGGGTCACACTCCACAACCGAAAGAAATATAAGGCCACGATTGTCGGCACCGACCGCTCGCACGATCTGGCCATCGTCCAGATCAAGGCGCCCAATCTGGAACCCATGACGCTCGGCGATTCGACCAACCTGCAGGTCGGCCAGAAGGTCTATGCCATTGGCAATCCGTTTGGGTTATCGGGCACGTTGACGCGCGGCATCGTGAGCTCGATCCGGCAGGTGCAGGAACCCGATGGCATGGTGATCGACGAAGCCATCCAGACCGATGCCGCGATCAATCCCGGCAATTCGGGCGGGCCGCTCCTCAACTGGCACGGTGAAGTCATCGGCATCAACACCATGATCGCTTCCAACGTCGGACAAAGTGCCGGCATCGGCTTCGCCATCCCGATCAACACCGCCAAGGCCGTGCTCAACGACCTGGTCACCATCGGACGCGTCCGGCGTCCCGCGCTCGGTGTGCGCACCATTCCGATCGGCGGGGAACTGGCGACCGAGATGAATCTGGCCGCCGATTACGGACTCCTCATCGTGCAGGCCGTTCCCGGCGGAGCCGCCGATCGCGCCGGCTTGCGCGGAGGCGGTGAACGCGCGTACCTGGGCAACATTCCCATCATGATCGGCGGCGACCTGATCGTTGCCGTCGACGGAAAGAAAATCGAGAGCCAGCAGGATCTCGCCCAGGTCATGAACAACCATCGCGCCGGAGACACCGTGAACGTCACCATCTATCGCGGCAAAAAGAAGATGGACGTGAGCGTGGTTCTGGGTGAGGCGCGAGAGCAGGTGTAAGGCGGGCTCGCCGTCAGATCTTCTGCAGCCTCTGCACGTCGTGCACGCCGGGAATCTGCCGCACTCCGTTGATGATCGTCTGCAGGTGTTTCAGGTCGGCGATTTCCAGCACCACGTCGATGCTGGCCTGACCATTGCTGGTGCGCGCTTCGATGTTGCGGATATTCGTATTCTGATCGCTGATCACGGACGTGATCTGTTTCAGCATGCCGAAGCGGTCGTCGCAGAAGAGTGTCAGCTTGACGGGATAGGAAGTCGGCTGGCCCTCTTTGTCGCCGCGCGCCCACTGCACATCAATGCGTCGGTCGGGCTCATATAGGAGATTCGTCACGTTCGGACATTTGATGGAGTGCACCGCCACGCCCTTGCCGCGCGTCACGTAGCCGACGATGGCCTCGCCGCGAATGGGGTTGCAACAGCGCGCTCGATACACCAGCAGGTCGCCCTGGCCTTTTACGACGATGGCATTGTTGTCGCCGCCAAACACGCGCCGCACAACACTCGTAAAGCCACCCGCGGACTGCTCTTCGCCGTCCGGCAACGGTTCGGCGCCCGCTGGTGTGAGCTTCGCCAGCACCTGCCGGGCCGAGTACTTGCCGAAACCGATGGCCGCCAGCAGATCGTCGGCCCGCCCCAAGCCGTACTCACCAGCCGCCCGCAGCATATCTTCGTCCTTGATCTGCTTCAGCGACATCCGGTATTTGCGCGCTTCTTTTTCGATCAGCTTTTTCCCGATCTCAATCGCGCGCTCCTGCTGATGCACGTTCAGCCAGTGTTTGATCTTGTTGCGCGCGCGCGATGACTTGACGATGCCCAGCCAGTCGCGGCTGGGCTTGTGTCCCGGCTGGGTGAGAATTTCGACGATGTCGCCGGAATGCAGTTTGTGGCGCAACGGCACCATCCGTCCGTTGACTTTGGCCCCCACGCAACTGTGACCGACCTCGGTGTGAATGGTGTAAGCGAAGTCGATGGGAGTTGACTCGCGCGGCAGCACCAGCACCTTCCCCTTCGGCGTGAAGGTGTAGACCTCTTCCGGATACAGGTCAATCTTCAGCGTGGAAAGGAATTCATTGGGATCGGAAACGTCCCGTTGCCACTCCACCACCTGGCGCAGCCATGCCAGGCGTTGCTCGTCCTGCGCGGAAACCGGACCGTCTTTGTACTTCCAGTGCGCGGCGATGCCTTCTTCGCACATCTTGTGCATTTCTTCCGTGCGGATCTGGATCTCGAACGTCTCGCCCGTTTCCGTGATCACCGAGGTGTGCAGCGACTGGTAGAGATTCGGGCGCGGCATGGCAATGAAGTCTTTGATCCGCCCCGGCACCGGTCGCCACACGTTGTGGATGATGCCGAGCACCGCATAGCAATCCTGCACCGACTTGGTGACCACGCGCATGGCGTACAGGTCGTAGACCTGGTCCACACTGATGCGCTGGCGCTGCAGCTTTTTGTGAATGCTGTAGATGCGCTTGATGCGGCTCTCCACCCGCGCCGTGATCCCGGCCTCTTTCAGGCCGTCGCGCAGCACGCCCTCGATCCGCGCCATGAAGGCTTCGCCCTTCTTGCGGCGCGCCTCCACCGCGGCGTGCACCTGCTCGTAGCCGATCGGGTCCATGTAGCGGAA
>Ga0326726_10005382_pt1 | contig 11604 bp, 11 predicted proteins | sample MHFenrmetagenome_2_FD_207603 | JGI IMG/M metagenome (GOLD analysis project Ga0326726, IMG submission 207603) | Lab enriched peat soil microbial communities from Michigan Hollow, Ithaca, NY, United States - MHF15MN | ecosystem: Environmental > Terrestrial > Soil > Wetlands > Peat | place: USA...
TGCTCATGTGCCAGGCCTCGGGGTCGCCGAGGCGCAGCTCGAACCGACTGCGATCGCGCTCGGCCATGTCGCGGGTTTCGGACTTCGGCGCGCGCAGGTGGGTGACGGTCATGGGCGAAGTTTCGGATGATCCGGGACCGGGGATCCAGAAAACGGCATTCAGGGGCGCGGGCGCAGCGGGGGCGGCGCGCCGCACAGCGGGCAGCCCTCGGCGGCGGTGGCGTGGTCGCACGATCCGCAGCCGTACGCGACGATGTGATAGCCGGGCTCGCCAAACTCGACCAGCGGTTTCGGCTTCGGGGTCTCGCCACCGCCGCTCCGCGCCGATGCGGGCACGAGCGCGACGGCGAGGAGCTCGAGCTCGCTACATTTCGGGCATCGCTTCGGCACCGCGAGCCGGGTGTCGTCGCCGAGCGCGCGTGCGAGCCCGCCGGCGGCGTTGCAGCGCGGGCACATCTCGCTCTCGAACACCACGCGCGCGCACGCGACGCACGCGACGCGATACGTCCCGTCGACGAACTTCTCGCCGTCGTGCGCCCACTTCCCCGCGTTCGTCGGGTCGGCGAGCATCAACGTCAAGCTGCGATCGATGAAGCTCGAGATCTCGAGCGTCGCGCCGCCGCACGCGGGACAGCCCGCGTCGATCGTGTGTTCGAAGGTCGGCTGGTCGAGTGCACCCACGCGCGCACTCTACAGGCGCGGCCGTCAGTCGTCGACGTGGATCGCGGCCACGATCCGATAGTTCCCGATGACCTCCCCGATCACGCCATCGACTGACATACCCTCCCCCACATGAGGCTCGTGATCCTCGGCAGCGGCGCGATCGGCGGCGTCGTGGGTGCCCACCTCGCGCACGCGAACCGCGACGTGCTCTTGCTCGCCCGCGGCGCGAACCTCGCGGCGATCCGCGACGCCGGGTTGCGCTGCGAGCGTCCCGACGACAGCTTCGTCGTGCATCCGGCGGTCGCCGATCCGCGCGAGCCGATCGCGTGGCGCGCCGATGACGTGCTCGTCGTCGCCGTGAAGACCCAAGACGTCGCCGCCGCGCTGCGCGAGCTGGCCGCGCCGCCGAGCGTGCCGATCGTGTGCCTGACGAACGGTCTCGAGGCCGAGCGGATCGCGCTCCGCCACGCGCGCGAGGTCTACGGCGCGTGCGTGGTGATGCCGGCGACGTACCTCGTGCCCGGGCTCGTGCAGGTGTGGGCGGCGCCGGTGCCGGGCTTGATCGACGTCGGCCGTTATCCCGACGGTACCGGCGATCGCGCCGATGCGATCGCGGGCGAGCTGATCGTCTCCGGCTTCTCGACCGAGGTGTACCGGAACATCATGAAGTGGAAGCGCGGCAAGCTGCTGTCGAACCTCGCAAACGGCGCCGAGGCGCTGTGCGGACCGACCGCGCGACGCTCCGAGCTCGCCGAGCGAGCGCGCCTCGAAGGCCGCGCGTGCTTCGCCGCCGCGAACCTGTCGTGCACGACCGACGCCGAGGACGCGACGCGGCGCGGGGACTTCGCCTCGCGACCGATCGCCGGCGCGACGCGCGGTGGTGGCTCGACCTGGCAGAGCCTGGCGCGCGGCCACGCGGCTCTCGAGACCGACTATCTCAACGGCGAGATCGCGCTGCTCGGCCGGTTGCACGGCGTGCCCACGCCGATCAACGAAGCGCTGCAGCGGATCGCGAACGAGGCCGCGCGCGCGGGCCTGGCACCGGGATCGATGTCACTCGACGAGTTGAACGCGCGCGTCCTGGGCAACGCCTGACCGCACGTTGCGGTCGTATGGGCCGAGATGCACGCGAAGCAGATCCTCTGGTCTGCCTCGTTCGTCGTGGTGATCGGTGGAACGGCGCGCGCGCAGCCGGCGGCGACAGCTCCATCCGATCCGCCGCCGCCGACCGAGGCACCGAAGCAGCCCACCGGGACGTTCTCCGTCGGCGCCGGGTACAACACCGACGACGGCCTCAGCTTCGGCGCCGGCATCGAGCAGTCGAGCCTGTTCGGCACCGGCCGCTTGCTCGCACTCGACGCGTCCCTGTCGGCACGGCACGAGCGCTTCGAGATGCGGTACTCGGATCCGCGATCGCTCGGCGATGGGTTCGTGCTCGATGCCAGCATCTACAGCGACCACCGCTTGCTGCCCGGCTTCACGCGCGAGGCGGTCGGCACGGCCCTCACGATCTCGCACGCACTCGGTCCCCACGCACGCGGCTACCTCACGTACCGCGTCGAGCACGTCGACGCCGACAGTGGCGACGTGCTGCTCGCGCGTGGCCGTCCCGTCGGGCCCACGCTCGATCACGGCGTGATCGCGTCGCTCCGCGCCGGCATGGAGTACTCCACGCTCGACGCGAAGCTCGCGCCGCTGCACGGCACGAACATCGGCACGTACCTCGAGGTCGCGGATCCGCGGCTCGGCTCCGACTATTCGATCGCCACGATCCGCTCGTGGGCGAACACGCACCAATCGTTCGGCCCGCTGACGATGCACGTCGGTGGCTCGCTGACCACGGTGACGAGCCCGAGCACCGTCCCGCTCTCGGAGCGCCTGTACCTCGACGGTTCGAGCGAGATCCGCGGCTACGCACCCGGCGCGCTGAACCCGATCGATCCCGCGACCGGGCTGCCGTTCGGCGGCAACATGGAGATGCTCGGGCGCGCCGAGCTCGAGGCGCCGCTGATCCGCCGCGTCGGGATCTCGATGCACGCGTTCTACGACGTCGGCGGGATCTTCGACATCCACGGCATCGGCCACGCCGGCAGCTCGGTCGGCTTCGGCCTCTTGTGGCGGTCGCCGATCGGGCCACTCAGCTTCGACTGGGCGTATCCGCTCGACGGCAGCCCACCTCGGTTCCTGGTCAACGTCGGTGGCGTGTTCTGACCGATCGGAATTATCCGTGTAGGCACGGCACGCACGAACACCTCCTCCACAACCTCCGTCTCCGGTCGACCTACAGAACATGGTCACCGCTCGTGACCCGATCACCGTCGCCGATGTCGTTCTCGATGCCGCACTCGCGGCGGATGCGGACGCCGTCATCATCGAACCCGCCGTGCAAGCCGCGCGCTACACGATCGCGGTCGCCCGTCACGGCGAGATCCTGGCGGTCTCCGCGATCGAGACCCAGCTCGCGATCCACACGATCGCGCGTCTCGGCTACGTGTGCCAGGTCGATCCTGCGGCCACGCGTCCGACCACGGGCCGGGCGCGGATCCGATCGTGCGACACGCAGCGCGATCTGGTCGTCACGATCGCGCCAGGGGACCAGCCACGCGCCGAGCTGATGTTCGTGTCGTGCGGGGCCAAGCAAGCCAGGTCCGAGCCGGTCGCCGGCGATCGCATCGGCCACTATCAGGTCGTGCGCCAGCTCGGCGCCGGCGGCATGGGCGATGTCTACGAGGTCGAGCACGTCACGCTGCACCGCCGCGCCGCGCTCAAGATCCTCCAGGAGACCGTGATCGCGCGCGATGCCGAGAGCCTCGACAGGTTCCGGCGCGAGGCACAGGCCACTGCCCGCATCCGCAGTCGCTACATCGTCGAGGTGTTCGACTTCGGCTACCTCGACGACGGCCGGCCGTACTTCGTGATGGAGCTCCTGGGCGGCACGAGCCTGTGCGACATGCTCGAGGACGGCCCATTGCCGATCGAGCGCGCGCTCGAGCTCGCCCGCCAGATCGCGATCGGGCTCGTGGCCGCTCACCAGCACGGCGTGATCCACGCCGACGTCACGCCGTCGAACATCTTGCTCGAGGACGACCACGTCAAGGTGATCGACTTCGGCCTCGCCCGGCTCCGCGACCAGGCGATGCCCGACGGGCTCGCCGATCAGATCACCGGCACGCCGAGCTACGTGTCTCCCGAGCAGCTCACCGGGCACGCCGCGAGCGAGGCGTCGGATCAGTACTCGCTCGGCTGCGTGCTGTTCGAGATGCTCGCCGGCCATCCCCCGTTCGAGGGCTCGACGACGACCGAGATCTGTTTCGGTCACGTGCGATCGCCGGCCCCGCGCGCCACGAGCCCGTACGCGCGCGTGCCGGCCGCGCTCGCCCAGGTGGTCGCGCGCTGCCTCGCCAAGCACCCGAAGGGTCGCTACGCGTCGATGCAGGAGCTCGCCGAGGCGCTCGAAACCATCGAGGTCGTGCCGTGAGCGCGGCGCAGCCGCTCGTGGTGTGTGTCGACGACGATCCCGAGGTCGCGCGGAGGATCGCGAGCTCGCTGCGCCGCGAGAAGATGACCATGATGTCGACCACCGAGCCCGACGAGGCGCTCGAGTGGGTGCTCGACAACGAGGTGGCGGTCCTGGTCTCCGACTACGAGATGCCGCTCATGAACGGCATCGAGCTCGCCGCGAAGGTGCGCCAGCTCCGCCCGACGACGGTCCGGATCCTGTTGACCGGGCACGTCACCGCGCACACGGCGATGAACGGCATCAACAAGGGCGGCGTGTTCCGGTTCGTTCCGAAGCCGTTCGAGCTGGAGCAACTCGTCAGCGTCGTTCACGAGGGCGTCAACCACCACCTCGAGCTTGCCGCGGTCGCGAACGAGCGCGATCACGTCGTGCGTCGCGGCCGCACGACCGCCGAGCTCGAGACCCGGTATCCGACGTTGACCACGCCGGTCCGCACGATCGACGGCGCGTACGTGGTGCGCCGCAATCCGTCCGAGACGTTCGTCTCGCTCGGTCTCGAGGCACTCCTCGAGCTACGCCGCCGCAAGTAGTCGCTCGATCACCATCGCCGACCCGAGCCCGGCCGCGCCGCTGACGCAGGCGACGCCGTATCGCGCGCCGCGCCGCTCGAGCTCGTCGACGACGTTGAGCGCGAGGATCGCGCCGGTGGCCCCGAACGCGTGCCCGAGCGCGATCGTGCCGCCGTTCGGGTTCAAGCGCTCGTGATCGACGTCGAACGCGCGCATGAACCGCAGACACGTCGCCGCGAAGGCCTCGGCGAACTCGAACACGGCGATGTCGTTCGCGACGAGCCCGGCACGTGCGAGCGCGCGCTCGGCCGCGAGCTGGCCACCGGTCAGCATGATCACCGGATCGACGGCGCACGTTGCCGTCGCGACGATCCTCGCGCGCGCGGGGAGCGCGAGACGGTCAGCCATCTCGCGATCGGCGACCGCAACGAGCGCCGCGGCGTCGGCGAGCTGCGGCGAGTTGCCCTTGGTGTGGAGGTGGCGAAGTGCGCCCGCGTCGGGATACGCCGCGTGCACGCGCGCGGCGTCAGCCGTGCGATCGCCGAACAGCGGCGGAAACGTGGCCAGGGCCGCGCGGTCGGGTGCACCGTCGAGGAACTGATCGTGATCGAGCCCGTGGGTGGTCACGAGCGACGGCGGGCGCGGCGCGGCACGCGCCTTCGTACGGCTGCGATCGGCGTAGTCATCGAGCGCGTCGCGGTCGCAGCGATCGAGCGTCGCGATCAGATCCGCCGATACGCCCATGTGGATCGTATCGAGCGGGCCTCGGTCCGAGAACATCGGCACCCGCGACACCGACTCGACGCCGCCGGCGATCACGAGCGCGGCATCGCCGGCACGCACGCGCGCCGACGCCAGTGCGATCGCGTCCAGGCCCGACGCGCAGAAGCGATTCACGGTGCCGCCCGGGACGCTCCAGCCGGCCTGCAGGGCCGCGATGCGCGCGAGGTTCGCGCCCTGCCCGTCGACCTGCGTCGCGCAACCGACGAGGACATCCTCGACCGCGGCCGGCGCGACGCCGCGCGATTCGAGCGCCTGCAGGAGGTGTACGACGAGGTCCACCGGCCGGGCGTCGTGGAGCGCGCCCTTCGGCGAGCCCTTGCCGCGCGGCGTGCGCACGCCGGCGATGATCACCGCGTCGGTCATAGCGTCGACGCGGGAGCCCAGCACGCATGGGTGCCGCTCGAGATCCGCTCGGGGAGCGCGAGGCGCGCGATCGGGCCATCGGCGAGATGGGCCGCGTCGAAGATGTGACACTCGCTGCGATCGCGGGCGACGTCGGACGTGAACGTCACGATCCAACCCGCATCCTCGTCGGTTGCTCCGGGCTTGGGCGCCATCGGCGACTCGCTCGCGTACGTGCCGGCGGGATACTTCCAGCGCGCGATCGCGCCGGTGTCGAGATCGTAGCGCACGATGCCGTCGAACAGGAACCAGCCCGGTGGCGCGGTCATCGACCACGCGTAGCGATGCCGACGGCCGGGCCGCGCGTAGTGGATCGAGGGAAACTCGCTGATGTCGTCGAACAGCTGCTCCTCGGCGCAGCGCCCGGTCGCGAGGTCGAGTCGCCAGCGATGCGGCCGCGTGCCCATCGCGTGGACGTCGACCATCTTCTTGAGCGCCGCGTACTGGCCATCGGCGGGATCGGGGCGCGGCATCGGATCGCGCTGGAAGTAACCATCGAGGACGATCGTGGTGCCGTCCTCGTAGGCGTTGATGAAGTGCAGGACGTACGTCGGCGCGGCCTCGAACCACCGCACGTCGCCGCCGCGGCGAGGCACCACCCCGAAGCGCGAGCCGAGCTCGGGGTGCCACTTCGGCCGATACGAGCCCTGCGCGAGCAGGTCGGGATCCCAGAATAGCGGGAAGTCGTTCACGATCGCGTAGTGCTCGGTGAACGCCAGGTCGTGCGGTAGTCGTGGGCCGGGGAGTAACACGGGCTGGTGATGGACGAGCTGGCCGCGGGCGTCGACGAGCCCGTAGTGAAGGTACGGCGCCGTGGTCTGGTAACTGAAGAACAACAGCTCGCCGGTCGCCGGATCGAGCTTCGGGTGCGCCGAGACGCCGGTCGCCGGCACCCACGCCGCCCGCCCCTGCTGCGCGAGCGAGATCGGGTCCATCGCGTACGCGTCGCCGCACTGATAGAACGTCGTGAGCGCCGTGCCGGCATGGACGACCACGTCGGTCGACGACGCGTCCTTCATGCGGCCACGCGCGCCCCAGCCATCGCGCAGCGACTTCTTCGGCGACTCGATGATGCCGGCCCACTGCGGCGCGCCGGCCTCGAGCTCGGCCGCGAGCCCGAGCGTCCGCACGAAGCGATTGCGATAGCTCGCGCGCCCGTTCGCGAACCGGATCGCGTGGACCATGCCGTCGCCGTCGAACGGGTGGTAACGCCCGATCGAGCCCATCACGGGATTCTCGGTGTTGCGCAGGTACACGCCGTCGAGCTCGATGGGGATCGCGCCTTCGATCACGTCGAGCGCGTCGGCATCGTACTCGACGAAGTTCGGTTGCCACGCGCCCGTGCGGTACGGGTGATCGTCGTTCACCGGGAGGAGATTCGGGAGCCTGCTGACCTCGTGGACCTTCATCATTCCCCCAGCGTCACGTAGCGATCGTAGTCGCCCTGCTCGCGCTGCTTGCCGGCAACCTCGGCCATCACCGTGGAGAGACGAAGATCTTTCGTGGGGACCATCAGGTGCCGATGATGAGGCTGACCACGGTGGTCGCGCTACCGCCGAGGTTCAGCGTTTGCACGGTCCGTGCCCCTTCGATCTGCATGGTTTTCGCGACGCCGCCGACTTGCAACGCGGCGTCGAGTGCCATCCGCACGCCGGTCGCGCCGACCGGGTGACCGCCGCCGATCAACCCACCGCTCGGGTTGATCGGCGCGTCGCCGGTCTTGGCCGTGCGGCCAGCTTCGATCGCGCGCCACGACTCGCCCGGCGGCGTGAGCCCGAGGTGATCGATCGCGAGGTACTCGGTGGTCGTGAAGCAATCGTGGATCTCGTAGGCATCGATCACGTCGAGCCCGCGTTCCGCGCGCCGGCGCGCATCGCCGATCGCATCGGCGACGTGCGGGCACAACAGCCCACCGCCTTGGCTGCGCGCGAGCTTGGCCTCGAGAGAGAGGCCCGCGGTGCGATGGCCCCAGCCGAGGATCCGCGGCGTCTTCGTGAGGTCGCGCCCGCGCTTGCTCGCCCAACCCGCGGCGAACCGCGGCGAGGCGAGCACGATCGCGGCCCCACCGTCGGTCACCTGCGCGCAGTCGTAGCGCCGCAGCCGACCCTCGATCACCGGGTTCTTCACCTCGTCGTCGAAGCTGTCGATCGCCCACCCCCTGGTCTGCGCCCATGGATTCGCGCGCGCGTTCGCGAGGTTCTTCTGCGCGATCGCCACCAGGTGCTCGCGCTGGAGGCCCCAGCGCTCCGCGTACGCATCGCCGATGCGCGAGAACATGTGCGGCCACAGGTAGCGCGCGGCATTCGCCTCGTCGCCCTCGTGGCCGACCCACGCCGCGGCGCCGAGGAACTTCGCAGCCTGATCACCCGGCACGTTGCGCTCCTGCTCGACGCCGAGCACCAGCGCCACGTCGTAGCGATCGGCCTCGAGCTCGGTCATCGCCGCGAGGATCGCGATCGAGCCCGAGGCGCACGCCGCCTCGTGACGCGCCGCCGGCACGCCCCACAGCGCCGGGCGCATCGTCGCCGGCATCGCGCCGAGATGACCCTGACCGGTGAACAGCTGACCGAACGCGTTGCCGACGTGGATCGTGCCGATGTCGGAGGCCTCGAGCTGCGCATCACCGAGAGCGCCATCGACGAGCTCGCCCACGAGATCCGCGACCTCCTTGCCTTCACGGAGCAGGTGGCGCGCGAAATCGCTCTGCACGCCGCCGAGGATGAACGTCATGACGGCAGTCTACGTCGCCCGGGCTCCGCGAGGTCCTGATCGACCACCTCGTCCCGAGCGCGCCACCGACCGACGAGACCAGCACGAGCAGCGCGATCCGGAACGCCAGCATCGTGTTCCGCTGGGAGTGGCGACTCGGGTCGACGCTCTATGCGGTTTATTCGCGCGCGCAGGGCGCCGATCGTACCTTTGATGCGATCGAGGGTGCGCCGATCCCATGGAGTGGAGGGCTCGGGGCTGCGAGCACGCAGGTGTTCCTCCTCAAGCTGAGCTACTGGTGGCCGTACCGAACCGACACATCAGCTAGGTGAACGTCGCCGGCGGCGCGACGCGAGCACGAGCAACCCGGCCACGAGCCCGAGGCCTGCTCGATCGTTCGTGGTCGAGCAGCCGCCGGTCTCGTCGGGCGGCGTCCAGCCGGTCGGGGGCTCGGAGCCTTCGCCGCTACCCGGCTGGCCGGGATCGGCGCCGGGAACCACGGTGAGCGCGACATCGATCGTGCCGAACTTCGCGCCGCCGTCGTCGAACGTGAACCGCTGCGACACCGGCGTCTCGGCGGTCACGTTCGGCGTCATGACGTCGAACGACAGCGGCGCGAGCGCGCCCGGCGCGATCGGCGACCCGACGGTGGTGACGATCGTCTGCGAGCTCCAGGTCGCGTCGTGCAGCGGGCTCGAGGTCCCGCTCGCGATCACGACGCGCGTCGCCGCCGGGATCGTCGTGGTGCCGGTGTTCGCGACCGTGACCGCGAAGTGGACGCGCGTGTTCGGCGGCGCGCGGTCGAGACCGTCGATCGCGCGCACCTCGGCGGCCGTGACGGGCGGCGGCGCGGCGCAGCTCGCACCGAGCGCGAAGCCGGTCGCCGGCGCCTGCTTCAAGCGCGCCTCGGTCTCGGGGCCGTAGAGTCCGTCCTCGCCGATCGTGTCCTCGGGGTGGTTGCGGTTCCACAGCTCTTGGAACGCGCGCGTGTCCTCGCCACGCAGATCGCCCGAGGTCAGGTGATCGAAGTGGACGGCATCGCCCGGCACGTCGTGGTCCCAACCATCCGCGGCCATCGCCGCGATCACGGCGTCCGCGTTCGCGAGATCGAGCGCGCGGCCGGTCTCGTGGTTCGAGCTGCCGACCGTCGCGGCCGCCGCGATCCCGCAGCGACCCTGCAGGTACCACTGGTAGAGCAGGTACTGGCCGGCGATCGTGCGGAACGCGCTGTTGATCTGCAGCGTATGCGTCGACGCGACCGAGACCAGATCGAGCTGCGCGCTCTCTTCGAGGTACGGCAGGACCGCGCTGTTCGTGAACACGATCGACGGCGTCGAGTCGAACGGGACGAGCGCGTTCGGCATCGCGCAGTGCATCTCGTCGGCGATCTGCCGCGACAGCCCGAGCACGACCGCCGTGCTGCAACCCGAGCTCTGGTAGTCGGCCACCGTCGAAGCCGAGCTGATCTCGCCGAGCGCCGGCTCGTCGACGCAGGCGGCTCCGCTAGCCGTGGCTGTTGCGGACGCCAGCACCAACCTCGCGAAACCAGCTGGTGCTCGCATGGACAGCACTCTCTAGAGCAAGTGCTGGACCTTACGCAGTGCGTCTATTTCTTGAACAGCTCGTCGAAGAAGGCGCGCATGGCCGCCCACGATCGCGCATCGGCCACCGGGTCGTACGCGCAGCCGGCCGCGGGATCGCTCCCGGCGGTCTTGTCGGTGAAGCAATGGACCGCGCCGCCGTACTGGACGAGCTGCCAGTCGACCTTGGCGTCGGCGAGCTCCTTCTGGAACGCGGCGAAGTCGGCGGGCTTCTCGTGCGGATCCGCCGCGCCATGGAGCACGAGCAGCTTGGCCTTGATCGCCTTGGCATCGGCCGGCGCGGGCGAGTCGAGCCCGCCGTGGAAGCTCACGACGCCCGACACGGCCGTGCCGCTGCGCGCGAGCTCGAGCACCGTCGTGCCGCCGAAGCAGTAGCCGATCGCGGCGGTCTTCGACGCGTCGACCTTCGCGTTCTTGACGAGCTCGGCAAAGCCGGCGTTCACGCGATCGCGCAGCAGCTTGCGATCGCCCTTGTACGTGCCGGCGAGCTTGCCGGCTTCGTCCCGGTCTTTCGGACGCACGCCCTTGCCGTAGATGTCGGCGGCAAACGCGACGTAGCCGAGCCCGGCGAGCATGTCGGCGCGCTGCTTCGCGTTGTCATCGAGCCCCATCCACGCATGCACGACGAGCACCCCGGGCCGCCTGCCCTTCGCGGCATCGTCGAACGCGAGGTAGCCCTCGAGCACCGTGTCGCCTTGCTTGTACTCGACGAGTTGGCCGTGGACCTTCGCCTCCGCACGACCGACCAGCGCCAGGACCGCGAACGAGATCGCGTAGATGACCTTCATGCGCGGGGATAGTGCTACGGGCACAACACGTTGTGGAAGTTGTGGCGCTGGCGCAACGGTCGCGGTGCGTAAGCGCCGGATGCCAGGCCGGTTTCGGGTGGCGCGCCGTTTGCTGTTACTTGCCAGCGATGCGTCTCGCGCCGGTCATCCTCACCTTCGCGCTCCTGGCCGGCTGCAAGAGCATGGGTGGTCTGGCCTCCGGGCTCGGTCACGTCGCCGGCGGGATGGCCAAGGTCGCGAGCGGAGTCGGCCACGTCGCCGGCTCGATGGGCCATGCGATGGGCTCGGTGGGTCACGCGATGGGTGGGGTCGCGAAGGTCGCCGGCGGTGCCGGTCACGTCGTCTCGACGGTCGGCCGCGTCACGTCGTCGGCGCTCGTGCACGCGACCCCGGCGATCGCGCGGGTCGCGAGCAAGGCGCTGCCGATCGCCGAGGACATCGCGGAGGCGGCGCTCACGACCACCCCGGCTCCCGATGATCCGCCCGAGGTGCTCGACGACGGCCATCCCGTCAGCGTCGGCGGCCCGCTGATCGACGACCACGATTCGTGCAACCTGTGCCCCGAGGATCTGAGCTGCGATCAGTGCGTCGGCGCCAACGACGTTGCGTGTCGCTGGGCACCCGCGGGC
>Ga0326726_10005383_pt1 | contig 11602 bp, 6 predicted proteins | sample MHFenrmetagenome_2_FD_207603 | JGI IMG/M metagenome (GOLD analysis project Ga0326726, IMG submission 207603) | Lab enriched peat soil microbial communities from Michigan Hollow, Ithaca, NY, United States - MHF15MN | ecosystem: Environmental > Terrestrial > Soil > Wetlands > Peat | place: USA...
CGTGCCTGAGCTCGTACACTCGCACGATCAGCGCATCGCTTCCGACGTCGACTATCGCGCTCTGCTGGGTGACATAGCCGCTGTGCAGGAAATTCGCGCGCAGAAGACCGTATCACTCAATCTCAAGACACGGCAGCTGGAACGCGAAGTGCAGGACAAGGCACGCCTCGAGCGCGACAACAAGCGGCGCGCGGCGCATGGGTTGAAGGCGGTTGCCTCGCTTGATCAGCTGAACGACACCGACCTGCCAGATGCCGTATTGGACGAGGCCGCCCAGATTGCGGCCGACTGGGCGCAGGACAACAGCCCGGCATCGACGACGGCACAGAATTCGGACGCGACCAAACCCTGACCGCCCTGCACTGCTCTAAGGCGTGCCCGTAGCGCGCGTTGGTGGGTCGTCGAAGCGGTGTTATACTTGACTACAACACCAAACAACCTTATTATCGCGCTCGTTCGAGATAGCCAGGCTTTGAAGATATTTCGCTAACTCGTTGCTTTTAAATGGACTTTTGTCGTTACCGCCTTTGTTTCTAGGGAGCGCTCCATGAAACGACTGATCTGCGCCGCCTTTATCGCGGCGGCGACCTTCGCCATCGCTGCTTGCGGAAGTGACGCGAACGGCAAGGCCAAAGACGACAAGGGCGAGGCCGCACCAATTCCGGTCGAAGTTCGCGCACCAAGGAGTGGCGAGATGCTCGCCATCTATGCGGGCACTGCGACGCTGGAGGCCGATCAGGAAGCGGTCGTCGTCGCCAAAGTCGGCGGTGAGGTGAAGCGGATCCTTGCTGAAGAGGGCCAGGATGTGCGCGCTGGGCAACTCCTCGCAGTGCTAGATGGCGATCAGCTGCGGCTCGAAGTCGAGCAGTCCTCAGCCAATCTGAAGAAACTCGAGCGCGACTACCAGCGAAATTCGGATCTGCATGCGAAGGGACTGATTGCGGCGAGTTCCGTCGAGAATGTGAAGTCGGATCTGGACGCGGTCAAAGCATCGAACGACATCGCACGCCTGCAATTGAGCTACACCGAAATTCGTGCGCCGATCGCGGGAGTCGTATCCGAGCGGCACATTAAGGTAGGCAATACGATTCAGCCGAATACAGTTGCCTTCAAGGTCACGGACCTGAAGCCACTCCTCGCATACGTGCATGCGCCGGAGCGCGAGCTGCGCATGCTGTCGCCGGGCCAATCGGCGCAGGTGAGCGTCGACGCGCTGCCAGGCCAGCAGTTTCAGGGCCAGATCGCCCGCGTGAGCCCGGTCATAGACCCCGCCACCGGCACATTCAAGATCACGGTGGAAGTAAACGATCCGACATCGAAGTTGAAGCCAGGAATGTTCGCGCGCGTCGGTGTGGTGTACGAGCGGCGCGCCAATGCGCTGCAGATTCCACGTACGGCCATCGTCGACAACGACGGCCAGGCAACCATCTTCGTGGTGACCAAGGACAAGGCCGAGCAGCGCGACATCAAGACGGGTCTCACGAATTCGGGCTTCATCGAGGTAATCGAAGGACTCAGGGCCGGCGAGCAGGTCGTGGTCGTCGGACAGAACGGCCTAAAGACCGGCAACGTCGTGCGCGTAGTGACTCTCGAGAAGGAAACCGAGACGGCGAAACGCTAGTCGCTCCCCGCCGTGGAAATCTGACGGGATTATGCCCCACTTGCCAAGCTCACCGCATTCGAGGCCCTCCACTCATGCAACTCGTCGACTTCGCTACACGCCGCCGGGTAACGGTCATCATGTGTACCGTCGCCCTGCTGCTGTTCGGCTTCGTGTCGCTGTCCCGCCTCAAGGTCAACCTGCTGCCAGACCTGTCCTACCCGACTATCACCGTGCGCACGGAACTCACGGGCGCTGCACCGCTCGAGGTGGAAAATCTGATCACGCGGCCGGTCGAAGAAGCCGTCGGCATCATCCGCAACGTACGTCAGGTGAGATCCGTGTCGCGCGCCGGCCAATCCGACGTGACGCTGGAATTCTCCTGGGGCACGGACATGGACTTCGCGGGCATCGAGGTACGCGAAAAACTCGATCTGCTGCAGCTGCCCCTAGAGGCGTCCCGTCCGCTCATCCTGCGCTTCGACCCCGCAAGCGAACCGGTGCTGCGCTTCGCACTGCTCGACACGAGTGCCTCCGAGAGCGTCACCCAGGTCGAGGAACGACTGAAATCCCTGCGTCGCTTCGCTGAGGACCGGCTGAAGCCGGACATCGAATCGGTCGAAGGCACGGCGGCAGTCAAGGTCAGCGGCGGCCTCGAGGACGAGATCCAGATCTACACGGATCAGGACAAGCTGGCCCAGCTCAATCTGTCGATCGAAACGGTCGCCCAGCGTATCCGTGCGGAAAACGTCAATCTGTCGGGTGGCAGGCTCGAGCAAGGCAGCCAGCGCTATCTCGTACGGACGCTCAATGAGTTCCAGTCAGTCGAGGAAATGGCCAACGCCATCATCACGACGGTCGACGGGAAGCCCGTGTACCTGCGCGACATCGCGGAGGTGCGCCGCGGGTACAAGGATCGCGAAGCGATCACGCGGGTCGATGGCAAGGAATCGATCGAACTCGCGGTCTACAAGGAAGGCGACGCGAACACGGTGCAGCTGTCCAAGGCCGTACAGGCACGCTTTCAGGACGTGAAGAAGAACCTACCGGCTGCCACGGACATCAAGACGGTCTACGATCAGGCCCATTTCATCAAGTCGGCGATTGACGAGGTGGTTCTGGCCGCATGGCTCGGCGGCGTGATCTCACTGCTGGTCGTCTATTGTTTCCTGCGCGACGCACGCGCGACTTGGATCACGGCGATCGCGATTCCGGTCTCCGTCGTCGGCACGTTCTGGCTGATGTACACGAGCAAACTCACGCTCAACATCATGTCACTCGGCGGCATTGCGCTCGCGGCAGGCATGCTGGTGGACAACGCAGTCGTCGTGCTCGAGAGCATCGTCCGGCGACGCGAGCACGGCGCATCGCCGCTCGAAGCGGCCCGCGAAGGCACCCGCGAAATCTCGATGGCAGTCGTCGCATCCACGTTCACGACGATCTGTGTCTTCTTCCCGATGGTGTTTGTCACCGGTATCGCGGGACAGCTCTTCCGCGATCAGGCGCTGACCGTCACGTTCTCGCTACTGCTCTCGCTCGTCGTGGCACTCGCCCTGGTGCCGATGATAGTCGCGGGGCAACCCGCCACGGTGCTGCCACCCGGCTATCAGGAAAGGCGGCTCGGTCCGGTCGGTCGCGCGATTGCCGCGATCAGCACTCTCGTTCGGCGCGCTGCGCGGGCGGTCGGCAACGTCATGGGAATTCTGCTCTCGCCGCTCGTTCGCGGGACGCAGGCGGCCTATCAGTATCTGTACGACATCTATCCGCCCGTCGTCACCTGGGCTCTCAACCATCGCCTGCAGGTCCTCGGCACGGCGCTCGCGCTCTTCGTCGGTTCACTTGCCATCGTGCCCTTCCTCGGCACCGCGCTCATCCCCCAGCTGTCGCAAGGCGGCTTTGATGTCGATATCCGCATGCCCGCCGGCACTCCGCTCGATGAAACCGATCGAACCGTTGAGCGCGCGCAGCGGGTCGCGGCGAAGATCGGCGACGTTGCGCTCACCTACTCGGTGGCCGGCACGGGCAATCGACTCGACGCGAATCCGGTCGACGCCGGCGAAAATACCGGCAAGCTCAGCATCACGTTGCACCCTGGCTCCAAGCGCAGCACGGAAGACGCGGTCATGGCGGAGCTGCGCAAGTCGATGGCGGCAATTCCCGGCGCCCAGTACCAGTTCGCCCGACCGTCACTCTTCAGCTTCAGCAACCCGCTCGAAGTGGAAATCGCTGGCTACGACCTCGACCGCCTGCGCAGAGTGGCTGATGCCATCAAGACGCGCATGCTCGCCAACGGCCGCTTTGCCGACATCAAGTCCACCATCGAAGCGGGTAACCCGGAAATTCAGATAGTGTTCGATCAGGAGCGCGCGGCTCAGCTCGGCCTGCAGGTGCGCGACATCGCGGATCGGGTCGTCGCCAGCGTACGTGGCGAGCTTGCCACCCGCTACAAGTGGCGCGACAAGAAGATCGACGTGCTCGTGCGCAGTGTCGACGCGCGTAGCGCCTCGCTCGAGGAGGTGCGCAACCTCATCGTGAATCCAGGCTCCGACCGGCCGGTGCCGCTCGTCGCCGTTGCCGAAGTGAAACTCGCAATCGGCCCGGCTGAAATCCGGCGCTCCGCGCAGGAGCGCGTCGCCATCATTTCGGCCGACCTCGCCTACGGCGACCTCGGTGGCGCCAAAGCGGACCTGCGCCGGATCGTGGATTCGATCGAAATACCGGGTGGTCTCGCCACGCGCGTCGCGGGCCAGGCCGAGGAATTCGAGGAAGCGAAGACTTCGCTCATCTTCGCGTTCTCGCTGGCGATCTTCCTCGTATACCTCGTGATGGCGTCGCAGTTTGAGTCCCTGCTGCATCCACTCGTTATCATGTTCACGATTCCGCTGGCCGTGATCGGCGCCATCTGGGCGCTGTTCATCACCGGAACGACCGTGAACGTGATCGCAGCACTTGGCATGATCATGCTCGCCGGCATCGTGACCAATAACGCGATCGTTCTACTCGATGCCGTCAATCAGGCGCGCGCACGCGGCATGGACAAGATCACGGCCCTCGTGCAGGCCGGACGGACGCGCTTGCGTCCCATTTTGATCACCAAGCTCACGACGATCCTGGGCCTCCTGCCGATGGCGTTGGGATTCGGCGAAGGCGCCGAGATCCGGGCGCCCATGGCCATAACCGTCATCGGTGGCCTCACGATCGCCACGTTCCTCACGCTCATCGTCATTCCGGTCGTTTACGCATCACTCGACCGCAAGGTGGATGTGACACCCGTCGCGGCGGCGGCCGCGGGCGAGACGGCCATCGAATCCTCCTGAAAGTCCTTTTCACGAATTGGGGCCTCGCAGGGAGCTCGCCATGATTCACACGAATGCCGCGTTGCGCCGACCAGTGACGACCGTGATGCTGTTTGTGGCGCTGGTGGTCATCGGCCTCATTTCGGCGCGACTGCTGCCCATCGAGCAGTTTCCGGACGTGGCCTGGCCGGGCATGGGCGTCAGCATTCCCTATCCCGGATCGACGCCCGAGGAAGTCGAGCAGCTCATCACGAAGCCTGTTGAGGAAGCGTTGTCGACGCTTGGATCGATCGAGCGCATCGAATCCACTTCCAGCGACAATCAGGCGGATTTCTTCATCCAGTTCGCGATCGACGCGGATCCGCAGGCCACTGCCTTCGAGGTGCGCACCAAGATCGATTCCATTCGTGGGCAGCTCCCGGCCGGCGCGGACCGCATCCTGATGTTCTCGGGCGGCGCGAGCGACGAGCCGATCCTCACCGTGCGCATCTCCGCGGACCAGGACCTCTCCGACTCCTATGATCTGCTCGAGCGCGTCCTCAAGAAGCCGATACAGCGCATCGACGGCGTCGCCCGAGTCGAACTCGCCGGAGCGGACCCGAAACAGATCCGCGTGCTCGTCGATGCGACACGGGTCGCGTCACATCACATCGATATCGCCCGGCTCCTGCGGCTCCTCCAGCAGAGCAATTTCTCCGTCAGTGCCGGCGAGATCACCGAGCGCGGACAGCGCTTCAACGTCCGGCCGATCGGCGAGTTTCACTCCCTCGACGACATTCGCAACCTCGTCGTGCAGGGTAATGTGCGTTTGGGCGACGTCGCCGATGTCGCGTATCTCGCTCCCGACCGTACGATCGGCCGCCATCTTGACCGCCGGCCCTCCGTCGGATTCGACGTCTTCAAGACCAGCAAGGCGAACACGGTCCAGGTAGTGACCGAAGCGCTCAAGGTCATCGACACAGCGCGGGAACTCCCGCAGATGCAAGGCATCAAGGTCTTCGTGATCGGCAACCAGGCCGACGCGATCCAGACTTCGCTCAAGGACCTGCGCAACGCGGGTCTGCTCGGCGCCCTGTTCGGCTTCTTCGTGCTGATGATTTTCCTGCGCGACATCCCGACGACACTCATCGTCGGCCTCGCAGTCCCGGTTTCACTCATCATCACGCTGGCGGCGGTCTACTTCTTCGGCATGTCGATCAATGTCATGACGATGATGGGCATGCTGCTCGCCGTCGGCGTCCTGGTCGACAATGCGGTGGTCATCACCGAGAGTATATTCCGCCACCGCCAAATCGATGAGACACGTCCGCTCGAGGCGACGCTCGTGGGCGTGCGCGAAGTCGGCGTCGCCGTGCTCGCCGGGACCGCCTCGATGATCATTGTCTTCGTGCCGATCATTTTTGGCGAAAGGAACATGCTGTTCGTGTTCCTGACGCACGTCGCCGTGCCGATCGTGGTTGCGATGATCGCATCGCTCTTCGTCGCACAGACGATTATTCCAATGCTGACGTCGCGCTTTCCACCGCCTCCGCCCATCGAGGGCAACCGCTGGTTCACGTGGCTGCAGGCGAAGTATGAGCGCGGCCTGCGCTGGGTGCTCGAGCACCCTCGCTGGACGGGCCTGATCGCTTTCCTGGTGCTGGCGTCGGGCGCGCTGCCGACCGCCGTCTTCGGGCTCGTGAAAGTCGATCCCTTCCCGCAGGGAACCAGCCGCCAGATCGTCCTCGACTACCGCATCGACGGCACCTATCCGATCGATCGCGTCGAAGCCGCAGTGAACATCGTTGAAGAGTATCTCTACAAGAACAAGGAGAAGTTCGACATCGACAACGTCTACTCGCGCTTCGACGCGTCCGGCGCGAACAGCGTGCTCATCCTCACGTCCAAGGACAAGGAAAAGGTCAAGGCGCGCGACCTCATGGACATCGTGCAAAAGGACATGCCCGAGATCATCATCGGGAAGCCCACTTTCAAGCTCGACGGCCAGGACCAGGGACGCGGCTTCTCGCTCGAGCTCACCGGTGAGTCAACAGACCTGCTGGGCGATCTCAGCCTCGACGTGGCGCGCGTCGTTAATTCGGTCGAAGGACTTGAATCCGTCCATTCGGAGGCGCGCTCCGGCCAGGAAGAGGTGCAGATCGTCGTCGACCGTGATCGCGCGACTCAAATGGGCCTTGGTACGCAGGACATCGCGACCGCGGTTGCCATCGCGATGCGTGGCGAGAATCTGCACGAATTCCGCGGCGCCGACCGGGACATCGGTATGCGTCTCGTCTTTCGCCCGAGCGACAAACAGACAGTCGACGACCTGGCGGGCCTGCCGCTCTACTTGCCGAGCGGGGAGCGCATCACACTCGGCTCGGTCGCGCGTCTTCATGTCACCCAGGGTGCCCGCGACATCAAGCGCATCAACAAGATGACCTCGGTCGTCGTGACCGGGAACCTCAAGAAGGACGCGACGCTCGACGAGGTGAGCAAGCGCGTGACGAAGCTCATGGATGCGTATCCCCTGCCTCCGGGTTACAGCTGGCACCTGGGACGCGGCAGCGAGGAACAGGACGACACGGCCGACGCAATGCAAAAGAATCTGCTGCTGGCAATCGCGATGATATATCTAGTGATTTCCGCGATGTTCGAGTCCGCCATTCTGCCGATCGCGGTGCTCAGTTCGATCCTGTTCGCCTTTGTCGGCGTCGTCTGGTGCCTCGGATTGACCGGCACGCCGATGACGCTGATGGCAATGATCGGGCTCCTCGTCCTCATCGGTGTGGTAGTGAATGCCGGCATCGTGCTCGTCTCGCACATCAACAATCTGCGGGCGAGCGGCATGTCGCGCGAGGCGGCGATCATACAGGCTGGCCACGATCGCCTGCGGCCGATCCTGATGACGACGTTCACGACCCTGCTCGGACTCTTGCCGCTCGCGCTCTTCGAAGACGCGCAGGTTCCGGTCGGCGGCGCAGGTTTCGGCCTCTCGTGGTATCCGCTCGCGCGGACGGTCATGGGCGGGCTCGCGTTCTCGGCGGCCGTGTCGCTGTTCTTCGTGCCGGCGTTCTACGTGAGTCTCGACAAGTTCATCGACTGGCGGCGCCGCATCCGCGAATCCGCGCGCACACGGGCCGCACCGCAGATGGCCGCCTGATCAGCGCAGCAGCACGCGATAGACTTCCCAGTAGTCGTCGGCCAAGACGTTGACATCGGGAACGGTCGTGGGCTCCTGGCCGGGCATGCGCGGCATTAGCCCACCGATCATCGTCGTCTCGGCGAGCGGCACCGTCTCGTTCTCGCCGCGGTACTCCACCTGCTGGCGCAATCGATCGACACGCAGCTTGATCTCCGGAGCCCACTCGCGCTGGCGGGTAACCGCTGCGGCGGCCTGCGCGATGCGTCCCATGAGCGCCCCAAGCTCCTCGCGTGACCCATAGTCCGCGTCCGCGACGCGCCCATCGACCGCGGCCTTGACCTGTTTCGTGAGACCGGTGACCCCGAGCCGCGCACACATGGCCTGCGAGTACGCGATCGTCGCCAGATTGATGGCGCGGCGGCCATCGATGCCCAGCCCGGGATACTCCGGTACCGGCTCCTCCGAGACTGCGTCCCGCGCGCGCTCGAAATCCGCCTGCTCCCGCAGCCAGGCGTCGGTACGCGAGCGCTGGGTCGCCACCTGTTCGGTCACACGCCGCCTGCGGAAGTAGTTCCAGAAACCCCTGAGGCTCCGCAAGCGGGCCTCCAGCGCGAGCAACGCCGACCGTGCCTCGTCAACCATGGGATCGAGTTCGCGCACGCGCGCCTCGGCCGCCGCGAGCCGCGCATTCTTCTCCTTGGTGAACGTCGCGACATGCATCACGCGCTCGCGCTCTTCCTGCTGGCGCGAAAGCTCGGCAACAAAGTCCTTGAGCTGCGCGTGACATGCGCGCCACAGCGCGCGTAACTGAAAAAATACCAGGGAATCGAACCCGGCCTCCGGGTCGCCGAGGCGTATCTCCAGCGCCTCGAGCTGCTCCTGGGCACGCTGGGTCGCGCCCTCCTGCTGCTTCAGCCGGTCGCGCAGCTGGTGCACTTCGTCCTGCAGGGCGCCGTGTGCCTTCTTGAGGTCCGCGCGGTTCTTAAAGAGCTGCACGAGTTTTTCATCGTGCTCAGGCTCGGGCTTCGCGCCGAACGGCAGCTTGATGCCGCCAATTTTCTCCCCGATGCTCATCCCGCGACCCGCAAGCGCCCGCAGATTCCCACCAGACCTGACGCCGGCGGCCTCACGTCTGCGCGGTCACGAAAAAGCGGTGACCTCGCTCAGCGCAATACTCGAGCCACTTGTTCAGCATCTGGTTGCGCATCCAGCGCTGATCGAGCTCCAGGCCACAGCTCGCACGCAACTGCGCAAGGTCGCGATGGCGGCGGCACTCGATCCCGCCACAGGCCTCGAGGAGCCGGGCGTCATGGTAGATGCGCAGCTCGAGGTTCGGCTCCGCAACTGCCTGCCCCACCTCCTCGAACCAGTAGGTCAGCATTATCGACGTCGTATAGCGGCTGCGCTCCGTCACTTTGAGGTGCAGATCGCAATCTCCACTGACGCGCGAGACCGCGTGGCCCGGCAGGCGCTTCAGGTCGCGCGCAAGCCAGCCGAGCCTGATGAAGTTGCTCTCGTAGAGGGTCATCAGGCTCACAAAACTGCGCGGCCGGTTGCGCCACGTGACGACACACTGCTGGTCGGTCTGCATGGCGCAAATATAGCATAGGCCTCGAGGCCTCCTGCGCGGCGCACGACGCCCGTCACACTCCGCGCGTTAAGGTCGGACGCGCCTCTCAAGCCCCATCTTGTCGAGAATGCGGCTCGCAATCTCCTCGACGCTCGATTCGGTCGTGTTGACGCAGCCGACGCCGTGGCGCGCGAACAGCGATTCGGCGGCGCGGACCTCATATTGCACCTGCTGCGCGGAAGAGTAGCGGCTGTCCGGCCGCCGCTCATTGCGGATCTGCTGGAGCCGATCCGGCCGGATGGTCAGGCCGTAGATCTTGCGCAAATGCGGGGCGAGCACCTGGGGCAGGCGCTCCGACTCCAGATCGTCTTCCGTGAGTGGATAGTTGGCCGCGAAAATGCCGTATTGCAGAGCCATGTAGAGACACGTCGGCGTTTTGCCCGAGCGCGACACGCCTACCAGGATGACATCCGCGTGCTGGTAATCGCGCGCTCCCGCGCCGTCGTCGTTGGCAACCGCGAAGTTGGTGGCATTGATGCGGGTCGTGTAGGCCACGAGGTCGCTCATGCCATGCGCTCGGCCGGTCGCGTGCGTCGATTTGACGGACAGCTCGTTCTCGAGCGGACCGAGAAACGCGTCGAAGAAATCGAGGAACAGGCCCTGGGCGCGCTTCACCACCTCGCGCACGTCTTCCTGCACCAGGGTGCTGAAGACGATCGGCCGCGTGCCTTCCTCCGCCGCCGTTGCATCGATCTTGCGGACGGCCTCCCGAGCCTTGTCAATGTTCGAGATAAATGGCAGAGTCACCGGCCGAAATTCCTGGCCGTCGAATTGTGTCAAAAGGCTGTGGCCCATTGTCTCGGCGGTGACGCCGGTCTGGTCGGACACAAAAAAGACGGTTCTTCGCGTTACGCTCACGCACCACCTGCCATGCTCGCCGGTCAGGACTCGAGTCTTTCACCTGCTATTGTACGATTCAAGAGTGCCGTTCGATGAGGTGCGGATCGTGGATCCCTATGTGATTCCCTTTGAGAAGCTCGGTATGGGCGACGTCGAAGTCGTCGGCGGGAAGAATGCGTCCATCGGCGAAATGCTGAGCCACCTGACGCGGGTCGGCGTGCGGGTGCCCGGCGGTTTCGCGACCACGGCCGCGGCGTATCGCGACTTCCTCGCCCAGGGCGAGCTCGACGCGCGGATCGCCGGCGCGCTTGCCAGTCTCGATGTCGATGACGTCGAGAAGCTGGCGGCGGTCGGCGCGGAAATTCGCGGCTGGATCATGGCGACCCCGTTTCCGAAGCGGCTCGCGGCGCAAATGCGCGCTGCCTGGACGCAGATGGACGCCGGCCGGGACATCGCGGTTGCCGTGCGTTCCTCGGCCACCGCAGAGGATCTGCCGGAGGCATCCTTCGCCGGGCAACAGGAGACATTCCTCAACGTGCGCGGCCTTGCCTCATTGCTTACCTCGATGCACGCGGTGTACGCCTCGCTTTTCAACGATCGCGCGATCGCGTATCGCGTGCACCAGGGCTTCGATCACGGGCTGGTCGCGCTCTCGGTCGGTGTGCAGCACATGGTGAGAAGCGATCTAGGCGCAAGCGGCGTTATGTTCACGCTCGACACCGATTCCGGATTTCGTGAAGCGGTGTTCATCACGAGTTCCTACGGCCTCGGCGAATCCGTGGTGCAGGGAGCCGTAAACCCCGACGAGTTCTACGTGTACAAGCCGGCCCTGCGGGCAGGCAAGCACCCGATCCTGCGGCGCAATCTCGGCGGCAAGTCCATCAAGATGATCTATGGGGAGCCAGGTGCGGTTGAACGAGTGGTAACTGTCGACGTTGCTCCCAAGGACCGGCTGCGCTTCTCCATCGACGACAGCGATGTGATAGCGCTCGCGCGCCAGGCGCTCGACATCGAGCAGCACTATGGCCGCCCCATGGACATCGAGTGGGGCAAGGACGGCGCGACTGGCGAGATCTACATCCTGCAGGCCCGGCCCGAGACCGTGCAAAGCC
>Ga0326726_10005384_pt1 | contig 11602 bp, 8 predicted proteins | sample MHFenrmetagenome_2_FD_207603 | JGI IMG/M metagenome (GOLD analysis project Ga0326726, IMG submission 207603) | Lab enriched peat soil microbial communities from Michigan Hollow, Ithaca, NY, United States - MHF15MN | ecosystem: Environmental > Terrestrial > Soil > Wetlands > Peat | place: USA...
CAGACGTTGTTGGATATGGTTGTCATTCCCGTGAACGGCAGCGCCGAAAGCGCACTCAAACTGGCGCTGGCTGCCAAGGATATCCCTGCGTTGACGGCCGTTCCCGTCGTGCTCTGGCACCCGTTGGCCGATTGCCTGGCGTCCGAGCGCATTCTCGATTCGAATGTCGATGACCTGATCATCGGTCCGATTGAGAGCCCCACCGCCGCCGCACGGTTGCGCCTGGCGCTACGGCGAAGTTGGCGCGATCTCGACGTCAATCCTTCCAGCCGGCTGCCGGGTCCGACCACGATCGAACGCGTGATCTCGGAGCGTATCGCCAAACAGGAGCACTTCGCAGTCTGCTACGCCGACCTCGACGATTTCAAGGCGTACAACGATTATTACGGCTACTTCTACGGCGACAAGGTCATCAAGCTGGTGGCGCGGGTCATCCGCGAGACGGTGCTGGACCAGCAGCCGGATGGGTTCGTCGGTCACATCGGCGGCGATGATTTTGTCTACGTCATATCGCCGGAGAACATTCCCACCATCTGCCAGTCGGTGATTCAGCGCTTCGACGCCGAGATCCCGCTCTGCTATGAGCCGCGTGACCGCCGCAACGGATTTATCATCTCCAAGAGCCGCCGCGGCACACCCGAAACCTACGGGCTCTTGACGCTGTCCATCGCGGTGGTGATCAACCATGGAGACACGTTCGATCACGTCGGCGAAATCTCCCACATGGTCGCCGACTTGAAGCGCTACACCAAGACGCTGCCCGGCTCCAATTACATGATCGAACGTCGTGCCAAGTATTGACGTGAATGGCCCTACTCAACACCGGGAGCGGCGTCCTTAATCTCTTTTATCAGTTTCTGTGCCGTCTCGTTATGGGGATCGTGTGCCAGCACCACTCGCAACTGCGCGAGTGCGGGGGCGGCCTTTTCCAGCCGCGCGTAGGCGATGGCCAGATTGATGCGCGTCTGATCCGCTTGGGGCTCCCAATAGATCGCGCGTTCCAAGGGGACCACCGCATCGTCCGGGCGGTTCATGCGGAGGTACAAGGCCCCCAAATTGGCCTGCAAGATGGCATGATCGGGTACGTGGCGTAGTCCCATCTTGAGATAATCGAGGGCGACATTGTAGTTGCCCGCCCCGGAGTAAATGATGGCGACGCCGCTGTACGCGGCCGTGAAGTTCGAGTCGGCTTCGATCGCTTTCACGTAGTATCCCAGGGCGGCACCCTCGTCGTTGCGCGTTCGTGCCACTTCGCCGAGGTTAAACATGGCCTGCGGGAGCTTGGGATTGGTGCGAATGGCGACGCGCCACGATCCTTCGGCCTTGGCGGTGTCGCCCAGACCCAAGTACGCCAAGCCGACGTTGTTGTAAACCTCGGCGTCGTCGCGCCGCAACTCCATGCATCGGAATGAAACCGACACCGCCGAATCGTAGGCGCCCACCTTGACCAGATCGAACGCCAGGTTCTTACGCGCGGAGTAGTGCCGCGGCTGATAAGTGATCGCCTTCTCGTACTCGTCAATCGCCTCCGTCCGCTGATCCCGGCGATCATACGCCAGCCCGATCTGATAGTGGAAGAAGGCGGGGTTGTTCAAGAGCTGTTGCAGAGTCCGTTGGTTTAGGGCGATGCCGAGGAGCAGGGCCAATATTGCGGGGACGATGAGCGCTTTCCGTCCATGCAACTGAAAGACCGTACGGAATTGCCAGAGCGCCGCAGCGGCGCAGACAATGAGGATGGGGACCACCGGCAAGCGGTGACGCGCCGTTGCCAAGAAGAGGATGACGGTCGGAGCGTACAGTACGAAAAATGCCACCAGCGGGCGTGTGGCCTCCGATCGTCGCCAAACCAGGATCAATCCGAGCAGGCCGAACGGAACAATCAGCCCGAATGGCACAAAAATGAGCGGCTGGCTGATCAGAACATTGAGTATGGCGGAAAACCTCGAATACGCGTAGATGTCCGTTTGATCCGATACCTCGTATCCGCCCAGAAAATACCAAGTCTTCTTCAGCCACCCACGAATCGCATCCCCTGGATTCGCCAGCATCCAATCCTTAGCGCGCTTCGTCCAAAATGCCGAGATCTCCGAGGCGGTCATCTTGCGTCCGAATTGTGCCACGGCGATCGAGTCGGTGGTGCGGACAAACTCGTTCCACTCCACCGTCTCATCCAAGTCGATCTCCGGCATTTGCATTGTGAGGCCGTCAGCCGCGGGGTTATTGCCCAACCACAGGTTGATGCCGCCCTGGTAGGAGATGACGACTGGGTCGTCCGCCACCACGTAGTTCCGTATGGTCACCGGGATAATCGGAATGATCACGCCGAGTGTGACCAGCATGGGGCCGCGGAGCCGCCGTCCCCAACTCGCCTTCCCGGTGGCGTCGCGACCCCACGCCCACCACCAAAACGCGGGCACGCAGGCCAGTATGTTGGGGCGCGAGATGGCGCCGAGGCCAAGCAACAAGCCGACGCCCAGCCATCCGACCCAGCGCGGCGCTGGACGACTGGCTTCGTTCATCGCCATCCAAATTGCCAGCAAGCCGAGCGGCACGGCGATGACCTCGATCAGCAATTCCGATTCGTAATAGATCAACGTGCCGTACAGGATCGACATCACCGCCGCGATCAAGCCCACCCGGCGCCCAAAGGCTTTCTGGCCGATCAGGAATGTCAGCCCCGCCGTCAAACCGCCGATGAATGCCTGCATCAGGCGAATCGGCCAGAGCCCGTCACCGAATAGTTTGATCCAAATGCCCAGCAGATACGGGTACAGAGGGGCGCGGAAAAACACTTCGGACCCGAGCCAGTCACCGGCGGCGATCTGTTTGGCCCAGAGATAGTGCCAACGAGAATCAACGATTGGGTCGAGAAACCCGGGGTAGTTGCGCGAGAGCTGCCAGAGGACCAGCGCGCGAATCACGAACGCGGCCGCAACAACAAGCCAGAAGAGGACTGCCGTCCGCGCACCCTGTCCGACTTGCCCTTCACCGGTGTCCAACTTGGCGTCGAACCAGCCCAGCCAAGAACTGGCCCGATCGCGACGTGTGATGTTCTTTCGCTCCGGCATCGGACAGTATTATACATTGAACTGGCCGGTCGGTCCAAGCTGTGCTTGGGTCACCGTCGGGCAGCACCTTGAGCCAGCGAATACCCAAATTCGATCCCCGGATCGTGATCATGGCCTTTGTCTCGGTGGTGGTCTGGATCAGTACCACCGACCATCTCGCCGCCACGGGTGCGTGGCTGGGTGCTGTGCTCCTGGCGCTGCTGGTTGCAACGCTCCGACGCGACCGCGGGCTGCTCGGGCGATCGCTGATCTCGGCTCTCATCGCTGCCGCCTTGACGGTGGCCCTATTCCTCGTCTTCGACGCGGCGCCCGGGGGGAGTCCCATTCGCATCGGATCCCTCTCGTCATCGTCCGGATCGATTCTCGCCGGCGTGCGTATGGCCGCGCGCCTGGTGTCGCTGGTTCTCGCCGCAACACTCTTCGTGGCACGCGTCGATGCGCTGCGGCTTTCCGCCGGGGTCACCAAGCTCCTGCTGCCCTTGAGTCGTGCCGGCGTGCCGGTCCTGCACGTCTTCTACTTCTCCTACTTCCTAATCTCGATGACACCTCTATTGGTTGATGAATCGCGTGTCATTCGTTTGGCGCAACGCTCGCGGGGCTGGGATGAGGCTCGTGGACTCTTGTCCCGGATTCGGTCTTCCGGTGCCCTGGTGCTCCCGACTTTGAATGCCGGGCTGCGCCGCGGCGACCAGATCGCCCTGGCGCTAAGCGCGCGGGGATTCCACCCGTCCGTCGTCCCGTCTGTCATCACACGTTTGCGACTTGGCGCAATCGACTGGATCGCCCTTGCGCTCGTTGGTGCGGGTTGGGTCCTCTGGTGGGTGGTGTGACGGCGATGCGCTACCGAATGGACATCGCCTTTCACGGCGCCGAATTTCACGGTTGGCAAAAGCAGCCGGGGTGCCGCACGGTCCAGGGGGAAATCGAACTGTGGCTGGAGCGTTTGATGGGCACGAGTACGCCCGTCGGTATCGTGGGTGCCGGCCGCACCGATGCCGGCGTGCACGCCACGGGAATGGTGGCTCACTTTGACTCCACCGTATCGATTGAGACCGAAGCTCTACTCCATCGCCTCCGCGTGGCCCTGCCTCATGATCTGGTCGTGACGGATCTGCACCCTGTCGCCGAAGAGTTTCATGCCCGGTATAGTGCCACCGCCCGCACCTATCGATACTGCATTCGCCTCGGACGCTGGCCATTTGATCGCGATCGTGAGTGGCAAATCCACGAGCCCCTGGATCTGACGTCGCTGCAGACTTCGGGCCGCGCCATTCTTGGCCGGCATGATTTTTCCGGCTTTTGCCGTGCGGAATCTCGACGGGAATCGAATCTGTGCAACGTCACTTCTTCGGAGTGGACGAGCGACGGCCCGCGGCTGATCTATCTCATCCGCGCCGACCGCTTCTTGCATGAAATGGTGCGGCTGATTGTCGGGTCTTCCGTTGCGATCGCGCGCGGACATTTCGAGCCGCGCCGAATGCTTGAGATCCTCCAATCCGGCGACGTGCGGCTGTGTGCCGACGCCGCACCCCCTCATGGACTCACCCTCGAGTTGGTGGAATACCCGGATGCGGTCGCCAAACCTCTGGATTTCAATTGAATCGCGGCCGCTAGTCGTCTTTCTTGGCGGTACAAAACGCTGAGGAGGCACTGTGAAGATCTTTCTGGATACAGCGAACGTTGACGAAATCCGCGAAGCGGCTGATTGGGGCATTCTCGACGGGGTAACCACCAACCCGTCTTTGGTGTCCAAGGAGGCGCGCAGTTTTGATGACATCCTCCATGAGATCGTCGGGATTGTGAAGGGGCCGGTCTCGGCCGAGGTCGTCGCCGATAAAGCCGACGAAATGGTCGAGCAGGGCGTCCGGCTGGCGGCGATTGCGCCTAACATCGTGGTCAAAATCCCGATGCTCGCCGAGGGCCTGAAAGCCATTCGTCGACTCAACGATCGCGAAATCAGCACCAACTGCACGCTGATCTTCAATCCCACCCAGGGCCTGCTCGCGGCCAAAGCCGGGGCGACCTTTGTCTCGCCATTCCTGGGGCGGCTGGACGATATCGGGCATGATGGCATGGAATTGATCGGGCAGCTCGTGACGATCTTCGACAACTACGCGTTGTCCACCGAGGTCCTGGCCGCCTCGATTCGCCACCCGTTGCATGTCGTCCAGGCGGCGATGCATGGCGCCGACGCGTGCACCATGCCCTACAAGGTGCTGCAGCAGATCATCAAACATCCGCTGACCGACTTGGGAAACGTCGCTTTCAACCGGGACTGGCAAAAGCTCTCGCCGGACCAACAGAAAGCCGCCGCCCACTCCTGAGGACCCGCGGATGATTGCTTCCATGGAGACTCGATGATCGAACGCTACACGCTGCCGGCCATGGCGCAATTGTGGTCGGAGGAGAACAAGTTTCGTGTTTGGCTCGAGATCGAGTTGTTAGCCTCCGAACGCCTGGCGCGGATGGGCCTGATCCCCAAGACGGCACCGGCCCGCATGCGCAAGCACGCCCGCTTCAGCGTGAAGCGTATCGAGGCGATTGAGAAGACCACCCGTCATGACGTCATCGCCTTCATCAAGGACGTTGGCAGTCATCTCGGCCCCGACGAGAAATACCTGCATTACGGGCTGACCTCGTCCGACGTCATCGACACCGCCTTATCGGTCCGGATGGTGCAAGCCGGTGAGCTGATTCTCCAGATGCTCGATCCCTCGGTTCGCCGAACGGCGACGCTGGCGCGCAAGTACATCAACACGCCGATTGCCGGTCGCACCCACGGTGTGTTTGCCGAGCCGACATCACTCGGCCTGAAGTTTGCACTTTGGCACGCGGATTTGAAACGATCCCGCCGCTTGCTGAAGTCCGCCATTCACACGGTTGCGGTCGGCAAGATCTCGGGCGCGGTGGGGAACTTCGCGCACCTGGATCCGTCGGTCGAGGCGTACGTCTGTCGCAAGCTCAAACTGCGTCCTGCGCCCATCTCGACCCAGATTCTGCAGCGCGACCGGCACGCCGAGTTCATGTTCGCGATTGCTGCCGCCGGTGCGGTGGCGGAGAAGATCGCGCTGGAGATTCGGCTCCTGCATCGCACCGAGGTGGGTGAGTTGACCGAGGGCTTTGCGGCCGGACAGCGCGGGTCTTCGGCAATGCCGCACAAGAAGAACCCGATTCTCTGCGAACGAATCTGCGGGCTGGCGCGGTTGCTGCGCGGCTACGTGGTCCCCGCGCTCGATGACGTTGCGCTCTGGCATGAACGCGACATCTCGCACTCTTCGGCCGAGCGCGTCATCATCCCGGATGCGACGACCGCGTTGCACTATCAGCTCTCGCTCTTGGACCAGGTCCTCACTCAGCTGGGCATCCACCCCGACCGCATGCGCGAGAATCTCTCTCGCTTGGGATCCGCCGTCTTCTCGCAGCGGCTGCTTCTGGTTCTGTCGGATGCGTTGAATTCGAGAGACGAAGCTTACGGCATGGTTCAGCGGCTGGCTCTGGCCGGGGGATCGGATGAGACTTTCGAGCAGCGCGTTCGCCGCGATCCCGTGGTCCGCCAACATCTGACCAAGCGACAACTCGACGATATTTTCGAGGTGCGTTACTTCTTACGGCGCGCGCGCCTCATTCTGAAGCGCGCCCTGGCCGCGTAGGGGAGAAGGGTATGGCGCGCGAGGGGTGGATCTTCCTCGGACCGGCTCTGGCCGTGATCGCGCTTGGCGCCGTGTTGACGCGGTTCGGCCATCCGATCTTTGGCTGGATCCTTCTCATCGTCGGTGCACTCGCTACTCTTGCTTTTGCGTACTTCTTCCGTGATCCGGAGCGCCAAGCGCCCGAGGATGCCGATGCCGTGATCGCTACTTCTGACGGCAAGATCATCATCGTCGCTCCCCGGGCCACGGGAGGGACGCAGATCGACACGTTTCTTTCCGTGTTCGATGTTCATGTCAATCGCGCGCCTGTCTCCGGAGTCGTGAAAGAAAGCCAGCATCGACCCGGTCGTTTCCTGGTCGCCTACGAGAAAGAGGCCGGGCTACGAAATGAGCGTCATGACTTGGTGATTGATTCGCCGCTCGGGACGATCCGCTCGGCCCAGATCGCCGGTATTCTGGCCCGGCGCATTATCTGCCGGCCCAAAGCGGGCGATACAGTTAGTAAGGGAGAGCGCATCGGCATGATCCGTTTCGGGTCGCGGGCCGAAGTGATTGTGCCTGATGGGTTCGCCCCGGCGGTCAAGCTGGGTGATCGTGTGCGCGCCGGGGAGACGATCCTCGCCAGACGCACGCGCGCATAGTTCGAAAGACTGATCCCTATGCCCGATTCTCAAGACCATGGACGCAATCTGAGGGGATTTTTCCCGGGGATGTTTACGATGGGGAACCTGTTCTGCGGGTTCCTCTCGATCCTCTCATCGATGGACGGGGAGGCGACCCACGCCTGCCGGTTCATTCTGCTGGGATTTTTCCTCGATGGGCTCGATGGCTTTGTGGCGCGCGTGTCGCGGGGCGCCACGCGCTTCGGTGTCGAGCTTGATTCACTGGCTGATCTGATCACCTTCGGCCTGGCCCCGGCCATTATGGTCTACTCGTTCCGGCTGAAAGATCTCGGGCGCTGGGGCTGGGTGCTGGGATTCGTCTTCGTTATGTGCGGCGCCTTTCGATTGGCGCGTTACAATTTGACGGCAAAAACCAGTCCGCGCGAGGGGTTTGAAGGACTGCCCATTCCCGCCGCCGCATCGCTCTTGGTTTCGTACACCCTCTTCAGCTTCGACATGTGGGGTGAACTGAAGTATGTCCGATTCCTCGTTGCCATGACGCTGGTGGTCTCCGGCCTGATGGTCTCGACTATCCCTTTTGAAGACAAGCCCACCAGTTGGCGTTCGGGCAAAGACAAACTGAAGTTCGTCTTCTTGCTCGGTGGTGTGATCGCCGTGCTCATTGACATGGCAAAGACCGCATTTCCGCTCGTACTGATCTACGTCGCCTATGGTTTGGTCCGTGAGATCGTCGAGACCATTTCGTCCGGCGGCCCCTTTGATCATCCCCCGCGCCTGCCCCGGCGTCGTCGCCGCCAAATCGAACACACCGAACCGTGGCAGTGAAGTCGCATGGATCCCGGTAGCGACAATCGTGCCCTCATCACAGTCGGCGCCTTGTTGGTGCTCATCTTCGCCGCCTGCGCCTTTATCATAAAGTGGTTCTGGTTCGACAAACGGTACTCGGGCGGACAGTTCGTCCGTCGGGAAATCTATCGAGACTTCCAGCCGGGTGATCGCCGCAGAGCGACCGAAGAGGTTGAGTATATCGATGACGCACGTCGAGTTGATTCGTCTGGCGAGAGTGGTTGTGGCCCCGACCCGTCGATGTGCCCCCGAGAGAGTCAGGTAACGGCGCCGCCCGTCGTCACCTCACCAGGTGACACCACGGCGTGCGGCAAGTCATGACTATAACAGTTATGATTTACGAAGAGAAATTCTCTCCACTTTACGCTTCGGCTTGACAAGCAGGGACGGTCGCCCTTAACTGCCTGTGTTAGTGACCCTTCACACGGAATTGTCCGGGGCGACCGGCACGTTCCCTCATCTGTAACGCGCCCGCTTCCCGGATAAACAGATCCGGAGGTGGTGCATGCAACGGCAGCGCGTGTGGTTGGTGGCGGCCGGCTTGACAGTCATTGTCATGGCATTGTCGGCACACGGCGATACTTCCGATTCTTACACTCAGATCAAGGCCGATAGGGCCCGGCAACGCGAACTCTCCCAGCATCAAGTCAACCGCGAGCGCCGGTTATCGCTTCTTAATCCCAGATCTGTCGTCCCTGCCGATGTGCGCACGCCGATCACGGATCTCGGACCGGTCAGGGGTGCCGGTCCGATGCCGAATCTGGGCGAAGCAAGCCGAAGCGTGATGGTGCCGCCTCCGCCCTCTCCCGGACTGGCCCTAGGTGCTACCACATGGGACGTTCAGCAGGATTATTCCGGTGGGTATCAGACGGCGCGTCTGGCGGGCAACGACTGCGTCCACTTCTGTTGGATGGCGTGCGACCGCTTCCCACAAGACGTCAGCGCGAATGACCGGTACGTGGCCTACAACTCGTTCACGATCAGTACGATCACGATCAACCAGGGTTACGGTGGCATGTTTATCAGCCTCGGCCCCATGGCGCGCGCCGGTTATACGGGCCTGGACGTAGACGATCAGAACTTGGCGCACATTGCCTTGCACCAGCGCCAGGATCCGTCCCTGCCGTACCACTGCTGGCGCATTAACATGCCGGTGGCGTGCAACTCGCTTCACGTGGACGACGAATTGGGCGGCACGCCGACGAAGTGCGTCGAGACTCTATGGCCGCGCGTCGCGGCCGCGCGCGACGCCGTCGCCGGCGATTCCCTCGCCATCCACGAGATCGGTATCGAGAACGTCAACAACTGCTCGCCTGGCCGGATCTACTACTGGCGCAACAAAGGTGGTGTTTGGAAGGGCCCGGTCTGTATCGACAGCTCTGAATTCACCAGCTACGTCATTGCCGACTGCCCGATCAACAACAAGGTAGCGATCGCTCTGCATCCGTATGACGGCAATGCGCTATTAAACGTGGCCTACCACGAATCGAACACGGCCGGTTTCGGCTTATTGAACGGTTCGGAGTTGGGCCCGTCTTCGCGGCATTACATCACGAACTACACAGATCCATCCGGTCCCCAAGCGTGGCCGGAATTATCGACCACCTACGACAACAATGGTGTGTTGCACATCGTGTACTTGCAGCAGAAGCTGGCCAACAACTCCGAGCGCACTACGATCTACCACTGGAACAACTCGCGCAACACGAGCCGTCCGGTGGCGCTGTCGGAGTATGATGGTCTGACCGGCGCCTCGGCGTTCAACCTGAACCTGTCGAAGGTGACGGTGGGCATCGGTGATGGTTCGTCGCTCTGCTCGACTGGCGCGGGCGACGAAGCGAACAACAACTACGTGTATGTCACCTACATCAAGTTCGCCGGCGAGACGCCGGCGGAGCAGGCCGACATTTCGGTCGGCGGTTACTGGAATGGTGAGTTGTATCTGGCCGTTTCGAACTCGTTAGGCAACACCTGGTCGCCGCCGTCGAACCTGTCGAACACCAAGACCCCGAACTGCAACCCGGGTCTGGCGGACACGTTGACGGGTATTCCGCCGAAGCCGGATAGCGTCTGCCGTTCCGAGCACTGGGCGACCATCGGTCGTGCGGTGTCGGATGTCGACATCTTCTTCATTTCCGACAAAGATGCGGGCGCCGCTGTTTATGGCGAGGGGACCTGGCAGCAGAATCCGGTCCACTACCTGCGTTTGCCGAAGGGCACGCATGCTCAGTACGTGTGCCCGGTCATCGCTCCGGTGTTTGAAGCGACGTTGACGGCGGCGGCTGAGTGCGAATACCACTCTCCCCGCCTCGGCACTGATAACGAAACCTTCACCATTGTCAACCTTGGTAATGCGACCTTGAGCGGGATGATTTCGATTCCGATGAACTTCACGGCCCCGGCGACGCTCTCTTTCGACGTTGCCCCGGGTCCGTATTCGATCACGGCCGGCAATCCCGACGTGATCAGGACGGTGAAGATGCAGGCCAACAACGCGCCGGAAGGCCTGTACACCGGGTCGATTTCGATCACGCACAACGACGCGACCAAGGCCAGCCCGCGGGCGTATCCGATCGACTACTTTGTGGTGAATAACTTCTTCTGCCCGGAGAACGAGGTTCTCAAGACCGGTGTGGCGAGCCCCGGTTCGCTGGCCCTGCAGGTTGAGAGCAACGGCCGCTATGCCTCGCGAAACGACTACGGCGGGCTGTGGCGCTTTGCGGACTCGTCATCGTCGATCTATGATGCCTCTTTGCTCATCGCGCATGACGCGCAAGGAGTGGACACCACAGTTTTCCTCAGCTTCGGCTCGCGCCAGACGAATGGTCAACGTGGTTTTAGGGCGTTAACCGATCTGCAGATTGATACATCCGCGTACGGCACGAACGCCGGCAACGCGAAGGCGACGGCGTACATGTGCACCGCCGACTCGGTCGTCGGCATCAAGATGACCTGGTATTTCGCGCAGAATGCGGCGATGGATGAGTACATCATCGCCCAGTACAAGGTGTACCGCAACCGTCCGTCGGTGCCGATCACAAATCTGTGCGTTGGCGTATTGGAAGATCAGGACGTGGTTCCGGCCGCGAAGCTGGGCTCGATTCAGACGGGCGTCAGGAATCAGGCGGATGGCGACCTCACCCGCAAGCTGGGCTACCAGATCGGTGTTGATACCGTCGGCGCTCCGCCCAGCACTTACAAGACCGCGACACGTTTCCGTGGTGGCGTGGCGGCGTGCGGTCAGGACGTCTGGAAGGGCACGCACGTTGGCAACGTCATCGATGACATCCAGCCGGGTGGCGGCCCGACCGACGGCTTCCTGTATCGTCAGTTGACCAACCTCTCCGGCGTGGATCTGTTCACCGATTCGACGGTGGATATGTACACGTTGGTGGCTCTGGACCGTGGGCAGTCG
>Ga0326726_10005385_pt1 | contig 11602 bp, 12 predicted proteins | sample MHFenrmetagenome_2_FD_207603 | JGI IMG/M metagenome (GOLD analysis project Ga0326726, IMG submission 207603) | Lab enriched peat soil microbial communities from Michigan Hollow, Ithaca, NY, United States - MHF15MN | ecosystem: Environmental > Terrestrial > Soil > Wetlands > Peat | place: USA...
TCATCATCGGGAAGGAGTGGAGAGTAGGGAGCCGCAAGCCAGGAAACTTTATGGGAGTCCAACTTGCTTTAATCCCGAGGGGGAAAGGAGAAGTTCCATGAAGAAGGTTTTTGTTTTAATTCTGTTGTTTTCTTTGGTTTTTTTCTCATCGCTTCAAGCTCAAGAAAAAAAAGATGAAGAAGCTGCTGTCACGCTAAAGGAGGTCGTCGTTACCGCAACGCGCGATAAACAGGAAACCCGCAAAGCTCCAGCCAATGTCACGGTTATTACGGCCGAAGAAATCAGCAAAACAGGCGCTACGAACATACCGGAGTTGCTGGAATTTGTGGAAGGTGCGCAAATAAGGAGCTATAGTGGAAATCCGGCACAGGCGATGATTGACCTGCGGGGTTTCGGCGGCGATAATCCTTACGGCAAAACACTGATCCTGTTGGACGGCAGACGTTTAAACAGACCGGATATGTCCCCGGCGAGTTTAATGCAAATTCCTCTCAACAACATCGAAAGCATTGAGATAATCCGCGGCGCCAGTTCTGTTCTTTACGGCGATGCGGCGATCGGCGGGGTTATTAACATTATTACCAAACGTGGTAAAGGCGCTCCGCAAGCAAATGTTTCCATAGCTTCCGGAAGCTACAATTTCCATGATGAAAAGATTGGTGTCAGCGGTTCTGCCGATAAATTATCGTACTCTTTTAATGGCGCAAATCAATTCAATTGGGGCTACCGTGACAGGTCCAAGTTTTCTTTTTCCGGAGGCGGATTCAATATAGGTTACGATGCCAGTTCCTACCTTGGATTTTCTTTAGATGGTTCTCTTAGTAAAACCGGCTTTGAAATGCCGGGGGGGCTGACCAAAGTGCAAATGGAAACAAATCCCCGTCAAATCCAGCCCGGCCATGAAAATGATGACGCGACCGAAAGTTATCAAAATTTGCATGGACAGGTTAATACTGTTTTAGGTAAATTCGGCCGTCTGGATGCCGATTTTTACTTCGGCGATAAAACAATCAAAAGTAATTTTGCTTCCTATTTCCCGCCGGATCAATACATGAGCTATGACATCAAAACTTTCGGCCTTACGCCGAAGTATATTTTAGAAATTCCAGTTGCCATGTTTGCCAATAAATTGATTATCGGCGTTGATTACTACCATGAAACGATGGCATTAGATAAATATGCGGATAAGGAAAGAACCATCAAAATGGATATGGCTAATTTTGAAAAAAATACGTTGGGCTTTTATTTACGAGATGAGTTTACTATTTTGCCCAGTTTAATTCTGGCGGGAGGTTACCGGACGGAAAGCGCGGAATTCAAGGGCAAGTCCGCGACTCTCAGTCCATTTTCTATTGATTTTGACGCGGAGAAAAAACATAACGCGGAAGCATGGGAGGTAAGTCTAACATATCTTTTCGGAAAGATGTCCAAAGCTTATGTAAAACATGCCACCGTTTACCGCTATCCTTTTTTGGATGAACAGGCTTCCTTTTATAGCTTCGGTCCTTTTAATACCTTTAATATGAATATTGAAAAAGAAAAGGGCAAAAGCCATGAGCTAGGCATTACGGTTTATCCACTGGATAATTTTAAATTGGGCTTGACTCTTTACCAGATAGATATGGAAGATGAAATTTCCGCCGACCCTGTGACATGGGAGTTGATAAATTTAGACAAAACTCGTCATTCAGGGCTGGAGTTTAATTTCAATTACGTGCAGAAGGGGTTCTTTAGTTTTTGTGGGAATGCGACCTATCAAAAAGCAATTTTTGTCGAGGGATTGCATCAGGATAAAGAAGTTCCGCTGGTTCCTAATCTGATGGCCAATGCTAATTTGGAAATAAACTTGCCTTTTAATATTTTCCTTAATCCACGGCTGCATTATGTCGGTAAATCATTTTTAGCCAATGATTATGATAATAACGCCGAGCAGCTCAAAGATTATTTACGCTGGGATTTTTATATTTATTGGCGGCCCGAGATTAAAAGTAAGAAAGTAGTTGCTTTCGTCGGTGCGGAAAATTTGACAGACGTAAAATACGCCACGTATGGTATAGATATGGCCCCATGGGGGGAAAACTTGTATTACCCCGCGGATGGTTTGATTATAAAAGGTGGAGTGTCAGTCACCTTTTAAAATAAGGAAAGCTGAGAGCGAGAATTTTATGACTGCTGACAAAACATCGATTAAAGGCCTGGTTTACGCGGCGCTTTTTGGAGCGCTCACTGCGGCAGGGGCTTTTATTGTTATTCCCCTGCCGCCCGTCCCTATTACCGCGCAAACATTTTTCTTAAACATCGCGGCCGTGCTCCTCGGTGGGTCGCTCGGAGCTTTAAGCCAATTTCTTTACGTGATGCTGGGAATAGTCGGAATACCTGTTTTTGCGGGGGGGAAAGCTGGATTGGGTGTTATCTTTGGCCCCACTGGCGGTTATTTGCTGGGTTTTATTATAGCGGCTTTTGTCATCGGGCTTATAAATCAAATGAAAAAAAGCGCGGGTATCTTGTGGTATATTTTTTCCATGCTGATCGGAATGTTGATAATATATTTTTTGGGGAGCCTTCAGCTTTCGTTTGTGGCTAAGATGAGCTTTCCCCAGGCGCTTGCTGTCGGTGTACTGCCGTTTATTCCTGGGGATATAATTAAAATTTTGCTTGCCGCCATTATTAGCTCGCGGCTCAAGGGACGCATTAAAGTTTAGGATTTATTAAGTGATACTATTAGAAAACGTCTATTATAAATATGAACCGGAAGGAATTGAGGCTTTGCGGGGTATTTCTCTGCAAGTAAGAGAGGGTGAACACCTTGCTTTAATCGGCCCGAACGGTTGCGGAAAAACCACGCTTATTAGACATTTAAACGCCTTGCTTTTACCCGCAAGCGGCAAAGTCACAGTAGGCGGCCGCAATACAAACGATCCAAAGCATCAAGCGGACATCAGAACGTTTGTGGGAATGGTTTTTCAAAATCCCGATAATCAAATAGTCGGTATGACGGTGGAAGAAGATGTTGCTTTCGGTCCGGAAAATTTACGCCTGCCGACAATGGAAATTAAAAAGAGGGTTGCCGAAACTTTGGGAAGAGTAGGCATCTCAGAGCTAGCCTGCCGCAATATCGAAAACCTATCCGGTGGCGAAAAAAGGCTGGTGGCGATTGCGGGTGTTTTAGCCATGCGGCCGCGCTACATCGCGCTCGATGAACCGACTGTTTTTCTTGATCCTGCCGCAAGTATTAGAGTCCTGGGGATCATTGACAAACTTCACTCTGAGGGTGTGGGGATAATTCATATTACACATAACATGGCGGAAGCGGCGCTGACACAGAGAATAGTAGTCATGAATGAAGGACGCATTTACCTTGACGGAACCCCGCAGGAAATCTTCGAAAAATTCGGCATGCTAAAGCAAATAGGAATGCAACTGCCTCAGGTTACCGAGTTGTTAATTAAGCTTAAAGAATCAGGCTTTTCCGTGCGCACAGATATTGTCAAAATGGAAGATGCTTTAGAGCAAATCCGTTCTTTAGCGGGCAAATTTAAGGTTTGATTATGTATCATACCGGCGTCTTTATAAACGGCCAATCGCCTATCTATAAACTTGACCCCCGTATAAAACTTGCTGCCACTATCTGCTTAAGCGTTTTTATCCTTTGGGTGAAACCGCTAATAGCATTTGTTATCGGTATTGCCTTATTTTGTACGGTACTGGTAAGCGGCATAAGTTTGCGGACAATTGGCCAAGCCCTAAAGCCGCTTTTATTTTTCATAGTCTTGATATTTTTGGTTCATGCCTTGTTTAGCAAAGGCGAGGCTCTTGTCAGTATCCCTTATCTCGGGCTTTCTCTTTCCTATACAGGATTACAACAGGGTTTTTTCGTGATCTGGCGTTTTTTGTGCCTGATTGTGGCCGCGGTTTTACTGACGCTGACCACCACACCATCCCAGATGATCGCAGCAATTAAATATTTTCTACGGCCATTGAAACTGCTGCGTATTCCGGTTGATGATATTGCTGTAATGATTATGCTGGCTTTAAGGCTTATGCCCATTTTGCTGACTGAAAAGGAAAGAGTCGAAATTGCCCAAAAAGCCAGAGGATATAATTTGCGTCAGTCGGGGTTTATCATACGGATTAAAACTTTTTTGTCTTTAGCTTCCACTATTTTATCGGGTGTTTTCCGCAGGGCTGATGAACTGGCTCTGGCGATGGAAGCAAGGAACTATCGGCGGGGAGAGCGCACTTCTTTGGTGGAATTGAGACTGACTTCCCCCGATTATTTTGTCCTTATTTTTCTTGGTATTTTCAGTGTCATTTTTATAGCTTTAAATTATTATTTCAGCTAAGTTGCTCTTCATGGATACAAAATGGCTTCTGGTAGATACACCAAAAAAATTACTGCGTGCTGTTGATGATTTTGAACAGGCTTCGGTATTGAGCATTGACACGGAATACGATTCTTTCCGCTATTTTAAAGAAAAACTCTGTCTTATCCAAATTCATGCTAATACAACGACCTATGTTTTTGACCCCACCGATAATCTGGATCTGTCTTTTTTAAGTAAATATTTTGGTAATCGGCAAATTGTGAAGATCCTTCATGCCGCGGATAACGATATCCGTCTTCTCAAAAGGGATTATAAATTTGATTTCAAAAATATTTTTGATACTCATCGGGCGGCGTTTATCTTGGGCTTTAAGCAGCTTTCGCTGGAAAGAATGATTACGCAATTTGTGGGCGTGGAATTGAAAAAAAGCAAAAAAATGCAGCGTTCGCGTTGGGATAACCGTCCATTGACCGAGGAACAACTGGAATACGCCGTTCAGGATGTTACATATCTTCCGGCGCTTTATGAAAAACAAGCGGCAGAGCTGGGTCTAAAAGGTTTGAAAGATGTTGCGAGAGATGCTTTCGCCAAAATTGCCGCCTGCAATTGGCAGGAAAAAAGAATTGACCGGCATGGACACACAAAAGTCAAAGGCTACTATTGTCTAAATCAAGAGCAGAAAGAATTGTTCAAAAGGCTTTACTTCTGGCGTTTCCAACGGGCAAAAGAAGAAAACCGTGCTATATTCATGTTTTTGCCGGATAAAAACTTGCTGGAGCTTGCGCAAGATCATAATAATCTCCAAGAATATTTATCGCAGGGGAAAATCAAATTATATGGGGCGGAAATAGAGCAGATTACCAAAGAGTACGCGCAAAAAAAAATTTAAAAGAAACTTCATTTTGTATATATTACCCCATATAGATTTGGAAAAGTTTCCATTTGCGTCTTAATTCGACTCATTCTATAATCACTGAAAAGGACAAAACAATGACGGAACACAATAATCTAATAGATCTCTTTTCCAAAGAATGGGAAGAAAAGTGCCGGGTAATTGTCAAAAAATGCGGTCAATTGGATGAAAATAAAATTACCGAAGCCGAAAAATTGTGGCGAATAAAGCAGCAATTGAAAGAAATAACTCGCCCGGAAAGACGACAAAAACCGCGTCCGCAAAAGGAAAACGTAGAGCCGGTTGTGAGAACCGAAGCCATGCGAGAGAGACGCAAACTGAATTTTCATTCCCAGGAATGGATGGACAAGTGCAAGGAAATTAGTGAAAAGTGCGCCCAAATAGAAAATTTAAAAATATCCGCGGCGGAAAAACTCTGGCGCACCAAACAGCTTTTAAAAGAACTTACTTTCGTGGATAAAAAGCGCCAGGCTCAACGATAAGATTTATCCTGCCTTCACCTCAAGCTTTTAATAATTGGTGCCGAAGCCGGGATTTGAACCCGGACGGATTTTGTCCACTACCCCCTCAAGATAGCGTGTCTACCAATTCCACCACTTCGGCATAAAACAACTTCGTATTATTTCTTTTCCGGAGTTGCGGGGGGTAATACCGGTTGTTTTGCCGCATCCGGGCTCGCTGCCGGAGGCGCCTGCTGGGTGATGGGGATTTTAGAGCGCTCCACCAACGAAGAGCCTCTATGGCCTGCCGTGTAGGTAAGTATCAGAGATGTAAGCATAAAAATTATAGCTACCGTCGCGGTCAACTTCCCTAAAAAAGTGCCGGCTCCCGAGGAGCCGAAAACTGTTTGACTGGAACCGCCGAAAGCGGCGCCCATATTGGCTCCCTTGCCTGCTTGCAGCAGCACAACTAAAATTAAAACAAAGCAAGCTAAAACATGTAAAATGGTCACTAATGTAATCATAAAATTCTCTTCTTTAAAAAATTATAATCTAAATCAGCTTTTGCTGATCCCTCTTGCACGTTATTTACTTCTTTCCGGGGTATTAATTTTTCTAAGTTTTCCGCTTAAAAACGTGCGGACAATATCAAAACACTGTGAACTCGTCAACTTTAATTTTACACCCACTAACGCGCTGCTTAGCGGCTGAGAGTGACTCCGACGCGATCGCAGTATTTATTTACCGGGCAAAGACTGCAAAGCGGAGAAACAGGCTTGCAGGTTTGCCGTCCGAAAGCAACCATGATGGTGTTATAAATAATCCAGTGGCGGTGCGGCAGTTTGTCCCTAAGGGCGAATTCAGTTTCGTCTGGTGTTTTTGTTTTAACATAGCCCAGCCGGTTGGAAATTCTGTGTACGTGGGTATCGACACAAATGCCATCTTTGCCGTAAGCAAGCGTTACAACGAGATTGGCGGTTTTGCGGCCAATGCCTTTGATACTCAGCAAATCGTCAATATCATCCGGGACTTTTGAGGCAAAGCGTTTGATCAAATCCCGGCAAACATGATGAATTGTTCGTGCTTTGACGCGGTAAAAACCAATAGGATAAATCGTCCGGGCTATTTTATCTAAGGGAACTTTCAGCATTTCTTCCGGTGTGGAAGCAAGAGCAAATAGCCGTTCGGTAGCAACTGCGGTAACTTCGTCTTTCGTTCGCAGGCTTAAGAGCGTAGAAATTAAGATGACGAAAGGGTCGCGCTGATTCTCCGCCAGATGAGAAACAATTGGCAGTGTCCCCACTTCCAGTTCTTTTTTTAAAATTTTAATGACGGTGTTGATTTGATTTTCTTCCATTGCACAGCTTTCCGCTTTCAAAGGCTGAACGCCGGTTCATCGGCAACAGATTGGAGAAGGGTGACGGCGGCATTTTCTTCGGCAGATTTGCCGCTTATGGCCAACCATACACTTCCCTCCGCCCCGCATACTCCGCCTGCCGCAGCCAGTTGTGCCCTGGCACCGGTAAGTAACGTAATCGCGTCAAGCTCAGTGAAAATCTCACCGGGCACGGGGAGAAGCCTTGCGCCCTGCGCTCCCGGCTTATTCATCTTTGCTGCCAGTTCATCTAGATTTTCGGTCACGCGTTTTTCCAGCCCAACCGGCAGTATGAGGCGCACTCGCCTGCCTGCCACTGCCTGCAGAGAAACGCCGATTGTTCCCGCTTTCGGATCGGCAATCAGAATCGCGCCCCGCTTTTGTGTTAAATCAACGGCATTGACTCCCTTTAAAATGATGTCTCCCTCTTTTAGATCATCGACAACATCAAATATTGTTTTGCCTTTCTGCCAGACACCATCCTTGATTACCACGTCACCCGGGAAGGCACTTGAGTCAGGAAGCCGCCCGGATTTGGTAGGGCGGTTCGGTGGAAGGGTGATTCCACGAAAAAAACGTTCCCGGTTAAAATCCTTTGCCCCTCCAAGCGCTGAAAGTATTTCCTCGGCAACATACCCATTTGTCGTTCCGGCGATGATTACGACGGTACCCTTCTTGAGCGCTTCTGTGGCGGCAGGATGTTTGGTGATTGCTTTACCTATGAGTCTTTTACCGGCGGCTGGAGTAATAACAAATTGCTTCATATTTTTTCCTTTTCATCTTTCGTTGAATGTTGTTGTTAATTTATATTTAAGCTTTTACTGAATCCGATTTTTGCAATTTGGTTTAATTTCGTAAGACATGAATCTCACCTGAAAAGGCAGGTGAGCAAATTCCTTAGTTTCTATTTCAACAAACCCAATTTTTCGATACCAGTCGCCCAGTTCTGATTGTTCCGCAATAGTTCCTATGTTCAAGTGTCTGACGCCGCTTAGTTTGGCTTCGTCAAGTACATGATCAACCAGAACTTTTCCAATACCGCACCGTCGCTTATCCGGTAGGACGGCAAGGCGCTCCAGATAGCTCAACTCATTATTTGTTTTTTCTAAGGCCACACATCCTGAAGCAAGGCCCTTTTCCTCAAGGATAAAATAAGTGACACCACTGTCCATATCTTTTTCAACCCAGTCCGCCTCACAATTAGACGGATGCCTGGGGCAGTTTTCTTTAGTAAGTCCGAAGCGCTCGGCCACATCCCGGAAGGAGCTCCGAATAATATCTGTTAGTAATGCAACATCTTTTCGCGTAGCTTTACGGATTGTTAGATTTTTCATTGTTTATTCTATTAACGGGCCTTGTTCAAACCGGGCGATCTGATCTTTATCAGTCGAGTAAAACAAAACCATAGCGGTTTTGAATATCATTCTTACTTTGCAGAACATTACAGGGCAGTCCCAAATTTCGCGCTGTTTTATAAACGTCAATGCCGAAACTCTGATCGCATGGACGTATCTTTTCCGGAGTTGGACAAGGATTGCCCTTTTTATCTGCGCAAACTTTACATAAATTACAGGTGCGAATCGCGAAAGCAAAATAGTAGCCGTCAAGAAAAGCTTTTCGTTCAATTTCCAGAACCGCTGTGCTCAGTTCTCTTGCATCACGGGAGTGAATCAGAAGAATATGGCTATAACTTTTGACCATTTCTACTCTTTCCTGATAAGTTGTGTCTCTCATCCCGCATCTGATGCTATCCGGCGAGAAATATTCACATCCCCAGCGACACTTCAATATAGCGCGAATATCAAAACAAATATCCGTAGGCGTTATTATTTTCGCATTAATCGCTTTGAGCGATTTTGCCATCGCCGCATATTTTTCGAATTTCGCCGATTGACTTTTTTTCTGCATTAGAACATCGCCTTGCCAAATGTATTGAAGGAAACTATTTCTGATAGAGTTTTGCGCGGCGGACCTTCTCTTAGGGGCAAAACAGGTTTTCCGACAGGAATGACAGCCACAACTTCGTGGCCTTCCGGCACGGCTAGAATTTTCTTGCAAGCTCCGTGATCCATTAAGCCGACTACAACAGTACCTAAACCCAACTCGTGAGCTTTTAAAGAAAGTGTTTGAACAGCTAGCCCCAGATCAAACATGTACCAGTTTTTAATCGCGGTGGCGTCTTTTCCATCGTAACAACCGGAAACGCCGGTCTTAGCACAGGCCACAATCAAAGCGGAAGCGGCCAGCGAACATTTGGTTGCCGGGTTCTTTTCGACATAAGTGCCGGTTACCTTTTTAATTAAAGCTTTATCGCGGACAACGATAAATTCCCATACCTGAGTATTAGCCCATGATGGCGCCCAGCGTACCGCTTCGAAAATTTGCCGGAGCTCTTCATCGGTTACGATATCCTCTGTAAACTTTCTTACGCTCCTGCGTTTTAAAATTGCTTCTTGTAATTCCATAGTTGTAACCTCCATAACTGTTTGAGTCTGTTTCTAATTTTCTCCATAAACGGGCGTTGGTGTTTCATTTTATTTCGTTTTATCTTTTTGTAACTTTTCTTCAAATAGTTTTCTGGCTTGCTCAGCAACGGCGTAAAGGGAAAAAGAGTTGCCGTTATAATCCGGATCCAAAGAACCGATTAATTCCAGCTGAATTTTATTGAAACCGCTAGTATTAAATAAAAAATAGCCCGGCCGGAATAGTTTATTGGTATCCTTGATAAAAATTATTTTTAGTGGAGCATTGCAGTAACGGGCAATTCCAAAAACGCCTTTGTTGAAAGGTGCAAGCTTTCCGTCCCTGCTTCTAGTACCTTCCGGGAAGACAAATAAATTACCGCCAGCCATCAGATGTTTCTTGATTTCTTCCAGATTTTTGATCATCGTCGGACCCAGCATCTCGCTGGGCATGGAGGGAACATAACCGGAAGTTTTTAGAAGCCAGCCAAAGAAAGGAACCTTAAAAAAAGTGCTTTTTACTATTGTCACCTGCCTTGGGAAAAGCGAAATAAGCAAAATGGGATCAAGATAAGATAAGTGATTGCAGACAACAACGGATGAATGTATATGCCGAACTTCATTCTGGATGTCAAATTTTGTGCGGAGGATCAGGAAACGCGTCAAGGCAAAAAAGTTCTTCATATGAATGTGGTTTAAATTCTGAAACGCCGCTACGCGGTTTGACGAAAATAAATATGCCGGTATATAAAATAAAAAGAAAAAAACAACCGAACCGAAAAGGAAATACGCCCACAAAAGTAAAGTAATGAACAAAGCGAATGCATTTTCGAGAATTCTCATAGGGGACATGTTATCTCAGGAAAATTTCTTTATCAGCAGGATGGTATTGACGCCGCCAAAGGCGAAATTTTGAATAGCTGCGGTTTTAACCGGATGCTGTAATATTTTTTGCACGTGTTTAATCATCATGCAACGCTCGTCGATTTCTTCTAGATTAATTGTCGGCGCGATAAAACCTTCCTGCATCATATAAAGAGCCATGATTGTTTCAATTGCTCCGCAAGCAGCCATTGTATGTCCGATATAGCTTTTCAAACCGACAACATAAGGATGAGAACCCAAAACAGCGCCGATAGCTTGCGCTTCAATAATATCGCCCATTTTCGTTGCGGTAGCATGAGCGCTTACCAAATCAATATTTTGAGGATTGACTTTGGCATTTTCCAATCCGAGTTTAATCGTATCGGTTATGCCGTGGAGATTAGGTAAAATTAAATCGCCGCCGTTGTTATTGCAGGCAAAACCAATGACTTCCGCCAGGATGTTGGCGCCGCGCTTTCTGGCAAATTCATATTCTTCCAGCATCACTGCACCGGCGCCTTCCGCGACCACGAGGCCATCGCGCAGTTTGTCAAACGGGCGGGGAGTGCGGCGTGGTTCTGAATTGAAAGCTGTGGAGCAAGCAAGTAAATTATCGAAAACAGCAACCGTAATTGTATCGTATTCATCGGCACCGCCGCAAAGCATGGCTTCTTGCAAACCGTATTTGACGGCTTCATAGCCATAGCCGATAGACTGACTGCTTGTGGTGCAGGCTGTTCCCGAAGATATAACGCGGCCGGTAATACCAAACATCTTGGTAATATTCACGGCCGTTGTGTGTACCATTGATTTCAAGTAATCAACAGCGCCGATGGTTTGATAAGCTGATTTTTCTTTCGCCTCAAAAAAAATACGATAAATATCACGTTGTACTGTCGGAGAGCCATGAATGGAACCGAAGGCGACTCCCATCTTTCCGGATGTTATGAAATCTTCCGGCAAGCCTGTCTGCTCCAGAACTTCCTTGGCTACCTGACAGGCATAATACGCAACAGGCCCCATCGTTTTACGATGCTGCCTTTTAAAATCATAATTGATCGTATAATCGACTGTTCCATAAACGCGGGAATGAATAAAGCGGCTGATCAACTCATCTTCGCGTAACGGCTTAATGCCCGATGTTCCTTTTAAAAGATTTTCAGTTATCTGATCTTTGCCGTGACCGATAGGTGTTATCGCGGAACAAGCTGTGATGGCTACTC
>Ga0326726_10005386_pt1 | contig 11602 bp, 10 predicted proteins | sample MHFenrmetagenome_2_FD_207603 | JGI IMG/M metagenome (GOLD analysis project Ga0326726, IMG submission 207603) | Lab enriched peat soil microbial communities from Michigan Hollow, Ithaca, NY, United States - MHF15MN | ecosystem: Environmental > Terrestrial > Soil > Wetlands > Peat | place: USA...
GCCCTCCTGTCTTCATTCCTTCTACGCCCTGATCCCAACCCCTGATGACGCGCCCCCCGCCGAGCGGGAATACGAATGGCTCATTTCGGTCGCGTGAACTGTCGAATTTTTTTCCGCGATGATCGGGAGCAGCCTCATCGTAAAGCCAGCCCGTGTAATGCACAGTCACATTGCGTCCTGCGGTTGCCAGCGCTCCCCCGCCTTGCTTGATATCGGTCTTGATCAGTTCAGTCATTTTTCCAGTCTCCATTTTTGGTGTTGCCTGCTCAGAGCACGCGGTGGTTGAAAAGATGCCGGCAGTCAACAACAGAGCCAGCGGCAAAAATGTGATGAGGTTCATTTGATGCTCTCCAGTTTTTGTGATTTTCGAGATTTGCAGGGCAAAAGCCCCGCAAGGGGTGTTCTGCCACAGGTTTCATTCGACGCAGACAATTTTCATACAGCTTTGCTGTATAGAATATTGTGTAACTTTGTTGGAACCGCAAGCTTTCCGTCCTACCATGCTAAGGAAACGCTGGCGACATCAAAGCTGCCAAACAATCCCACATAATCCTGTTCGCTTTGTTTATCCTGCCACACTTAAGAATAACTCAAAACCGGTGCCAACCAACGCTCAGCCTCTTGCAGTGTCATGCCCTTGCGCTTCGCGTAGTCGACCACCTGATCCTTGTCTATCTTACCAATGGCGAAATACTTCGCTTGAGGATGCGAGAAGTAAAAGCCGCTCACCGCTGCGGTGGGAAACATCGCGAAGTTCTCGGTGATCGTGATGCCTGCGTTTTCCGGTGCCATCAGAAGTTTGAATAGCGGACCCTTCTCGGAATGTTCGGGGCAGGCGGGATAGCCGGGCGCGGGACGGATGCCACGATATTCTTCTGCGATCAGTGCGTCGTTGTCCAGATTTTCATCCGCCGCGTAGCCCCAGAATTCGCGGCGCACTCGGGCGTGCAGCAGTTCGGCGAAGGCTTCGGCGAGGCGGTCAGCCAGCGCTTTCAGCAGAATCGCGTTGTAGTCGTCATTATTATTCTCGAACTCGGCGACGCGGGCATCGATGCCGATGCCGGTGGTCACCGCGAACGCGCCGATATAGTCCGCCACGCCGCTGTCCTTGGGAGCGATGTAATCGGCAAGGCAATAGTTCGGGATGTCGGCAGGTTTTTTGGTCTGCTGGCGCAGGTTATGCCAAGTCATCGCCACCTTGCTGCGCGATTCGTCGGTGAAGATTTCGATGTCGTCGCCCGATCCACCATCAACAGTCACAGAATTAGCGGGGAACAGACCGAACACCGCATTCGCGGTGAGCCATTTTTCCTTGATGATCTTCTTCAACATTGTCCGTGCATCGGCGAACAGCTTGCGCGCTTCTTCGCCGACCACTTCGTCATGAATAATCTTCGGGTAGCGTCCGGACAGTTCCCATGCATGGAAGAAGGGCGACCAGTCGATGTATTCGGCAATCTTGTCAAGCGGATAACCCTCGAACTTGTGCACGCCGGTGAGCCACGGCTTGGGCGGCTGATAAGATTTCCAATTGGTCTTAAAACCGTGTGCACGTGCCTCCGCCAGCGGGACATACACGGCCTTGCCTTTCTTGCCTTCATGCTGTTCGCGCGCTTTCGCATATTCGGTTTTGATGCCCGCGACATAATCGGTGCGCAGCGTGTCACTCAACAGGTTGCTGCAAACACCGACGGCACGCGAAGCATCGACGACATAAACGGTGGGACCGCTCTTGTAGCCGGGTTCTATCTTGACCGCCGTGTGCACGCGGGAGGTGGTCGCGCCGCCGATCAGCAGCGGTATCTTGAAGCCCTGGCGTTCCATCTCCTTTGCAACATGTGCCATTTCCTCCAGCGATGGCGTGATCAGGCCGGACAGCCCGATGATATCGGCGTTGTGCTCGCGGGCTGTGTCGAGGATATGCTGGCACGGCACCATCACGCCCAAGTTCACCACTTCGAAGTTGTTACACTGCAACACGACGGTGACGATGTTCTTGCCGATGTCGTGCACGTCGCCCTTGACAGTGGCCATCACGATCTTGCCCCTGGGTTTGTTGTCGCCGGAACGCGCTTTTTCGGCTTCGATGAACGGTACCAGATGCGCGACCGCCTGTTTCATCACGCGCGCCGATTTCACCACCTGAGGCAAAAACATCTTGCCTGCGCCGAACAGATCGCCGACCACATTCATGCCGGTCATCAGCGGACCTTCGATCACTTCCACCGGGAATTTAGCCTGCAGACGCGCCGCTTCGGTATCCTCGACGATATAGGTGGTGATGCCGCGCACCAGGGCATGGGTCAGGCGATCCTGTAACGTGCCCTTGCGCCACGCCAGGTCTTCCAACTGGGACTTGCCTCCGCCCTTCACCGTCTCGGCAAGCTGAACGAGTCTCTCGCCTGCCTCCGGACTGCGGTTCAAAACCACGTCTTCCACTGCATCGCGCAGCTCCCTGGGAATCTCCTCGTAAACACCGAGCTGCCCGGCGTTGACGATTCCCATGTTCATGCCTGCCTTCACCGCGTGATACAGGAACACGGTGTGGATCGCCTCGCGCACCGGATCATTACCGCGGAACGAGAAGGACACATTGGATACGCCGCCGGAAACCTTGGCATATGGCAGATTCTTTCTGATCCAAGCAGTCGCCTCGATGAAGTCCACCGCATAGTTGTTGTGTTCCTCTATGCCGGTTGCAATCGCAAAAATGTTCGGATCGAAGATGATGTCCTCGGGCGGGAAGCCGACCTTGTTCACCAGTATTTCGTAGCTGCGTTTGCAAATCCCGGTCTTGCGCTGGTAGGTGTCGGCCTGACCCTGTTCGTCAAAGGCCATCACTACTGCCGCGGCTCCGTAGCGGCGCACCAGCGTTGCGTGCTTGATGAAATGTTCCTCGCCTTCTTTGAGCGAAATGGAATTGACGATGGATTTTCCCTGCACGCACTTAAGCCCGGCCTCGATGATGCTCCACTTGGAGGAATCGATCATCAGGGGTACGCGGGAAATGTCCGGCTCGGAAGCGATGAGGTTGATGAACTTCACCATCGCGGCTTCGCCATCAAGCATCGCCTCGTCCATATTGATGTCCACCACCTGCGCACCGGCCTCCACCTGCTGCTTGGCGATATCAAGCGCTTCGTCGTACTGGCCATCAAGTATCAGGCGCTTGAACTTGATCGAGCCGGTGACATTGGCGCGCTCGCCGACATTGACGAACAGCGAGTCGTCGCCGATGTTGAACGGTTCGAGACCGGACAAACGGCACTTGCGTTCAAGGTCGGGAATCTTGCGCGGCGGCACATCCTTCAGCGCTTCGGTGATCGCCTTGATATGAGCAGGAGTGGTGCCGCAGCAGCCTCCGGCGATGTTCAAAAAACCGCTGGTGGCGAACTCCTTCATCAGCCGCGCGGTGGTCTCCGGTGCTTCATCGTAACCTGTATCGGAGAGCGGATTAGGCAATCCGGCATTCGGGTGCGCGCTGACATAGCAGTTCGCAACACGTGACAATTCTTCCACATAGGGACGCATCAGTTCCGCGCCCAGCGCGCAGTTCAGGCCGATGGACAAGGGCTGGGCGTGTGACAGCGAATTCCAGAACGCCTCGGTGGTCTGGCCTGACAAAGTGCGCCCGGAAGCATCAGTGATCGTACCCGAGATCATTACTGGAACCCGCACCTTGTGTTGTTCGAAATGGCGTTCAATCGCGAACAGCGCGGCTTTGGCGTTGAGCGTATCGAAAATGGTCTCCACCATCAGCAGGTTTGCTCCGCCGTCGAGCAGGCCGCGCACGGCCTCGCTATAACCCTCCACCAGTTCGTCAAAAGTCACATTGCGGAATCCCGGGTCGTTCACGTCCGGCGAGATCGAGGCTGTGCGTGTGGTGGGTCCCAGCACACCCGCGACGAAGCGCGGTTTGTCGGCTGTTGCATATTCATCGCACACCTCGCGCGCCAATTTCGCACCGGCAAGATTCAACTCGTACGCAAGGTGCGCCATGTCGTAATCGGACAATGACACGGCGTTGGAATTGAACGTGCAAGTCTCGAGAATGTCCGCACCAGATTCCAGGTATTCGACGTGAATGCCGCGGATGATATGCGGCTGGGTCAACAGCAACAGATCATTGTTCCCTTTGACGTCGACCTTATGGTTGGGGAAAGTTTTGCGCGGACCGCTGTAATCCCCGTACAACGACGTGCCGCGATAGTGTTCCTCGCTCAGCTTGTGGCGCTGGATCATCGTACCCATCGCGCCGTCCAGGATAAGGATGCGTTGCCGGATGAGTTGTTCAATCGGATGAGTGATGCGGTTCATGGAAAGTAGCTTTAAAAATGAGCGCGGATTTTAGCATGCGGGGCTGACAATGCACTGCGGGTGGGGCTTGATAGTTTGCCGTGTAAGGTTAACATGTGCGTCACAATATGCTTGCATTAGTTATTGTGTCCTGCCGATCATGCCGGCCGGTGTCTTTAATATCACTTCGAAGGAGTTAATCATGCATAAGTTATCCATGCTAGTACTTGTACTCGCAAGCCTTGCTGCACCGCTGGCAACGGCCGCCGAAACAAAAATCGAAATCAGTTCGCCAGTGGATGGCGCCAAACTCGATGCCATGGAACAAACCAAACTGGACTACAACATCACCCTTGCCAATCATGGGGATCATATCCACGTTTACGTGGATGGCAAGCAGACAGCACTGCTGCGCCAGTTGAAGGGCAGCCACACGCTTGAGACATTGGCGCAAGGTAACCATCAGATCTGCATCAAGATCGTCAACAAGAACCACACACCCATCGGAGTGGAGCGCTGCATCAAGGTCGAGGTCAAATAACGTTGGATATCCAGAACCTCGCCTATGCCATCACCCAGATCGTTCACAACTTCGGGGCCGTGACAGTGGTAGGCGGAGCAGTTGTTGCGCTGGTATGGCGTGAAACTGAAGTGCAGCGCCGGCTTGCCTGGATGGTGCTTGCCGGCTGGATGGTCCAGGCGGTGAGCGGTGCAACTTTCGGCGCAGTCAGCTACTACTACTACGCAAAGTTTCCCGATATACACGGCATCGCCGTCGCCGCGCTGATCGTGAAAGTTGTTTGCGCGGCGCTTGGCTTTACCCTGGCTGGGTGGCAGTTGATTGCACAACATACGGAAGCATCCCAACGATATTCCTGGTTCGTTTTGTGCGGCTTGGGTATTTTGGCATTGAGTTCTGCCGCTGTGTTGCGCTGGTTTTCCTAGCAGCCGAGGCTGCGAACCTTTCTCACTATTACTCTCGGAAACTATTTCCCGTAATGATTATCCAATTTGTGCCCGCACATTGCGGCGACTGGTCATTTCGCATATGCTGTTACCGTTGCAAGTCCCGTATCTCTTGAACGTAACATGAACGTAACAACTTTCAAGCAGTTTTCCTAACATCAGGAGCAAATCATGAAGAAATCCCATCTCATCGCAAAGCTGTTGTCTATGGCACTGATAGTTGCAGCCATCTCAGCCTGTTCCAGCACGACCAAGGTTGAAAGCGACCTAAATATTAAAGGTGCTCCGGATTGGGTCAATGAGGGCACCAATATCCTCAATGAAAAAGATGGGCGTTTGTTTCACGGCGTGGGATCGGCCTCTCCAATGAGTGATATGGCGCTGCAAAAATCCGTCTCCGACGACCGGGCGCGCGCCGAAGTAGCGCGAATCCTGTCGACTTACATGGACGTGGTTACCAACGACTACATGTCATCCGCCAAGGCAGGCGGTGCCAATGTCGCCGAGGAGGCTGTCTCGCGCCAGATCAAGGCTCTTACCAAGGTCAATCTGACCGGCGCCAAGATCATCGGTAGTTGGCGAGACACGAAGACCAACATCATTTATTCCATCGCCGAGTTGGACATGAAACAGGTGAAAAGCACTCTGGCCGGGACGCAAGACATGAACGACGATCTGAAACGTTACATCGAGAACAGCGCCGACAACATATTCGACCGTGTAGCCAAGGAGAAAAAATAATGAATTGGTCATTATCCAATAACAGACTGTCCGTATTGATGGCCCTGGTTCTATTGCTGGCTGCCGCCGGTTGTTCTACCGAGGTGACACGAATGGATGTCGGAGAGGTGAAAGATCTGAGCGGTGCCTGGAACGACACCGACTCCCAGCAGGTTTCGGAAGAGATGATCAAGGACGTGCTGGACCGTGCCTGGCTTGGCGAATTTACCCGCACCAAGAGCCGGCAGCCTGCGGTGATCGTGGGAGAGGTGAGCAACCTGAGCCATGAACACATCAACGTCAACACTTTTGTCGCCGACATGGAGCGTGCCTTGATCAATTCCGACAAGGTGCAATTCGTCGCTTCTTCGACGGAACGTCAGGAAGTCCGTGACGAGCGCAAGGATCAGGATCTCAACGCCAGCGAGGCGACCCGCAAGGCCATGGGTCAGGAGAAAGGCGCCGACTTCATGCTGAAGGGAACCATCAATACCATTATCGACGTCTCAGGCAAAACACAAGTGCGCTTCTATCAGGTGGATCTGACGCTGATCAGCCTGGTGGACAACCGCAAGGTCTGGGTCGGACAGAAAAAGATCAAGAAACTGGTGGAGCGCAGCAACCTGAAGTTCTAAAAAATTGAAGGCGGTGCATTGATGGCATGCCGCGTTGCTCTGTTGCTCGTGACATTTGCATTGGGGGGCGCATTGACGGGATGCGCCACCTATAGCGATTCGTTTGGTGTCATCGAACACAATCTTTCGGCTCGGCAATATGATGCTGCCCTTAAAGACATAGATAAACAAGCAGGATCCAAAACCGATCGGGTGTTGTATCTGCTCAACAAAGGCATGGTACTGCGCATGAAGCGTGATTTTGCCGATTCCAACCAGGCTCTGGAAGCGGCCAAGACAGAGATGGAGCGGCTGTATGCAGCAAGTGTCAGTGAAAATGCGCTGTCATTCATCGTCAATGACTCAACGGTCAGTTATGCCGGAGATGACTATGAGCAGGTATTGGTTCATCTCTACATGGCGCTCAATTACCTGGAACTCGGGCAACCAAATGAAGCGCGGGTTGAAGCGTTGCAGGTGGACATCAAGCTGCGCGAGATCGGGGAGAAAATTCCGGAGAGCAAGTTCACCGAAGATGCCCTGTCGCGTTACCTCACCGGCCAGATCTACGAGGAACTGGGCGAATGGAGTGATGCCATGATCGCTTACCGCAAGGCGTACGAAGCTTACAATAAGTACCAGGTAAATTATGGTATGGCCATGCCGGACATGCTCAAGCACGATCTGTTGCGTCTTGCAAAGCGGCAGGGACTTAAGGACGAGGCGGCCCAATACAGCAAGGAATTCGGTATCGAACTCCAGCAGGACAAGAAACAAAAGCCGGAGCAGGAAGGCGAATTGGTCTTTATACTGAACAATGGCCTAGCGCCGATCAAGCGCGAGAAGGTCGCCGCCACTTGGGCGCCACCCCCGTCGGTCGTGGTGGGTAAATCCAAGCCACAAGCGTCAAGGCCCCCACCCCCGCCCGTGATGGTGAAAATCGCGCTACCCTATTATGAATCACGCCCAAACAATGTTCTGAGCGCCCGCATCATCGTTTCCGGCAAACAGGCCGACACCCAGATGGTGGAAGACGTCGATGCCATAGCCCGGGCCAGCCTGGACGCGCGCATGCCGGCAATAACGGCACGATCTATCGCCCGTGCAGTGGCCAAAGGCGCGTTACAGGAGTCCGTGGATCGCGCCGGGAACAGCGGCAACAACGATGTCGCCGCGCAATTGATCAGCTCATTGGTTGTTCGGGTAGCAACGGCTGCAACCGAGCGCGCCGATACACGCAGTTGGTTGACATTGCCGGCTAATATCCAGATGGCGCGGCTTTCCTTGCCACCGGGTAGTTATGATGTGACGGTTGAGTTATTGGGGATGGATGACCGGGTGATAGAAACTCAAGTGCTCCGGCAAGTGTCTATTAAAAATATACGCAAGACTTATTTGACCCAGCATTGGGTACCTGACATTCCCACTACAAGGAGAAGAAAATGAAACTCTCTGTCTTTGCCATTGTTGCGTTTATGCTCTCGCTCCTGTCCGGCTGCGCCAGCCAGCCGACTGCCGCACCCGATTGGATCGCCGGCGACAGCGCCAAATACGGCAGCGCACAATATCTGATCGGACGCGGACAGGCGGCGACGCAGGAAGAGGCCAGGGATCGCGCCCGCGCCGACTTGGCCAAGATATTTCAGGTGGCGGTAGTCGCGCAAAGCGAGGATGTCCAGAAATTCAAGACCGATCCATCCGGACCGGGACAGTATGAGGGCCAAGCGTCACGCAGCATCACCACGCGCACCGAGCAGATCGTACGCGGGATACAGATCGCGGAAATGTGGCAGGACACGGTTACGAAAAGCCACTATGCACTGGCAGTCCTGCCGCGGCTACAGGCTGCATCCGGCCTGCGCCAGCAGATCAGCCAACTGGATGAGGCTACCGGCACACAAATCGAGCAGTCTCGAAAGAATACCGATCTGTTCCTGAAGATCGCCGCGGCAAACTCGGCTTTGGAGTCGCAACAGCAGCGCCATGCTTTGCAGAAATCCCTCCAAATAGTTGATGTCACCGGACGCGGTGTCGAAGCGAAATGGAGCAGCGCGAAACTCGAAAGCGACCTGGATGAGTTGTTGAAGCGGGTGCGGATATCATCAAAGGTGGCGGCCGGTTCTGCCCCCGGACTGGAAGACGTGGTGGCCGGCGCGCTGGCCAATGCCGGATTCATGATCGAGACCGGACAGAATCCGGATTTTCAGTTGCAGGCAAAGATGGAGTTGGCTGACCTGGGGATGCTGCAAGGCTGGTACTGGCAACGCGGCGTCCTGGAAGTCTCCTTGACTGAACCTGCATCTGGCCGAGTCCGCGGCACCAAGCGCTGGAACATCAAGACCAACGCTCAGGACAGGGAAAGTGCGATTAAACGCGCCATGAATGAGGCGGACACTATCCTGAAGCAGGAGTTGCGGACAACGATAATCGATATGGCCACCAGCCGCTGACAACATTCGGAAATGCGAACAGGGCAGATAAATGTCCCACGGCCTTGGGACCTTAAAGGTTCAAGCGCCTATATTGCACCGCCTCGGCAATATGCTTGGTCGCTATGCGATCAGCCCCTTCCAGATCGGCGATGGTGCGCGCCACTTTGAGCACACGGTGATAGGCGCGTGCGGAAAGATTGAGGCGGCTGAGAGCTTGCTGCAGCAGTGCGGCACCCTGCTCATCGGGTGCGCACAGCACATCGATCTCGGTGACTGAAAGTTGCGCGTTGGCCTTGTCCTGGCGCGCGAGTTGGCGTTGCCGTGCGATCTCGACACGCGCTTGCAATTCTGCACTTGCCTCGCCATCAGCCTTGTTGAGCAGATCATCCTGCGGTACGGCGGGAACTTCGATCTGGATGTCGATGCGATCCAGCAGCGGTCCGGAGATCTTGCTGCGGTAGCGCGAGATCTGGTCGGGTGTGCAACGGCATTTGCCGTTGTAGTGGCCGTGATAGCCGCACGGGCAGGGATTCATCGCCGCGATCAACTGGAACCGGGCAGGAAAATCGGCACGGCGCGCGGCACGCGAGATGGTGATGCGTCCCGACTCCAGCGGCTCGCGCAACACTTCCAGAACGCTGCGTTCGAACTCCGGCAATTCATCGAGAAACAGCACACCGTGCAGCGCCATCGAGATTTCGCCGGGACGCGGATTGCTGCCGCCACCGACCAGTGCCACACCTGAGGCGGTATGGTGCGGCGCGCGATAGGGTCTGCTTTTCCATTTCGCCACGTCAAAGCTGCCATCCAGCGATTGCACGGCCGCGCTCTGCAACGCTTCGGCTTCCGTCATCCGCGGCAGAATACCGGGGAAGCGTGCCGCAAGCATGGATTTTCCGGTGCCCGGCGGCCCGACCATCAGCACACTGTGACCGCCGGCGGCTGCGATTTCCAGCGCGCGCTTGGCCTGGGCCTGCCCTTTCACTTCACGCATATCAGGATAGTGCGGTTGTATGGTTTGCGGCTGGCTGATGTATGGATGCATCGCTTCCAGCCCGGAGAGATGCGCCGCGACTTGCAGCAGTGTTTGTGCCGGATACACCACTGCATCTTCCACCAGCGCGGCTTCGGCGGCGTTCGCTTGCGGCAGGATGAAGGCGCGCCCGCTGTTCACGGCGCGATAAGTCATTGCCAGTGCGCCGCGTATAGCACGCAGTTCTCCGGTCAGCGCGAGCTCACCGGCATATTCATAGTCGGCGAGCTTGTCGGAGGGGATTTGTCCGGTCGCTGCAAGTATGCCGAGTGCGATCGGCAAATCGAATCGTCCGCTTTCCTTGGGCAGATCGGCGGGGGCGAGATTGACAGTGATGCGGCGTGCGGGGAAATCGAACTGGCAATTTTGCAGTGCTGCACGCACCCGGTCCTTGCTTTCCTTGACTTCGGTTTCCGGCAGACCCACGATCGTGAAGTTGGGCAGACCGTTGGCGATGTGCACCTCGACGGTAACCAGAGCTGCTTCCATGCCGGACAGGGCGCGGCTGTACAATACAGCCAAGCTCATTTTGTTAATGCAGGTATAAAGGTAATCATCAATTTCTCAAACCCCTCCCTGCCTCCCCTTGTCAGTGGAGGTGAAGAAGACATCCACCTGATAAGAGGGAATGAAAGGGTTTGAATGTCAATGTAAAGGATGCGCATGGTGATCGCGCACCCTCAGGATTTAAGTTGTGTTTCCAATTCTGCGACGCGCGCTTCAAGCGCGACCAGTTTTTCCCGTGTGCGTGCCAATACCTGGGTTTGAACATCGAACTCATCGCGTGTCACCAGATCGAGTTTGGCGAAACCCTGAGCAAGCAATGCTCGGATATTCTTTTCGATATCCTTGGCGGGGCCGCTGCTCGCCGCGGCGCTCAACTTGGCAGAGATATCCTCAAAAATCTTTTCGTTCAACATGACGCCACTCCCGGACATATGCATGGCCGGTCAGTGTAGCAAATTTCATCTGCCCCAGAAGTAACTCCGTTCAACAACATGGACGCACTCAAGCGGTGCGCAAGATTGTATACGCGCATGCAATTGGTGCGCAGGTATTCCGGAACAACTATCATAACTATGTAATCCTTTGTTTAATAGAAATAAAAAGCTTTGGCACGCATCCTGCTAAATAATCCGTGCGGATTTACTCTTCCCGCTTTTTAACTTAACCATAAAGGAAATCATCATGAAGAAAAGCAATCTGTTGAACTCTTTGATCTTGGCAGCGTTGGCAGTGCCTGGAGTGGCGATGGCTGCGGATGCCGCTCCCGCCCCCACCCCTCTCTTTACTGCAAACGTCGCATTGGTTAGCGATTATCTGTATCGCGGCATTTCGCAAACCGCCGGAAAGCCGGCCATCCAGGGCGGTTTCGATTATGCACACTCCAGCGGCTTCTACGCCGGTGTGTGGGGTTCCAGCATCAGCTGGATTGGCGACACTTTGGTTACCTCTGGGGGCACAGCAGGTGCAACCGGTGCCGGCCTGGAACTGGATACCTACTTCGGATTCAAGAACAGTTTTGCCACGGACTTCAGCTA
>Ga0326726_10005387_pt1 | contig 11600 bp, 9 predicted proteins | sample MHFenrmetagenome_2_FD_207603 | JGI IMG/M metagenome (GOLD analysis project Ga0326726, IMG submission 207603) | Lab enriched peat soil microbial communities from Michigan Hollow, Ithaca, NY, United States - MHF15MN | ecosystem: Environmental > Terrestrial > Soil > Wetlands > Peat | place: USA...
ATATCGACGGAACCAACCTTGCATCAGGAGTATATTTTGTGCAATTGGTTGCACCAGGCGTCTGTATTTCGAAATCAGTTCTCTTGATCAAATGAGCTTATGGGTTGCACCCTAACACTGCGTTGAAGTCCACCCAAACGATGGCGGACGGGTCCGCCATGAAGATTGGCGGACAGGCCCGCCACAAGAAGCGGCGGGCAGGCCCAAAGGAGAATGACCAAATCTCAAGAACCAAATTCGAAACAAGAACCAAGCACTAAATTTCGAAATGACCAAAACTGTCTTCTCGGTCTTGGACTTTGTCCATTTTCGGGCTTTTGAATTTGTTTGTGATTTGATGCTTGTGGCCTGGTAATTCTTCTCTTTGTGCCTTCGTGGTTATTCCTTCCTTTCACCACAAAGGCACGAAGGCACTAACTAAGGTAGTATGATTGGACCACGGCTTAGCTGAGAAACGCTAAGCCTGACTGACTAGAACACTTTGAGCTGGATCGACCCTTCGATTTCGCTCAGGGTAAACTCAGCCCGCTAGAAAAGCGGCGGACCTCCCTCACTATCCTCAATTCGACGACGGCTTAGCTGAGAAGCGCTAAGCCTGTCGACCACCTCGATCCGCCTACGGCAGGCTCAGGGTCAATCCTGAGCGAGGCCCAAAATAAAATTTCGGGACGAACCGAACGGATCGAATTGTGATCAACGCCAGCCGTCAGGCAGCTTCGCAAAGCCAAAGGATGCTACTATGAAACAAGTGATTGAATTTCTTGTCAGGCTTGCCCTTTTAGCGTCTATTTGCTTCATCTTCTGGTGGGCGTCCGATGCACCACTTTCATATGGCATGAATCTGTGCATCATTGTGGGAGGGGTATTGTTGACATTCCCCCTGGTTTGGCTCGGGAAGAAGATGCTCGACAAACAGCCAACTATAAGCCGTGCCGTCTGGATAACCACGTTTGTACACTTTGGCCTGGGTTTTGCATTTGGTGTCCCTTTCGTTCGAGCAATAACCACTCATCAAGACTGGTCTGGCTGGGTGCTTCCTGTACCTTCTGGAATCGGCTTGGCGCTCGTCATTATTACCGGAGCAGCTTCTTTGCTGGTAGTGGTAAACCTTGCCTTGAAAGGATTCGGTGCCCCAGGCATAGCGCTCAGTCGGAAATTGGCGGTAGATTGGTTGTATGCCTGGACGCGTAATCCTATGGTGCTTGCAGCTCTGGCTTTTTTCCTGTCGTTAGGGATCTGGTTTCAGTCAGCACTGTTTGTGCTCTGGGTACTCATCCTGTTTGCACCAGCAGTGCTCTTTTTCGTGAAACTCTATGAAGAACGAGAGTTGGGGGTTCGATTTGGAGTATCGTATCTGGAGTACAAATCTAAGACGCCAATGTTGTTTCCGAGAAGACCAATTCGTTCACAGGGTTGAACAATGCGCCGACAAGCAAGCGGCTCAACCCGACCCGGGGAACGGTCTGTAATCTAATGCCGCCATGCAAAATCTATTTTGTTTCATGGCCACCCGTACTGTCTATTCGCTTCATCGGCTGTTAATATCGGGATACCAACTTACGTGCAGGAGGTAAAATGGCCGACTCACTACATCGCCGGGAATTTATCAAAACGGTCTCCCTTCTCGGAGCTTCCATCCTCATTGAAAATCCCGTATCTGCAAAAACATTGTTATCGGGAAATGATCGAGGCGAAATGAAGAATGATTATTTCACAGTTGCTTTTGATTCCGAAAGGGGAAGGATCACTATCCACAGGAGCAATGGAACTCCTTTCCTAACCGGTGGAACTTCATGCGCGAATTCCACTATCGGTAAACGCTCCATTGCATCTGATATGTATAAACACACACTCGATTCGACAACATTCAAGGATCAACTCGGCTCCGGGAAGAGATTGTTGGTCTATTCTCATGATCTGGAGAATAAATTAGACTGTGAACTTCACATTTCGATTTACGACCACCTGGAAATCATTACTTTTGAAGTCTTCTGCAAAAATGTTTCTTCACGCGATATTGTAATAAGAAGTCTGGAGCCAATTCGCGTTATTAAAAACGAAGGGGGAAAGTTAAATGTGCCTGGCGTTTCAAGGTGCATTACGAACGGGGCAATGTATTACAATACTGGCATGATACATGAGTTTGGGACGGAGAATCCTAATCCATCCGACGATATCAAAGGAGTAAAACTCTCCAACAACTCAATCTCATCTCCAAATGAAACCGTGCGTAGCTGGTGGAATGCCGGTTTATTCGCCGGCTATGACAAAGAGAGTGTAGTGCTCGGATATGCGGAAAACAACTCGTGCTTGGGGCAAGTGTTGATTTCCAAACCTGGTCCGAATCAGGTTTCATTTTTGGCAGAATCTGTTTTCACACCGGCATTAATTTTACAGCCTGGGAAGACAATCACTTCCAACAGCTTTATGATAAACATAGCGGGGAGTCCATATACGGCCTTGGAACAATATGCGGGAGCGGTGGGCACCGTACAGGGTGCTCGCACTCGTTCAATAGTCAACGGCTGGTGCAGTTGGTTTTACACGTTAGCAGAGGTTACGGAAGACGAAGTTCTCTTCAATGCGGATTTCGCATCGAAACATTTACAACAGTTTGGCCTAGAGTATATACAGATTGACGAAGGATATCAGCGATGGCATGGCGACTGGGAAGGCAATAAGCGTTTTCCTCACGGGATGAAATGGCTGGCCGAACAAATCAAAGGATACGGCTTTAAACCGGGACTTTGGATTGCGCCATATGTCATTTCTGAACCGACCGAACTCTTTCAGCAACATCAGGATTGGTTGTTAACAAACCCGGATGGCACTTTACAGCGCATCGGAAACTGGCCGGACGAAAATTCAGATGCAGCACGCAACGAAAATCCCAAGCGATATTGTCTTGATATTACACATCCTGAAGCAGCAAAGTGGATGTATGATCTTTTCGATACGATCGCCAATCGCTGGGGTTATGAAATGATCAAAATCGATTTTATGGCCTGGTCGATTTTAGCTGCAAATCATTATTATGATTCCTCGGTTTCCTCTGCGCTGGTGTACCGCAGAGGATTGGAAATTATGAGACGCGCGGCCGGAAATACTTGCCATATACTGGAGTGCGGTCCCGGGGCAACAACAGTAGGGTTGATTGACAGCATGCGTATAGAGGCTGATATAAATTACGGCTTTTCGGATGCAGCATGGAAAACATATTTTCTTGATCCGGCATGCAGTGCGTCCGCTGCCGCCAGGCGCTATTATTTTCACAAAAAAACGTGGATCAACGATGTCGATCATCTTTGCATGCATCTTCTGACCCATCAGCAGTCGGAAGCCGCGGCGACTCTTATTGCACTCAGTGGCGGCACAATGATTTCAGGCGACCGGCTTACGCAACTTGATGCATACAAACTCGAGATACTCAAAAAGATCACTCCATCATTTGGAGAAGCAGCGGTTCCTGTTGATCTCTTCGATACAGATATGCAATCGGTCTTTGCACTGAAAGTAAAGAAACGTTTCGGTGAATGGACAATTGCCGGCTTTTTTAATGCAAGTGTAACCGAACCTGTGGAGAAGAAGTTCTCATTGCGTCGACTATGGCTGGAACCCGGCAAGACTTGTCTGGCATTTGACTTCTGGAAGCAGCAATTTGTCGGAGAAGTCACTGACGAAATAAAGGTTGTGGTTCAACCGGGAAGCGTTACGTTGTTCGCTCTGCATGAGAAGCTTGATAGACCTCAATTCATTTCAACCGACCGTCACGTTTTGCAGGGTGCCGTAGAACTTGAGAGTGTGAGTTGGAATGAATCTGCAAAAACCCTTTCCGGCATTTCTGTTGGTCCTTTAAACACGTCGCACAATGTGTCTGTGTATGTCCCCGGGAATCATCCGTGGACGTGGGGCGGATATGTGCTGTTTCGTGATTATGATTCGTACAGTTTAAAGTTAGTCGATAAGAATATTATTCAGGTGCATATAGATTTTGAAAAGGGCACTCGTGTGCAGTGGCACATTGCGTATGATGAGTTTTTTGAGCAAAGATGATCTGAATTTCAACTGAATCCCTCACCCCGGCTTCTTGCTGAGACCTAGCGATACAGGCTCGGCACACAAGCGTGGGCTGGAACAGCTGCATCCGTTGGGGCGCAACTCAAATTATTGAAGTAGCTATATTACGGTCAACTCACTCGTCCTACTACCGGTATGAAATTGAGGACTGGAACCATAATCCGAAATCCGTCTGTTCTGTTCACAACATAGGAAGAAGTCATGAAGGCATTCTTTTTTGTGCTCATTTCTATTCCAGTACTGAGTGTTGCCCAAATTTCGACCATCCATGAGCCCTCATATCAACATCAAAATGGCAACATTGCAGCGATTGGCCAGCTCTACGCAATACAGGCTGATAGCATCGCGCCCGATACGACGGGAATGCGTAATTTGAGTTCCGTTGAATTGGCCAAAGAGATGGTTCCGGGATGGAATGTTGGAAATTCGCTCGAGGCCATAGGCGGCGAAACAGCGTGGGGAAATCCTCTGCTATCTCAAAGACTGATTGATTCAGTGAAGGCTGCAGGATTTCATGCAATCCGGATACCGGTTGCGTGGAGCCGTTTTACTGATACACTATTTACCATTGATTCAGCATGGTTGGCCCGTGTCAAACAGGTTGTCAACTATGTGTTACAGGACAGTATGTACGCCATCATCAATGAACACTGGGATGGCGGCTGGATGCAACCGACGTATGCACAACAGGCCTACGTGAACAATCGTTTGGCTGTCATGTGGCGCCAGATTGCTGTGCATTTCCGCGAATACGGTGATCATCTTTTATTTGCCGGCACGAACGAAGTCATGGTCACCAACAACTATGGTACACCGACAGTCGAATATTACACTGTTCAGAATAGTTTCAACCAGACTTTTGTTTCTACTGTTCGCTCGACTGGCGGGCGCAACGCATATCGCCATCTGGTCGTGCAAGGGTTTAATACGAATATTGATTATACCTATTACTATTTTGCGATACCCTCTGATGCTACGGCAAACAGGTTAATGGTAGAGGTTCATTATTACGACCCCTATGATTTTACATTGAACACGAACAGTACCATCACCCAATGGGGCAGTTATGCTACCGACCCGGGCAAGGTCGAAACATGGGCGAATGAATCGTATGCTGACGGTCAGTTCCAGAAAATGAAAACCAAGTTCATTGATCATGGTTATGCCGTGATTCTGGGTGAGTATGGTGTCACTGCCCGTTTAGCTCTGGGAAGCCCTGCTCTCAATGCTGACCACGCAAGATATCGTCTGTACTATATGCAGTATATTACCCGGTCAATTGACAGACATGGTCTCGTACCATTTTATTGGGACAATGGCTATACCGGCAATAACGCTATGGGGATATTTGACCGTTCGACTGGCGCTCGTGCGTATCCTGAAATCATAAAAGGCCTTGTCGATACTATTCTTACTACCAATGGCGCCACAGGCGTAAATACCCGAAACGCATACCCGAATCCGACAAGGTTTTCCCTTACACAGAACTATCCCAATCCGTTTAATCCATCAACGGCCATTTCCTTCAATATTCCCAGCAGATCACTTGTGTCGTTGAAAGTCTTTGATCTGCTGGGAAAAGAAGTAGCAACCATAGTTTCGGGAGAATTACCGGCCGGAAGTTATACTGAAAGATGGGATGCTTCGACGATGACGAGTGGAATATATTTCTACCGCTTGCAGGCCGGATCATCTACAGAAACAAAGAAACTCGTTCTCTTGCGATGAGGCAATTGCGGTTTCACCAGCGGTCCCGGCTGGCCGAATTACCGACCGTGATTGCAGGGCAAGTGTAATTTAACTCGCGCCGAAAGGCAACGGTGTCCGCGTCCCGCCAACGGAATTTTCTTCTCCTCACAGGATACATTTCTGCTCGCAATGAATGTAAGCGCTGGCTCATTTACGCAAGATCTGGTTGAAGAAACAATCAAAGGATTTGGCCAGTAATTTGTGGCCCGACAAGCCCAAGCACCAAACTCCAAACAAGCACCAATCACCAAAACGTGGAATGATCAAATCGATCACTACTTCTTTAGGATTTGCCGTTTTCGAACATTTGAATTTGTTTGCGATTGGGTGCTCGTGTTTTGAAGTTTCTCTTTTGTGTCTTCGTGGTTAGTCTTTTCTAGTATCACGAAAACACGAAGGCATGAAGATAGCAGCAGTTGATTCGACCATGGCTCAGCTGAAAAACGCTACGTGATGAATTCTCGTCTCGACCTGGCGGATACTCTCATTCCCGTATGGAGAACGAACAATCGAATCACCGTCTATCTCATCGAGCATCTTTCCCCTGGACTCTTGGGGGCCACAGTGCCCGGTGCGCCGCGTCGGACAGTTCGAATGATCGCCGGCCACATCCACAACTCGCGTTGCATGTGGATCAAAACGCTGGGGAAGGAGCACGGAATCGAAGTGCCGGAAGCCGTCAATCGCCGCCGAGTAGGCCGGAGACAACTCGTACAGGCGCTCAACCAGAGCAGCCGGGGGATGACTAGCCTCCTGAAGTTGGGTTGCGAGCACGGAGGCACGATCCCTGGCAGTTCTTCGTATGCCTGGCGCAATCTTCCCCTTGATGTTGGGCACGTCCTCGCGTATTTCGTTGCGCACGAAGGCCATCATCGAGGCCAGATTGTCATGCTTGCACGCCTGCTGGGGTACCGTTTGCCTGCCCCGGTCACGGCTGGTCTCTGGCAATGGTCAAAGCATGCAAAGGAAGCGCGAATCTAGAGTGCTGCCAACTAACACGCGGCTGCGCCCGACGGAAGATCGAGCGACAGCCTCGTGACTGGTGTGCTGCAGAGCGAAACATGTTTGTCATTTTAGAAAGGTTCGTACGGCTTAATGGCGGCAATGGAATCTGAAAGGCTACACTGCAACGGGTGAACCGCAGTCCGTTAGGCAGCTTCTTCAGGAGGTCCAACAATTGGTTGAAGCCCGCCGTCGCCGTGAGAAACGGGCTTTGGCGGGTAAACTGACGGAAGCACCTGCAGGAGAGGACAGGCTGGTAGGAAGCGATTTCAAAAAATTCGATGATGGAAAAAATTGACGCGATGAAAAACAGGAAAAGGTGTCGTGATCGAGCTGTGGGGCTTCTGCTCGTATGCCTCCTCGCCCCCTCGTTTGCGCTCACACAATGGGTGCAAGTGGAAACGAATCCTCCTGTCGATGGTGAATTCGTCGCCCACGCATTTTCGGATTCGACGACGGGATGGTTCGCCGATAGTCGCTTCCTCGTTCGAACAACCAACGGAGGGACAACCTGGGTAAGGCAGGATTCACTTCCCTATCCGTGTTTGTGGGGGGCGATGGGCGCATGGGGTACGCGCCGTGCTGTCTACGCTGCTTTTCAGTGGGGGTTGCCGTCAGGAGGGAGCATCAGGATGACGACGAACGGAGGCGAGCAGTGGCACGTCGTCTCCGGCCGCGCATTCTATCCCGTCAGCGCCCGGTATCTTGACTCGCTCACTGTGCTGGTTGTCGGGGCAGAAGTGGTAAACGATACTCTCTACCGCACCGCTCCGAGAATCCAGCGGTCGAGCGACGCTGGGTCGACGTGGGTGGAGGTGTTCGCCGATACGCAGGATACCTATGTCTCATCGATGAGTTTTCTCAACGGACAACAAGGATGGGCGGCTACGGTGTCGGGAACCGTTTATGTCACTGGCAACGGCGGAAAATCCTGGTCCTTGCTGTCGCAGGTCGCAGATAATGAATCCTGGGGCTTTATCCACTTCTTCACGCCCGACAGCGGATGGATCTACTCCGGCAGCTGTAGACTCTCAACCGACGGTGGGCGTTCGTGGCCTTTCTACTGGTATCCCTCCCCCGTCTGGGGCAATATCAGCATGGGTACACGCCTTGTCGGCTGGGCCAATGCCGCGGGCATCAAGAAGACCACGGATGGCGGGGCAACCTGGGTGCAGCAGATCTACGATCCATACATGTCCGCTTCGATATCCGCTGTCGACAGCCTGGTATGCTGGGCCCTCACAAACCGTGGTGTGTTTCGAACGACCTCGGGCGGGGGGTTTCTGTCCGTCGAAGACGTTGGCGAGCATCCTTCGCGCATCATTCTGTTCCAGAACTATCCGAACCCGTTCAATCCAACTACAGCAGTCAGCTATCAGTTGTCAGTAGTCAGTAATGTGAAGCTTGTCGTATACGATCTGCTGGGTCGGGAGGTGGCTGTGCTGGTGAATCAAAGGAACGACGCAGGGCTTCACGAGGTCAGGTTCAATGCCTCGGGCCTTTCGAGTGGGGTATATGTGTACAGGCTGACTGCAGGAAGAAATCTGGAATCGCGGAAGATGATGTTGGTTCGATAGACGATGACCCGTGTCCCGTCGTGGATTAAGAATTCCTGAACTCAGGACCCGGAATTGTGCGCGAGGGCGAGCGGAGTGAGCCCGCGTCGAAGAGGTCGAATTAGTACGTAACACGCCAGCCGTTAGGCGGCAGCTTCATTTCCTTACTTTTGCATAAGGCTATGACGAAGATGAACAATAGAATGAAACATGGCTTGCACACTTATGTTGCGTGCTTGCTCGTTCTCGCTTTACAAGCTAGCGCACAGGTGACTGATTGGGCTCCAACAAATTGGCCGAGTTCACCATATGTTCAAGACATTGCCATAGACGCAGCGGGGCGAGTTTTCGCGTTGACATATGTTGATGGTGTGTACCGCACCACGGACGATGGCGACAACTGGATGAACCTCGCCTTCCCCGACACATACGTCAGCTGCATTGCGACAAACAATTCAGGGCACGTCTTTATTGGGACCTGGGGACACGGCCTGTATCGCTCGACAAATAATGGAAGTACCTGGGCAAAATCCGGCCTGCAAACCTCAAGAATTAACCGCATTGCAATAAACACCGAAGGGAAAATCTTTGTCGGACTTGATGGTGAAGGTGGAGATTCGACGTTGTACCGTTCAACTGACAATGGGAACACGTGGACCCTATGTATAAATGGAATCTCATTCCCTCAACTCATCACTGCGATCACAACAGGCGCATCAGGCTCAGTCTATGCCTCTGCTGTTGCCAGTTCGGGAGGCGTTTTCCACTCGACGGACGATGGTGATAGTTGGACTCCAACCAGTTTAACGGGTGCACCCATATCCTTGTTAATAACCCAAGCCGGTCACGTTTTTGCAGGTGTCAATGGCGCATATAAAAGTACAGACAATGGGAAGAGTTGGGCACCCGTCGATTCAGGTTGTCCAACAGATTTAGTTCGATCGCTCATCGCAAACGCGACAGGGTACATTTTCCGGGGCATGCAGAGCTATGGAGCCAGCGGAGGAGTCTGTGTTTCGATTGACGATGGCGAGCACTGGTACGAACGCACTTCGGGTCTGCCGACAAGGGTCATACAGGCCTTGGCAATGAACTCTGCCGGGTTCATATTCGCTGCCACGTTCGGCTCGGGTGTTTTTCGCAGTTCACATTCAATGACATCCGTCAGCGGGTCGGAGACACCGATTCCCAAAGATGTCCAGCTTTACCAGAACTATCCGAATCCTTTTAATCCATCAACCACCATTTCCTTCATTATTCCATCCAGATCATTTGTGTCGTTGAAAATCTTTGACCTGTTGGGAAAAGAAATGGCAACCATAGTTTCGGGTGAATTGCCCGCGGGAAGTTATTCTGAAGAATGGGATGCTTCAACGATGTCGAGTGGTATGTATCTCTATCGTTTGCAGGCCGGATCATTTACAGAAACAAAGAAACTCGTTCTCTTGCGGTGAAGTCAGCCCGAACGGGCAGAATGGCTAAATCTCAAGCACGATTTCCCAAACAAGAGCCAATCATCAAAGGCTAAAATCACCAAAATGGCTCCAACCTTTTTGGGATTTTTTCCTTTTCGGCAATTGAGGCTACAATTCATAGGATCCATCCGAGAGGAGAGTATCGATGGCGAAGCTGGCAGACATCTTTAATAGATCGGCTTTCTCGCGATTTCTCAACAGCCCGGCAGGTCGCATCTTCCGTATTCTTGCAGGAATAGGCTTCCTTGTAATCGGCTTTGTTTATCGCAACGACACCCTCGGTATCCTCTCCATGGCCTGGGGTCTTTTCCCGTTGAGCGCAGGAGCATTTGACATCTGCTACATCAGCCTACTTCTGGGAGGTCCGTTTTCAGGCGAAAAGATTCGCAATCAGTACAAGACACCCGAAGGATGAGCAGTTAGTTATCAGTAGTCAGCAGGCAGCAGAGAATGACCAAATCCCAAGCGTCAGATCTCAAACAAGCTCCAACTACCAAGTACTGAAATGACCGATACTGTCTTGACCAGTTTGGATTTTTCTTCTTCGGTCATTTGAATTTGTTTGTAATTGGGATGTTGAAAATGTTCCTCATTAATGGAAAATTGGCCCGGCCAGCTCATTCGGGGAAAAACCTGCACAGTCGTCGCCGAATCCATTCTGTGGCACCCAACAACAAACAATACCAGGAGGGCTTCATGAAGCGCTGTTTCGTTGTATTGCTTGTTGCTTCGTTGACACTATCCCTGACATTTTTCGGCTGCGCTTCATCTGTAACGGCAACAAAGGACAGTGATACCATACAGGGTATCTGGCTGCCTTCGGCGGCCGAGCTCGCGGGGAAGGTGTTCCCCGACGAAGTCCGCAAGACCATCAGGCTCGAGGTTAAAGGCGAAAGGTACACGGTAACTGTCGGGAAGGCGGTCGATCAGGGAACCCTCAGGCATAATCCGACGGCAAATCCGAAGGAGATGGACATCATCGGCACTGACGGCCCGAACAAAGGCAAGACCTTCCTGGCCATCTACCAGCGCGACGGCGACACCCTGCGGATTTGTTACGACCTCAGCGGGAAGAGCCGTCCCACAGAGTTTAAAACCACCGAAGGCACGCAATTGTTCTTCGTCACCTACAAGCTGGAGAAACCTTGAATTCGGGACTCTGGGCCATGTGAAAGGTCAACGACGATGGCAGAAAACAAGACCAAACCGACAAAGAGCAGTGTGACTGCTTTCTTGAACAAAATCAAAGACAAAACACTGCGTGACGATTGTTTTGCGATTCTCGAAATGATGGAGAAGGTCTCTGGCTCCGAACCAGTTATGTGGGGGAGCGCAATTGTCGGTTTTGGATCATATCACTACGTATATGAGAGCGGACGAGAGGGAGATACGATAGTTATCGGGTTTTCACCAAGAAAACAGAACATCAGCATCTATTTAATGGGCGGACTGAGTAAAGTTCAGGATGAACTTTCCAAATTAGGGAAGTACAAAACCGGCAAAGGATGCCTGTATATTAAATCGCTCGGCGATGTGAATGCAGAGGTTCTCAAGAAGATCTTTGCCAAAGCTTTCAAGGAAGGACAACGCAAAAACGCGCACGCGAGTTGACCAGTCGCTCGAACTGACGTTCAAGGAGTGTAGCTCCCATCCGTCAGGCGATAAATCATGGACACGAGGTCAACTGTGTGAGTACACGGAAGATTTGCCGATCACGGATCCCACGACCTTTTCAGTTCAC
>Ga0326726_10005388_pt1 | contig 11600 bp, 7 predicted proteins | sample MHFenrmetagenome_2_FD_207603 | JGI IMG/M metagenome (GOLD analysis project Ga0326726, IMG submission 207603) | Lab enriched peat soil microbial communities from Michigan Hollow, Ithaca, NY, United States - MHF15MN | ecosystem: Environmental > Terrestrial > Soil > Wetlands > Peat | place: USA...
ATGTCGCCCGACGGTCCAACCTGCTCGATACAAACCTCTTCCTTCGGTTTGCCGAGGGCGAGCACGAGCAGAATCTCGAAGAAGTCGGGAATCCCAAGAGCCTCGCGCAATCCGTTCCTGTTGATCGACGCAATCATGCATCCACCCAGTCCCGATTCGGCTGCGCCGAGAAGGATGCTCTGCGCGGCAATGCCGTGGTCGGCACCGATGGCCTGGCTGAGGCGCGTATCATTCAGGATAACGATGTACGCGGATGGGCGCTCTCCATCCACCGGGCCTTTCCAGTCCTTCAGGTATGCGGCCCAGCGGAGGTGCGAAAAAATCTTCGCGTTTGTTGCGGAAGTATTGGAAAGGACAAACTTGAGAGGCTGCAGGTTGCTGGCCGAGGCGGAGAGCCGGGCCAGGTCCACCAGCTGCCGGAGGGTGGATTCTTCGACGGGCTGTCCCTGGTGAAAACGGCGGTAGCTGCGGTTCTTAAGAATCAAATCACGAAGCATGGGACCAAGGTAGCAACTCGGGGGGAGAATTCCAATGAGTCCGCCTCCCGCGCGGCGAAGAGGATTCACGATGTCCGCGGTTCTCATCCGATGTCAGACCGGGTAACGGGATCGCCATGCCTCGCATTCCTCGTATCTGCAAGCCAGATCGATTGCCACCTGCTCGATCTCCCCACGGAGCTCGAGAGCATCAAGCCAATCGGACGGAATGCTCGCCTTCCCCAGAATCGCTCCGAGAAGCGACCCGGCCATTGCCCCCGTGCTGTCGCTGTCACCACCATGGTTGACCGCCAGCAAAACCCCCCTCCGAAACTCTCCGTCGCCCATCAATGCGCTATAAAGACCGATGGCCAGAGCCTCCTCCGCCACCCACCCGCCGCCGAGTCCTTCAACCACATCCGGGGCCCCTTCACCCTTCAATGTCGCTGCGAGAGTTTTCTCCAGGGCCTGAAGAACCTCCTGGTGGTGCGGACGCTGTTTCAGGAGAGGCACTGTCCCGTCGATCGCCTTCGAAATGTTCACGCCATCTGCGAGGTAACAGATTACGGCCGCCAGGACTCCAGAGGCCAGATATCCTGTCGGGTGACCGTGCGTAATCGCGGCGATTCTGCACCCGAGGTCAAATGCCGCCTGCGGACTCTCGCAGAAGAGTCCGACGGGAGCAACCCGCATCAGCCCACCGCACCCTTTGCTGGAATTCAGCGGCCGTTCGATGGTCCCCATCCGGTCGGAGCGAAGCCCGAGAATGCACGTGCTCCCGGGAGCCCGCCGAACTCTGAGTGCGGGAAGACGGTAAAGCCAACCAAGTTTCTCCCGCGCAGTGGCCGCAGGAAAGAGCCTGTGGTCCGACGCCTCCCGCTGCGTCAGGAGCCAGCGGAGATAGGCCTGGTGCACCGAGGCAACCATGTCGGAATCTCCGTTCCTGCGCCGCTCCGCCTCGGCACGGAGCAGGCCATCGGCTGTGAAGAGTGTCATCTGGGTATCATCGGTGATCGATCCGCTCTTCCCGAACGCCGGGGCAAATTCCACCACTCCGGCAGACCCGTATTGATCCCGGATGGAAGAAAGCGATGAAAACTCCACCGGTGCTCCCAGCGCATCTCCGACAGCCCCTCCGAGGAGACAGCCCACAATTCGATCTTCCCTGTCCATTTTTCAGTCAGCTCCGTGTTGACCGGGATCCACACATGGCCCACTTCATTCACCGAAAACGGCGTTCCTGCTTCGCGCGCCCGGCGCGGGTCTCCGACCCCGCACTCCCCGCGCTTCAATATAACACCCCTCACGAAAGATCCAAAGCCGGCACACACAGAGGCAGGGCCGAACGTGCATGGACCCGCAAACACCGGCTGGTTTCTTCTGTTCTCGTGGGTGCGTACATTGACCCGTCACAATCTCCCCGGAGGTGTCACGTGCCTCATGATTTCCTACACACGACCCTCGGCAGAACCGGCTGGCCGGTCTTCCGCATAGGCTTCTCCGCATCCTACCGCCCCCGCCCCGAAACGGTTACGGCGGCCGTTGAACGAGGAGTGAACTTCTTCTTCGGTTTCGGATTCGACACCCACCTCAGACAGGGCCTGCGAAAGGCTTTCCCCCGCAACCGGGAAAAGATCCACCTCGCCACCGGCGCATACAATTACATCTGGGGCCATGGCAATCTGCGCCGGTCACTCGAAAAAAGACTCCGCCAGTTCGGCACCGACTATATCGATGTGTTCATGTTCATGGGGATCATGAAACCCAAAGAATTTCCCATCCCAATCCTCGACGAGATGCTCCGCCTGAAAGAGGAGGGGAAAGTTCGTGCGATCGGCATCACGATCCATGATAGGAAATTCGCAGGCCAGCTCGCGGAAGCGGGAGATCTGGACGTGCTGATGATCCGCTACAACGCGGCACATCGGGGGGCGGAAAGGGAAATCTTCCCCCTCCTTTCTCGGCACAACCCGGGACTCGTCTCGTACACCGCCACCCGCTGGACCGCTCTGACCCGCAAACCCAGAGGGTGGCCGGAGAACAAACAGCTTCCACCCCCGGCCGCCTCATACCGGTTCGTCCTTTCCCACCCGGCGGTCCACGTCTGCCTCATGGCGCCGCGATCCCTTCGCGAATTCGAAGAGAACATGCGTCAAATTGAGGCGGGGCCACTGGAAGATGAGGAAGCAGCGGCCATGCGGGAATTCGGAGACGCCGTGTACCGACGGCAGCGATGGTTCATGTGATGATCGGTGCGCCGGTTTCTTGATTCTCTTCGGGAGTTTGGGTACTTTCAGCCAGATTCCACGAGATTGCTCCCTCACCCGAGACGATTCTGAACACCTTTGCACGCCTTATGCTCATCTACTTTCTGATCGTTGCCGGGGGCAATCTCTTCATCCCGATTGCCACCATCCTGGGAATGCTTCACATTTCGGTCTTTATCCGCTTTACTGCGACGGCGATTGTCTTTGGGATCTTCACGTCCATCGCCGCTGTTTTTCCGGAGGAGTGTTCCTTCCGGCGCTATGCACGCCCGACTGACCTCCCGCGCTTGCTCTTGCATGCATTTTTTGAGAACTTGGGGTATCGTTAGATGACAGTCTGGTGGCGGGTGAAAGCATTCTGGAAAACTCCCGGGGGGTGGAAAAACGGGGGAAGCGATGCAGCGAACCGGGTTCGTCCGGGTAAAGCGGTACGTTAGCCCAGAGGAGGAAATGTGGCACGCAGTCAAGCGTCGACTGGACCGTACAGTGTCCTGGTGGCCGAGGACAATCCTCATCACCAGATCCTCACCCTGAGGCTCCTCAACCAGCTGGGCCTCGGCGCTGATCTGGTGGAGGACGGCGTCAGTGTGCTCGGTGCAGTCGCAAGAAAACGCTACCATCTCCTGCTCCTCGACCTCAACATGCCGCTGATGAACGGATTCGAGGTTTCCCGCACGCTGGTGAAACAGTACCCGCGCACCCAACGCCCCGTCATGATTGCAGTGACTGCAAATATCGATCCCAAGGCTCGGGAGAGGTGCCTGGAAGCAGGCATGGACGAATACCTCCCGAAGCCAATCTCCCTTGAAGACCTGCGATCAGCACTGGGCGGTTTTGGGTTCGTTACCAATGACGAGAGCCTGGCACCCCGTCCGACAATCACGAGCTCCGGGCTTCCCTTTGAGCTCCAGAACCGGCTCGATCTTCTTGTGTCGGAGACCGATCCGGAATTCGTGAAGGAACTGATCGACGCGTTTGTGGACAACGGATGGCCGGCCATCGCTGAAATCGAACGCGCGGCACGCGCCCTCGACTGGGAGGCGCTCGATCAATCGGCGCACGCTCTGAAGGGGTCAAGCCGGAATCTCGGGGCAGAAGAACTGGCCACCATGCTGGAGGCCATCGAACAGATCGCCGCGGCACGACGCGGAGAAGAATCGATCGACGCGGAGAAAATGAAGCAGATCTTCGAAAGGGCAGTGATGGACTTGCGCCGCTACAAGGAATCCCTGGCGGTCCGATAATATATCATACGCTTCAAATCGTATGAAAGCCCGGCCGGGCATTCATACTCCCTCACTTGGCCTCGCGAGTCCGCTCAGGCGTCCGTTCATCGAGGTACGTCCAGGAGAGCTTGAGATCGGCATAAAACCGATCAGCCTCTAGGCGAAACTCCTCGGGATGGATCATGCCGAGAACGAGCGTCTGCCAGTCGGTCGTGGGCCTGATCCACCCCCACTCCCCTTCGCCCAGTGTCACCCGCACCGGCATCCGAAAGTCTCTGACGTCCGCATTCCATCGGTATCGCGCACTGATGCGATTGCCGCGCTTCGTCACGCCAACCTCCAGCACGGGAATGTTCGGAAAGCGCAAGTACTGGTCGAAGAAATATCGGTAGTCATTCCCGGTAGCCGCCTGGACGTACGCGAATACCTCCTCGCCCTCCACCGTCCTCCAGCGAAAGGTCGTGGCCAACCCCTTGATCGTGGCGAACCAGAGGCTGTCATTATCGATGACGCTCCGCAGCGTGTTGAGCATTAGCTGCCCCTTGTTGTACCTGTCCCCTGAGCCCGGCCGGTTGACACCGTAGACGCCGATGATCGGCGCCCTGTTCCCCACCCCCGGTTTCTTTCCGTTGATGTAGGCGAGGGATGCCTGGTACCCGTGGAGACATTCGACGTAGAGCGCCTCGGCATACGCACCGAAGCTTTCATGGATCCACATGTCTGCAACGTCCTTCGCCGTCACGCTGTTCCCCCACCACTCGTGGGCACTCTCATGAATAATGATGAAGTCAAACGTGAGTCCCACCTCTGCCGGCGCCCGTCCGCGATAGCCTCCGAGATACCAGTTTCCATATGCGACGGCCGACTGGTGCTCCATTCCAGTGTGCGGACACTCCACCAGTTTGTAGCCATCACGCGCAAAGGGGTAAGGGCCAAAATGCTCTTCGAAGCATTTCATCATGTCTTTCACCTGTGCGAAGTGCCCCCGTGCTTTTTCGAGATTCTCCGGCAACACATAGTAATCGAGAGTGACGGTATCGGCACCCACAAACATGTCGGAAAAGTGCGCATAGGACCCGATGTTCACTGTGACACTGTAGTTGTTGATCGGCGCGCTGACAAACCAATCGTACCGCACCCAACCATCCGCTTGGACTTGTGAATTGCGAAGACGACCATTCGATATATCCTGAAGCCCCGGGGGAACAGTTATGCTGATGCGCATGCTGTCGGGCTCATCGGCCTGTTGGTCCTTGTTCGGCCACCAGAGACTCGCTCCGATCCCCTGGCAGGTGACGACAACCCAGGGCTTTCCCCGCCTATCTCGCTCCCACGTGAACCCTCCCTGCCAGGGGGGATTCTTTGCCACAAGTGGTTTTCCCTCGTAAGCGATGCGGAGAGAGTGGTGCGACCCTTTCGGCAATTCGCGAGGAACGTCAACAAAGAAGGCATCCCCGTCGCGCGCGAACCGCAAAGGCGGTCCGCCACTATCCAAACGGATCTCCGTGATCTCCATCGAACGGAAGAGATCAATCTGCATCCGCCGGACCGGCTCTGTCGCAACAAAGGTGATGGTGTTGGCTCCGCGGACCGAGCTGTCCGACGGATCAATACGTACGTCCAGATGATAATAGGTTACGTCGTAGCAGGTTCGATCTGGGGAAAGAGCCCCGCGGAGCGTGTCGGCGTGGGTCAGGTCACTCCTTTCCGGCTGGGCGGAAAGTGAAAAGCTGTCGACAGCAGAGAGCAGCAACACAAAAACGGCTTGCATGTAGCTGAACCCCCATTCTCTGTTCATTTTGGGCATTCCTTCATGATTACCAGGGGACCATCTTCTCATCGCACCCTCCACTCCAGCACCCCGATGCCTTTTCCCGGTTCTCCAGCAGCCTCGAGTCTGACTGCAGTCGTCCGAAAGGCTTCAAAGACCACTCGATTGAAGCAATCCACCTCGACACCCCAGCGCTTTTCCGAGGTGTATGCGGGGACCCACTTTCCGTCCTGCCAGAGCATCATCCTCCACGATTTCGGACTCCGAACGTCCCCCCCGTTGTCAAACCAGTACACCTCCGCGGCCGAGATCTCCAGAGGACCCTGGAATCTGTACTCGACCCACACGCTATCTCCCGCAGAATGAAAATACCCGTTACTCGAGTCGGCAGAGCTGAGCGGCGTGGCTGCATCACGGACTGCCTCGGCACCGTTACCCGGCGACGAAGAGAGGACGGCAAGCGATGAAATCGACGGGCCACCCAGGGGTTGCGCAACCTCGAGCGTGCGAGGGAGCCAAACCGACATTTCCCCCGCCCCCCGGTGGGCCCAGGCGTAGTACGGAATCGCGGTGAACCCCACTGGAGTGCCATGAAGCGATCCGCCCGATGACGATGCCGTGAGCGCCTGCCCCACCAGAACATCGACGCCACCCAGCAAAAAGGGACGGATTTCCGGGACAAGCCGCGCCGAGTCGGGAAGCACGAGATTCCACACGTGCCCGCCCGACCCGCTGTCGACCGCTGGGCGTGCCCGACCCTCAGGATTCTGGATGGCAGGCAGGGGTCCATCGATGAATTCGGGCCACTCTGCACAGTACACGATGGGACCCCGCTCCAACGCGACGCGCCCACGATCCGCCTCGACGCGCTCGTGGGCCACGATTCTGCAAATCTCCATCGGGAGAACAAGCAGTACCCGGTCCCCCTTCTTCCATACCCTCGTCACCCGGGCAAAGCCCCGGGAAGAGGGAAGCGCGACCGGAATGCCGTTCACCATCAGCCCGGGTTCACTTGAAGTCGGTCGGGCATTCCGGTACAAATCCCCGGGAACCGGCTCGTTTCGAGCCCAGCCCGGTATTCGAAGATTCAGAGTGAACGGGCGACGGCCGGCGGTTTCAACGACAACCTCACAACGCCCATCCCAGGGATAGTCGGTCTTTTGGCGCAGAACCACGCGCTCGCCATCAACCTTCAGGTCCACGCGACTGCCGACAAAAAGATTGACATACACATCGCTCTTGCGCTGCGCGTAGATATATCCGGGGATCGACGGGACAAACCGGGTAATGTTCGAGGGACAGCACGCGCATTCGAACCAGAGACTTCGCTGATGTCCGATGGACGCGAGAGGGTTGGGATAGAAGAACCGGTCCCCGGTCATTCCGTATCCCGAGAGGAACCCGTTGTAGAGCACCCTCTCGAGAATGTCGAGATAACATGTCTCGCCGCTCAGGAGAAAGAGGCGGTGGTTCGCCATGGCCTCCGCGATCGAAGCGCACGTTTCACAATAGGCACTGATGTTCGGCAAATCGTACTCCGCGCCGAATCCCTCGATCGCCCCTGTCGCGCCAACTCCTCCCGTGAGGTACATCTTTCTCGTGACGACATTCCTCCAGAGCCGCCCGGCAGCCGCCGCATACGCCGAATCCCCGGTCAGCGCGGCCACATCAGCCATGGCGGCAAGCATATACATGAACCGGACGGAATGCCCGACAGCCTCTTCCTGCTCGAGGACGGGCTTGTGGTCCTGACTGTAACTCCCCCACAACGTGCGCCCGTTGACGGACCGACCGCGTTGATCGAGGAAAAACCGGGCAAGATCAATATATCGCCGATCTCCCGTCACCCGAAACAGTTTTGCAAGACCGAGCTCGATTTCCTGGTGTCCGGGAGGGATGTGACGCCCCCGTGGGCCAAAATCAGTCAGGACAAGGTCTGCACTCTTGAGTGCCACCCGGAGCAGTGATTGCTTTCCCGTGGCAGCATAGTGCGCGGCCGCCGCTTCGTACAGGTGCCCCAGGTTGTATAACTCATGGCTTCCGGCCAGGCGCGACCATCGTTCCGGGCCGGCCCACCTCACCAGCCTCCCCGCCCTATTCGTCCGCGCCGTGAAAAGGTAACCATCCCCTTCCTGCGCACCCGCGATGAGTGCGATCAGACTGTCAAGATAGCGCTCCAACCCCGGATCCGGATGGATGGCCAGGGAATAGGAGGCCCCCTCTATGATCTTGTACACATCCGAATCGTCAAACGGATATATCCCGCTCTGCTCGCCCTGCTTCAACTTGCAGGCGATGGCAAAGTTGTCCACCCTCCCGGTCGTTTCACATTGACGGAATGCGAACGGAATGGTGACTGTCCTGTTGGTCTCGAGCCGCTTCGACCAGAAATCATCCAGCACCCTGACGGCCGAAATGGGAACCGGACGAAGGGAATACCCACGGTCCTGCGCACTCTCCCTCTCCCCAGGGACGATCATGCACAGAAGAACCAGGCCAGATCGGCGCAACACCGTGCCTCCTCGTAAATGTGCAGAAGGTTTCATTCCCCGCTCAGCCACAGGATCATCCGTTCGATCGCACTCTGATTGACGCCGAAGAAGTCCCGGTCCGACACGTTGAATTGAAGCATCAGGGAATTCACTGTGGAACGATAAATTCCTTTGGGAACGTATCCGCCTCCTTCGAAAGCGCCGACTTTGCCGCGCAACGGATGGTGCTCCATGAAGCCCAGCAGGTCGTCGTTCGCCTTCTTGATGCGTCCGTCATACTCTTCGGTGGCCCGTTTCACACTCTCAGCATCCTCCCCGGCCTTCTTCATCTCCGCCAGTTTCGCCGCCCGTGCTCCTGCAAGCGAATCCCGTGCTACGCCGAGGCTGTCAAAGGTTCTCTGTCCCCACTCGGTGGGGATGGAGAGCCCGGGAGAGACGAGGTCTTTCCATTTCAAGTTATCCTTGTCGAGCAACGCGGTAAGATTGGGCTCCGCGGGTTCGACCCCCTTCGGATAGAACTCGTCGTAGGCCACATCGGAAGTGTAGTACTCATCGCCGAGACCCGCGAAGGCATGCCCGAATTCGTGGTGGAAGACGTAGTCGGGCCAGGTACCGTCGCTGGTAAAGGCAGTAAGGAAATTGTAAATCCCCCCGCCGCCATAGCGCTTCATGTTTGCCATGACCAGGATACAATCGTACGGAACCTCCCCCGCGGCGTCACGAAGTGACCTGTTATCCTCCGTAAGCAGATACCGGTCGGAGTCAAGGGAATTGAACGTCAGCCCCAAAGCCGTCGCGCGATAATTCCCCTGCCGCGGTTCATCCACACCTGATTCAGGTGATTCCGGCAGGACTCCGCGAACGTTGAAGTACTTCTTCAAACGCTTGTATGGTTCGACATCAAAGAGAATGGCCGTGTACCGTCTGAGATCGCGTTCGAACTTCCCGGCCTCTGTCGCGGTGTAACCCTCTCCCACCACTACGAGATCCACCTTCCGATGCGGATCACCGTTGTCAAGGATATCATAGACGCGATCCCCGCGCTGCGGCGATTCCCGGAGTATGTGGTAGTCGCGGGGATCCACTTCAAATGTCCACATAGGCCGATACACATTGCGCTTATCGCGCATTTCGATCACCAGAAGCACTCTGTCCTTCGGCATCGGGACCATGACCGTCTCGTGGAAGGTCCGTTTCGCCCCACCCTGTCCCGGCTTGGTGGTCTTGTACTCGCCGAAGTAGGTGTCGTACCCCCGCGCGTAGATCAGTTTGTTCGAGGGGACGTGGTAGAGCTTCACCGCATAGCGCCCCATGCCGAACGGATCAACGAGGTTCCGGGTGCTCCCTGCCCAGTGGCCCTGCGCCAGAAGTCTGTCCAGCGTCACGACCTCTTCGGTGGAGTTCCCTGTGTGATAGAGATCGATGCGAAGCGTCACGTCCTGATAATAGTCGTCGAACTTCACCTGCGCGGCAAGCGATGAGACAAAAAGCAGTAGTGTGAAAAAATACTTCATGGCCATCCTCCGGTATGTTCGTTTATTCCACGATCAGCACCATGCCCTTTCCCGGTTCAACCGGGAGCTCCTGATCAGGAGTAAAGTGCGCCGCAGACTGAAATGCTTCAACCTCCGGGGCCACGATCAACGCTCTCCGGGAATTCAGGCCAAGACCCTTCCAGTCCCACGAGAGTCTGACACGCCGGGGCTCAGCGGCCCAGCTGGCGAGCGCCACCATCGCCCTTCCTTTCTTCAGGAATACCGTCGCCAGAACATCGGGGTCGTCGGTCTTCACGGGATTGGATGTGACCCAGTAGCCAATCATTCTGCTATCCTGAATTCCAAAGGCATCCCATAGCTTCCAGACAGATCGAGGATCGCCGGCCCAGGGAAGGCGACTCGTCATGCCGTAGAGCATCCCCCGCCAGGGGTTGCCCCCCTTCTCGAGCATCTCCCCCATCAGCCCAAAGGGAATGCCAGAGACCTCGACCATCCAGTAGTCGGGGGGAGCGGCATAATCGAAGTATTCACCGAACCAGAGGCGGTCCAGATACGGGAAGTGTTCGAGGTAGAGATTGGCACTATTGGCGAACCCGTCGCGCTCGTTGTACTGATTGGCTGAGTGGAGGTCGATCAGCGAGCCCGGCCGAAGACGATCGAGGAGCTTTCGGATCCGCTTCATCGTTAGCCGGTCAAAGGCGACATCATCGATGTAGAGCCCGTCGATCCCGATGTTCCGGAGAAGCCATGCAACACCCTCGACGTAAAAATTGTGCCATCGCGAGACACCGCTCGTGATGATCGCGGCGTCCTTCAATTCCGGAACGTACCAGCCGGCGATGTAGTCTCCGCCAAGGTGTTCCTGGAGCCAGGAGGCTCCTCCGCCGGATCCATGGACAAAAATCTCCTCTCCGAGGCTCCGCAAGGCGAAGAGTTCGGGAGCGCGGTTGGTCAACTCGCGGACGGTATAATAGATCTTCATCTTCATCCCGAGCGCATGGGCCGAGTCCGCATACGCTTTCATCGCCGCCGGTTGAAGGAACGGATAATTGAGGTAGGGGTTGATCGGTGTCGCGTGATGGACATTGGCGGTGTTCGCGCCGGTGGCGGCGATCGCGTGCAGGTCGTCAAATCGATGGTAGTATCGCGTTGCAAACTGTTCGCGGGTGTTTAGCGGATGGAAAGGAGTTACCATCAGGCGGAAGTTGTACGCAAGTTGCTGCCCTGGGACCAGGGCCTGCGAACCGCTGAAGGCGACAACGCTGACGGTTTCGCTGTCGACATTTCCGATCCTTATCCCCCCCTTCCCTCCGTTGCACCAAGAGGTTGGCATCGCGAGGGGTTTGAGCTTGTAAAAATTCGTGTTCAAAGGCCGGGTATAGTTTTCGTCCTTGAGCGTGAACTGCAGACCGGCATTGACGTCACCAAGCCAGGCGCCGTCCTGGTTCCTGGTAACATCCCAGACCCAATCGATTTGCGGGGGCCGCACTCCCCCCTTCAAACCGAGCCCCATGGCGAACTTCGCCACATCAGCCGGCATGGCAAAAACCAGACGGACATTGGAGACCGACCGCGGCCGGTCCGTGCTGAGGACCGCCGCATATTCCAACGTACCGTCACCTTCCAGCGTCCCCCGCACGTGCATGGTCAGGCCCGGGGAGGTCCCGGTGACCTCCCATGCCGCCGCACCCGGGGTCTGTTTCGTCATCCGCAGCGGTGAATACTGGAACGGGAGAATCGTTCCCGTGCTGTCTTCCACCAGAATCTGAAACGGTGAGGCGAGTATCGGCCGGCTTCGTGGGCCGACAGCCGTCATCTCCTCGGTAAAAAAGCTCTCAATCGCCGTGGGCAGGCCGTCCGCCCCCAGTGTGA
>Ga0326726_10005389_pt1 | contig 11599 bp, 8 predicted proteins | sample MHFenrmetagenome_2_FD_207603 | JGI IMG/M metagenome (GOLD analysis project Ga0326726, IMG submission 207603) | Lab enriched peat soil microbial communities from Michigan Hollow, Ithaca, NY, United States - MHF15MN | ecosystem: Environmental > Terrestrial > Soil > Wetlands > Peat | place: USA...
CGTAGGCATGAGCGCAATTCTTCATTATAGCAGTGTGGACGACGCGACAGGACGGCTCTTCGAGTAGCGCCGGCCTCTCGCCGGCAGCCGGGCGGGCATCTTGCCCGCCCACGGAGGCAAGATGCCTCCGAGCCAGCTGGCAGGACGCCGGCGCTACTCGAAGAAGTGGTTTTCCTTCTAATTACTGCAGCGCAATGAGCGGCACGGCCGCCACGGCAGCGAGAATGCCGGCGGTTTTCCAGTTAGCGAATTTTTCTTTCAGAAAGAAGCGGGCCAGCAACACCGTCAACGCAGGATAGAGCGAAGACAGAACCACCACCGAATCCAGCCTCCCCGTCTGGTTGGCTCGAATGAAAAGTGCGGTGCCGGTGACGTCCAGACATCCGGCGAAGATGGCCATAGTTGCATCCCCGCGGAGCAGTGGCCCTTTGCGCCAGCGGGACAGCGCGATCGTTCCTACCAGCAGCAAGGAAGCCACACGTGAAAACACGGCCGACCATAACGGAGAGCTGTCGCCGGTGCGGCTGATGCAGAGGAAAAATCCGGCAAAGCCGATTCCGGCCAGGGCGGCGATGAAAACACCGCCAGCATTGCCTGAGCCGTCAGGACGCGAGATCAGCCAGATGCCAAGCCCAGCCAGCAGAAAGCCGGCGAGGCCAAGTTTGCCCGGCGGTCCGTGCGTAATCATGGTGAAAACGGCCGGGATAGCGGCGCCGAGAACGGCGGCCACAGGGGCGGCCAGTCCCATGCCCTGCGAGAGCGCCCGATAGAACAAGAGGAGAGCCACTCCGCCCAGCGCGCCGGCCGCAGCGGCCCAGAGTTGGCTTGAGCGCGAGGGAAGGTCGGGACGTATGAGCAGCGCGAGGGCGAGCATCAGAACGAATCCGCCGGCGTGGGAGAGGGCTGTCACCAGGAAGGAATCCGAACGCCGGGAAGCGTAGCCGCCGCTGAAATCGCTGGTACCCCAGCACAACGCTGCCGCCAGGCTAAAGCCGACGGGTACGAGTTGTTCGACGGAGGCCAATCCGAATCTTCTCCTTTGCGTTTTTTCGCCCGGAGGACGAGAGTAGCACGCGATAAGCGCAATGGATCAAGGCACGCTTGCATCGCGGCAAATAGATTTTGTGGTGTGGCCGCGGGCGACCTCGCCCGCGAGCGGGAACAGAGGCAAAGCCGATGATTCAAGAAGCAGGCTGGTTGGGATTTCTCTTCCAGAGGATCGCGAGCGTGCCGAGCTCCAACCGCGCCGAGTTTCCAGATGGCAGGACTAACGTCAAGAGCCGCGGGTGAGGCCGCCCGCGGCCACCAGGCACCGGTTAAATTGACTTGCTGAAGCTTGGCGGCCTAACATGGCCGACCTGCTCTCTTTATGATCGGCGAAACCATATCTCACTACCGGATCTCGCACAAACTCGGCGGCGGCGGGATGGGTGTGGTTTACGAGGCGGAAGACTTGCGCCTGGGGCGGCGCGTGGCCCTGAAATTCCTGCCCGATGAACTGGCGCGTGACCCGCAGGCGCTGGAGCGATTCCGGCGCGAGGCGCGGGCCGCGTCGGCGCTCAATCATCCCAATATCTGCACCATCTACGACATCGGAGAAGACGAGGGCCGTCAGTACATCGTGATGGAATATCTCGATGGCACCACGCTGAAGTATCGCATCGAAGGCAAGCCCTTGTCGGTGGAGCAGCTGGTGGATTTCGGGTTACAGATCGCCGACGCGCTGGATGTGGCGCACGTGGCGGGAATCGTCCATCGCGACCTGAAGCCGGCGAATTTATTTCTGACTAAACGGGGGCAGGCCAAGATCCTCGATTTCGGACTGGCCAAAGTGGCGGGCCGGCCGATGCCCGAGCTCGAACCGGTCGGGGCATCGTTCGCGACCGCGGCCGTGGATGCCGCGAACCTCACCAGTCCGGGGAGCACCGTGGGAACCGTGGCCTACATGTCTCCCGAGCAGGCGCGGGGCGAGGAGCTGGACGCCCGCACCGACCTGTTCTCGTTTGGCGCCGTTTTGTATGAAATGTCCACCGGGCGTCAGCCCTTCACCGGGAATACCTCCGCGGTAATCTTTGACGCCATTCTGAACCGCGCGCCCACCGCGCCGGTCCGGCTGAACCCCAATTTGCCGGCGGAGTTGGAGCGCATCATTAACAAGGCCCTGGAGAAGGACCGCGAGTTGCGCTACCAGGTGGCGTCGGAAATGCGCGGCGATCTGAAGCGGCTGAAGCGCGAGATTGATTCGGGCAAGAGTTCGTCTTTCAACCTGTCAACTCCGAGTGTTCCAACTCCACCGGGCTCGACCCCTTCGGGGCCTGTTGCTGTGGCGACACCACCGCCCTCGTCTTCGGCAATGCAGCCGGCATCGACGAGCTCGGTTTCATCTCCTGCAGTTGCGGCACCCGTGGGCCGGAAGAAGTGGTACATCGCGGCGGCGGCAGTAGTGGTGGCGGTAGCCGCTGTCGGTGGCTTTTTCTACACCCGTAGTGCGCGAGCATTGACGGAAAAAGACTCCATCCTGCTCACTGATTTCGTCAACACCACTGGTGATGCGGTTTTCGATGGCACGCTGAAACAGGCATTGGCGGTGCAACTCGAGCAGTCACCTTACCTGAACGTGTTTCCCCAGGAGCGGGTGCGGGACACGCTGAAGTTTATGGGGCGTTCGCCGGATGAACGGCTCACCCCCGACCTGGCGCGCGATGTCTGCCAGCGCGAAGGAATCAAGGCGGTCCTGAATGGAGCCATCAGCAGCATCGGAACCCAGTATGTGGTGGATGTGAATGCGGTGAACTGCCAGACGGGTGACAGCCTGGCGCACGAACAAGTGCCGGCCGACAAGAAAGAGCAAGTACTGGCAGCGGTGGGCAAGGCGGCCTCAAGCCTGCGCGGCAAACTGGGAGAGTCGCTGGCTTCGGTGCAGAAGTTCGACGCGCCGGTGGAAGAGGCCACGACTTCCTCACTGGAAGCGCTCAAGGCGTTCAGTTTGGGAGAAGGGGAGCGGGCCAAGGGAAGTGAGTTGGGTGCCATTCCATTTTATAAACGTGCCATCGAACTTGACCCCAACTTCGCCGTGGCCTACGCCCGCGTGGGTCAGTCCTACGCCAACAGCGGACAGGTTGACCTGGCCATACAAAATACCAAGCAGGCCTTCGAGCGCCGGGAGCGCACCAGCGAACCCGAGAAACTTTATATTTCGACGCACTACTACGACATCGTCACCGGGGAAGCGGACAAGGCGATCGAGGCCTATCAGTTGTGGAAGCGGACCTATCCCCGCGACTCGATTCCAACCAATAATCTGGCCTCCAGTTATGCTGCCGTGGGTAAGTTAGACCAAGCCCTGGTGGAGGCCCAGGAAACCATGCGCCTCGCCCCTAATGAGGCTCTGAGCTTCCAAAACGTGGGCGGGGACTATCTGGGACTGAACCGCTTTGCCGAAGCCAAGGCGGTGCGGGAAAAGCAGGTCGCGGCCAACCTGGACGCGGTTGCCGACCATGCGGATTTGTACGTCATCGCTTTTTTTGAAGGCGACACGGCAGCTATGCAGCGCCAGGTGGACTGGGCCAAAGGCAAGCCGGACGAATACGACATGCTGCAGGTGGTCGCCGATGCGCAGGCTTCGGCCGGCAAGCTGCGCCAGGCGAGAGAAACCTACAGCCAGGCAATTGAAGTGGCGCGCCGGGGAAAGGTCGATGAAATCGTCGCCCGAACCACGGTTCTGCACGCGTGGACCGAGGCGCTGATGGAGAACACCGCCGAGGCCCGAAGCCAGGCAATGGCGGCAATGACGGTAAGCCGCAACCGGCCAACGCTGGTGTTATCGGGCATTGTGCTGGCTTTGGCGGGTGATATTCCCAAGGCCACTGCGATCGCGGATGAATTGACAAAGAACAATCCCACCCACACCTACATCAACAACATCTATCTGCCTGTGATTCGAGCGCAGATCGAGATCAACCGCGGCAATCCAGCCAAGGCGATCGAATTGCTCCGGGTGGTGTCACCATACGAATTCGGCTGGGCGGGGCGGACATGGCCCAATTACGTTCGTGGACAGGCCTACCTCAAAGCGCGGCAAGGACCGGAAGCGGCGGCCGAGTTTCAGAAAATTATTGACCATCGCGGAATTTGCCAGACGGCACCGGAGTGCACCCTTGCCCGTCTCCAGCTGGGCCGCGCCCGGACGCTCTCCGGCGACACTGCCGGCGCTCGCGCCGCCTACCAGGATTTCCTGGCGCTGTGGAAAAATGCTGACCCGGATGTCCCCATCCTGAAAGAAGCCAAAGCAGAGTACGCAAAGCTGCAGTAAATGGCGGCGCGAGCGTCCCGCTCCTGCGGGGAGCTACCTTTAGCCGTTGGCCCCACGTGGTTTGTGCGCTCCGAAAACACGCGGGCGAGGGCGCCCGCGCCACATCGAACTACATGAGCACGAGCGTCGACCCTCGCGCCTACATGTCTTTGATATGCGTGGCGATGTACCACTTGTTGCCGAAGGGGTCGATCACGCCACCGCTGCGATCACCATAAGGTTGGTCCTGGGGCTCCGAGATTGATGTCGCGCCCGCACTGAGAGCGCGTTTGTACAACGCGTCGCAGTCTTCCACGTATAGGTAGAACATCGTCGGCATGGGTTGGTAGGGCCCCTGAGCCTCGCCCATTTCCATGTGCGCGTTGCCGATTTTCAGGGTGACGTGATGGATCACGCCGTCCGGCGTGGTGTGCCGGCCAAGGTCTTCCGCTCCGAAGGCAAGCTTCAAGAAATTGATCACGGGCTCGGCGCGCAGCGGATGCAGATACGGTTGCAGCGTGGGTGCTCCCTCCGATCTGTAGCTCTCGCCCTTGTAGGTTGCTATGTACCAGGAGTTTCCGGCGGCATCCTTCACCGCTGCGGAACGTTCCCCATAGAACTGGTCCTTAGGTTCGTGGATGGAAGTGCCGCCCGCCTCCAACGCGCGAGCATAGGTGGCGTCGCAATCGGGAACGTAGATGTGGAAGGCACTGGGCAGGGGCGTGCCGCGCCACTTCATTCCCGCCCCGCCCCCGCCCACCATCAGCATGGAATCTCCGATCCGTACTTCGCAGTGCACACCACCCTCGGAGCCGGGTCCGCTGCGGAATGTTTCCTCCGCTCCGAAAGTTTTCGTCATGAACTCGATCAGTCCATCCGCGTCCTGCACCACGAGGTAGGTCGTAAGCGTGGTGTAGCCTTTGGGAATCGGATCGACCGCCGGCTTTTTCTTCGGATGTAGCGTCGACATTTCGGTAAAGCGCCTCTGGATCTCCTCCTTTGACAAGTTCTGCTGGGGCGTGGCAACGGTCCAGGTGTATCCAAAAGGATCGGTTAGTTGGCCGGAGCGGTCGCCGTAGAATTGGTCTTCGACCGGACGTATGATCTTTGCCCCGGCGGCCACTGCTTGCTGGAAGACCGCGTCCACGTCGTCGACATAGAGATGCATCTTCACCGGCGACCCACCCAGCGTTTCCGGGCTAATGGCCCCGTAGTCGGGGTATTCGTCGGCCAGCATGATGGTGGAGCCGCCAATCGTAATTTGAGCGTGCCCAATTTTCCCGCTCGGCTCTGCCATGCGGAATGTTTCGATGGCGCCAAACGCTTTCTTGTAGAAGTCGAGGGCGCGCGCGGTGTCTTTCAGGGTCAAGTACGGTGCAGCGGTTTGACGAAGAGCGGGAACGGGTTCAGCAACGGTTGCCATGGATGATCTTCTTTCCAGATCGGACTTGAGGCGGGCCTTGAAATCTTCGCTCGGAAGGCGGCGCAGCTCGGCGGCTACGCGCAGCAGCGGCAACAACTCGGGATCTTCCGAGTGAAGCTTCGCCTTCGGAGCCGCTAGAAGCTGGGTCACGGCCTGGTCAAGCTGTTCTATCATTGCTTTGTTCGGCGATTTGTTGGGCAGAGAGCGCTTAGGCATGGGCACCCTCCAGACGGGACCGCAGGTTCTGCAAGGCGCGGAACTGCAGCTGCTTCACCGCACCCTCGCTGCGTCCCAGGGCTTGCGCGATTTCACGAATACTCTTCTCTTCGGCGAAACGCATTCCAATCACGCGGCGTTGATCGGCGGGCAGCTGATCGACCAGGCGGAAGAGCCGCGCGGACTGGTCAGCTTCCTCAAGCTTGGGCCGAGCACCCAGATCGGGGACGTCGGCCAAGCCGTCCTGGCCGGTGATTTCTCTCGTCCCGCGTTTTGACCGGTCCAGAATCATGTTGGCAGCAATCCGCAGTAGCCAACCGGCAAAGGGCACGCCGCGCCACTCGAAACTTTGAATGCCGGCCAGGGCCTTGTGGAAGACATCTGAAGTCAGGTCCTGGGCGGCATCGCGATCGCCGACGCGCCTGGCGACGTAGGCATAGACGCGCGCGAAATTCAGTTCGTACAATTCGGCGAAGCGGCCGGGGTCCTTTTGGGCGGCTTCGACCAACAGGCGTTCGTCTCCCTGCAAGCCGGAGATCTTCTCCCGGGAGCCCTTTGCTGGTCGCCTGACGGCCATCGCGCCTCTAACTATATAAACTTTTGGGGAGGAAAAAGGTTACGGGTGAAAATCCAGTACCTGGCATGCCTTGCTGCGAAAAAACTCTACTGGAAAGGTCGCAAAGTGATCCGCAAAGGACGCCGGGAAGAGGTGCCCCAGCATGAAATTCCACCTACCGCGCGTGTTAGAATCTGCTCACTTGCGTGTGACTGCGAGAACCCAGGTTGATTGAACTCGCACCCTCGATTTTGGCGGCTGACTTCGCCCACCTGGCGGACCAGGTTGCTGACGCCACGGCTGGCGGGGGCACGGTTGTCCATTTGGACATTATGGATGGCCATTTCGTGCCCAACCTCACTATGGGGCCACCGCTGGTGAGGTCGCTACGCAAGGCGACGGATTTGCCGCTCGATTGCCATCTGATGATCGAGAACGCCGACCAGTTCATCCCTGAGTTTTGCGAGGCTGGGGCCAACTGGATTTCGGTGCATCAGGAGGCCTGCGTGCACCTGGATCGCACCCTGCATCTGATCAAGGACCATGGTTGCCGGGCAGGTATAGTGATCAACCCGGCGACGCCGGTTGAAACCTTGAGTGAAGTCCTTGAGCTGGCGGACTATATACTGGTGATGTCCGTGAACCCAGGATTCGGGGCGCAGAAATTCATCCCCGGAGCGGTCCATAAGATCCGCCGGCTGGCCCGGCTCAGGGCGCAGCGTGGACTGGGCTATCGTATTGAGGTGGATGGCGGTATTGACCTCGGCACGGTGGCTGAAGTGGTGCGGGCGGGAGCTGAAATTCTGGTCGCGGGCAACGCCATCTTCGGTAAAGGCGATCCAAAGGTTAATGCACGAGAGCTGTTGAAGACTGCGGTGGAGGCCACGCTGCAGAAAGTCTAAGGGCAGTCGTCAGTCTTCAGTCCGCAGCAGAACCTGTTTTTCCTGACGACTGACGGGCGATGACTGACGACTGTTTTCCCGAGGTTCCCCTATGTCGCGTCGTATTCCGGTCATTATCTTGCTGGGCGTGCTGGCGTTTGCTGTCGGCTGCACCAATAAGAAGGTCAATAATCCGTTGGCGAATGTGGGCTCCAAGCAGCCCGACAAGGTCCTGTTCGATCGGGCCATGGACGCGATGAAGCACAATCGCTTCGATGTGGCGCGGATCACCCTGCAAACCCTGATCAACACTTATCCGGATTCGGAATACATCGCTCGCGCCAAACTGGCGGTGGCGGATTCCTGGTACGCCGAAGGCGGAGGAACAGCGCTGGCGCAGGCGGAAATCGAGTACAAGGACTTTGAGACTTTCTTTCCCAATATGCCAGAAGCAGCCGAAGCGCAGCTAAAGATTGCCAACATCCACTATCAGCAGATGGAGAAGCCGGATCGCGACTACACCCATGCCATGCGGGCGGAAGAAGAATACCGGCAGTTGATCCTGCAATACCCGGACAACAAGAAAGTAGTGGCCGAGGGCAAGCAGCGTCTGCTGGAAGTTCAGGAAGTGATCGCGGAGCGCGAATACCGGGTAGGGCGCTTCTATTTTCTCCGCCAGTCCTATCCCGCATCGATCGCGCGGCTGCGCACCCTGATGGACAAGTATCCTCTGTACAGCAAAGCGGATGAGGCCCTGTATCTTCTGGGGCAAGCCTATGAAGGTGAGATTGCGATGCTGCGGTCGCGGCCGGGCAACGAGGTGTACAAGGCGCGGATGATCGAGGACTTTACCAGGAATGCGGCTGACGCCTACTCCCGCATCCTGACGCGGTATCCGCTTATGGACCGGACGGTGGACGCCAAAGCCCGGCTGGAGGCTCTGCATCAACCAGTGCCCCGGCCGACAAAAGCGGCGCTGGCACAAAACAAAGCGGAAGAAGAGAGCCGCCGGGAAGCCAGCACGGTTTCCAGGCTGATGGGAAATTTCCAGAAGCACCCGGATGTGGCTCAGGCTGCGAGAGTCGGCGAACCTCCGTTGGTGGATCCGCAGGTGGTCAGTGCCACGTCAGTGGTGCAGGAAGCGACGCGTGTCATGATGGGCGGCGCAGCCGCAGGAGACAAGAACTCGGTTGCAATTGAAACCGTGGGCAAGGGGGCCTTGGCGCCAGACCAGCCAGCTCCGCGTTCGGACACGCCGGCGCCGGAGACGGCGGTTACCCCAGCGGACAACCCCGCACCCGCCGCCGACTCCAATGAACTGAAACCCAACGTGGCCGCCGACCCCAACGAACTCAAGCCGAACGTCGACAACAGCGCCCAGACTGCGCCGCCCCCGACCCAGGTCAACGAGATCGATCCTGGGACGAACGGGCAAGCCGTGGGAGCGAATGGCAATAATGCGCCCGCCGGAGCCTCAGCCACCGCAGACGATAAGGACATTGAGGCAGCGACATCCTCCAGCAAGCACAAGAAAAAGAAGGGCCTGCACAAGGTTATTCCCTTCTAGATGCGCCGCAGGTTAGCTTGGGCGCACTGTACCGGAAGGGAAGGTGGCTCTCGGATGCAAGCCGAGGGCCGTTGTTCCCACTCGTCACTGACCAGTGGTAACCTGCTTACTGTCTTCTTGTCATTGACTTACGATCCAGCACCAATTAACTTCAGGCTGTCTCCCCCTCACCAAAGGAAATCCCTTGGCGCGAAGAATACTGCTTGCCGACGACAGCGTGACCGCCCAAAACATGGGCCGGCGCATCCTTACGGATGCGGGCTACGAAGTCGTCACCGTCAATAACGGCTCGGCAGCGCTTAAGAAGATTGCGGAAAACAAGCCGGACATAATTGTCCTGGACGTCTATATGCCGGGCTACGGCGGCCTGGAAGTCTGCCAGCGGGTGAAAGAGGCTGCGGAGACGGCGCGTATTCCGGTGTTGCTGACCGTGGGCAAGCTGGAACCCTTCCGGCCCGATGAAGCGCGGCGGGTGGGCGCTGATGCTTTCATCATCAAGCCCTTTGAAGCCACCGAACTTCTCACCGCACTGACCAAGCTCGAAGACAAGATTGTGGCGGCGCCTCAGCCTCAAAAGTCCGGTCGCTTTGCCAAGGCGCTGGCGGCAGTCGAGGGGGCCGATTTCGGGGACAAGGAAACCGGCTGGAAAAATCGCCTCACCATCCCCGGCCCGAACGCAAGATCCAAGCAAGGGGAAACAGACGCGCCGCCGGAAGTAGTTGCCGGCCCCTCCCGCGATTTCGCACGCAGCGAAGCCGGCAGACCCGCGGAGCCGAAGCAGGAATTTGAGCGTCCGATTCCAGCCGGCCTGCCGGCTGACATCACGCCAGAGGAAATCGCCGCCATCACGGCGGCAGCAGCGTCGTTCGATGGTAAGGCCGGACATCCAATCGTCATCGCCGAGGGGGCCGCCTCGGACTCCGTGGCCAGCATGCAGGCAGCATCCGCGGAAAGCGCCGTCGTCCAGCCCAGCGAGCCCGAGCCACCCGCTGCAACCCTGGCTTCCGCGACAGAGTTGGAACAGGCACCTCCGGCGGAAGTCGCCGCCGAGCCCGCCCCAGTGGCGGCTGAAGCCGTTACCGAAGCGGTCGCCAGCGACGAAGCCGCCAAGGTGGAAGATCATGTTGCCGCCGAATTGCCCGCGGCCGTGGCTGAGACTGAAACCACGCCTCAAGCGGCCTCTGTGGCACAGGTGATTGAGAGCGAAATACCTTTGAGCAGAGATGCCGAGGTCATGGCTGCGATTGCATCTTTAGCGCCCTCCAATGGCCAAGGCAGCGAGAGCATGCAGCCGGCGTCAGGGAACGAAACCGGTCAAGAAGTTGCTGTCGGCGCTACTTCCGCGGTGGCTGCCGAAGCCGCCGTCACCGGACCGCGATGGATTGCGGAGTCGATCGCCGTCGCCGTGGAGGAATCTGCGGCCACGCTGGAACAGGAGATGGAACAGGCCTCGGCGGCCAGAACGGCGGCTGAATCCGCCGCCATCGTTGCTGCGACGGCGGCTGAGATTCCCATTCCAACTCCGGCGGTCGAAACCGTCGAGCCGGCAATCGCCGATGCAGTGAGCGTCGCCGAGGCAGTGGCCTCCGCGGAACCGGTCCCGGCTTCGATGGCTGTCGAGACCAGCAGCGCCGAATCTTCGGCGGGTCAGGAAATCGCTCAAGCCATTGCTCAAGAACCGGAGCCGACGGTGGCGAAGGAAGAATCCGCATACGCAGCCGCGGCGGCAGCAGGTTCCAGCTCGGAACGCGTGCCCCAGGCGGAAGCGGTGTCTTCAACGATGGTTGCGCCAGAAATTTCAGAGAGTGCGCCCGCTGCCAGCGTGGAAGTGGTGCCGCAACGCGAGGCGGAACTTGCTGCCGCCTGGCAGAACTGGAAGCAGATACGCGAATCATTCGTCAGCGCGCCGCCTCCCGAACTCGTGGCGGAGGCTCCGGCCGCCGAAGCCAGCGCGCCGGAGAGCGTGCCTCAGGAAGAGCCGAGCGCGCCCGCCCCGCTTGCAGAACAGATTGCAGAAACGGAGCCAGAGACTCCCGAGGTGGAAGCGGCCCCCGCTGAGGCGCCGGGAGAGTCCACCGCGATCGCGAGCATCGTCGATACCATGTTGGCCGAGTTGAGGCCCAAATTGGTGGAAGAAATCGCCAAGAAGATGAGCTCGGAAAAGAAAGACAAAGAAAAAGAGAAAGAAAAAAAGAAGAAAAAGTAATCCCGCCCGTAACTTCCCAGTTCAAAGCTGTCCGTCGGTGGTGAGACGTATTCGCCGACGGTGTACAATGCCGGGGTTGAGGTTAACGGTCTCCGCCTGCGCCGGTCATTCCCCTCTGGTTGTCTTGGCGAGTCAAACACGTCTGACCTCCCGCTGGTCATGAAAAACCGCGAATCTTTCGCTGCCATACCGCGCCCCAGCAGACTTGGGAATGGACGCTTTCTATGCTTGCCCGCTGTGTGCCTGTTGCTCACGGCCAGCGCGCTAGCCCAGGTAACCGGCGGCCGCTTCAACTACCCGGATCCCAACGCGACTAAGACCCCCACTTACAGCACTCATGGCGCTGTTCTTCTCCTGACCGTGACCCGTTCTCCCAAAGGTCAACTGGACCGTCAGGCTGTGGTAAAGCTGCTCAACCGGAATACAGGAATCATCGTCTGGCAAACTACAACCGATCGT
>Ga0326726_10005390_pt1 | contig 11598 bp, 11 predicted proteins | sample MHFenrmetagenome_2_FD_207603 | JGI IMG/M metagenome (GOLD analysis project Ga0326726, IMG submission 207603) | Lab enriched peat soil microbial communities from Michigan Hollow, Ithaca, NY, United States - MHF15MN | ecosystem: Environmental > Terrestrial > Soil > Wetlands > Peat | place: USA...
CAGGTTCGAGCGCGCCTTCCTCATCTCGTGCCGGACCGATGGGACGATCGTATCGGTCGTCCGCTCCGACCTCCCGGACGGGCCGTACACCGCGCGCCTCGACCGCTCGGCGCCGCGCGATTTCCGCGATCTGCGCCTGGCGCCGCGCCTGGCACACGACGGCGCACGCCGGTGGCGGGCCACGCAGGTGACACCAGCGGAGGCGGTCGATCGAAGCGAGCTGGCTCGACGGGTCTCGCTGCTTGGCCGGATCGCCGGCCACGTGACCGGCCCGCCTCGCGGTGCCGCCGCCGTCATCCCTGCCGGAGACCTCGCCGAGCTCGAAGAGGCGATCGCGGGCGACGACATCGACGTGGCTGCCGCGGTGTCGGAGCGTATCGCGGGGCTGGGGCCCGGCCTGACACCGTCGGGCGACGACGTGCTCGCGGGAGCGCTGGCAGCGCATGCGTGGGCCGAGGCGGCGGGCCTGGTCGGCACGACCCGGATCCGGGAGGTCATCTGCCAGGTGGCTGCCCCGCGGACCTCACGTCTGGCAGGCCAGATGCTGCGAGCTGCCACAGCCGGCCAGGTGACGGCACCGCTGGCCGCCCTGCTCACCGGAATCTTCGGACGGCGGGCTCCCTTCCCACCCGATCTGGCGGGCATACTCGCCGTCGGCGCGACGTCCGGGGCTGACCTCCTGGCCGGCACGTTGCTGGCGGGCCGGGGGCTCGGCCGGCATCACGCCGCGCCGGCGGGTGCGCCCCGTTGACCGGACGGGCGGGCGGCGATCCCATCCGGGGGCACACACCAGCTTCGAACGAACGCGCGAACTTCGTTCCCCTGCCCTACCGTCGCGTCAGCTACCAGCGCGCGGACTTCGCACTCACCGACGACGGCCTTCGGACGATCGTCGGGCGAGACGCCTATCGCCACACCGATTTCGTCGTCTTCCACAGCGACGACCGGGTTGCGGTTGCCGCGGTCGAGAAGGCCAGCCGGGAGCCGCTCTTCTCCCCTATCACCCGGGCCGCCTGGTTGTCACCCGCCGAACAGACGCGCTTCGTGGTGGACCGCGAGGTGGACTCCGGGGTACCGTCGGCGCTCGCGCGGAAGGCCGCCGAGCTCGACGTCGGGCCGGACGACACGCTCGTCGTGCTCGGGCGCTACGAGCACGTGAACTTCATCGTGCGGCCGCGGCCGGCGGAGGTCGTCGTCCTCGAGGTTGCTCCTCCCGACCCGCCCAAGCTCTTCGACCTGGTCGAGCGGGTCCTGGCGGTGGCGCCGCTGGCGCCCATCCGGCCGAACCTCGAGCGGATCGATCTGCGCGACCTCGCCTCCACGGTCAAACCGCCGCCCGGCGGATACCTCCTGCCGTGCCAGGCCTCGGGTTTCGAATCCATGGGCGCGCCGGTCCACTTCCTCGACCAGAGGCCGCGGCGGGCAGACTGGGTCCTGCTCGGGTGCGAGCGCAGCCGCCAGATCCACGAGCACCTGTACGGCGACCGCCCGCCCTGCGTCGAGATCTGCCCGCGCCGCCTCGCCGGCCCGCGCGAGTCCCCCACCCTCGTCAAGTGCTGCCTGCTCGAGCGCGGCGTCGAGCAGGACGGGTCCCTGATGGTGGTGCCGTGGGGCGCGGAGCTTGCCGAGGTCGAGGCTGCGTTGCGGCAGCTGGTCGGTCCGGCATGAGACCGCATGCGGACGCGTGGGGAGACGCGATCGTCCCGATGCTGGATCGCCGCACGGACAAGCCGCGGACCACGGGCATCACCGCCATCATCGACAAGGGCCTCGGGCCGCGGGCGATCGACGACCTGCTCGAGACGAGCGGCCACCTGATCGACCACGCGAAGTTCGGGTTCGGGACGAGCGCCGCGCTCGACGCCGGCATCGTCCGCGACAAGGTGGCCCGCTACGTCGCGGACGGCGTCGTCGTCTACCCGGGCGGGACGTTGCTCGAGGCGGCGTGGGCCGTCGGACGCATGCCGGCGTTCATCGCAAGGGCGCGCGAGCTTGGCTTCACCGGCCTCGAGGTCAGCGACGGTACCGTCGATCTACCGGCGGACGCGCGCCGCGAGGCGATCATGCGGGCGCAGGACGCCGGCCTCTCGGTCATCACGGAGGTCGGCAGCAAGGATCCGTCACGGCAGCCAGGACCCGCTGCGCTCGTGGAGCGGCTCCACGCCGACCTGGATCTGGGCGTCTCGCTCGTGACCGTCGAGGCGCGCGAATCCGGCCGCGGCACCGGGATCTTCGACGCTGCCGGCCACGTCGTCGAGGGGTTGCTCCAGACGCTGCTGGCGTCCATCAGGGACCGGACCCGCGTGCTGTGGGAGGCTCCCCTGCATGAGCAGCAGGCGCACCTGATCCTCTGCTGCGGGGCGAACGTCAACCTTGCGAACATCCAGCCCGGCGAGGTCCTCGCCCTGGAGTCGCTGCGGCGGGGCCTCCGGTTCGAGACGCTGCGCGCCGCCCTGCAGCGCCAGGCTGCGAATGAGCCCCCGGGCGCCCGTTCGTAGCGCCGCCACGGGAGGGAGGCTGCGCGAAGGGCCGTCCCGCGAGCTGATCGCCTCGGCGTACCGCCTGGAACTCCAGTCCGCGCCCGCGCTCATGCCCGAGCTCGTGCTGGCAGACCTCGCCCACATCCTCGTCCTCCTGGACGAGGGGTTGATCCCGCTCGGGCCGGGGAAGGAGCTGCTCGGGGCGCTGCTCGAATTGCGCGAGGCGGGTCCGCGCCGCCAATCCGCCGGGGCTTCCGATCCGGGCGACCCCGGTGCGATACACCTGGACGCGGCGCTCGGTGATCTCGTGATGAACCGGGAGGCATGGCTCCGCGAGCGAATCGGCCGGACGGCGGGGTACCTGCTGGTCGGGCGTCCCCGGCGCGAGGCCGTGACCGTGGCCTTCCACCTGGCGGTTCGGTACCGCCTGATCGCGCTCGGATGGGCCCTCGACCGGTTGCAGCGCGAGCTGGTCGACATGGCCTCGGCCCATGCAGGGGCGCTCGCCGTCGATTACACGTACTGGCAGGCTGCGCAGCCCACGACGCTCGGCCATGCGCTGCTCTCGTACGCCTTCCCGCTCGGTCGTGACGCCGCGCGCCTGCGGGAAGCCTATCGCCGCGTGAACGCGAGCCCTGCCGGCGCAGGCTGCACGAACGGACCGGGCATCCCGATCGACCGCCGCGCTCTCGCGGGCCTGCTCGGCTTCGACGGCGTGGTACCCCATGCGCGGGACGCGAACTGGCAGGCGGACGTGGCCCTCGAGCTGACGGCCGTGTCGGCCAGCGTGGCCCTGACGCTCGACCGCCTCGCCGAGGACCTCCAGGTGTGGGGGACCCGGGAATTCGGGTTCGCGGAGCTCGCGGACCGGGCCACGCGGGTCAGCCTGGCGATGCCGCAGAAGAAGAACCCGTACGCCCTGGTGTTCGTGCGTGGCGTTGCCGCACGAATGATCGGGCGGCTCGCGGCGGCCGGCGCGGTGGCCAAGACGGCCACCGGACAGCCCGATCCGCGGATCTTCGCGCAGGACGAGGTGCCGGGCACGATCGAGCTGGCCCGCCAGGCGACCGCCGTCATGGCCGACGCGCTGTCCGGGATCCGGTTCGACCGCGAGAAGCTCGCGGCCGGCGCACGGCGCGGGTATCTCGCGGGCAACGACCTCGCGGAACGGATCATGTACCGGCGGGACATGCCGTTCGGTGACGCGCATCGGATCGTGGGCGCCGCGGTGCGGATCGCCCTGGACGCCGGACGCGACGAGGACGGCATCGACGCGGCCAGCCTGGACCGGGCGGCGATCGAGACGATCGGCGTGCCGGTCGGGCTCGCCGACGAGGACGTACGGGATGCTCTCGACCCGGATGCGGCCGTGGCCCGGCGGACGGGGATCGGCGGCGCTGCGCCGGAGGCCGTGCGTGAGCTGATCGCCGGGCGCAGGCGGGCGTTGCGTCGTGACCGGCGCTGGCTCGAGGATCGCGAGCGGGCGGTCGAGAACGCCGAAGCCGGACTGCTCGCGCGAGCGCGGAACGCGGTGGCGGCCTGATGTCGGCTCACCCGATGGACTCCCGGATCTTCGGGTCCGGCTGGGGGAGAGCCGAGCTGCTCGTGCTGTTCAACGACGAGGGGCGAACGCGCGGCTGGTGCGAGGTGCTTGCCGTCCTTGCCGAGGAGGAGGCAGGCCTGGGGATGATTCCTGCCGGGGCAGCCGCCGAGATTGCCCGGGTCATGCGGGGCGATCCGGTCGACCTCGACGATGTCGGCCTCGGCTATGCCGCGACGGGCCATTCACTCCTCGGGCTGATCCGCGCCCAGGCGGCACGCTGCCGCGACGGCGCTGGCGAGTGGATCTGCTACGGAGCCACCGTGCAGGACGTGACCGACACCTGGTACGCACGCACGCTGCTGACGGTGGCCGACCTCCTGGAGCGCGACCTCATCACGATCCTGGAGGATCTCATCCGGCTCGCACGGGCCCACCGGTCCACGCCCATGCTCGGGCGCACCCACGGGCAGGCGGGCCTGCCCATCACGTTCGGCTACAAGGTCGCGGTGTGGGTGGACGAGTTCAGGCGCCTGCTCGCCAGGCTCGCCGAGATGCGGCCACGACTGGGCGTCGGGCAGCTGGCGGGCGGTGTCGGCACGCTCTCGGGGTACGGTCCGCAGGGGCTCGAGCTGCAGGCGCGGGTGATGAACCGCCTGGGACTCGCCGCGCCGGCGATCAGCTGGACGTCGGCACGCGACCGGTTCGCGGAGTTCGTGACGTGGCTGGCGTTCGTCACGGCCACCCTCGACAAGATCGGACAGGAGGTCTACAACCTCCAGCGCTCGGAGATAGGCGAGCTCGCTGAGCCGTCAACACCGGCTGACGTCGGCAGCATCACGATGCCGCAGAAGCGCAACCCCGAGCGCAGCGAGCATCTTGGCACGCTCGCCCGCCTGGTTCGGCGGGATGCGGACATGATGATCGAGGGACTCGTCGGGGACCACGAGCGCGACGGTCGGAGCTGGAAGACGGAATGGGCGGCCATCCCGGAGGCGTGCGTGGCCGCCGGAGCGGCCCTCCGTACGGCCTGCGACCTGGTGGCAGGCCTCGAGGTTCGCACGGAGGCGATGCGGCGACATCTCGAGGAGTGGCACGAACAGATGGCCACCGAGGCGGTGATGCTCGCGCTCGCCGGTGTCGTGGGGAAGCAGACGGCCCACGAGCGCGTCCACGCGGCAGCGGCCCGGGCCCGCGCAGGAGCGCGTACGCTGCGGGACGAACTGCGTGACGACCCCGGGATCGCGGAGGGCCTCGCCCCCGACGAGATCGACAGGCTGCTGGCCGCTCCATCGACCGGATTGTCCGAGGCGCTGGTGGACCGCGTGCTCGGGGCGTGAGCCAGCGCCCGCTCCCTGTCGAGCTGCCCCGATTCCGCCTCGCGCAGCTGCCGACGCCGCTCCAGGATGCACCGCGGCTGGCCCGCGCCGTCGGCCTCTCCAGGCTGCTCATCAAGAGAGACGACCTGACCGGCTTCGCGGGTGGCGGCAACAAGGTCAGGAAGCTCGAGTTCCTCATCGGCGACGCGCTCGCGAAGAGAGCCGACACCCTGATCGCCGTCGGGGGTCCGCAGTCCAATGCGGTCCGCACCGCGATGGTGGCGGCGCGAGTGGCCGGCCTCGAGCCCATCGCGGTCCTGTACGGCACTCCGCCGCCGACTCGCGAGGGCAACCTCCTCCTCGACGTGCTTGCCGGCGCACGGCTGGTCTTCACGGGCCTGGCAGACAGGGCGTCCACCGAGCCGGCCGCGGCCGCGCTCGCCAGGGAGCTGCGCGCCGCGGGCCGCCGGCCCTACGTGCTGCCTCGCGGCGGGGCGACGCCGGTCGGAGATGCCGCGTATGCCGACGCGGCCGCCGAGCTGGACGACCAGCTGCGCGGTGCGGGAGTCCAGCCGGCGGCCGTCGTGCTGGCAACCGGTTCCTGCGGAACCCAGGCGGGCCTCCTCGCCGGCGCCTCCTGGCTGCAGGTCCCCTACCGTGTGACCGGCATCCTCGTGAGCAGGCCCCGTGCGGAGAGCGCCGCCCGCATCCTGTCGCTCGCCCGTTCGACGGCGCGGCTCCTGAAGCTGCGGACGCGGATTCGCGAGCGCGACGTGTATGCCGAGGACGGGTACCTGGGTCCGGGGTTCGGCCGGGCGTCGCCGGAAGGAGATGCGGCGCTCCGGCTTGCGCTTGCGTGCGAGGGGATCATCCTGGATCCGGTCTACACGGCGAAAGCCATGGCCGGCCTCATCGGCCTCGTCGCGGATGGTAGCATTCGAGGTGATGCGTCCCTCGTGTTTCTGCACACGGGCGGCGAGCCTGCCCTCTACGCCCGGCATGGTGCGTATGAGAGCCCTTCCGCCTCCCGTGCGGAGGGTCCAGTCGAAGCATAGGGAGGCCTCGTGGCTCGCATCCTGGTCATCGGCGCAGGGGCGGCTGGAACCTCGGCGGCGTCGAACGCCAAGCAGTTCGACAGGTCGCACCACGTAACGCTCGTCGGAGATTTTGCGAGCACGGCCTACAGCCCGTGCGGCATCCCGTACGTGTTCGGGCGCGAGATCGAGAGCATGGACAAGCTGTTCCTGCAGAAGCCGGAGTTCTACACCGAGCAGATCGGCCTCGACCTCCACCTGTCGACGTACATCGAGCGGATCGACATGGGGGCCCGGACGGCGTACGCACGCGGCGGCGAGACGTTCCCGTTCGACGAGCTGATCCTGGGCCTGGGCTGGGCGTACGTCATGCCGGACATTCCCGGCATCGAGCTCGAGGGCGTCCATTTCATCAAGGACATCGAGCGCGCGAAGGAAATCGACCGGCAGCTCGACGGCGTCGAGAGCGTGATCGTCTGGAAGGGCCGCCCCGTGGGCCTGGAGCTGGCCACCGGCCTGGCCCATCGCGGCAAGAAGGTCACGCTCATCGACGACGAGCCGTGGCTGCTCGCGGAGTTCGCCGACCCGGACGTCATGGCCCTCGGGCAGCAGAGCCTGGAGAGCCTGGGCGTGACCTTCATGCTCACGACGCAGCTCAGGGAACTGAAGGGGAAGGACGGCAAGCTGGTCGCGGCCGTCACCGATCGTGGCGAGGTCCCGTGCCAGATGGCGTTCATGGCGGCCGACGAGAAGCCAAACACCGCACTTGCGGAGTCCATCGGCGTCAGGCTCGGCACCGCCCACGGCGTCCGTGTCGACGACATGATGCGCACCAACATCCCGCACGTGTGGGCGGCCGGTGCGATTGTCGAGACGATGCAGGCCGTCGCCGGCGTGCCGGCCCCGGTGCTGCCGAGCACCTACGCCTACCCGCAGGGCCGGATCGCCGGGACGAACGCGGCCGGCGGCGAGTTACACGCGAGGGCGGCCTATTTCCCGTGGGCGATGGAGGTCGGGAAGGTCCAGGTCGGCGGCGTGCTCATCACGGAGACGCTGGCCAAGGCGCTCGGTCGCTCGTACGTCCTCGGCGAGGCGAAGGGAATCACGTCGGCCCGCTACCATCCGAAGGTCGAGCCGATGAACGTGAAAATGCTCATCGACCCGAAGAGCCGCGAGATCATCGGCGTCGAGTTCTTCGGGGGCGACGGGGTGAAGGAGCGCGCCGACTTCATGGCCTTCGCGATGCGCAAGCACGCGACCGTCGACGAGCTGGCGAACATGGAGAACGTCTACTCGCCGCCGATCGGGGCGTTGAACGAGCCGATCGCCCTTGCTGCCAAGGACGGCCAGAAGAACCTGCGCGGCCACTAGGAGAACGGCGATGCCCGCGGTCATCCGGAAGCAGACGAAGTATTCGCCCCTGCAGTCCTTCCGCGCCTGGTCGGAGCGGATCCTGATCGAGGCGGCGCAGCTCGAGCTCCATGCGAAGTACCCGGGAACTGGTCCGCAGCCGCTGCGCAGGGGAAGGGTGCGGAGCGCCATCCGGATCATGTTCACGACCGGCTTCCGCGTCACGCCGCGGCCGCTGCGAAACTGGATCATGCACCGGCTGCTGGTGCGCAAGGGCCAGGATTGGGATCCGGCGTAAGAGTCCGCAGCGTCGGCGGCGGCACATGAGAGCGCGCGTCGCGGACCCGCTGGCAGCCAGCGGGCCGTCCGAGCCGCAACCGATCCCTGCGCCGCGGCGGAGCATCAGGGGACGCTGGCTCGGAGACTATCGGGTCGAGATCGTCGCTCGCGACGGGCGCTTCACGTGGATGTCGGACGAACAGGTCGCCGACGGCGGCGACGACTCCGGTCCGATGCCGTCCGAGCTGCTGTTCTCCAGCGTCGTCGCGTGTTTCGCGATGGCGGTCGCCTGGGCGGCCAGGAAACGCCACCAGGAGCTCCCGGACCTCGAGGTCAGCGTGCACGCGTCGTACGACCGCGCGGCGCGGCGGTACGACCACCTGGAGATCGAGGCGGCCAGCACGTTCGCGCGGGCGGACCCGGAGGGCTTCGGCGCCCTGCTCCACCTCGCCGAGCAGGTCTGCTGGATCACCCGGACGATCGTGCCGGGCATCCCGATCGAGGTGCGAGCGGCGGCCCCGGCGGAGAGCCAGCAAGCGGGTGAACCATGAGCTCCAGCACCCTCCTCGGAACCCGGATGCGCGTCGTCAATGTCGGTCTCGACCTGTTCGCGGCAGCGGTCCGTGCCCAGGGAGCGGCCGTGGCCGAGGTGGCATGGCGACCGCCGGCCGGCGGCGACCCCCGCCTCGTCCGGCTGCTCCTGGCCGACGCGACGACACGCGAGCGCGTTGCAGCAGCGAATCGCGAGGCACTGGCACGCATGTTCAAGGCGCGGCCCGCCTGGGTCGACGTCCGCCCGCTGGGTGAGGTGCTTCCCGGTCTCCCGGATCGGACGCTGCTCCACTCCGGGCCGGCAATTCCGTACGAGCGGATGTGCGGACCCCATCGACGGGCGGCCGCGTGGATCGCGACGTTCGAGGGATGGGCGCCCGATCCCCCGGCGGCCGCGCGCGCCCTGGCTGAGGGCACCATCCGGATGGAGCCTGCCACCGCTCACTCGACGGTCTGCCCGATGGCGGGCGTGGTGTCCCCGTCGATGCCCGTCCACGTGGTCACCGACCGTGCCACCGGTGCGTCCGCATTCAGTCCCATCAACGAGGGGCGGGAGCGGACGACCTGGAACGGGAACCCGGATGCGTCCTCGCTCGCCCGTCTCGCCTGGTTCCGGGACGAGCTCGCCGGCACCCTGTCGCTGGCCCTGCGCGAGGCCGGCGGCATCGACCTCTTCGGGTTGTTCTCGCAGGCGCTCCAGATGGGCGACGAGCTGCATGCGCGTCTTCAGGCGACGACGGCGCTGCTGCTGCGATCCCTGGCGGGGCCGATGCTCGAGGCCGGGGTGCCCGGACCGGCCGCGGCGCGGGCCTTCCGCTTCCTGGAGACGAACTCGCTGTTCGGGCTCACGACGGTGATGGCGGCGTGCAAGGTCGCGGCGGATGCCGCGCATGGCGTGCCGTGGAGCAGCCTGGTCACCGGGATGAACCGGAACGGCATCGAGTTCGGGTTGCGGGTAGGCGGCCTGGGAGACGCCTGGCTCACGGCTCCCGTCGTGCCCCTCGGGGAGGCCATCTACTACGGCGGCTACGACGTGAGCGTGGCTGCCGGCGACATAGGCGACAGCGCCATACTGGAAGTCGTCGGGCTGGGCGGCATGGCGGTGGCGGGCGCGCCGACAATGGCCGGTTTCGTGGGCGGCGGAGTCGCGGACGAGCTCGCCGCGACCGACGACATGCGCGAGATCACGCTGGCCGCCAACCCCCTGTTCACGATCCCGCAGGCCGGCTTCGCCGGAACCCCGACCGGGATCGACGTTCGGCGCGTCGTCGAGACGGGGATCCGCCCGTTCATCGACACGGGAGCGGTGCACGAGACGGACCCCGACGCAGGCCAGATCGGTGCCGGAATCGCGCGCGCGCCGATCGAGGTCTTCCAGGCGGCGCTTGCCGCGCTCGGAGAAGCGTGGGCGCTGTAGCGGGACCGGACCGGCCGGCCGACCGGCGGCTCGTGCGCCGCTGGCGGGACGCCGAGAACGCGTATTTCGCGCAATCCTTCGCCGCGCCCGGCATGTACGAGACCGGGCTGGCACTGGTGCGCGGCCTGGCGGACGGCCTGCGCGACATCACCACCGAGCGCGAGCTCGAGGACGCGTACGCCGAGCGGGAGCTGGAGTGGGCGGAGGCCCGGCTCGCGCAGATCGATCTGCCGAGAGGCGACTGGCTTGACCTCGAGGCTGCCCGCGACGCTGCCTTCAACCTGCGGCTGGGCGAGCTGCATGGCGAGACGGCGGCGCGCGCGACCGCGGCCCGGCTGGCGGAGGCTCGCGAGGCCGGCGAGACGTGGCTGGTGGCCGTCGACGGCGAAACGGGCTTCGTCGGCTGGCGTTCCTACCGGCGCGTGGACATCCATACGACCGCCGGCGTTGCGCTGTACGGGTATGCCACCAGGGACTGGGACAGGGGCGAGACGCTGTGGTTCGAGGTCCTCAGGGTGAACCCCGAAACCGGCGTCCCGGTCCGCGACGCGCCCTCGATCCGGAAACCTCGGACTGTTCGCGACCGCGCCGCCCTGGCACGTGCCTTCGCGGCCGCCAGGCGTCGCTACGCGGAGCCCTGAACGATGCCGATCTACGAGTACGACTGCGAGGCATGCGGCCGGCATTTCGAGATCCGGGCGAGCATGACCGCTCGTCGCGGGCCGCTGCAGTGCGTCCACTGCGGCAGCGATCGGGTCCGTCGCGACTACGCCGGCATCGCGGTGCCGCGGCCTCGTGGCGGCACCCGCGGGCCGGCAACCGGCGAGCTGCGGATTGCCAACCCCCGGAGTCTCACGCAGGACGTTGCGAACAGGTATGCCAACCTGACGGGCGATGGCGTGATGCGGGAGGTGGCCGAACGCGCCGATCGCGGCGCCGAGCCGGACCAGCTTCACGACTTCGTTCGCGAGGTCAAGGCCGAACGCGAGTCCGGGAAGGGGAAGCGCAAGGTGCAGAGATGAGCGTTCAGACGCGCCTCAAGCCCGGCACGTACCAGGATTCGGTCCGCCTCATGCGCCTGTCGGCCGAGATCTCGGAGGTGCCTGGCGTCCTGCGCGCGACCGTCGCGATGGGCACGGACGCCAACCGGCGCATGCTCGACGACGCCGGCATGCTGACCGGTCCGATCGCGAGCGCCCGGGCGGATGACCTCATGCTCGCGGTTGACGCGGAAGACGCCCTGTCCGCCGAGGCGGCCATCGCTCACGCCGAGGAGCTCCTGGCGCAGGCATCGCGTCCCGACGCGAGCGGCGCGGCCGGCGACGTGCCAGTGGCACGCTCGGTCAGGACCGCCCTGGCGGCGCTCGGGGGCGGCGAGCTGGCCGTCGTGTCGGTTGCCGGTGAGTTCGCGGCCCTCGAGGCCGCCCACGCCCTGGAGGCCGGGCTGCACGTGCTCCTGTTCAGCGACAACGTCTCCGTGCAGGACGAGCGAGATCTCAAGACGGACGCCGTCGGCCGCGGCCGGCTGCTGATGGGTCCAGGCGCGGGTACAGCGATCCTCGACGGGATCGCGCTGGGCTTCGCGAATGCGGTCCGCCGCGGTCCGATCGGGGTGGTCGCGGGATCC
>Ga0326726_10005391_pt1 | contig 11597 bp, 9 predicted proteins | sample MHFenrmetagenome_2_FD_207603 | JGI IMG/M metagenome (GOLD analysis project Ga0326726, IMG submission 207603) | Lab enriched peat soil microbial communities from Michigan Hollow, Ithaca, NY, United States - MHF15MN | ecosystem: Environmental > Terrestrial > Soil > Wetlands > Peat | place: USA...
TTCACAGTCGACCGTCCACTGCATGAGGCGGCGGTGGCGAAGGAAGTCTTCGTAGTCGAGCAGAAGTTCTTCGAGGCTTGAGCGTGCGACGTTGACCAGGCGAAGTTCAGTTTGCGAAGAGGTTGCTGAAGCACGGCTGCCTTCGGCGATATTCTGTCTTCCAGAGCGGGCGGCTTGTACCATCTGATCGGTCAGGCGTGAGCGGGAATCAATGAATTTTTCGCAGAACCAGACCGTGGCGTCATAAATGATCGTTGCCGTTTGAAAACTGCAGGTATCGCGATAACCGCCGCTGGGTCTCAGTTTTGACATATTGGCTGATCTCTTTATGCGGCAAATTGATTCAGGGAGACATAGTCCTTGATATACTCCGGCACGAGCGTACGGTAGGGCTGAGGTACGGCCCGGAAATCATGGGTATTAAAGAACGGGTTGGTCGCAAGATCGGTGTACTGTTTGCTGTCGATGATGTCGCGTACCCTGTTGCTGGTCACGTAGGCCTTGAAATAGGTTTTGATGGCAGGAATGGCCGACGGAGGCTCGGGCACATGGTCGGCGACGAACTTTGAGAACTCTTCCTCCAGCAACTCATCCTTCGACTTGAAGCGTGGGATGAGGCCGAAGACCTTCTCCAGGATTTCGCGCAGGGTCAGGCGACGATCCACGGCGGCGGCTTTGCGCAGTTTGTCGAGGGTGTAGTACTCTTCGGGCTTGTCGAAGACCTCGCGGTTCACGTAGTCGATGACGCGGTCCCACTGACCGGCTTCAACGGCGTCGGCGACGGTGTCATCTGAGCGGATCACATCTTCAAACTTTTCGAAGAACATGCGGTCGATTTTCATGCCGTCAGCAGTGATCTCCTCGACACGCATCGAAGCCAGGATGTCGGCGCCGAGGTGCTCATAGGTTCCTCCGACCACCACAGGGCCGTTGCCATCTTCGTCGTAGCTGCTTTTGCTCTTGGGTGGCGGGAGCTTCAGTACTTCGTCGTAGTTGAACTCTTCCTCGAAGTATTCGCAGTTGGCGAAAAAGTCAAACAGCTTGAAGGAGGTTTTGATGGGCCGTTGCACGCTTTCCTTTATGGATTCCTCGAAAAGCACTTCGCGGAAGTCGTGCTTTCGGGTGCCGCGTCCCTTGATCTGGATGAAGTCGGTCGGCGAAAAGATCGGACGGAAGAGGCCGATGTTGAGGATGTCGGTACAGTCGTAGCCGGTTGTCATCATCCCGACCGTCACGCAGATGCGCGCTTTGCTGGTTTTGTAGGTGGGGATGAAGTTGCCGGAGCCGAGCAGCTTGTTGTTGGCGAAGTTGATGGTGAACTGCTGGGCGTCTGGAATCTGGGAGGTCACCTGCACGGCAAAATCGGACTGGTATCTGGCTGGAAACATGCGGTCGGCCATCTGATTGAGAATCTGGGCCAGCTTGGCGGCATGGTTCTGGCTCACGGCGAAGATGATCGACTTGCCGATCTCACCGCTGACCGGGTCACGCATGGCGTTTTCCAGAAACGTCTTGCACAGGAGCTGGTTGGTGGTGTCTGCGAAGAAACGCCTCTCGAACTCGCGCTGTTTGAAGGCCTGCTGCTGGTCCTCTCCGGCGTCATCGGTGAATGTGACAACGAAGCCCTCTTTGGACAGCAACGTGGTTGTGACCTGTGTTCGGGCATCTACAACGGTAGGGTTGATCAGGAAACCCTCCTTCACACCATCAAGCAATGAGTAGCGGAAGGTCGGCTGGCTGTTCTCGCAACCAAAGGTACGGTAAGTGTCGAGTAACAAGCGCCTTTCAGCCTCGCGCGGATCGCGGGTACCGGGGTTTGCGCTGTCGAACCGGCGCAGGTAATCGCGTGGTGTGGCAGTCAGGCCGAGCTTGTAACCAATGAAGTAGTCGAACACGGCGCGGGCGTTGCCGCCGATCGAGCGATGCGCTTCATCGGATATGACAAGATCGAAGTCGGTCGGCGAGAAAAGCTTCTGGTACTTGTTGTTGAAAAGCAGTGATTGCACGGTGGTGACGACAATCTCGGCACGTCGCCATTCGTCACGGTTCTCTTTGTAGATCACTGTCTGATAGTCGGCGGAGAGCAATGCATCAAAAGCCTTCCAGGCCTGGACCTCCAGCTCAAGACGATCGACAAGGAATAAAACACGCCGCACATTGCCCGAACGGAGAAACAGTTTGATCACGGCGGCAGCAGTCAGGGTCTTGCCTGTACCGGTGGCCATCTCGAAAAGGAAGCGGTCTTTGCCGTCGCCTACTGCGGCCTGAAGGCTGCGGATGGCCTTGAGCTGATAGGGCCGGAGAAAGCGCAGCTTGTTGGCCTGAATGTATCCGGGGCGTTCCGTTTCGTTCCGCCATCCGGCCTCTGATTGGTAGTTCGGGTGCTGGGTGCGAACGATGTAGTCCTCGCCGACCAGCTCTTCGATCAGTCGCTGAGGATTGGGCGTGACCTTCTGGTAGCCGGTGACTGAGTCTGGTGTCGGAAACGAGGTGATGACATAAGGGTTGCCACGTTCGAGATCCCAGAAGTAGTGCAGGTTGCCGTTGGATAGAATGACGAAGCGGCAGTTCTGGGACCTGGCATATTTGCGGGCCTGTTCTTTGCCGACAAGCGGATTCTTGTTCTCGGCCTTGGCCTCTAGGACGATCAGCGGGAAGCCCCTTGTATCAAGCAGAAGGAAGTCGACGAAGCCGCGTTCAAGCTTTTCGAAGTTCTTCCCAAACGAGTCAAGTATGGCAGGCTTGAGTGCCACTGACGGTTCAAGGCGGATGTTCGCGGGAGCATCATCTTCAGGAAAGAAGCGCCATCCCGAGGCTTCTAGGAGCTTGTCGATCTTGATACGTGCTGTGGCTTCTTTCTCAGGCATTCTGGTTAATAGTTAACAGGCAGCTTGAAAGATTTGATAGACTTCCCGGTCTTGAGCGATTTGGCGGGGATAAAAAACAGAAGAGGCTGTCTCGATGTTGCTTCTGAGACAGCCTCTCTCGGTTTCTACGCTCTGTTCGCCCTGCACTCGAACCGCTCACGACAATAAAGAGAGGTGTCCAGGGTTAAAGGTTTGCTACGACGTTCCTGAAAATGGTGGTCATTTTCGGTTCTGCATGGTTCGAGACTTCGATGATCTCTTCGATGCTGACCGACTTCAGGCAGTCTGGGAAGCACTCGTCGGTGATGATGGACATGCCGAAGACTTCGGTGCCCTGATGGACGGCCGCGATCACTTCCGGCACGGTGGACATACCGACGACGTCGGCGCCAAGGGCCCTGAGCATGCGGTACTCGGCACGCGTTTCGAGGCATGGGCCGGAAAGGGCCACATAGACGCCGCGCTGCAATTTGATGCCGTTTTCGAGGGCGACCTTTTCGGCGATATCGAGAATTCTTGGAGAGTAGGGGGCGCACATGTCAGGGAAGCGAGGTCCGATTTCCGGGTCGTTGGGTCCGATGAGCGGATTGCCGCCAAGCATGTTGATATGGTCGTCGATGAGCATGATGTCGCCCTTGCTGAAGCCGGGATTGAGGCCGCCGCAGGCGTTGGTGATGCCTAGAGTCTGGACGCCGAGCTGTTTCATGACCCTGATCGGGAAGACGATCTGCGTCATCGAATAACCTTCATAGAAATGGAAGCGGCCCTGCATGGCCACCACTTTCTTGCCGGCAAGGGTACCGAAGATCAGTTTGCCGTGATGGGTTTCGACCGTCGAGATCGGGAAATAGGGGATGTCGGCATAGTCGAGCGCGAAATCGATCTCGATCTCCTTGACGAGACCGCCGAGGCCGGTGCCGAGCACGATGCCCACCGGATATTCCGCAGTGGTTTGTTTTCTGATGTACTCTACGGCTACCCGGATTTTTTCCCTTTGATCAGTCATGATGTGCTCGGTGATTTAATGTTGATGGTTCAGCCTTTTGCGGAGATTTGAGTTTCAGCCGGCAATTGGAATTTCTGTCTCATTTCGACCGGCAGTGCTCCGTCATATGGAAAAACATCCAATATAACCTGTTTTATGAAGAGATGAAACAGACCGTCGGTGAGAAAGCGGGTATGGGGATGCTGGGGATCAGCGCCAGCCGAAAATAGCCGAGCCGATGCGGATCATGGTGGCACCTTCAAGGATAGCCTCCTCGAAATCCTGGCTCATGCCCATGGAGAGTTCGGTGAGCAGGGCCGGTTCGGGTGCAGCCGTTCTGAGCATTTCGAGCGCTTTGCGCAGCTCGGCGAATTCCCCTCGGGCCTGGTCGGGATCGGGCGAAGCAATCGTCATAAGGCCTCGCAACCTGATGTTAGGCAGAAGAAAGCACTCTTCAGCGGCCTGCACCAGCGAAGTCGGATCGATACCGTACTTGGAGCTTTCGCGAGAGACGTTAACCTCAAGCAGATAATCGATCTGCAGGTTTTGCTGTACGGCGCGTTTCGAGAGTTCTTCAGCGGTTGAGACCTTGTCGATACCGTGGATCATCGTCACCTTGTCGATGATCTGCCTGATTTTGTTGGATTGCAGGTGGCCGATGAAATGCCACGCCAGGGGAAGCGACGAGAGCTGCGGGTCCTGCTGCTTGTCGAGAAACTCCTGAACATAGCTTTCGCCGAAATCCCTCTGGCCTGCCTCCCATGCTTCGCGGATGGCAGCGGCGCTTTTGGTCTTGGATACGGCGATGAGCTTAACTTCATCGTCACGTCTGCAAGCCTTGCGGCAGGCAGACGCGATCTGTTCCCTGATGATGGTCAGGTTCGAGGCGATGCTTTCCATCGGTGCTATATCAGGCGGTTACCGGAGTGATTGTATCGATGGTCACCGGTTTGATCGGATTGTCGTTGAAGTCAGTATCGACCACGGCGATTGCGTCAACGATGTCGATGCCCGATTCCACGGTTCCGAACACAGTGTACTCACCGTCGAGGAATGCGTTGTCAGCCTGGTTGATGTAGAACTGGCTGCCTGACGAAGCTTTCTGTGGGTTGTTGTCCCTTGCGGCGGCAAGGGTGCCCTTCTTGTTGGGGTGTTTGATCTCTGCCGGAACGCGGTACTCTGGTCCGCCGGTGCCGTGCAGTGAGCGCTTGTCGTCATGGCGTGACAGAGGATCGCCGGTCTGGATCATGAACCCTTCGATGACCCGGTGGAAACGGATGCCGTCATAATAGCCCTCTTTGACAAGCTTGACGAAGTTGTCGCGGTGCAGCGGAGTGTCGTCATACAGTGCGATGGCGATATCGCCCATGCTGGTTTTGATAATGAACTTTGCTGGCATGATGGTTGAGACGTAAGGGTTATAAAATTAAGGCTTTGCGCCTGGCAGGGCTCCCTGGCCTGAAAGCCTCCAGAGTGAGCGTTGGGCTACTCCTGCTGACGATGTTCCCGGCCATGTCTTGACGATCTGGTCGAAGAGTTTTGAGGCTTTGTCAAGGCTTCCCGCAGCGGCATAGTTTTCGCCAGCTTTATTGAGGTACATCGCCTTGAGGGCCTCGTTTTCGGCTGCGGCTGATGCCTTTTCGTATCCGGCTGCGGCTTCAGCGAAGGCTTTTTTCTGGACATGGCATGATGCAGCTCCGGCAAGTGCCGATGCCTGGAGGTCCTTGTTGGAGCTGGTGAATGCGTTGTACATCACGAGTGCTTCGTCAGGCTTGTTCGACGTGAAGTAGATGGTGCCGAGGTACAGCCTGGCCATATTGCCGCTGGGCGTATTGCCATAGCTGCTGACGATGCTTTTGAGACCTTTCGATGTTCCGTCGCCGTCGACTGCTTTTGCCATGTCGTTGGTTTCGATCCATGCAGTTACTTTTGCCATCGCAAGGGATGCCGCGTTTTCGTCGGCTTTGGTTTTCTGCATCCAGAGGAATGTGCCGCCGGCTGCCACGCAGAGCAGGACGACGACGGAGATGATCAGATTTTTCTGCTTGATGAGGATTTCGAGCAATCTGTCGGTCAGTGTCGGTTCGGGAAGTGCCTTCTGGGACTGGTATGTATTCATGTCGTTCGGTGGTGTCGTTGTCTTGAAAGTTCATCATGCATTTTTGCCGCCGTCCTGCCGTCAGTTATTTCCGGTCAACATTTTCAGACGGAGCGCAATGGCATTCAACCTAATGAAGTTAAGGAGAATTTCAAAATAGATGGTGCCTGTCCTGATTACGGTAACCTGAACAGGTTTCGTGCGTTGTCGAACAGCGTCCTGGCGACCTCTTCAAACGGTTCGCGGCGCAGGCACGCGATGGCCTGTACAGTGTGTACGACGTATGCCGGCTCGTTTCTCCTGCCTCGCATGGGAACGGGAGACAGGTAAGGGGCATCCGTCTCGGACAGTAAATCGCCGGGTTCGAGGGCGGCCACGACCTCGGGAAGCAATGATTTTTTATAGGTTATGGTGCCGGGGATAGAGATTTTCAGGCCGAGCGATATGCATTGGCGAGCGATTTCCAGGTCTCCGGAAAAGCAGTGCATCGCACCTCTCAGGTTCGAAGATCGTTCCTCCGACAGTATGCGGAGCATGTCTGGCCAGGCGTCCCGGCAGTGGATGACAACAGGCAGGTCGAGGGAGAGGGACATGCGCAACATTTCACGGAAGGCGTCCGACTGCAGTTTGCGGTCATGATCGGGCCAGTGATAGTCCAGCCCGATCTCGCCGATGCCGACCACCTTTGTCGAGTGGGCGAGTGCGGAGAGTTCGTCGAAGAGTTCCTGGCTGAACGGCGCAGTCACCTCGTTCGGGTGTAATCCTACGTTAGCAAAGATGAATTCATGCCTGCCGGCAAGCTCGATTGCGCGTCGGCTTGATGCAGTGTCGGTGCCCGGATCGATCAGGATTCCTACTCCGGCATCCCTGAGCCGTCCAATCACGGCATCGCGGTCAGCGTCGAATTCAGGAAATGAAAGATGACTGTGGATGTCGGCGTATGTTATTACTACCTTGCTCATTTCGTGCCGAAAATCCGCTCGTGGAACAGGATCAGGATGCAGGCACCGATGGTGATGCACGAGTCAGCCACATTGAAGATCGGCCATAGTGACAGATACCTGCCAAAGAGAATCCCCTGGTAGAGGTCGAAATGGATGAAGTCGACCACATGTCCGAGCATTATCCGGTCGATCAGGTTGCCGACACCTCCTCCAAGGATTAGCGCGAAAGCCGTGATAAAGAGCGTGCTCCTGTTTTTTGATTTCCATACGAAGAATATCACTCCTGCCGAGATTGCCATGGTGAGCAGGAGCAGGCCTCCCGGGGGAAGGAACTTGACGCCGAAGGCGATTCCGAGGTTTTCGGCGTAGGTCAGCTTGAGCCAGTCAGGTACGATCACGATGCTGTGGTTCAGATCACGCAGGTAACGAATTGCAAGGATTTTCGTCAGCCTGTCGAGAAAGGCGAATAGTACGGCAAGCAGGTAAAAAAGAGCCATGGGCCTGGTTGTGGAGTTTCGTTGACTGTCCGGGATTTGCGAACAGGAATGTATCACCGTAAAGGTTTATTTCAAACCGGAGGCCGGCCCGGGAATCTGGCCGATTTCGTCCAGTACCGCTTTTCTGACGGTGTCGACAGGCAGTTCCCGGCTTGTCCAGATGAAAAAGGAGCGGGCAGCCTGGGCGATAAGCATTTCGATGCCTGACACGGTGGATGCTCCTGCGGCGCGGGCCTCTGCGAGCAGGGGAGTTTCGAGTGGATTGTACACCATGTCGTAGACGATCTGCCCCTTGTGGAGCAGGTCGCGCCCGGTCGGTACAATGCTTCGGATGGTGTCGTTTCGACCGGACGTACCGATCGGTGTGGCGTTGACGATCACGCTGCACTCCTGGATCTGCTGTCCGCCGAGCGGCAGGTCGAGATCAGCCGTCAGGCAAGGGGTGACTATCTCGCGGTGCTCATACCCTTCGAGCATCTTGTCGGCTTTGTGCAGCTCCCTGACGAACAACAGTATCGATGAGGGGCGGAAATGGATCCTGAACGCTTCGACTGCGGCCAGTGCGGCCCCTCCGTTGCCGAAAATGCAGACACGCTTGCCATGGATCCTGTCGGCCCAGGGCATGAGGGGCGCAGCGAAACCGGCAATGTCGGTGTTGTGTCCGATGAGCCGGCCGTTCTCGTTCACGATGGTGTTGACTGCCTGGATGGCATGCGCTTCCGCAGAGAGCTCGTCGAGCAGCGACACGACAGTTTTTTTGTACGGGATGGTCACATTGAAGCCGGCGATGCCGAGTGCACGGCACCCCTTGAGGGCATCGCCAACCAACTCTGGCGCGGCGATGTTGAAGATCGTGTAGAAGCAGGAGAGCCCAAGGGCCTCAAAACCGGTATTATGGATCAGGGGAGACCACGAGTAATCGACATTCCTGCCTATAAGTCCGAAGACCTTTTTTGCCTGACGCTTCGACACAGCCTGTTTCGCCTGTGGTTCAGGAGATGCCGAGCAGACTGCGCACGGCATCCTGCTGATAAAGCTCTGGGAAGGTGCTCTGGAAGAGCTGCTTTTTGTCCGGATCGATCTTGAATGCCTTGCTGAGCGCTTTGAGGGTGCTCTGATTGTCGCCCATGGCAAAATAGGCGGCGGCGATTTCAAAATGGGCGTCTGCCGAAAGCGGTTGAAGGACGATCGATTCTTCAAGTGCGCGGATCGATTCATCCATTGCTCCGGCCTCACGCAGCACCATGGCGTAGTCGAGCCATATCTGCGGGCTTTCCGGATCCAGGCCTATCACTGTCCTGTAGGTCAGGAGGGACTCTTCGAGCATGCTGAGGTTGTACTCGATTTCCGCCTTCAGCAGGAGGAATTCGATACACTCAGGCATCTCTGTAATGGCATGTTCGATGGCTTCAAGGGATGCTGCGTAGTCCTCGAGTGCTTCATGGCAGCAGGAGAGTGCGAACCATGCATCGGCAAATTCAGGATTAAGCTCGATGCAGCGGCTGTAGCAGCTTATGGCATGGTCGTACTCTTCAAGCTCTTCCCTTGCGATGCCGAGATTATAGAGCGCATTGATGTCATCCGGCTCGATTTCAAGGGTTTTCATGTAGCTTTCGGCCGCCTCTTCGATGCGGCCGGTAATGGCGAGCACGTTCGCCCGGTTGTACCATGCGGAACCGAACTCATCCGAGATGGCCAGGGACATGTCGTATGATTCCAGAGCCTCCTTGTATCGCTTGAGCTTGCTCAGCACAAGCCCGTTGTTATACCAGGCATTGATATTGTACGGGTCGAGGTCGATGGCCTTGCGATAGGACTCGAGGCTCTCTTCAAGCCTGCCGAGAATATCCTGTGAATAGGCAAGTTCATACCATGCTTCGGGAAATTCGGCGTCGAGATCGAGGCACTGCCTGAAGTTCTCTTCTGCTTCATCGAAGCGTTCAAGACGCTGCAGGATAAGTCCGCGGTAGAAAAAGGTCTCCTTTTCGGAGGACGAATCGGTAACGACGCGCTCGATTTCATCAAGGGCCTCTTCAAGATGGCCTGTGTTGAAATAGGCCAGGGCGAGGTTCAGTGTCATTTCGCTGTCAGCGGGGCTGAGCACAACGGCATGCCGAAACGAGTCGAGGGCCTCCTCGAAAAGTCCGTTCAGCGTCAGGCTGTTGCCGAGGTGAAACCATGTCTCGGCATTGAATGGGGCGACCTCCTCAAGACGACGCGCAAAAACGAGGGACTTCTCGTTAAGGCCGTCTTCATTGAGCTGGCTGATCATGTCGATCAGTTCTTCAGGATCAGTGATCGAATCGGGGTCAGCCATGTCCTCCGGCCGATCCTTAAAAGAACCTGCCGAATTGGTTTGTTCATCGTCGAAAAAATCAAGCAAACTCATACACTCTTTTCATGGCAAATTTCACGATCATACGGACGATCATCAGTCAAATATAGCAGTTTTTTTTCAAAAACAGCGTTCCGGCAGAGGACTCTTTCAGGGTTCGCCGGTGCCCTGTTCGTGGAAATATCGGTAAATGCTTTCCGCAGTTTTTCTTCCGGCGACAGCAGCCAGCTCGTCGATTGATGAATTCGTTATGGCCTCGACCGACCCGAAACGCGTAAGGAGGCGTTCGGCTGTTTTTTCACCTATACCGCTCACCTCTGTCAGTTCTGTACGGATGGTCCGGTCTGTTCTTAGCTTTCTGTGGTAGGTGATGGCGAACCGATGCGCCTCGTCCCGCATCTGCTGGAGCAATTTCAGGGACGGTGAGGTTTTGGGAAGATTGAACGGGTCCCGCTCGTGCGGCGTCCAGATCTCTTCGAGCCGCTTGGCCAGACCGAAAACGGGGATGTCGAGCCCCAGTTCACACAGGGCTTTCCATGCGACGTTCACCTGCCCCTTTCCACCGTCGACGATCAGCAGGTCCGGCATGGGCAGCTCTTCCGACAGCGTACCGCCGTACCTTCTCGTTATGGCTTCATGCATGGCTGCGTAGTCATCGGATCCCTGGAAACTTCTCAGTTTGAATTTACGGTAATCCGATTTTTTCGGCTTTCCTGCCACGAAGGTGACCATCGCGCTCACATAGTCCGTTCCCTGTATGTGCGAGTTGTCGAAACACTCGATCCTTTCGGGTAGCTTTTCGAGTCGCAGCACATTTTTCAATCCTTCAAGAGATGGGGGGATGCGTGCGATCTCGCCCCGTTTCTGCTTCTGGACCATGAATTCGTGCAGATGGTGTTCGGCGTTTTTCAGGCACATGGCCAGAAGTTCCGCCTTGTCGCCGATCCGGGGTACAAGGAACCTCACCTGGCGGGTTTCCTGCTGTTTCGAGATCAGGAGTTGGCGCAGCGCCTCGGCCTCATCTTCCGGGAGCTGAACCTGCATCATGATCTCCTGGGGTACGAGATCAGGTGTTTCGAGGTAGTAATGTTCCATGAAAGAGGACAGCAGGTCCGCAATGTCGGTGCTTCCCGTATTGGAGAGGTAGACATGCTGTGAGCCGATCAGTTTGCCTTCGCGGATTTTGAAGACCACACCGCAGGCATCGTCCTCCCCGTTTGCAACGGCGAACACATCCCGGTCCACAGGATCGGCGCTTACCACTTTCTGCCTTTCGGCATATCGCTTCAGTCCGTCGATCTGGGCTTTCAGTGCAGCCGCCTCCTCGAATTTCAGCGCAGCCGCTTTCTGCTGCATCTCGGTCGTAAGTTCTCGAATCAGGCCTGCTGTTTTGCCCTTGAGCATTGTGACGATCTCCCGTATCATCGCCTGGTAATCCTCTTCACTCTGCAGTCCTTCGCAGGGGCCCTTGCATTTGTGTATATGGTAATCAAGGCAGACCTTGTGTTTTCCGGCTTCGACGGCAGCTTCAGTCAGTCGGTATTTGCAGCTTCGTACAGGAAAGATCGTACCGATCAGGTCAAGGATCAGGCGAAGCTGGTGCGCTTCGGTGTAGGGCCCGAAGTAGCGCGATCCGTCGCGTCTCACCTGGCGCGTCAGGAATATCCTGGGGAATCGCTCGTTCGTAATGACCAGGTACGGGTAAGTCTTGTCGTCTTTGAGGTTGACGTTGTAACGGGGTCGGAGTTCCTTGATCAGGTTGTTTTCGAGGATAAGCGCCTCGACCTCCGAAGAGGTGATGATCACTTCGAGATCGACGATGTGGGTGACCAGGACAGCTGTTTTACCAGAAAGTTGAGCCGGATCCCTGA
>Ga0326726_10005392_pt1 | contig 11597 bp, 9 predicted proteins | sample MHFenrmetagenome_2_FD_207603 | JGI IMG/M metagenome (GOLD analysis project Ga0326726, IMG submission 207603) | Lab enriched peat soil microbial communities from Michigan Hollow, Ithaca, NY, United States - MHF15MN | ecosystem: Environmental > Terrestrial > Soil > Wetlands > Peat | place: USA...
AATCATACCCTGAAAAGACGACCCATTCCCCCGCAAGGCTCAAACCGCCCCTGAAATTGACAGGAATTTGACAAATCCCGCTGGAAGGCGAGAAATACCCGCGATTGCATCGGCGAACCTTCTCGAATGCCCTTCTTTGCGATCCCACAGTTCGGCTGGTGCCGGTGAGGGACCATGAATGGTGCTAGAATCACGGCGATCTCGGAGACTGAGAATGGCGATCCGGGATAATGCGCGAAGACGTCCTCTGAGGCTGAACTTCTCAGCCTTACTTGCCCTCTCTGTCCTCTGCGCAATCTGGATCTTCCTCGTCCCGGTCTGGTCGCCTGCCGTCGATTCTCTGCTATCCCTGGTCGAGGGTGCCTTCTTGTTTGTCGCCGCGATCATCCTCGCGCTCTCGGCTGTTCTCTTATTTGGTTTCGCCCTGGCCGCAGGGATGCTGCTGCTCGGAGGCACGATTCCCAAATCGCTCTAGGCGGACTTTGGACTTTGACATCCGGAACGCGAGTCGACTCGACCCCTTCACCCCTGCCGCGTTAATATCTAGCGCTCATGCGCGTCGTAACCGCCAACGGTATCGCAATCCGCGGAGGTACTTAGATCTGATCGGAGATCGCGCCCTATGCGGGGCGCGTCCACCTCGATCTCGGTAGCGGAGACGGACGTGGCCCCTACCATTGGGCCTTGCGCGAACCTGCCCGTCTGTTCATGGCGTCCGATGCTAACTCTTCCGCCCTCTCCGACATCGCCTGGAGAGCCACCCGCAAACCCGCCCGCGGCGGGGTTCCCAACCTGCTCTGTCTTGCCGAGCCACTCGCCGTATTAAGTGCGGAACTGGGACCGATAGCCGATCGCGTCTCGGTGATTTTGCCCTGGGGAAGCCTGCTCCGGGCCTTGGCCACTCCCGAGATCGATTCACTTCGCCAGATTGCCCGTCTTTGCCTGCCGGACGCCACCTTGGAAATCGTCTTCTCCTACGACTCCCAACGCGATGCCCATGTGGGGAGGGCATTCCTGCCCGCCACTCTAGCCCAGCAGCACATCGCCGCCAACATGCCCGGTCTGTATGAACAAGCCGGCCTTCGAATCATAGCCGCCGATGAAATTCCGCAACGCCAGTTGGCGGAATACCAGACCACATGGGCCAAGCGCCTGGCCTTCGGTCGTTCGCGCAGAGTGTGGCGGATTCAGGCAAGGTACCGCGCCAGCGAAACATCTGCGGCATCGGGCAAAAGGAACGACTCCAATCCGTAATCCAGAACATTCCGGGCGACCTAAGAGCCGAGCATTGTCGAGGATTCTCTTCGACCCGGCACTGTCCCTCACCGCCACCCCCGTAGCGATGGCCGGCCCACCTGTGATATCCGCAGCACCTGCGCATCAGGCGGTGCTGCCAGTATTTCGGCAGTGGTGCCGGTAATTCGGCGTTCGACACAGGCCTTGGTTCATTTCTTCCTCGAAAACCCCATACTTTCCCGCTGTGACGGATTGGCACGCACCTTGCTAATTTGTAGCCCTCCTCCGCACTAGTTCCAGGAATACCGTTAGTAACCGGTCCAAGGGGGTGCGGATGCCGACGATTTTGCTCGTCGAAGATGAAGATCCCCTTCGAGAGCTGCTTCAGTTCGCTCTCAGTGAGAACTACGACGTTGTCACATCGAGAGACGGCCAGGGAGCCGTCAGCCTCCTCCGCAGTTATCCCGGAAGCCTCGACGTGCTCGTGGCCGATGCCGGTTTACCCGATTTCAATGGTTGGGAACTACTCACCCTGTCCTGCCAGATACGTCCCGCGATTAAATGCGTGATGATGTCCGGTTACCCGCCCCTCCCCAACCAATCCCATCTATGTCGCTTCCTTCGCAAGCCCTTCCAGTTGTCCGAATTGCAGCACATCGTTTCCGAAGTACTGGGCCCCGTGCGCCAACCTTGACTGATGCGTGTCCTTCTGAGGAACAAGATTCTCCGCTGTGGTCACATCCTTCGTAAACATTCGTGTCCTTTGGTGGTTTCCTCCCTTGACTCTGTGAGCCTCGCCAGTCTTTAGGCTGGACATCGCCAATCCTGTAAGATAATATTGATAATATAGTATTAACTCATTGACAATAGAAACGCCGCTAACCCCTTTGTCGGAAATATTTTGCCTCTAAGTCCCCTGGAACCAAAGATTTGCCGCATAGTCATTTATTAACTTCTTTGTTTCCAACGATTTGCGATAAGGAGGGGGGGAGGGGGAGGGGCCCCGTTACCAAATCGTTAATAGGGGAGCGGCACGACGATGTCGTAGCCCGAAGCTCGCAGCGCGTGGCTCGCGGCTCACCCTGGCCCATTTGACATCCCTGCCCGGGGTGCGAGAATAGAGGTAGTTCTTTGATGGGCTATCCCACCAAGTTGGGGGCGTCACGGTTTCGACGGAGATGCTTGCGGCCCGAAGGCATGCCGGGGTGCACACACCCGTAATCGCGTGCAAAATGATAATTGCCAATCAACAGATGGCATACGCTGCTTAATTAGTTAAGTAGCCGTCCTCCGCGGCTTTGCCCGTGGGCTGCGGTCAGGACGTCGCACAGCGGGCTGCTCTTCCCGGCTACGTCTGGGCCGGGAGGTTAAGATCTCAGGCTAGCGGAACGCGTTTCTTGTCCGTTCTGAGCGCGGACCGCGAACGTCCCAGGGTAATGCCTGGGGCATGAACCGGACTAAGCATGTAGTCTTCGGACCAGTAACATTTTCGGACGCGGGTTCGACTCCCGCCGCCTCCACCACATTTCTTCAAGGCGCGTCTGGCGGACATGTCTTCTCATTCAAGCTCAGGAACATAGCACGGATAAGCGCCCTGCGCGCACGTAGACATTTTTGGATCGAGCTCCAGCGTGCCCAGGGGATTGGCCGGGTCTGTCACTGCCAGTAGCTGTCCTTGCGGCGCATAAGCAAAACCGCCGCCGCCAAACTGCGTACCGCCCCTGGAGCGGCCGACCCGGTTCGAACTGACGACGTACGCGCCGGAAACGAGCGACGCCATGGCGCCGGCGATCTTCCACGACTCTATATTCACTCCTGATGCGCGAGGTACGACGATCAGCGATGCTTTTTGCTTTCCGTAGGCCCGTGCGCGCTCGTTGAACATCGCTTCCGTACACACGAGCACGCCCACTTTTATGCCGAGCACCTCGGCCACAGCAAAGCCGGAACCGTCGCCAGCGTACCATTCGCTTTCGAACCATCCTGGCTCGTTCGGAAAATACTGTTTCCGGTGCAGCGGTCTCACCACCCCGTTCTCAAGCGCGAATGCCTCATTCGCCAGCCGCTTTCCGTTCCAGACCGGCCGCGAGGAGATCACGGCAGGAAGAGCGAGATCGATCAGGGCGGCAAGGCCCTTCTCATGCGCGCGGAGGCTGAGCTGCGCCTCGTCGTTCGAAAACGCAGCGCCTTCGGCGATCCACGGCCCGAACGGCATTTCATTGGTGACCAGCATGTCGGGACGCGCTGCGGCCACGGAGTCTCTCAACTTGCCCCACTGCACGTCACCCGTTGACAGGTCCTCGGGCCATTCCACAAAAGCGATTTTCAACGGCGTCACCATATCCCAACACGATCCTCGGACTTCAGATAGAGCTTGTCGCCGGGGGTGATCTCGTAGGCTTTGTACCACGATTCGACATTCCGCACCGTGTCGCTTCGGTACTCGCCGGGCGGATGGCTGTCCGTAGCGATCTGCCGGCGGAGCGCGGTTTCGCCCTGGGCCCTGCGCCATCTCTGCGCGAACGCCAGGAAAAAGCGCTGTTCGCCACTGAGGCCGCCGATCACGACGTCGGTCTTGCCTTTCAGGGAGAGGACGTAGGCGTCATGCGCCACCAGCAACCCTGCCAAGTCGGCGATATTTTCATTCAGAACTTGCTTGCCATTGACGCAGAGATCGGAAAGGGGGCAGTACCCGTCAAATTGCGCCACCAGCTTCGCCGCCGCCGCATGGTACTTCGCCGAGTCTTCCGCGGTCCACCAATTACCGAGGCGACCCTCGGAGTCGTAAATGTTGCCGAGTTCGTCGAAGCTATGGCTGATTTCGTGGGCGATGCCGGCGCCGGCGGAGCCATAGTTGGAGGCAGCGTCCCCTTGGCTGTCGAAATAAGGAGGCTGCAGGATGGCGGCCGAGAAAAACTCAGCATTGGGGCTGAACATAATGACCGCGCCGACGCTTTGCGGATCGATCCTCCACTCGTCCGGATCCGCCGGTTGTCTTAGCTTGGCCAGATTGCGCGAACGATTGAACGCTTCCGCCCGGCGCATATTACCGAAGGCGTCGCCGCGCACGACCTCAAGCCTCGAATAATCGATCCATGTGTCGGGGTACCCGACGCCGATCCGAAGCGCGGCCAACTTGGCCAATGCCTTTTCCTTTGTCTGCGGTGACATCCAGGTGAGATTTGCAATCCGGGTGCGATAGGCCGTGATCAGGTCGGCGACCATGGCTTGCGCTTTCGCTTTAGCGTCAGGCGGGAAGTAACGTTGAGTATAGAGTTCGCCGACCGCCTGTCCCAAAGCGCCATTTGTGGCAGCGATGGCGCCCTTGCTGCGGTCCGGCATTGGCTGCGCACCCGACAGGATGGTGCCGTAGAAAGAGAAATCTTCGGTCGCCACAGCCCTGGGCAACACGCTGGCGTAGTGTTCGATCAGGTGAAACCTGAGATAGTCCTTCCACAGATCGATGCTCTCACTGCCCACGAGCGCGGAAGTGCCGGTAACAGCTGATGGTTGCCAAACGATGAAGTCGGGTTGATCAGCAACTCCGGCAGACTTGAAGTACGCATCCCAATCCATGCCGGGTGCCTTGACGTCAAAGTCGCCGCGTTTCCAGAGGTTATTCTGTTTGAAGACATCAGCGGCATCGGAGTCCGGGGCATGGGTCTGCGCGATTCGAATTTCAAGCGACAATATACGCGCCGCCTTGCTCTCCGAGTCCGCGACTCCTGCCAGTTTCAGAATCGCCGCAAGGTGCGACTGATAGTGGGCGCGCAACGCGGCCATTTTAGACGACGGGTCGATGTAGGCGTCGCGATCGGGCATGCCCAAGCCGCCCTGCAACAGATGGAAAACGTAGTGCTTGGAGTCCGTAAAACTCTGGTTTACCCACACGCCGAAAACGTGGTCAGCATTGGCAGTGAGTCCGTCAACCTCGGTATTCAAGGTCGCGCCGAGATAGGCCGACAACGATGCCTTGTTTGTGATCGCTGCAATCGCGGCCATTTCGTCGGCCAGCGGTGTCAGGCCCCTGGCCTCGATGGCGGCTTCGTCCATGAAGCTGGCGTAGTAGTCGCCCACCTTCTGTGCAATGCTACCTGTGGCAGGCTTGGCCGCAGCCGCTTCTTGAATCAGATTGCGCACCCGTTCGCTTGTCTTCTCAATCAACATGGCGCTGGTGCCGTAGCTCGTCTGGCCGGCGGGAACCGCTACCGTTTTAAGCCAGCCACCGTTGGCGAACCGGTAGAAGTCGTCACCTGGCTTTACGGAGCGGTCCATGTCCTGCGTGTTCACATTCTGAGCGACAGGCGCAGCCGCCGGACTCAGGGAAACCGCGAGCGCGAAGATGGTGACGAACGTCGTAGTGCGAAGAAAAATCATGGAGGTCCTTAAAGGTTGTCGGGACTCCGGACGACAACCTGGGAAATGTTGCACCGTTTGCTCGCCGCGATTCTCGGCGCCGCCCACCGCTACACGGCTATGGAAACGGGCCGATAAGGCACGGTGATTGCTGCTACCGTTTTTTGATTCTTACCAGAAGCAGTCCGATTTTCACGAGGACATTGGCTGCAGATACTCCAGAGATACATGGCGGCATAAGCGCGCCAAGGCCTCCAGGCTTCGGCGCACCGCTCCAGCTCTCGAGAATTCCCAACGGCCATCGCGCGCAAGAGCCCGAGATCGCTGGAGGGAAAGGCATCGGGCTCCCCTAGCGCCCGCATCGCGACGTATTGCGCGGTCCACTTCCCAATGCCGGAGATTTCACAGAGTCGGGTCAGAAACGACTCCGAGTCAGTGCCTGCCCCAAAGTTGATCCTTCGATTGCAAACTGCGCGAGCCAGAGCCCGGATGGTTTCGACTCGCGCCCCGGTTAGCCCGATGTCGCCGAGCGGGGCCTTGGCGAGAACCTCAGGCACAGGAAAAATATGAGTGAGACCCGCTGCCCCGCAAAACGGCTTTCCGAACCGGCTCGCCATACGGCCAGCCATGGCCGTCGCTCCTTTAACAGTGATTTGTTGTCCGAGAATTGCGCGCACGGCAAGTTCGAAGCCGTTCCAGCAGCCTGGCACTCGGATCCCAGGATCGGCTTCCACGCCCGCACGCAAGACAGGATCGCCTCTGAGGCTCTCCACGATGGCCGACCAATCCGCATTCAGATCGAACATCGCGCGGACACGTTCCACAATTAAGAACAGCGACTGGGGATCGCCGAAAGCAATCCTTAAAAGCAGGGCATCGCGTCCTTGGGCGGGGGAAACTTCGAGATAGCCGTCGCGGCCATGCAAAGAAATAGTCCGTCGATAGCAACCACCTTCCACAACCTCGACGCCGGGGGTAGCGCGCGCGGCCAGAAAGTCCAATATGCCTTGCCAGTGGTACGGTGGCCGGAAATGCAGGCGGAAGACGTAGTGATTATCAGTTTGGATCTCCGTCTGCCGCGCCAGCCTCCGAATTTGAGTGGGTGTTCGATGATAGACCTTGCGGATACCCGCGTTGAATCGTCGAACACAGCCGAATCCCGAGGCCAGCGCAACCTGATGCATTGGCACATTCGTTTCGTCGATCAACTTTTTCGCGAAGTCCAGACGGCGCGTCTGAGCCACTGCCATCGGAGTAGCGCCCAGATGTTTCAAAAACAAGCGCCGCAGGTGCCGCGATCCAACTCCCAATCGCTCCGCTAGAACCTCCACTCCTCCGTCCTCCAGTCCACTCTCGCCGATCAAACGCAACGCCCGTGAGACTGTGTTGGAGGTTCCCAACCACGCCGGCGTTCCGGGCGAACTCTCCGGACGGCACCGCAAGCAGGGGCGAAAGCCGGCTTCCGCCGCGGCGGCTGCACTTGGAAAATAACGAACGTTCTTTTCTTTCGCGGTCGGCGCAGGACAGATCGAGCGACAATAAACGCCACTCCCGACAACGCCAATAAAGAACTTGCCGTCGAAGCGGGGGTCACGCGTCAGCCGGGCCCGCGAACATACCTGCAAGTCGAGATTCATTTCTTCATTCTGAATTTTTGATCGCTTTCCACCCAAATCATAGCCCACTCTTCCCAACGTTCTAGACGTTTTCGGACTGCAATCCACAGCTCGTCACGAAGATGAGGATCCATGCCGCGAGCGTCCATCAGTCAGTGTAGGCCGGCCCCTTCCGCCACCCCTTTGCAGTTGCGGGCCTCTTGGCCCGGCGGATTGCCACCCTAGGTAGTCGCTGAAATTTGACAAACTCAGCCACTACCGCCACCTTCCTTTAACACTGCTGAAACAACTCCTGTTTATGATTTCGGATTTGCCGAACTGGCAGGACGATTCCTGCGCGGCGCAGACGCGCCTCGCCGCTTCCGGGTGCCTCGATGACAGAGAGAATTGCGAAGAAGTGCGTGTTGCTGGCGGCTGTGAGCGCGGTCCTGGCGCTCGTGGGGTGCGGCGGCAAGAACGGGCTGATTGGCGGGGGGCAAGGCAATTCGGTTTTCTTGACGTCCATCAGCATGACGCCCCTGAACCCGACCGTCGCGCTGGCGGTAGCGCCGGCGCCGCCAGCCACTCAGAAGTTCATCGTCACCGGTCAGTACAACGTCGGCAATCCAAAGGACATCAGCGATCAGATGACCTGGTTCAGTGGTGATCTGACGGTCGCGACTTTGGACATCAAGGGAACCGCCACCGCCACCGGTTCCGGCCGAGTCCTCATCACCGCTCAAATCATTGAGCCGGCTACCCAGAAACTGTTCGAGGCGAGCACCGTTCTCAGCGTTGTCCCGCAACTCACATCGATCACGGTCAGCCCCGGCTCCGCAAAGATCGCACGGGGCACGACTCAACAGTTCACCGCCACCGGAAACTACAACGACAACACCACGGCGGACATTACCAGCCAGGTCGGCTGGAGCTCGTCGCAGCCAGCCGCCGCCACCGTCAGCACTTCGCCGGGGACACAGGGTCTGGCAACGGGTGTTGACCAGGGAGCGGCCAGCATCACAGCAACGTTTGGGAGCCTGGGCAGCGCGCCCGCGAGCTTGACCGTGAGCAATGCACACCTGTCCTCGCTCGCGGTCAGTCCCTCGAACCCCAACGTGCCGCTGGCGACGTCGCAGCAACTGGTCGCTACTGGCACCTTCGACGACGGAACCAGCCAGAATCTCAGCCGTGATGTGGCGTGGACGATGGTGAATCCTCATTCCCGGGTGGCAAGAGTTTCGGCCACAGGAATGGTCACGGGATTGGGCTTGGGAAGTGAGACCATCACCGCGACCGCTCCTTCATCCGGAATCAGCGCCAGCACGGGCATTACTGTCGATGAAAGCTCGGTGGCGGGGGTGAGCGTAATTCCGGTCGGAATGGTGATGTTTCCCGGAGCCCTGTATCCGGTACCGGTCATGGCCGACGGGACCGAGCAGCAGATGCGGGCGGTGGCGACCTTCAAGGACGGCAGCACGCTGGACGTCACTGGCATTCAGGGGATCGACTGGAGTTCCACCGACACGGCAGTGGCGGGTATCGCACCGGAGACCGGCCTGCTGACGACGGCGGGCCCAGGATCGACTACGGTCACGGCAGCCTTGGGAAGTCAGCAGGGCAGCACCTCACTGAACGTTTTGACCGCATCCCTCCAGTCGCTCGTGGTGGCGCCGAACAATGCCCAGATCGCGCAGGGCGGGATTCAGAATGTGGTTGCGTTGGCCACTTTCCTGGCGCCCGACAACCTTACCGTTTTCCAGCAGGACGTTAGCAGTGCGGCCACGTGGAACGTCGACACAAACGCGACCATGAATTACCAGAATGGACTGCAGGAACTCGCGACCGGACTCGCCAGCGGCACGGCCAATATTTCGGCGAACTTCACGGCGCCGGGAAGCAGTGCGGCAACGGGAACCGCCGCATTGAACATCAGCAGCGGCCAGTTGGCGTCCGTCAGCCTGGCGCCCGGCAGCACTGCCGTTCCCCTCGATGGAAGCCGGCAGTTCCTGGCGACGGGCAATTACACCGATGGCACACGGGCGGACTTAAGTCTGCTCGCGACCTGGGAGACGTCGGATGAAGCAATCACGACGGTGAGTCCGTTCGGATTTACGAGCGCCAGCGGGCCGGGCCAGACCAGTGTCAGCGCCAGCTTTCTCAACCCCGTGACCGGGTCCGCTGTCGCCGGCTCGGCTTCCGTGCTCGTCAACCCGGGTGCGCTCGCGAGAATCGATATCTGCGCCGCCACGGTTGTCAACCCGATTGCAAACTGTCCACCCCTTGATCCTTTTCCGCCGCCGCCAGGCATCAGCTTTGCGAACCAGACGCAATTCGGCTTGGTGGCGATTGGTACCTTCTCGGATGGGAACCGACTGGATCTGACCGACGCCGTACGCTGGACCTCCGCCAATCCGGACGCTGCGACCGTCAGTAATGATGCCGGGATTCCGGGAATCACGACCGGAGTGGGACGGCGCGGAGTCTTGACGGGAGGGATTCAGGGAGGGACAGCCAACATAATCGCCACCGCCGGCGGGATCAGCGGTAGCGTAAACGTGACGGTGAACCCGGCAACCCCGCAGTCGTTGACGATTACGCCCGCCAACGGCATAGTGGCGCTCGGGATTCCACAACAGTGCAAGGTCACGGCATCGTTCAGCGATGGTTCGAAGCAGGATGTTACCGCGTCCGTGCAGTGGAGCAGTCTCAATCCGGACATTGCCATCGTGAATCCCGGCGGTCTGGCCTATACGACGGGAAAGGGGATGGCAACCGTTTCGCAGGATCCGTCCCGTCTGGTGGTGGCCCCGGACTTAATCACGGTCACCATGGTGAATCCTTCGGCGACCAATGTGTTTCCGTGGCCGATTGGGTCGGTTTTCCAGTTTCACGGCCTCACCGTAAGTTCAGGAGACGTTTCGCTGCTGAACGACATTCCGTTTACGATCCTCAGCGAGACCGATCCGGCGGACAGCCAGCATCTTCAGCCGTGCAAGCCGGGACAGAACTGCGATATCAAGTTTGCTCCGCCCGCGCTCCCGCCCGCAGCGGGAACGTACACTGTGACCGGCGGAACTGGGCAGGCCTCGGCTCTCATCAAAGCCACGATCGATGTGATCGTGAACTCCATCTTGACCCAATTTTCTGGCACCACAACGTTGACCGTGCAGTAGTCCGAGGATGCGGTTTGGCTCGCGCGATCGACCGGCGTCAGGCGATCGATGTTGGGTTGTGTGTCGCTGGGTCGTCAGTGTTTCTGCGATGCGTGTTCGGGCTCACCCGAGTTCGCGCTGTGTGCCATCTGGTTGCTGGCTTGCTTGGCCTCGGGAGCTTTGAGCTGCAGCTTGAGCCAGTCGAAAACGCGTCCGCCCGAGGCCACCACACCGTAAAATTCGGCGCTGCTCTCGTAGCGATGGCTTTCCACGGACGGTGGCGCCGCCGCTTCCAAACGCTTCTTGGCTTCTTCTGGAGTGGCCGCGACATCGTCGTTGAGTTGAATCAGCCGGATGTGTGGGGTCTTGAGCGCAGGCAGCAGAGCCACCGGATCAAAATCCGCGACCTTCTTCAGGAACTCGGCTTTGACGTAATCGGGTCGTTCCTCATCGGGAATCACCTCCGATTTCGCCATCCACGCCGGCCAGTCGCCCCAGGGATCGAGTAGATCGATCGCCTTGATGCGGGGATCGACCGACGCCGCCATGACCGCAATCGTTCCGCCAGCTCCCGCGCCGAACATGCCGACGTTGTTCATATCGAGGTCAGCACGCTGGGAGAGATAGTTCAACACCATCTGTACATCGTGCGACGACTTGCCGAGCGCTTCTTGCAGTTCGCTGACGAACCACTCTTTCATCGGCCGGCTGTGGTAGCGGTGTCCGGTGAGAGCAGGCACGAATCCGACGGCAGCATAACCGCCGGAGGTTACCCGCTGGCACCAGCCATCGTCCTGGTAGCGGCCGGTTTCGGAAGGGTGGCCGTAGAGGTAAAGGATGACGGCCGGCTTTGGAATGTTGACGGGACGAATGACATAGAGGTCGATGTTGTCGCCGGCACGCCACTGCACACTGAAGAATTCGCGGACAAAGCCGGGTCCTTCCGACTTTTCCACCAGTTCCGGCGGATCGGAATGCAGTTGACTCTTGGCCAATGAGGCGGTGGAGACATCCTCCACGCTGCTGCTGGAGGGAGCGTTGGGGTCCGCTGTCAGTATCTGCTTGCGCTGCACTTGGGCGGCGGAAGTGGAAACCATCAGCGATGCAGCAAGCACGATTGTAGCGGGGAACGCGAAGACAGAGTTCATAGTGGCGTACAGATTCTCTCAATGCCAGATTAAAGGGAGGTTACAGCGTCGGCAGTCGCCGGTTTCTTCGAATCCAGTCTCTCCAGAAAATCGGAGCCCTAACAACAAAC
>Ga0326726_10005393_pt1 | contig 11597 bp, 9 predicted proteins | sample MHFenrmetagenome_2_FD_207603 | JGI IMG/M metagenome (GOLD analysis project Ga0326726, IMG submission 207603) | Lab enriched peat soil microbial communities from Michigan Hollow, Ithaca, NY, United States - MHF15MN | ecosystem: Environmental > Terrestrial > Soil > Wetlands > Peat | place: USA...
CATCCGCGGTCGTATAATACGTCTTGCCGCTGATACCATGGGCCTTATTTCTTTCCTCACGGTAGGCGATGATGAATGCCGCGCCTGGCCCATCAAAAAAGGCATGAGCGCCCAGGAAGCTGCCGGGGTAATCCACACGGATCTCTCCAATAAGTTTATCCGCGCAGAAACCGTTTCATATGAAGCCTTTGTGGAACATGGCGGATTTGCCGGATGCAAAAAGTCCGGCTTGTGGCGTCTTGAGGGAAAAACCTATGTTGTCCAGGATGGCGACATCCTGTGTATCAGGGCAGGAAACTAATACAATACAAATAATCAGTTGAGGTTAACGGTAAGCCGAGGTGGCTTTGCTCCCAATTAATCTTAACCCGGCGTATCTTGCCTCAGGTGGCTGTTGCCACAGGAGTCCCCTCGCCCTTCCTTAATTTCTGCATAACAATGACAAGAATCAAACATACAAAGCCGATTATGTCGCTCATGCTTGAAGGATACACGAAGGCAAGGGCTCCTACGATGGTCACAAAGCGTTCCAGAATGCTCGACCGCTTCAACAACCAGCCGGAACAACCCGATGCAAGCATGCCTATACCGATAAATGCAGCCATGATTGTCCAGACACCCTCGACGGGAGATATGCCATCCCAGTGAAGCAGGAGGGCCCTCCCTGCAGGAAGAAGCACAAATATGAACGGGATCAGAAAGGCCGTGATAGCATACTTCCAGGCCATCAAGGTTGTTTTGTAGGGATCGCCACCGGTTATAGCTGCTGCCGCGAACGGCGATAGCGCAGTTGGTGGAGACACCTCAGAAAGGAGAGCGTAGTAAAAAATAAACATGTGGGCTGCATAATCCGGCACACCAAGGTTAGTAAGGGCCGGAGCAACAATTACCGCAGCAATAATATATGTTGCGGTAATGGGAACAGCAAGACCAATTACCCAGAGGATGAGAGCAGCAAAGATTGCGGTGATTACAAGATTTCCACCGGCATAGCCGATAATAATCGTCGATAGTTTTAAACCAAGACCGGTCAGGCTGACAGTACCCACAATAAGACCTGCGGCTGCACATATTGCCGCAACATTTAAAACAGTGAGTGAACCCTGTTTCATGGCCTCAATGAACTTTGCGACCGTGAATCTCGTGTCTTTCCTGATGAACGAAACCAAGAAGCAGGTAATCACTGCAGCAAGAACCGAAACCTGCGGTGTAAAACCTTTAACGAGAAAGACAACAATGGCAATGAGAGGCAGAAAATGAAATCCGTACATCCTTGTTAACTGTCCGAGGGTGTGTTTCCTTTCGATCTGAACTGCCTTGAGCCTGAATTTTTTGGCGTCAAATTCAACCATTAAAAGAAGACCCCAATAATAGAGGGCGGCTGGAATGGTGGCGAGAAAAATAACATCCACATAGCTTATTTTCAGGAACTCTGCAATGAGGAATGCTGCAGCCCCCATAACCGGCGGCGTTGTAACTGCCCCCATGCCTCCTGCGGCGAGGAACCCACCTGCATTCGATTTGTCGTACCCTGCCTCCTTGAGCATCGGATATGCTACTGATCCTATTGCAACCGTGTTTGCCACGCCAGAGCCTGATGCCATGGCCAGGAGATAGGACGTGGCAACAACTGCGCGTCCTGCGGCTGTCGGTTTTCTTCCCATTGCGGTAAAGGCAAAATCGACATAGAACTTGCCGGCCCCTGAAGCGCCGAGAAATGCCCCGAAGATACAAAACATGATGATAATTGTGGAACATACATCAATGGGAACGCCGAAGATACCCTCGAGGGTCATATACATATGACCGACAATACGCTCTATATCGTATCCCCTGTGCGTCCAAGGCGCTGGAAGCCATGGCCCAAAATACGCATAGAGAAGAAAAATGATGCACGTGATAGGCATGATCCATCCCGACGATCTTCGGGTCGCTTCGAGCACAAGAAGAATGAAAGCAATGCCGAAGATTTTATCCCAGAGATCAGGGGTAACGGCCCGATAGATGAACTCTTCAAAATCGATAAGCATGTAGAGAATACAGGCAACGCTGATGAGGGCCAATATTATATCAATAAAATTGATCTTCCCTTTAAACCTTTTCGCCATGGGATAGAAAAGGAATGAGAGGGCAAGGAGAAACGCCACGTGAACGCCGCGCAAAATCTGCGTCGTTACCGGGACAATGGTCGAATATATGGCAAAGGCTGACATGGCGACTGCAAGGACCGTTATCGTCACGTTCCAGAATCCTGTTACCTTGCGTGTTATACCCTCCTCCTCCTCGATCAACTCTTCAATCTTCTTCTTCTGCTCTTCTGTCAGGGATTCCTGGGCTCGGTCGAGAACGGATTTTTCTTTATCTTCCATAACATACCTCCCGAGAAAATATCAGCGCACTATTAGATAGAGTTGCTGGAAGCAAAGTGTGGCCATCCAGCAAATAAAAGAGGCTAACATCTCAATTGCAGGAACAGGGGAAATAATCTCCCTGTTCATGGCTCGTTTACGTTAATACGGTAATGCCCTTTTCTTTGAAGTACTTCGCCGCGCCCTTATGATAAGGAACAAACTTGTTCAGGGCGTTATCCTTGATATTGATATTCTTTCCTTCGCTGTGAATGGCTGCCAAGTCCTTGAGGTGCTCGAAGATAGTCTTCACAATAGTGTAGGCAAGTTGCTCATCCATATCCTGGTTGCACATAAGGAGATTGGAAACACCTGATACCGGCACATCAACGTCGATACCGGTATAGGTCTTCTTTGGCATTACTGTCTTATAGTAGATGGGTCCGTACTTGGCATTCATGTTTTCTACAAGGTCATCGTGGGGAAGAATGACTATTTTGATGCCTGGTGAAGCAGCAAGATCAAGGACAGACGCGGTTGGCAGTCCGCCTGACCAAAAATAAGCGTCTATCTTCCCGTCCTTTAGTGCACCGGCCGATTCAGAAGCACCGAGGCGGTCTTTTTTTATATCTTTTTCATGATTGATCCCTGCAGCTTCGAGGATTCTAAATGCAATGACCTCTGTTCCACTTCCCGGGGCGCCCGTGGAGACTCTTTTTCCTTTCAGATCAGCAACCTTCTTGATCCCCTTGCTCTCTGTGGTCACCACATGGTTATAATGAGGATATACGGTGCATAAAGTCTTCAGAGGAAGGGGTTTGCCCTTAAAATTTCCCGTACCCTTGATTGCATCATATCCTGTATCAGCTATTACGAGGCCAATATCAGATTTCTTCGCGCCAAGGAGCTTGCAGTTGTCAACGGAGGCTGCTGTAACCTCAGCTGATGCCTCAACTCCGGCATACTTGGTAAGAATGCTGGCAATACCACCCCCGATGACAAAGTACACTCCTCCCATGCCCCCTGTAGCGATGGATATCCTTTTCTTCGCCTGGGCAAGCACCTTTCCGGCATTACCAAGGAGCGCGGCACCGCCGACTACGCCGGTCAACTTGAGAAAATCTCTTCTTTTCAGTTCTTTACCCTTCAATAAGTCTTCAAAAACCATAATTTTACCTCCCCTCGTCGTTTATCCTTACACCTTTCATTGATGCGATGATACCCTCTTTGTGGCGTTATTCCATGAATCTTAATGTAGTGGCTAAACTTATATTTGAATTCTATGGTATCGCCAAAAGCATTGTCAACTTTTTTATTATCTCAAGGGTTACCACGCCAGGGTTTGCTTTACTTTGAGGGAGGCTGTAGCGCGCTTTGCGGGCAAACGGCTCACGAGAATTTCTTTTGTATACAATAATATATGCCGGCATGACGCGCAGCGACCCTTGCCCGGTTTCCGAGAAAAAACCTTGACAACGCGATAAGGTAGGGGTGAAATATGGCTGAAAAGCTGAAAATCAACACCTATCAAACTGAGTCAAAGGAGCCCGGCAATGGGAATGTATCCGGAAATCGATGACAAACTGATGACTCTCGAAGACGCTGTCAGGCGATTCATCAAAGAGGGCTCCCAGATTGCCATTGGCGGCTTTACAGTCACCAGGAATCCTATGGCGATTGCCTATGAAATTATCAGGCAGGGCATCAAGAACATCCATCTCGTCTGCCACTCCCACGGCCAGGCCCTTGACATCCTGATCGGGGCTGGGTGCGTCAGCAGGCTTGAGATAGCGTATGGAGGCAACGGGAGGTATGCCCCGACATGCATCAGGTTTAAAAAGGCAATCCAGAGGGGAGAGATCCAATTCGAGGACTATTCGAACTATCAGATGAGCCTGCGATTCCTCGCTGGTGCCCTTGGAATTCCTTTTATCCCCACAAAATCAGGGCTTGGGAGTGACCTGATCAACCTTGAGGGCTTCCCTCCTGAGATCAGGAAAGAGAAAAAAGTAGCGTCAAAAAAATACGTCGTCACGCAGAATCCTTTTAACGGTGAGAACGACAAGGTGGTGCTCCTTCCAGCCCTCAATCCGGACGTCGCCATCATGCATTCCCAGTATGTCGGCGAAGATGGAACGGTTCGCATAAAGGGTCTTACCTTTGCTGATATCGAGCAGGCAAAGTCGGCCGATATTGTCATCGTCACCTGTGAAGAGATCGTGCCCCGGTCTTTTATTCGTTTCGATCCGGACCAGAACTCACTCCCGCCGTTCTTTGTGGATGCTATCGTAAAAATACCTTATGGTGCTCATCCCACAGCGGTTTACACCTGTTATGATTACGATCCGAAACACCTTAACCTTTATAAGAAAGTGGCTGACGATGACAGGACATTCAAGGAATACCTCGATGAATGGGTATATGGTGTCAAGTCCCATGAAAAATATCTGGAGAAGGTAGGAGCCACTACCCTCTTACAGATCAAGGCCAATCCGGTCCTCGGATACGCCGTAGGACTCGACAGGAAATAAGGAGGCCCTCCCGATGGCAGACTATACAGACAATGAAATGATGGCCCTCGCTGCAGGGCGTTTTATAAAAAACGGGGACATCGTCTTTGCCGGAACTGGTGTTTCTATACTTGCCGCAACGGCAGCAAAAAGGATTTATGCCCCGAAGGCGGTCATATTCTTTGAGACGGGTGGGATTGACCCATCCCTTGATGAGATACCCATGGCCGTTGCTGACTTGCGGGTCATGAGCGGTACATGCCTCAATTCAGGCCTCATCGAAGCCTTCTCCATTGTCGGACACCGCAAGCTTCATACCATCGCATTCCTCGGCGCTGCCCAGATTGATAAGTACGGGAACCTCAACACAACCGTTATCGGCGACTACCATAAACCCAAGACGCGGTTTTCCGGGAGCGGTGGCGCCGCTGATGTGGCCTCTTTCGCATCGGGCGTCATTACCTTCATGCAGCACCAGAAGCGGAGGTTTGTCGAAAAACTTGACTACCTCACGAGTGTGGGGTGGTACAAGGGAGGGGATTCGAGGCAAAAATTGGGCCTCCAGCGGGGTGGCGCCATGGCAGTCGTCACAAACCTTGGAGTTATGAAGTTCGAGGAGACAACAAAAGCAATGTATCTTGCCGAGTACTATCCCGGCATCACCACCGATACGGTTGTAGAAAATACCGGCTTTTCCATCGACGTATCTCGGGCAACACAATCAGCACCACCCACTGCGGAGGAATTGAGGATCTTACGGGAAGAGGTAGATCCACAGAAGCTGATACTGTAGCGGGAATCGGCAATAATAACAGCTGGCTGCAGCCAGGCCCCAACCAATCCTGCCCCTATTGGAGCCGCTTGTCATCTCAAGAAAGTATTGACAAGATGCTGAAGATGGATACATTTTAGTACATATAATTTCGAGGTGGTCATATATAAGAATAGCCTCAAATATCGAAGACACGCTTATAGATGGTGCTTCAATACTGACAGGAGTGGATGGGAAAACTGCCGGCACCATAAATACGTTCGTATGGAGGTTTACAAGACATGGATAATCCTGAAAACCCTGTTCATGCAGAGTTGGAGAAGCTTCCGAAAGAGACGCTTATTGAACTCATAAAGATGTATTCACGAAACTGGCACACCTGTGACGGACTCTGGTTCTCAGGGGTAGAGCAACGATACGGCACAGATAAGGCGCTCGAAATAGACGTCACTATGTGGGACGTATCGTCAAGGATTGAAGCCAAAAGGATCAAAGAGATTCTGGCCTTCCCCGACAATGCCGGGCTTGATGAGGTGCTCCGGGCCATTAATTTTATGAGTTGGGCTGCTAAGTGTGCCTACCGGGTCGAAAAAAATGGTAATACTGCCCTTCTGACCGTTACCTCCTGCCCGCCTCAAGAAGCCCGGCTCAAATCCGGCAAAGGCGTATTTGCATGCAGGCCTACCTTCGAATTAGGTTTTGGAAACATTGCAGGTATCATCGATCCGAGAGTAAAGGTATCCTGCAAATACTGTCCTCCCGGCCCCCATCCGTCGGACAGCTGGTGCCAATGGGAATTCAAGGTTGAAGGGTAACAGGGAATGAGCGAAATAAGCGATGAAATGGAAATAGAAATCAGATTAATGACCAAAAATGATCTGGGCCCATTAGTAGGCTTAAAACATCGTCTCGGCTGGAATCAAACTGAAAGGGACTTAATAAGATTATTAGAACTTAATCCTCATGGATGTTTCACGGCTGATTACAATGGTGAAATGGTTGGAACTATTACTTCCATAGTTTATGACAATACACTGGCATGGATAGGGATGATGCTGGTGGATCCTGGATATCGGGGCCGCAGAATTGCAGCGCGTTTGATGAGCCGAGTGTTGGAGTGTCTTTTCGGAAGAGGCATAAATACAATCAAGCTGGATGCAACACCAGAAGGTTTTCCCCTCTACCAATCCATGGGCTTCATTGCGGAAACACTCGTTGAACGATGGGAGTGTTTTGCCGCCCCTAATTTGAAGAACAACCTGCAGGATTTAGATGATGCCTTATTGCCCGCTGTTTATGAGCTTGATAAAATCGCTTTCGGCGTAGATAGGTCTTTCTTGATTGATGCGCTGATGAAAAGTTCAAACTCAAAATCCTCAGTTTCCATATCTTCTGCGGGTGACCATCTTAACGGATTCGCTTTGTCAAGACCCGGAAGCAACGCGAATTACGTCGGTCCCATTGTGGCAAAAGATAGAAGATCCGCGGCTGACCTGTTGGAGGGAATGCTGGCTCAATCAAGTAGTGAAAAGGTCTATGTTGATTTCAGTACCGGCTTTGACCTTCCCCTGGATTATCTGATCGACCTCGGCTTTGTAAAACAACGGAACCTGGTCAGAATGAGCCTTGGTAATAAAAGCGTCGCCGGAACCTCCAAGTTGGTGCTTGCCATTGCCGGACCAGAATTAGGTTGAACGTAGAATATCTGTTTAGTGCTGATCTTGCCCTTAGAACAAAATCGTTTGACATCAAAAGCGCTTGATTTTATGCTTAGACCGATCAATGGAACAAACAGAAGTCTCGAAACGTGGCTATGAGACAAAGACTGTCCTCTCGTGGGCTCTCTATGACTGGGCAAATTCCGCCTATGCTACAACAGTCATGGCAGGTTTCTTTCCAATCTTCTTCAAACAATACTGGAGCGCAGGTGCCGACGTACACACCAGCACATTCCATCTTGGAGTAGCAAATTCCCTGGCCAGCATTATTGTGGCACTTCTTGCCCCTGTCCTGGGGTCTATTGCAGATCAATGGGGGGGTAAAAAGAAATTTCTCCTTTTCTTCGCGGTCATGGGCATGGTCATGACCGGTTCCCTTGGGTTTGCTGCAAAAGGCCAGTGGCTGGCGGCCATGCTTCTCTATGTGTTTGCCAATATCGGTTTTGCCGGTGGTAATGTCTTTTATGACTCTCTTATTGTCAGCATTGTCGAAAAAAAGAAGATGGATTTTGTATCGGCCCTTGGTTACTCCCTTGGCTACTTAGGCGGCGGAATTCTTTTTGGGGTCAATGTGCTTATGACGCTCAAGCCCTATCTCTTCGGATTAACCTCTGTTGTTGAGGCAGTCCGTTTTTCATTTCTTAGCGTGGCAGTCTGGTGGGCCATATTTTCCATCCCTGTGTTTCTTTTTGTGAAGGAACCAAGGGAACGGCTTAAGCAATCTGTTACCAAGGCAGTTATTGCAGGCATGAGGCAACTCTTTTCCACATTCAGGGAGATCCGCCAGCTCAAGCGTATTCTTCTTTTCCTCATCGCCTACTGGTGCTATATCGACGGCGTCGACACAACGGTGATCATGGCGGTAGACTATGGGCTATCACTGGGATTCGATCAGAAGGTTCTCATAAAAGCCCTTCTCTTGACTCAGTTTATTGGTTTTCCTGCTGCAATCCTGTTCGGCAAGATCGGTGAAAAACTTGGGACCAGGGCCGGTATTTTTGTTGGTATTTTCGTTTATGTACTGGTTGCTTTCTGGGGATTTTTCATGAAGGACCAAGGTGAGTTCTATGTTCTTGCGATAGCTGTCGGCCTCGTGCAGGGAGGAGTTCAATCCCTGAGCCGGTCCTTTTATGCAAAGCTGATCCCCGGGGAGAATGCCGGGGAGTTTTTCGGTTTCTATAACATGCTCGGGAAATTCGCCGCAGTGCTTGGCCCCTTTCTCATGGGACTCACCAGCATGGTTACCGGCAATACCCGCTATTCCATATTTGCGATTATCTTTCTCTTCATAGCAGGAGGAGGCTTACTCGCTTCTGCGGGTGAAAAAAACCATTATGGTGGCGAGAAGACGTGAAACACACTGTATCATATCCATTTCGGCCGCCGAAAAATAATAGTCTTTTTATAAAATTTGTTCAGTATATACTTGAACCTCTCATGCTTCCCTTCATCCCTAAAATATCAAAGATAGAGATTGATCCCGGTGACCTCTCGCTTCTAAAAAGTCTTAAAGGGAAACGAGTGATTCTCACTCCTAACCATGCTGAAATGACTGAACCATACGCCATATTTTACCTTTCACGGCTGCTCCGCGAGGAATTCAACTATCTCACTGCACGAGAGGTTTTTGAGGATTACTTTCCCGCAGGCAGGCTCCTCCAGGCACTTGGTTGCTATTCGGTAGTCCGGGGGGCACCGGACAGAAATGCCCTGCGTGCAACCACAAAGATTCTTGTTGAAGGGAAGCACTGGCTGGTGATTTTTCCGGAAGGCGTTGCCGTTGGACTAGGCGATGCCCTGATGCCATTTCAGCCTGGTATCGGGCAGTTCGCATTCAGGGCTTATGAGGAACTTATAAAAAAGGAGATTGACGGACACATCTTGTTTATTCCAATTGCCGTCAGGGTGTTCTACCTCCAGACAATGGATGTTCCTATCGATCGCGCCCTTCAGCGCCTTGAAAAGAAGTTAATTCCGGGAGTCAATCAAGGGGACAAGAACCCGCTGGAACGCCTCTTCCAGATTGGTGATACCCTTCTCCAGACCAGGGAAAAGGAATATAACGTACAGTCCCGGCCCGATACTCCTTTAAGCGAACGGATCGGTTTTATGAAGGAGTTGATCATCACCCGAACTGCAAAAGAGGTTGGTATCAAGGATCGTCCCGAGCAGGCCATACCGGATCGCTTGCGCGAACTCATCAATGCCCTCGATCAGATGATGCATCAAGAAAACCAGGGAAATGACCGGGAACAGAGATTTTCCCACAATCAGCGCGAAAGGGCCAAAACACTCCGCCAACGCCTCGAAACGGCAGTCAATTTTATGGCCCTTGATTCATGTTATCTTGAAGCGCAGATGACGACAGAGCGGTTCCTTGACATTGTTGGTCTCCTTGAAAAAGAGGTTTTCGGGAAAAGACGATTTTGGGGCCAGAGGAAGGCTGTTATTAAAGTAGGTAAGCCTGTAGATTTGTATGAATATAAAGAACGGTTCAATAAAAATAGAAAAAATACTCTCCAGGAGATATCGGGTACTCTTGAATCTGCGGTCAGGGGTATGCTTCTGGAACTTTCTGCGCCCGTTGAATTCCTAAAGACAACGACATAGGGTTATCCGGTTAATGAATGAATGACTTAAGAAGGAAGGAGATGGAGACGATGGCCGGCACATTGACAGGCATGTTCAGGGAGAGCGTTCGTAAATTTCCGGAAGTGCCTGCCCTATTGGGGAAAGTACAAGGCAGCTATAAGCCCACAACCTACCGGCAAATGGCGTTGAAAGTCAGGAGTTTTGGAAGGGGGCTTATAGCCCTGGGGGTCCAGAGCAAGGATCACATTGCCCTTCTGTCCGAAAATCGACCGGAATGGGCCATCGCTGATATGTCTTTTGCCCATATTGGCGCAGTCAATGTGGGCACCTTTCCTAACAGCCCGACAAACCAGGTTGAATATATCATCTTCGATTCAGGATCAAAAGTTATAGTCGTATCAGGCCTGACTCAACTCAAAAAAGCAGTAGAAATACGAAACAGGAACAAGCATCTCAAGATCATTGCCATGGAGCCTCCTCCTGATGGCACCGTTGATGTCGTAACTTTTGATGAAGTAATAGAGCTCGGGGATGCTTCCCCTGAAACCAACACAGAGTTCAAAAAGCGCGTGCAAAACATTCAGCCCGATGACTGGGCGAGTATTATTTACACATCCGGCACGACCGGCGACCCGAAAGGCGTTATCCTATCCCACAATAACTTTGTTTCAAACGTTGAGGCGGCACGGGAGGTCCTTCACTTTAAGCCCGGCGAGATTCTTCTCTCCTTCGTTCCTCTCAACCATGTTATGGGAAGGCTTGCAGACAACTATCTGCCCCTCAGTACGGGGTCTACTATTGCATATGTTGAGAGTCTTCTGCGTTTGAGACAGAACCTCCAGGAGGTCAGGCCACACTATATGCTCCTCGTACCACGGGTTCTTGAAATGTTCCATGAAAGTCTCCTTGCAAATATTGCCAAAGAACCGGTAACAAAGCAGAAGATATTCAATTGGGCCCTCTCTGTGGGCAAAGAATGCTGTAGTCAAATCGAAAAAAAACAGGATATTCCTCTTTTCCAATCTCTTTTGTGGAAGATTGCCGACAAATTAGTCTACCAGAAAATCCGATCCCACCTCGGCCTGCAAAGGCTGGAATTCTTTTTCTCCGGAGGGGCTTCGTTATCGCGTCCCACCGCAGAATTCTTTTGCGCCCTTAAGTTCAAAATCATGGAAGGATATGGACTGTCCGAAACTTCTCCTCTTGTTACTGTAAATCCCTCCGATCTTCTCAAATACGGCACAGTAGGCCTTCCTGTAAAAGGTGTTGAAGTGAAAATCGATGAGAAAGGGGAGATCCTTGTTCGGGGCCCGAATGTTATGCAAGGTTATTACAACAAACCAGCCGACACCGCCGAGGCCATTGATGAAGACGGTTGGCTGCACACAGGCGATATTGGTCAATTTGATGTAGACGGCTATCTCAAGATAACTGACCGCAAGAAAAATCTGATCGTTCTCTCAAACGGAAAGAAGGTCGCTCCCCAGCCCATGGAGAACCGGCTTTCGGAAAGTCCCTTCATCTCCCACGCCATCATGCTTGGTGATAAGCGCAGCACTGTTGCGGCTATGCTCGTTCCTGATTTTAAGAATGTCCGGGATTGGGCCAAAAAAAACAAACTCGATGTTGATCCGAACAACATTACTGCCCTCACAAC
>Ga0326726_10005394_pt1 | contig 11593 bp, 12 predicted proteins | sample MHFenrmetagenome_2_FD_207603 | JGI IMG/M metagenome (GOLD analysis project Ga0326726, IMG submission 207603) | Lab enriched peat soil microbial communities from Michigan Hollow, Ithaca, NY, United States - MHF15MN | ecosystem: Environmental > Terrestrial > Soil > Wetlands > Peat | place: USA...
ATGAAGAGTGTTCCGGCGACGATCGATCCTGCGTGGGCGGATAACGTATACCAGTTCTATGGACTAACACCCTTCTGGACCGAGGGGAACTCCCATCCGGACATCGTGTCCTACAGAATGAGTGGGAGGACTGAAGACCTCGCCATCCACTACCCGGACGGCGGCCTGATCGCCTCCTATGGCGTGGCACCGTATTGGACATCTTGTGGGTCCTGCGGATCGGAGGCAATGAATTTCGCAGGTGCTCTGGAGCCGCCGTTGCCCTCAGATGCTAAAGCCGGCGAATGCTACGCCCGTGTTTTTGTTGCCCCTCGCTGCGAAACGGTCCAAGAGCAGGTATTGGTTCGACCAGCTTCCGAGAGGGTGGAAACCATCCCTGCGAAGTATGAGACCTTTGAGGAGAGGGTGATGGTTAAACCGGCATCCACGAGGATTGAACAGGTTCCAGCAGAATATAAGACGGTTGAAGAAAAGGTCTTAGTGGAACCGGCTCATACCGAATGGAGAGAGGGAAGGGGAGCCGTAGAAAAAATGGATCCAGCGACAGGGAAAATTATGTGCCTCGTTGAGATCCCGGCTAAGTACAAGACCGCTCAGAAACAGGTTCTGGTGAAGCCCGCTACGACTCGGGAAATTGAAATTCCAGCACAATATGAAATGCAGAAGGTGCAGAAGATGACAGAACCTGCTCACGAAAACCACATTCAAATTCCGGCAGAGTATAGAACGGTCGAAAAGACCCAGAAAGTCGCTGACGGATTTTTCGAATGGAGAAAAGTAGAAGGATGCCAGGCTAAATAGGTAATCCTTAAAACTTAGCTGTTCTCAGACCCCGTAAAGAGCGTTAAATGACTTGCGGGGTCTTTTTTTTGAAAGTCACCGGGGCATGGCAAGCCCTGCAGGTGTTCCATTATGGGTCAAGAGGACGAGTTATTCAATCACCTTTTTGGAGATGACAAGAAGGATAGAGTCTTTAATTCGCCCGGCCAGCGTTTCCAAATCATTGGAAAAGATCGGTGGAAGCTTGGCCTGACCATCTTTTTGGGGCAACTGGTAGACAAGTTCCTGCACGCATTTGATCTTTAGGGCACAACTCGTGGTCTGCAGCACATAAAGACTCCCGTCGGCTGTATCCCTGACCCCTAGCATGGATTTGACCACACCAACGACTTCTCCCTTCATGTTGAGGAGGGGACCGCCACTGTTGCCCGGCTGAATGGGCACGGTCGTCTGAATGCTCCCCGGGTCGTCGCGAAGGCCGCTTTCCCCGCTGATCACGCCGATCGAAAGCTTTGGCGCTCTGCCCATAAAATCTACCCTCGGAAATCCTATGGTGAACACGCTTGCACCCAGTCTTGCCTGGGATTGGGCCAGCGGCAAGGCAGGGGGGAGCACGTGCGGGTCTTTGACTTCCAGAATGATGATGTCATTCGTTTCGTCACGGAGTACTGCCGAAGCCGGAATCTCCTCCCCCTGAGAGCTTACCAGAGTGACTTTACTCCCTTCAGAGACAACGTGACTATTGGTGACCACATAACGTGAGGAAATAGGCCACGCAGTACCAGTTGTTCCCCCCGCGAGCAAGTCCTCGAAATGTTTAGTTTTCTGTCCATCAGCCGATCCGAAAATTCTCTCGTTTTGTGGTTTTCCCGAAGGTGCTCCGGAGACGGATTGGCCGGCCGCGGGAACTACCGTCAGAGCCTCTATAGAAAAACTTAAAAAACACATCGATGTTATTGCCAAAATACCGCAGATTGGTCGTGCCAGACCCTTCTTCATGTTGGTTTCTCCTTACTGTTTACGTTTTAATATGACGAGTCAAACGATTCAGCCTTGAAAGTGACATACTTTAACTAGAAGCCGATAAAGATAAAACTCCCTGGTATTGAAATTAGAGCTTCACAATTTTCTGGACCATCCGGAAATTTTGAGACCCAACAATATAATAGTGCCCTATTCACCTGAAGAATTCAACTTAAATTCCTGAATGAAAAAGCCTTGACCCTCCAGCCGTGCTAAAGAAGAAATTTGAATTGGATTAACGTTCAGCAGCAGGGAGGGATTTTTATATTGACATCCCCAATCCTTCCTATCATAATAATGGGACTTTTCGGGACTTCTTACATGGAAAAAAAAGTGGCTCTAAAGTGGATGATCTTGTTGTCGATTGCCCTCTCCTTTCTTTTCGGATGCGGCGGGAAAGGCAAAGAGGTCAAAAAAATAGAGGGAGATCCTGAAACCCTTTATAAGGAGGGATTGATTCGATTCAATAAAAGAGATTATCCCGATGCCCTTAAGAAATTCGAGGAGTTGAAGTCGAGTTTTCCTGATAGCCCCCCGTATACCCTTTGGGCAGAGCTGAAAGTCGGTGACTGTCATTTCTTGGAAAAGGAATACGTAGAGGCCATTGCGTCTTATGAGGAGTTTAAGAAGGTCCATCCCGGGCATGAAGAGATACCCTATGTTCAGTTTCAAATTGGTATGTCCTATTACAACCAGATGCGCACCCTCGACCGGGACCAAACTCCCACGAAGAAGGCCTTATCCAGCTTTGAATATTTAGTTGCCAATTACCCCCCCGGTATCTTTACCGAGAAGGCAAAGGAGAAGATTAGTGCCTGTAAGAAAAGATTGGCCGATAATGAATTTTATGTTGGAAATTTCTATTACAAAGAGGGAAGATTTGAAGCGGCCGGTTCGAGGTTTGAAGAGTTATTGCAAAAATTTCCTAAAGACCCTGATGAGGATAAGACCCTCTATTTCTTGGGAAAGAGCTATTTTGAGATCGAACAATGGGAAAAGGCCGAGCTGGCTTTTATGAAGATTGTCACCGAATATCCCAAGAGCGTTTACTACAAGGAGGCCAGGGCCATTCTTGACAGAGGTTTAACAGAAAGGAAGGCCTCTTCCAGCAAGACCAAGGTGAAGGAGTCCAAGAAGAAGGCCGAGATGGCTTCGACAGAGCCGGATCGGGTTGCCTTGGTCAAATTCGAAGAGGAAGGAAAACAGCCTGTTTCCCTGAGGCAAGAGAGAAAGGTCGATTTGGGCAAGCAAGAAGAAAAATGGGCCTCCCCTTCTGTGGCGAGCGAACCGGTTAAGGTAATTCCCCCTAAAGAAGAAACCAAGAAAGATACCCCTCCTGTGGTGGCGAGCGAACCGGTTGAGGCAATTCCCCCTAAAGAAGAAACCAAGAAAGATACCTCTCCTGTGGTGGCGAGCGAACCGGTTGAGGCAATTCCCCCTAAAGAAGACAAGAAAAGCACTCCTGTCGCCATCGAGCCTGTTCAAGAAGGTCGAGCTCATGCCATTGCCCCCTCCCAGGAAGCGAAAAAGGTGGAACCGATCGGGGCTGGAGAACCGACGAGGGAAGGTCGAATTCCTCCTTCTGCTCCCCCTTCTGTCCAAAAAGGCCCCAAGAAGGAGGCAAAACCTACTGAGGAAAAGCGGACGGCCGCATTATCAAGTCCTTTGACGCCTTCGAAAGAAAAAGAAAGAGACAAGCAAGGAGTTCTGTCGGAAACTAAAGAAGCCAAGCTTGTGGATAAGAGCCAACCCATCGATATCACCTCCGACAAAGTGGAAGCTTTTTGGAAGGAGAATCTGATCGTCTTCAGAGGAAATGTCATCGCTCGGCAAAAAGATATGGTCATTTATGCTGATTCCTTGGAAGCATTGGTCGTTGAAGATGGCAAGGGAATCGAGCGGGTGACTGCAGGGGGCAATGTCAAGATTCAACAAGGCGTTCGAGTGGCCGATTGCCAGAAGGCAGTTTTTTACAATCTGGATCAAAAAGTGATTTTGACGGGAGACCCGAAAGTTTCTGAAGGGGATAGTATCGTTTCAGGAGATGAGATCATTTTCGATATCGATAAAAATCGGGTGGAGGTAAAAGGGGGAACGAGTGGACGAGGAAAGGCCAAAATTCAACCCGGCGGAGAAATTGAAAAGCTGAAATGAGAAGACCTTTTCTCTCCTTTCTCTTCTTGATTTTCCTTCTTCTCTTAGCCTGCCAGATTTCCGAAGAAGAAAAAATCTATCAAACTTTGGATCGAAGACAAGAGGCTCTACAAAAGAAAGACCTGTCCCTCTACCTTTCCTGCATCTCCAGGGCCTATCAAGATAAAGAGGAAGACTTTGACCGACTTCAGAAGCGAATCGAAGGGTACTTTAAGACCTTCGACCGCATTTCCTATTCCAGTTGGGACCGATCGGTTCAAATCGACGGAGAAATGGCGACCGCTATCCAGCAATTCCAGCTGGAAGTTGAAAAAGGAGAGAAAAAGAATCGCTATTCGGGGAAAGAGGCTCTCTTTTTGAAGAAAGAGGGGAAGCAATGGAAGATCATCAAGGGACTGTAAGCCAAAAATGGTATTTTCAAATTTCAAATTGAGTATTAACAGGAGGGGGCGACAAATTTAAGATTTGTAATTAGAATTTGCAAGCTGAAATGTGAAAATTTCCTAGACGCCCCAGTGGGGCGTTTATTTTTTTTTCAGAGTCCGGCCAGGGTCTATCCCGATGAAAACCGGGGCAGGAATGACGTTCTGAAGAGTTATTCCAGCGTCTGTTGCCCATTCCGTCTCTGAATTGACAATTGGAAGAAGAACGAATAGAATTTTATAGATATGTTTGAAAATCTTTCCACAAAATTAGAATCCATTTTTAAGAAACTGAAAGGCCACGGAAAGCTGACGGAGCAGAATATCCAAGATGCCCTAAAAGAAGTGAGGATTGCGCTCTTGGAAGCCGATGTCAATTTCAAGGTGGTCAAAGACTTTGTTCAACACGTCCAGGGAAGGGCGGTCGGGCAGGAAGTGTTGGGTAGCCTTACGCCTGCTCAACAATTGATCAAGATTGTAAGAGAAGAGATGACTTCCCTGATGGGCGGCGAAGAGCAAAGGATCCAACTTTCTGGAAGCCCACCTGTTCCGATTATGCTGGTTGGTCTTCACGGTTGTGGGAAGACCACGACCGCGGGTAAACTGGCGCGGCATTTTCAGGAAAAGAGGAAACGACCCTACCTCGTCCCTGCTGATGTTTACAGACCTGCCGCGATTGAGCAATTGCAGAAACTAGGACAGGAGTTGAAAGTCGATTTTTATCGTCCCGAGGCATCCCAGACGCCGTTAGACATTTGCTTGAAGGCAGGGGAGGTTGCGTTAAAAGGAGGGTATGATTTGATGCTCATCGATACCGCCGGGAGGCTTCACATCGATGAGGCATTGATGTTGGAGCTCCGGGAGATCAAGACCCAGGTCAAGCCCAAAGAGGTCCTCCTGGTCGCTGATGCCATGACCGGCCAGGATGCGGTCAATATTGCGAAAAATTTCAATGACCGCCTTGGCATTGACGGAGTGATCCTGACCAAGATGGACGGGGATGCACGGGGAGGAGCTGCTCTATCGATTAAATCGGTGATACAGAAGCCCATTAAGTTTATCGGAGTAGGAGAAAAGCTGGATGCCTTGGAGGCCTTTCATCCCGATCGAATGGCTTCAAGGATTCTGGGGATGGGAGATGTCCTCACCCTGATCGAGAAGGCGGAGGCCGCCTTCGATGAGGAAAAGGCAAAGGAGTTGGAGAAGAAGATCCGAAAAGATTCCTTCAGTCTGGAGGATTTTCGGGATCAGATTCAACAAGTTCGAAAGATGGGGTCATTGGAATCGATTTTGGGAATGATCCCGGGACTTCCAAAGAAGATGCAGGGGATGGGGGGTCTCGATTTCGATGAGAAGGGATTAGTGAAGGTGGAAGCCATCATCGATTCCATGACGCCAAGAGAGCGGGCGAACTATCAGATCATCAACGGGAGTCGGAGGTTGAGGATCGCCCGGGGAAGCGGAACGAGCGTCCAAGACGTTAACCGGCTTCTTAAACAATATGCTCAAGCTAAAAAAATGATGAAACAGTTTACGAAAATGGGAGAAAAAGGATTTGGAAGAGGAAGGGCACCGTTCTTTTCTTAGGGGTACATTCAATGGAATAGTGGAGTAATGGAACAATGGAATAATGGTTTAATTCAAAGTCTGTTGTAGACACGCAATATGAGACCCATCATTCCATCATTCCAATATTCCAGTCTTCCAATTACAAGCAGGGGAGGTGGTTAAAGCAATATGGCTGCATCGATGAGATTGATGAGATTTGGGGGGAAGAAGAGCCCGTATTACCGAATCGTAGTTTCGGATCGTCGTTCCGCCAGGGATGGCAAATTTATTGATCAGGTGGGAACCTATGATCCCAAGAAAAATCCGGCGGAGGTTCGGTTTAAGGAAGAAAAGGCGATTCAGTGGCTGAGAAAGGGAGCTCAGCCAACCCCGACCGTCCGTCAACTTTTGATACGATCCGGAGTTACAAAGAAGTTGACAGAAGAAAAAACTGAATAGACTGCCTTTTCCCGAATCCGTTCTGACGACGAATCTCCTTGGGACTGATGCGAAGCATGGAGGTGGGGTGATGAACGCAAAAGAGCTCATTGAGTATATTGCCAAGGCATTGGTCGATCATCCCGATCAGGTAAAGGTTTCTGAAATCGAAGGTGAAAGAACTTCCGTCATAGAACTCTCTGTGGCGAAAGAAGATTTGGGAAAAGTGATCGGGAAACAGGGCAGAACGGCCAGGGCCATCCGGGTGATCCTGGGAGCGGTCTCGGCGAATCTGGGGAAGCGTTCCGTTTTAGAGATCATCGAATAATGATCCATGGAAAAGAATCTTTTCCCCATCGGCAGGGTAGTCAAGCCCCACGGGGTCAAGGGAAAGGTGAAGGTGGAGTATTACGGGGTGGACCTTCCAGCACTTTCCCTCTATCGTGAGATCTTCATCGAGGACGAAAGGGGCAGACCCGAAGCTTATGAAGTTTTGGAAGCCATTCCCCAACCGCCTCGTCTCATTCTCCGATTAAAAGGGATTGAAAAGATTGAGGAGGCAGAGTCTCTGACAGGAAGGGAGATTTTTGTCAAGAGGGAGGCACTTCGTGAATTGGAAGAGGGAGAATATTACTGGGTGGACATCTTGGGGGTCGAGGTTGAGACCCGGGAGGGCAAAAGGATCGGGAGGGTGAAGGAAATTTTTCCTACTGGAGCTAATGATGTTTACGTTGTTGAAGGAAAAAGAGGAGAGATCTTGCTACCGGCGACAGAGGAGGTGATCCAAAGCATAGACATCAAGAAAAGAGTGATGAAGGTCGTCCGAAAAGAGGGCCTATGGGAGGATGAGGATGAGGTTTGACATTCTTACGCTCTTTCCCAACATGTTTTCCTCGCCTCTGAGGGAAAGCATTTTAGGCAAAGCCATCGAGAGAGGGCTCATCCAAATCCAAACCATTAACATCCGAGATTTCACCCTGGATAAACATCAGGTGGTGGACGACACCCCTTATGGCGGAGGCCAGGGCATGGTGATGAAAGTAGAGCCCGTTGCCCGGGCCATCGAATCGGTCAAAGCTCAAAATTCACCTGTGTGGACGATCTATCTGACCCCTCAGGGAACACCCTTCAACCAGGATCTGGCGCGCAGGCTTTCCACTCAACCCCATCTCATCCTTCTCTGTGGCCGATATGAAGGAGTGGATGAACGCGTCAAGGACCTCTTTGTCGACGAAGAGATCTCGATTGGAGACTACGTCCTGACTGGAGGGGAATTGGCAGCGATGGTTCTCGTCGACGCTGTCTCGAGATTCATTCCCGGAGTCTTGGGATCGGATCGCTCCGCCGTGGAGGATTCCTTCTTCAATTCTCTTTTAGAATATCCTCAGTATACACGGCCTTTTGATTTCAAGGGGCGTTGCGTCCCGGAAGTCCTGCTTTCAGGAAATCATTCCGCAATTTCTTTATGGAGGAGAAAAGAGGCACTCAGGCGGACATGGGTGAGGAGGCCGGATCTCTTAGAGAAAGCCAATCTCTCCGGGGAGGATAGAAAACTATTAGAGGAGATCCGTAAATCGAATGATGATTGCGGATTGGGGAATGCAGATTGTGCCGCTGGGTCAAGCACCAGGGACAAATCGTGACCGTGTCGCGTGTCACGTGTCCGGACACGGTTAACGGACACGGACACGAGTTTTTCTGGGAGCAGGAATGAATGTCGGAATGGGATCTAATCTTTACCTGGGATTGGTCCACCACCCTATTTATGATAAGCGGAAAGAGGTGGTGGCGAGCGCCATTACGAATTTTGATATTCACGACATCGCTCGTTGTGCAAAGACATTCGGAATAGGGGGCTTCTTCATCATTACGCCGTTGGAAAGCCAAGTCCAGTTGGCTGAGAGGATTATCCGCCACTGGATGGAGGGCGCAGGGTCGGTTTACAATCCAACGAGAAAAGAATCTCTTTCCCTCGCCCGGGTTTCAAGGAGCATTGACGAGGCAGCTCTCGAGATCTCCGATCTCTGGCAGACGAAGGTGAAGAAGGTAGCGACAGGGGCGTCTCCCCATCCAAGGAATATCGATTTCGAATTCTTCAGGAAGTTATTGAAAGAATCAGATGCTCCGTTCTTCATTCTTTTCGGGACAGGATGGGGTTTGACTCAGGAGGTGAAGGACGATTCTGATTATGTTCTGGCGCCGATCGAAGGGAAAGGATATAATCATCTCTCGGTTCGTTCCGCAGTGGCCATCATTCTGGATCGCCTGCTCAGCGACCGAAACAGCCGTTAATTTAGTTTCTTCTGGTTTATTTAGTTGGCCAGAGAAACTGGATAAACCAAAGAAACGAAATAAACAAGTAAGGAGAAGGAGATGAACCCGTTGGAGTTGGTTGAAAGAGAACAGCTGAGGACAGATCTCCCGGATTTCAGGGTGGGGGATACCGTAAAGGTCCATGTGAAGATCGTTGAGGGAGAGAAGGAAAGAATACAACTCTTCGAAGGGGTGGTCATTCGTAAGAAAAGAGGGGGGATTCGATCTACCTTCACCGTTCGGAAGATTTCTTACGGGATTGGCGTTGAAAGAGTTTTTCCCCTCCATTCACCCCGGCTCGACCGGATTGACGTGATCAGCCGAGGCAAGGTGAGAAGAGCCAAACTTTTCTACCTGAGAGGTCTGAAGGGGAAGGCGGCTCGCATTCGAAGCGAAAAGAAACAGGTCACTCAGTAAAACACTGGAATACTGGAATATTGGAAGAATGGAATATTGGCCCGTCATTCCACCATTCCTTTATTCCAACATCGCAGCTTTCGAATCCCATGCTCTTTCCATCCCTTCCAGTCCAGCCCATGGATTATTTCGAGAGGATGTATCATCGCCGGGGTTACCATCGGATCGCTGGTGTGGATGAGGTGGGAAGAGGTCCGCTTGCCGGGGCCGTGGTCGCAGCGGCCGTGATCCTACCGAAAGATGGAATCGGAGAGAGGCTTTTCGATTCCAAAAAAATTTCATCGAAAAAAAGAGAGCATCTCTATCAAACGATCCTTTCAGAAGCGCAAGGAGTAGGAATTGGCATTATTGGGCAGGAGGAGATCGATCGCATCAATATTCTCCAGGCCACGTTAAAAGCCATGGCTCTGGCCATTCAAAACCTGCCCATCCTTCCGGATTTTATTCTCATCGATGGTTCCCAGGGCATCACACTCCCCGTTCCCCAAAAAACCATCCGAAAAGGTGACCAACTCTGCAACTCCATCGCAGCGGCTTCCATCGTGGCGAAAGTGACCCGCGACCGAATGATGCTGGAGTGTCACCAGCAATACCCCCAGTATAATTTTGCCAGGCACAAAGGTTATGGGACCGAGGAACATCAGAAGGCAATCGAAAAATTCGGTATCTGTGAACTCCACCGCAAAACCTTTCGAGGCGTCAAGGAGTACTTATGATTAGGAGATGGGAGGATGGGGAGAACCGGAGAATGCAAAAACAAAACATCTCTCGATCTCCTCTACCCTTTGGAGACTGTGTCATAATGGGGCGGAGGGCTTGAATGGATGGAACAAACAGCCGAGTTCCAAAGCTTTAGAATGCGGACATTTACGGTATGGTAAAAGTCTTTCTTCCTGAAATGGCAATGCTTTCGTGGTCTTGAGGCCTCAGGATCTAATTGTTCAGAGGTGCCGCTCTAAAGCTTTCTCACCCAGCTGTCTGTTCCCGTTTTTTAGAATTCTCTCCCCTTCATCCAATTGCGACACAGTCTCTTGACGGCCGAGGGTTGCTGCTTGCCACCATCACACATAGAGCATAGAAGATTTAATGGAACAAAGGGAGATATGGCGGACACGGATCACGGACATGAGCCACGAAGAGAAAAGAAGGAACTCGGCAAGAGAGGCGAGGAAGTAGCCCTTCGATTTTTGAAGAAGAAAGGATATCGCATCATCGAAAAAAATTATGCCTGCAAAATGGGCGAGATGGACCTCATTGCAAAAGAGAAAGATACCCTGGTCTTTATCGAGGTGAAGACCCGGACCTCCGCACTGTTCGGCCCCCCACAACTGGCCGTCAACTTCTCAAAGCAGAGGCAGCTTTCTAAAGTTGCCCTGAATTATTTAAAGGAGAAGCATCTCGAAGAGGTGAAGGCGAGGTTCGATGTGGTAGCCATCCTCCTCGGAGGAAAGGAAGAAGAAATTGAACTCATCCGGAACGCCTTTGATTTACAATATCCATAAAAAAGGGCCTCTTTTAATTCGCTTTTCTATGTCCCAAGAATCTTAATATACACGCCAAAGGCGATCGCCAGTTTTTTTCACAAACCATCCAACGGACTCCTTATCTCAGAGGGTCTCTTCCTGATCACATGGGTATAAATCATGGTCGTATTGACATGCTTATGTCCTAATAGTTCCTGAATCGTCCTGATGTTGTGCCCCGCTTCAAGAAGATGCGTTGCAAAGCTGTGACGCAATGTATGGCAGCTTGCCATTTTCGGCACCTCCGCCTTTCTGACCGCTTCTTTTACGGCGTGTTGAATGGCAGAGGGGTGAATGTGCCAACGCATCACTTTCCCGGTTCGTGGGTCAACGGACAATTTCTCTGCGGGAAACACCCACTGCCAGCCCCACTCTTTTGGAGCACCGGGGTATTTCTTTTCCAGTGCATCAGGAAGGGAGACCTCACCATACCCCATCTTCACATCATGATCATGGACCTCTTTGACAGAGGCCACATGTTTTGAAAGCTCCTCTTTTATCTTTTCAGGTATGGTCAGAGCCCTGTCTTTCTCCCCCTTACCGGAACGGACCATAAGGAGATCGCTTTCGAAATCGATATCCTTTATCCTCAGACGGAGACACTCCATCAGGCGAAGCCCACATCCGTACATGAGCTGCGCCATGAGGAGATACGATCCATCGAGGAAAGACAAAAGCTTCCTGACTTCATCTCTGCTCAGAACAGTGGGTAAGTTGACCTTCCGTTTTGCCCTCACGACAGGCGTCAGATCATCCACCTCCATGTGCAAAATATGACGGTATAGGAACAAGAGGGCATTGAATGCCTGATTCTGTGTTGAGGCGGAGACACGGCCATGAACAGCGAGGTCAGTGAGGTACTTTTTCATATCGTTGGCTTCGAGAAGGTGTGGGTCATGGTCCTGCATAAAGGTCTTAAACCGTGCTATCCATCCAAGGTAGGTCTTTTCCGTACTCAAAGAGTAGTGCCGTAGG
>Ga0326726_10005396_pt1 | contig 11588 bp, 5 predicted proteins | sample MHFenrmetagenome_2_FD_207603 | JGI IMG/M metagenome (GOLD analysis project Ga0326726, IMG submission 207603) | Lab enriched peat soil microbial communities from Michigan Hollow, Ithaca, NY, United States - MHF15MN | ecosystem: Environmental > Terrestrial > Soil > Wetlands > Peat | place: USA...
CCGAACCGGCGGAAGAACTTCTTTTTCCGGTGGTTCAACTCGGTGTACGAGCCGGTGGAGCGGTGGTACGTGCGGCTGATCCGGTTCATGGTGGAGCGCAGCCGGCGGATGGCGCTGGTGGCGGTGGGGCTGATCGTGCTGGCGGGTTGGGGTCTGACGAAGGTGCCCACCGGCTTCATCCCCACCGAGGACCAGGGCTACGCCATGGTGACGGTCCAGCTCCCGGACGGCGCGTCGCTCGAGCGCACCGAGAAGGTGCTCGACGCGCTCGCACAGCTCTGCCGGCAGAACGCCGCGGTCGACCGCACGATTGCGATCGGTGGCGTCTCGCCGCTCGACAACAACGCCTCGCTGTCGAACGCGGGGATCCTCTATCTCATGTTCAAGGACTGGAAGTATCGCGGCAAGGGAGAAGACCTCCTGTCGATCTACAGGGACCTCTCGGCGCGGTTGTCGCGATACCAGGACGCCCGCACCATGGTCCTCGTGCCTCCGCCGATCCAGGGCCTCGGACTGTCGGGCGGGTTCCAGATGCAGGTCGAGCTGACCGACGGGAGCGCCGACTACGAGCGGCTGCAGGCGGCGGCGGATCGGATCGTGGCCGAGGCGCGGCGCGACCCGGCGATCCGGATGGCCCTGACGCCGCTGCGGGCCTCGGTCCCGCAGGTCACGATCAAGGTCGAGAAGTCGCAGGTCGCGACCTTCGGCCTGAACTCGGGCGACGTGTACAACACCGTGCAGACCTATCTCGGGTCGAGCTTCGTCAACCAGTTCATGCGCTTCGGGCACCAGTACATGGTGTACGCGCAGGCGGACGCGCCGTTCCGGCGGCGGATCGACAGCGTCGACGGCTACTACGTCCGAACGAGCGGGGGCCAGATGGTTCCGCTGGGCTCGGTCGCCTCGATCGAGCGCGCCTTTGGTCCGAACCTCATCACGCTCTACGATCTCTATCCTTCGGCCACGATCAACGGCGCCGCCAACGAGGGCTTCAGCTCCGGCCAGGCGATGAAGACCATGGAGCGGATCGCGGCGCGGACGCTACCGCCCGGCATGGCCTTCGAGTGGACCGCGATGTCGTACCAGGAGAAGCTGGTCGGCAATTCGACCTACTTCATCTTCGCGCTCGCGATCCTGCTCGTGTATTTCGTTCTCGCCGGCCAGTACGAGAGCTGGATCACGCCGGCCGCGGTCATCCTCGGCGTGCCGCTGGCGCTGCTCGGCACGGTCGGGGCCCTGCTCTCGCTCGGCGTGGCGAACAACATCTACGTGCAGATCGGGCTCGTTCTCCTGATCGCCCTCTCGGCCAAGAACGCCATCCTCATCGTCGAGATGGGGCTCGAGGGCGTCGCTGCCGGCAAGAGCGTCGTCGAATCCACCGTCCACGCGTCGCAGGTGCGTTTCCGGCCGATCGTCATGACGTCGTTCACGTTCATCCTGGGCGTGTTGCCGCTCCTGCTCGCGAGCGGGGCCGGAGCGTCCGCCCGCAAGTCCCTCGGCCTCGCGGTGGCGAGCGGCATGCTCGCGTCCACCTGTCTCGCGGTCCTCTTCGTGCCGGCGTTCTTCGTCGTGATCCGCGGCTGGGCGGACCGGCGCGCCCTCCGCACAAAGGGGCCCGACCTCTCCTAGAACGAGTACCCGATGGAGAGCACGGGACCCCAGTCGTTCTTGGCCTGGCCCGTCGAGGGGTCCCGGTTGTCGAAGTTGTCGAAGATCGAGAGGCTCAGGTAGAAGTCCCGCGCGATCTCCCGCTTGATCATGCCGTTGAAGTTGACGCGCACGCGGCCCCCCTGGGTCAGGTAGGGGATGACGGCCACCGAGGCCCCGATGGTGACCTTCGGAAAGTCGTAGGTGAAGCTCGAATATTGCGCGGCGACGACCGCGGCGAGGTCGTTGGCGCTGTCGCCGGTCACGGGCTGCTCGTGCATCCCGACCAATCCTCCGATGAGGGTGAAACGGGTCCGATTCGTGAACACGAGGTCCTTTCCATAGCCCGCTCCGAGGGAGTATCGCCAGTCGAGGCCCAGCTGGATGTTGCGGTCGACGCCGCCGAACCCCACGACGAGCCAGCGGTCCTTCAGGTACTTCTCGTACTGGAGGGTGTAAGTCGCTCGCTGGTTGGACGGGACGCCTTCCTGGCTAGTGAAGAACATGGAGAGGCTCGTCGAGAGCTCGAAGGTCGGGCGGCGGAAGGCGGCGTCGCCGTTGAAGGTGAACTGGAAGTAGTTGTTCGCCTGCGTGTAGTTGAAGCCGAGGTCGAAGGAGCCCTGCCACCGGCGCCAGAAGGTCTGGTAGATCGGCGAGATGCGGACGACCGACATGAAGTCGATCGAGTCGGTCCCGGTCCGCGAGACGACGTCCAGCTTGCCGGGCGGCGTCGAGGGGGCGAGCGTCCCGTAGTGCGTTAACCCGTCGGTCGTCTCGACCTCGAAAGACTTGTCCGAGGTGATGCTCACGATCTTGTTCCACTTGACCGCGATGTCGGAGGCGATGTCGGTCTTGACCTGCAGGCGGCCCTCGTCGTACGAGCGGATCTCGCAGGTCACGCGGTCGCCATTGAAGAGCACGATGACGTCGGTCTTCTGAGCGAGCGTCGGGGTCGAGAAGAGGATGAGGAGCAGGCCTGCCGCCGGGACCGCCGTGCGAAGCCTCATCTTCGTCGATTCTACGACCGAATGCTCCACCCGCGGGCGTCCAACCGCGCGGGCCGGGCGATAGAATGCGCGCCAGCAAGCCATGCCGCTCTCTCCGGGTACGCGCCTGGGCCCCTACGAGATCCTGTCGCCTCTCGGGGCGGGAGGGATGGGCGAAGTTTACAGAGCGCGGGACGCGCGGCTCGGACGCGACGTCGCGATCAAGGTGCTCCCGGAGCTCTTCGCGGCGGACGCGGAGAGGCTGGCGCGCTTCCAGCGCGAGGCCCAGGTCCTCGCCTCGCTCAATCATCCGAACATCGCCCACATCCACGGACTGGAAGACTCGGGAGGCACTCCGGCGCTCGTGCTCGAGCTCGTCGAAGGCGAGACGCTCGCCGAAAGGATCGCGGCCGGTCCGCTTCCGGTGGACGAGGCGCTCGGGTTGGCCCGGCAGATCGCCGACGCCCTCGAGGCCGCGCACGAGAAGGGGATCGTCCACCGCGACCTGAAGCCCGCCAACGTCAAGCTGACGCCCGACGGCAAGGTCAAGGTCCTCGACTTCGGCCTCGCGAAAGCGATGACGGGCGACGGCTCTTCCCCGGACGTCTCGCACTCTCCGACGATGACGGCCGCCGCCACACGGGCGGGGGTTGTCATCGGGACCGCCGCCTACATGTCTCCCGAGCAGGCGCGCGGCAAGGCCGTGGACCGGCGCACCGACGTCTGGGCCTTCGGCGCCGTGCTCTACGAAATGCTGACGGGGCAAAAAGCCTTCGGGGGCGAGACCATCTCGGACACGCTCGCGGCCGTCCTGACGCGCGAGCCGGACTGGGGCGCGCTGCCGGGGCAGACGCCGGCTGCCGTGCGGCGGTTGCTCAAGCGGTGTCTCGACCGCGACCTGAAGCGGCGCCTGCACGACATCGCCGATGCGCGCCTGGAGCTCGACGAGCCGGCCGCGGCGCCCGGCGAGGCCGCGGCCCCCGTCGCGCCGGCGCGCGGCTTCCGGGGCGCGCGGCTGGCGACCGTCGCCGTGGTCGCGGCCGGCCTGGCCGCCCTCGTGACGTGGAAAGCGACGGGGCGCCAGGCACCCGGGCTGGTGGCCGTGAAGCTCGCCCGATTGACCCGGGACGGGGCGACCTCCGAGTGGCCGACGTGGTCGGCCGACGGCAGCCTCCTGGCCTACGCGTCCAACCGCAGCGGCAATTTCGAAATCTACGTCCGGCGCACGGGCGGCGACGAGGACGTCAACGTCACGAGGGACGAGGGGCAGGACGTGCAACCCGCGTTCTCGCCCGACGGCAACACGATCGCGTTCATTTCGACGCGATCCTCGCGCACGGGCCTCGTGAAGATCGGAGGCACCTACGGGTGGAACGTCCGAACCTATGGCGGAGACCTCTGGGTCGTGCCCGCGCTGGGCGGCGGAGCGCGGCGGCTGGCTTCGAACGCGAATTTTCCGGCCTGGCGCCCGGACGGCTCCGGCATTCTCTACGTCAGCGGCCCCGAGAACTCCCGTTCGATCCTCGAGGTCCCGGCCGGCGGCGGCCCCTCTCGCGAGGTGCTCTCCGAGAAGAAGTCGACGTGGGAAATCACGAGGCTGGGGTGCTCCCCGGACGGGCGGTGGATCAGCTTCGAGACTCAGCCGGATGGCCTGAGGCTCCTGCCGTCCGGGGGCGGGCCCGTCCAGGAGATTGAGGGAGGCTTCGGACACGCGTGGGATCCCTCGTCGGGCCGGTTGTTTTTCTGCGTCCGCGACAGCCTCGGCGGAAGCCGCATTCAGTCCATCCCCGTGAATGCGTCCGGTCCGGACGGGACGCGGGCGATGATCAGCCTGATGACGACGGATCTTCTGTCCCTTGCGATCTCCCGGGATGGCCGGCGAATCGTCCTGGCGGAACTCGAGGGCTCGCGGAACCTGACGCGGCTGCCGCTCGACGCCTCCGGCGCGGCGCCCGCGGGACCCGAGGAGCCGATCACGGCCGGCCGGCTCACCGACAGCTATCCGAGCATCTCCCCGGACAACCGCCGCGTCGCGCTGGTCAGCGACACGCTGGGGCACATGGACGTCCGGGTCATCGACCTCGCGACGCGCCGCAGCGAGAAAGTCCCTCTTCCCGGGGAGGACGTGGCCCAGGTCAGCCCGGTCTGGATGCCCGACGGTCAGCAGCTCCTGATCAGCCGCAGCATCATGGGCGGGAAGAGCTTCATCTGGATGGTCGCCATCGACGGGAGCCGGTCCGAGCAGCTGCTCCTTCGGCGGTCCCAGGGGGCCTGGCTCATCGATCCTTCTCCGGACGGCAGGAAGTTCGCGTACGTGGACGACGTCGGCGGCACGCAGCAGGTTTTCCTCTTCGACATCGCTTTGCGCCAGTCAACGCAGATCACCGATACCCCCGGCGCCAAGTTCGACACGATCTACTCGCCGGACGGGAAGTGGATCGCCGTGACGGCACTCAAGGACGGCGTGAATCAACTCTTCCGGGTGCCGGCGGGGGGCGGCGCGATGCAGCAACTCACGACCGGCTATGAGCGGATGCGCCACCCGTTCTTCTCGCCGGACGGCCGGTGGATTTACATCCAGCCGAGCCATCGCAACATCTATCGCGTTCGCGCCGAGGGAGGGCCCCTCGAGCAGGTCACGCACTTTCCCGACGCCGGGCTCTTCCTGGAGGAGCCGGCGATCTCGCCGGACGGGCGGTATCTCTACTATTGCCGGGGCAACAGCGGCTCCTCGCTCTGGCTCATGACTCTCGAGAGCCCGGGACAGAGCCGGTGACGCTCTCCTCCGGCACCAGGCTCGGCCCCTACGAAATCCTCGCGCCGATCGGCGCCGGAGGGATGGGGGAGGTGTACCGGGCGAAGGACACGCGGCTCGAGCGCACGGTGGCGGTGAAGGTGCTGCCGTCGCACCTGGCGGCGTCGCCGGAGTCGCGCCAGCGTTTCGAGCGGGAGGCGAAGACCATCTCGCAGCTCTCACATCCTCACATCTGCGCGCTCTACGACGTGGGCCGCGACGGGGAGACCGAATTCCTCGTCATGGAGCTGCTCGAGGGCGAGACGCTGTCGGAGCGGCTCGCGAAGGGGCCCCTGCCGCTCGAGTCGACCCTGCGGTACGGGACGGAGATCGCCGACGCCCTCGACAAGGCGCACCGGCAGGGGATCGTGCACCGGGATTTGAAGCCCGGCAACGTGATGCTGACGAAGTCGGGCGTGAAGCTGCTCGATTTCGGACTGGCCAAGGCGATGGCGCCGGCGGCCGGACAGTCGAGCCTGACGGCGCTCCCCACGCAGCAGGGAGTGACGCAGGAAGGCACGATCCTCGGCACGTTCCAGTACATGGCTCCGGAGCAGCTCGAGGGCCGGGAGGCGGACGCGCGGACGGACATCTTCGCGCTCGGCGCGACGCTCTACGAAATGGCGACGGGCAAGAAGGCGTTTGCGGGAGCGACCCAGGCCTCGCTGATCACGGCGATCATGTCCTCGGACCCGCCCTCGATCTCTTCCGCCCAGCCGATGTCGCCGGCGGCGCTCGAGCGGGTCGTGAAGACCTGCCTCGCCAAGGACCCGGAAGACCGGTGGCAGAGCGCGGCGGACATCAAACGCGAGCTCAAGTGGATCGGCGAGAGCTCGCAGGCGGGCGTTGCCGCTCCGGTCGCAGCGCGCCGGGGCAGCCGCGAGCGGCTCGCCTGGGCGGTCGCCGCGCTGGCCGTCGCCGGAGCGGCGGCCTGGACGCTTCTCGGAGGGCGTCAGGCGCCGCATCCGGAACCGACCGTCAAGTTCACGTTGCCGCCGCCCGCGGGTCTGCGATTCGGAGACACGATTGCGCTCTCGCCGGACGGCCGCCGCATCGCCTTTCTCAGCGAAGACTCGGGCCGCAAGCGAGGGCTCTGGGTGCGAGCGTTGGACGACCTGACGCCCAGGCTACTCTCGGGCGCGGGTACCGAGCGATTTCCGTTCTGGTCCGCGGACGGTCGGACGGTTGCCTTCTTCGAGGGCAACCGCCTCCGGCGCATCGACGTCGGCGGCGGTTCGGCCCAGACCATCTGCGAGACCGGGGCCGGGTTCGGCGGCTCCTGGGAACCGGCAGGAACGATCGTGTACGCCTCGGAGTTCGGCTCGACGGTGTTCTCGGTTTCCGCGGCGGGCGGAAAGCCCGTCGCCGCAACGGCGCTCGACGCCGCGCGGGGCGACGTCGCTCATCTGTTCCCGGTGTTCCTGCCCGACGGGCGTCACTTCGTGTTCGTCGCCCGCAACCGGGACCCCGAAAAGACGGCGATCGCTCTCGGAGAGCTCGGCTCGACGCGCACGAGGGCGCTCTTCCACGCGGAATCGGCCGCGATCTACGCGGACCCGGGATACCTGCTGTTCGCCCGGGAGGGGGCGCTGCTGGCCCAGCGATTCGATCCCCGCCGCCTGGAGCCCGAGGGCGAGGCGACTTCCGTGGCCGACGACGTCCTCTTCTTCACGGACATGAGCGGTCTCCAGGCCACGGTGGGCGGACAGGCCCTGGCGTACGGCCGCTGGTTCCACAAGAAGAAGCTCGTGTGGCTCGACCGCAAGGGCGCCGAGCTCGGGACCCTGGGTGCAGTCGGCGACTACGGCGACGTCTCCATCTCGCCCGACGGGCGGCGGGTCGCGGTCTCGATGGCCGATGGAGCGCGGGGCCAGAACATGGACGTCTGGGTCCTCGATGCCGAGCGGGGACAGACCTCGCGCCTGACCTCGGAGCGGACCGACGAGTTTCACGCGAGCTGGTCTCCCGACGGCCGCTGGGTGGCCTACGTGTCGGATCACGCCGGCTTCTACGACCTGTACCGGCGTCCGGCGGAAGGGGGAGCGGAGGAGGCTCTCCTGCTCACCCGGCGCGACAAGTCCCTCGACGACATTTCCGCGGACGGCCGTTTCGCGATCTACAACAGCGCGTCGGAGACCCCGCGTTCCGATCTCTGGGCGTTGCCGCTGCCGGCAGGATCGGGCGATCCCATCCGGCTGACGCAGACGCCCGCGTTCACCGAAGCCACCGCAAGGCTCTCGCCGGACGGCCACTGGCTCATGTTTCGTTCGGACGAGTCCGGGCGGCCCGAGGTCTACGTCCAGCCGTTCCCGCGCGGCCCGAAACGACAGGTGTCCTCGGGTGGAGGAGACTCGCCGGTCTGGAGACGCGACGGCCGGGAGATCTACTACGTTTCCCCGGACGGAAGGCTGACCTCGGTGGCAGTCTCCTTCAAAGGCGGCGAGATCGAGGCGGGAACGCCGCAGCCCCTGTTCGACCTTCGTCTGGCGCCATCCCACTGGCTGGATCCCCGTCCGTACGACGTGGCTCCGGACGGCCAGCGGTTTCTCGCCGTTCGGCGGGTCGAGGACGCGGGGCCCGACGCCATCATCGTGAACCTCCACTGGACGGCGGGTCTGAAGAAGCCATGACCTGTCGTATGACGGCCGAACGCTCCTCGAGGGCATTTTCGTGCGGATGACGCCCGGCGGCGACGCCTGGACCATCGAGGACCGCCGGCTGCTCGGCCAGCTCTATCTCGTCGAAGGACTGCGCTGAGCGACCTCGCCCAGACCATAGAATCGCTTTCGCGGGAGCTCGAGAACCATGACCCTCGCCTCCGGAATCCGCCTCGGCCCGTACGAGATCCTGTCGCCGCTCGGCGCGGGGGGGATGGGAGAGGTGTACCGGGCGCGCGACAGGCGACTCTCGCGAGAGGTCGCGGTGAAGGTGCTGCCGGAGCACCTTGCCGGCAGCGCCGAGGCGCTCGCGCGATTCGAGCGTGAAGCCCAGGCCGTGGCGGCCCTCTCGCACCCGAACATCCTCGCGGTCCACGACTTCGGCCGGGAGGGCGGCGTGTCGTACTGCGTCATGGAGCTGCTCGAGGGCGAAACCCTGCGGGAACGGCTGGAGGCCTCGGCGATCCCCCCGCGAAAGGCCGTCGAGTACGCCCAGCAGATCGCGCGCGGGCTCGCCGCGGCGCACGACCGCGGAATCGTCCACCGGGACCTGAAGCCTGACAACGTCTTCCTGACACGCGACGGCCTCGTCAAGATCCTCGACTTCGGCCTCGCGCACCAGACAGCCAAGGCTCCGGCGCGGGGATCGAACCCCGAATCGCTCACCGAGTCCGGAACTGTCGTCGGGACGCCGGGGTACATGTCTCCCGAGCAGATCCGCGGCAAGATCGTCGACCAGAGGACGGACCTCTTCGCCCTCGGAGCGATCCTCTACGAGATGCTGACGGGGCTCCGCGCCTTTCAGCGCACGAGCCCGGTCGAGACGATGATGAGCGTGCTCCAGGACGAGCCGATTTTCCTGGCCGGGCGGGGCGTGCCGGCGGAGCTCGCGACGATCGTGGCGCATAGCCTCGAGAAGAGCCCGGAAGACCGGTTCCAGTCGGCCCGGGACTTCGCCTTCGCCCTGCAGTCCGGGGAGCGGGAGACCTCCGGGCCGCGCTCCCCGGCGACGGGAACGCTGCGCCCCGTCGAGACGGCGGATGCCTCGATCGCCGTGCTGCCGTTCCGGAACATGAGCGCGAGCGGCGATACGGAGTATTTCAGTGACGGAATGACCGAGGAGATCATCAACGCGCTCGCCGCGATCGCCTCGCTGCGGGTCGCGGCGCGCACGTCGTCCTTCGCCTTCAAGGGCAAGGACACCGACGTGCGCCAGATCGGCCACGAGCTCGGCGTGAGGACGGTGCTCGAGGGCAGCGTCCGGCAGGCCGGGCAGCGCCTGCGCGTCACGGCGCAGCTCGTCGACGTGTCGAACGGGTACCACCTCTGGTCCGAGCGCTACGACCGCGAGATGCAGGACGTCTTTGCCGTCCAGGACGAGATCGCGCGGTCGATCGCGTCCGCGCTGAAGGTGAGGCTGCTCCCTTCGCAGGAGGAGTCTCTCGTGTCGCCGGGAACGCGCGACGTCGAGGCGTACAACCTGTACCTGAAGGGCCGCTACTTCTTCAACCAGCGCCATGCGCAGCTGGCGATCCCCGAGTTCGAGGCGGCAATCGCTCGCGACCCGGCGTTCGCGGCCGCGTACACGGGCCTCGCCGATTCGTACTGCATCTTCGGTTTCTACGGCGGGATTTCGACGCTCGAAGCGCTGGCGAAGGCGCGCGCTGCCGCCAGCCGGGCGCGGGAGCTCGAGCCCGACTCGGCCGAGGTGCACGTCGCCCTCGGCCTGATCGAGCACTACTTCGGCTGGGACCTCGACGAGGAGGAGAGGCACTTCCGTCGCGCGATCGAGCTCGCTCCGAAGAACGCCGCGGGATACACGTGGCTGGCCCTGCAGCTCTCGACGCTGCCTTCCCGCGCCGACGAGTCCATGGAGATCGGCCGTCGCGCGGTGGAGCTCGAGCCCCATTCGGCCAACGTGTACGTCAACGCGGTATGGGGTCACTTCTTCTCGCGGCGATACGAAGAGGCGGTCGCCGGCTTCCGCCGCGCGGTGAACGTGGATCCGGGCGCCCTCTACGCCCTCTGGGCGCTCGGAATGGGCTGCCAGGGGGCCGGGCGGTTCGACGAGGCGATCGCCACGCACGAGAAGCTCGTCGCGCTCACCGAGCGCCAGATGCCGTGGGCGCTCGCGCTCTACGGCAGCAGCCTGGCCGCCGCCGGGCGCCCGGGCGAGGCGCGGACGATTCTGGCGGAGCTCGACGCTCTGGCCGAACGCACGTACGTGCCGCCCCTCCACGTCGCCTTCGTCCGGGCCTCTCTCGGGGAGGGCGAAGCGACCCTCGGCCTGCTCGAGAAGGCCCTCGCCGAGCGCAACGCGCTGTTCTGGGTCTGGCCCCGAACCAACGCCGTTTTCGACTTCCTCCGCCAGGACCCCCGGTTCCAGGCCCTGCTGGCCGGCGTCCGGCCGGCATAGGATTGCACTTGCCGGCCCAAGGAGGAGACATGTCGACTCAGCACGTCCCCCGCTGCGAGTTCGAGAGCGAAGACCTCCTGGTGAAGGTCGACATGACGCTGCCCGGCGACGTCAACGCGATCTCGCCCGTCGTCCAGAAGGTCATGGCCATCGTGACCGAGATGGGCTGCGCGGAGGGCAAGGAGTTCGAGATCGAGCTGGCGCTGCGCGAGGCGCTGGCCAATGCCATCGAGCACGGAAGCGGGCACGACCCGTCGAAAGAGATCGAATGCTGCGTGGCCTGCGACCACGCGCGCGGCATGCTGATCATCGTGCGCGACCCCGGCCCGGGTTTCGACCCGGCGTCGATCCCGAGCCCCGTTCTCGGCCAGAACCTGTTCTCGACGGGCGGCCGAGGGATCTACCTGATCAACCAGCTGATGGACGAGGTGCGCTTCGAGAAAGGCGGCACGGAGATCCACATGCGAACGCACCCGCCCGGTTCCACCGCGAAGGCGCCGGCCTAGGTTAGGGAGGTTTCGGCTCGCCGAGCCACGCTGTCTCTCTTGTCATCCCGAGGAGCGGAGCGACGAGGGATCCCGGACTCGACTCGCCACGCTCGCGATCAAGTACGGGATCCCTCGCTGCGGGGAGGTTTCGGCTCGTCGAGCCACGCTCTCTTTCTCGTCATCCCGAGGAGCAGGAGCGACGAGGGCTCCCGGACTCGACTCGCCGCGCTCGCGATCAAGTACGGGATCCCTCGCTGCGCTCGGGATGACGGAGGGAGGTAGGGATGACAGAGGGAGGTTTCGGCTCGTCGAGCCACGCTCTCTCTCTCGTCATCCCGAGGAGCCCTTCGGCTTCGCTCAGGGCAGGCTCCGCGACGAGGGATCCCGGCCTCGACTCGCCGCGCTCCCGATCAAGTACGGGATCCCTCGCTGCGCTCGGGATGACGGAGGGAGGTAGGGATGACAGAGGGAGGCTTCGGCTCGTCGAGCCACGCTCTCTTTCTCGTCATCCCGAGGAGCCCTTCGGCTTCGCTCAGGGCAGGCTCCGCGACGAGGGCTCCCGTTCGGGGCCAGCGCGCCGACTCGGAGCGCGACCCCCTT
>Ga0326726_10005397_pt1 | contig 11588 bp, 12 predicted proteins | sample MHFenrmetagenome_2_FD_207603 | JGI IMG/M metagenome (GOLD analysis project Ga0326726, IMG submission 207603) | Lab enriched peat soil microbial communities from Michigan Hollow, Ithaca, NY, United States - MHF15MN | ecosystem: Environmental > Terrestrial > Soil > Wetlands > Peat | place: USA...
GCCGGCGGTCACGCAGAGCGCGAACGTGAAGAGCAGGACGTGGCCGTCGATCGCGATGTCATGCAACCGCGGAAGGCCCGGCGGCTGCAGCGCGTGGAGTCCGCCGATCGCCGCGTACGCGAGCGCGACGCCGAGTGCGCCGCCGCCGAGCGAGAGCAGCAGGCTCTCGGTCAAGAGCTGCCGCACGATGCGCGATCGGCTGGCGCCGAGCGCCGCGCGAACGGCGATTTCCTTTTCCCGCGCGAGCGCGCGCGAGAGCAGCAGGTTGGCCACATTGGCGCATGCGATGAGCAGCACGAAGCCGACCGAGCCCACCAGGATCAGCAGCGCGCGGCGGACGTTGCCGACGACCTGCTCGAGCAGCGGGACAATTGAAAACGTAAGAGCGCCGTTGGGCGGGTACTCGTTCGGGAAGTCGCGGCGCAGACGCGCGGTCAGCGCGTCCATCTCCGCCTGCGCGCGCGCCACGGTCACCCCGGGCCTGAGCGTGCCGACGATGTTGTAGTCCTCGTGGTTGCGATCGGTGGCCGCGGCGGGCGCGAGGGGCAGCGGCAGGAAGATCTCGCCGTCCTCGGCGACGCCGAGCGTCGGCAGCACTTCGCGCGGCAGCGAGAAGTCCTGCGGCAGGACGCCGGCGATCTCGTACGGCTGCCCGTTCAGCGTCAGCGATCGGCCGATGACGCGCGGGTCGTTGCCGAAGCGACGCGTCCACATGCCGTACCCGAGCACCGCCGTGCCGGGACGGCCTGGCGCGTCTTCCTCGGTGACGAACAGCCGGCCGAGCGCGGGTCGCGCGCCGACCATCGGCAGGAGATTCGAGGAGACGCGGACGACGCCCACGCGCTCGGGATCGCCGTCGCCGGTCAGGTTGTAGTTGCCGCCGATGGCGATCGCGACCTGCTCGAAGCCGCTGTGGCCGGTCTTGATGTCGAAGTACTGGGCGGTCGAGAACCAGTCCTCGGCGATGTTCAGGCCGGGCGAGCGATTCCACAGGATCACGAGTCGATCGGCGTTCGTGTACGGCAGCGGCCGGAGCAGCAGCGCGCTCGTGACGCTGAACAGCGCGGTGTTCGCGCCAATGCCTATGGCGAGAGAGAGGAGTGCCGCAGCGGTGAACCCAGGATTCTTGAAGAGCCCGCGAAGCGCATGACGAAGATCGGTCATGAAGGGAGAAGGGAGAAGGAAGAAGGCAGAAGGCAAAAGTAAAGGTAGAAGTCGAATGTCAAAGTCTGCCACACTTCACTCTTAACTTCTTCCTTCTGCCTTCTTCCTTCTAACTTCTGTGGCCCATCAGCTTCTGATTCTCTCCCGGCACGCCAGCGAGTATCACCGTCTGGTCGACGAGGCACGATTGCCGGACCTTCAGATCCGCGCGTCGTCCGATGTCGAACACCTCGCTGACGTCAGCGCCTGTGACCTCGCGTTCGGCGAGCCATCGCTGCTGGCCCCGGCGCTGCCGGCGCTGACCGCGCTCCGCTGGCTGCAGGCGACGTGGGCCGGCGTCGAGCCGCTCCTCGATCCGAAATTGCGCCGCGACTACGTGCTGACCAACGCGCGCGGCGTGTTCGGCGGGCTGATGTCCGAGTACGTGTTCGCGTACCTCCTCGCGCACGAGCGGCTGCTGCTCCGGAAGTACGCGTCGCAGCAGGCGGGGCAGTGGGACAAGACCGCGCCGGGCTCGCTGCGCGGCAAGCTGATCGGGATCGTCGGCGTCGGATCGATTGGCGCCGCGCTCGCGAAGACCGCGAAGCACTTCGGCATGCGCGTGCACGGCTACACGCGCGCGAGCGAGGCGTGCACTGACGTCGATCGGTACTTCCACGGAGACCAGCGCCTTGGGTTCGCGCGCGATCTCGACTACCTCGTCACCGTCGCGCCGAACACGTCGAGCACTCGTCAGCTCGTCGACGCCGCGTTCCTCGCCGCGCTGCCGCCGCGCGCCGTCTTCGTCAACCCCGGCCGCGGTTCGATCGTTGACGAAGCCGCCCTCGCTGCGGCGTTGCGCGAGAAGCGGCTCGGGGGTGCTGTGCTCGATGTCTTTCAAACCGAGCCGCTGCCCGCCGATCACGAGTTCTGGCGCGCGCCCAACGTCCTCATCACGTCGCACACGGCGGCGCTCAGCCATCCGGTCGACATCGCGCCGGTGTTCATCGAGAACTATCAGCGTCTGATTCGTGGTGAGTCGTTGAACTACGTCGTCGACTTCGCACGGGGATATTGAATCGGTGGCTGGGGACTGGTGATTGGTGACTGGGGACTGGGAACGTAGACAACCTTCTCTGCGTGCTCCGCGATCTCCGCGGTTAATCTTCGTCGTCAGCTAGAATCTGTCCATGTCTTTTCTCGCCCTTGTCGTCGCGCTTCTGTTTTCGCCCCAACAGACTGATCTCCAGCGCGCGCACGAGATGGTGATCCACTGGCAGCAGATCGTCTACCCGAAATTCGAAGACGCGCGGGCGTTCATCTCCGAAGAGAACACGGACATCCTCAACGCGTTCATGTCCGGCGGGGCGGTGACGTCGATCCGCGATCGCAAGACGACAGCGGCTGACGTCAAGAAGGCCGACGAGGCGATCACGCGCTTCGCGAACGCGATGATCAGCGCGGCGCCGCGCCAGCCCGACGGCAGCCGCGTGCTCGACGCAGCCGCCTATCAGACCGCGCGCGAGAAGATCTGTCCGCTCTATCCGTTCTGCGCCGAGTGACCGCGGCCATGCCGGCGCCGACATCGTTCACGGGGATCGTCAAGGCCGGCCGGAGCGACAGCGCCGGCGTGCTGGACCTCATGGGCCAGCTGTACGACGGCGAGCACATGGCCTTCGATTCCTCGCGCGCGCTCGCCGCGCTCCACGGACTGCTCGATCATCCCGAGCGCGGGTCCGTGTTCCTGCTTCGCCATCACGGCGTCACCGCCGGGTACGCCGTTGTCACGCGCGGCTACAGCCTCGAGTTCGGCGGCGTCTTTGCACTGCTGGACGAGCTCTTCGTCGCGCCGGCGGCGCGCGGCGCGGGGCTCGGCGGGGCGCTGCTGCGGGCGGTCATCGAAGACTGCCGCGCGGCGGGCATCGCGACGCTGCGGCTCGAGGTGGAACGCGCGAACGCGCACGCGCAGGCCGTCTACCGTCGATTCGGTTTCACTCCGCACGATCGGAATCTGATGACATGCCGCGTGGCCGACGCGACATAAGCCTCGCGATGTTCGCGCTCGCATCGTTCGCGCTCGTCGCGCTCGGCGCGAGCGCCATCGTCCGTCAAGGCTTGTACGGCCCGTTCGGCTACGGCGACGTCGTCTACGACACGCGGTTCTACCTCGCGATGATCGAGCGGCACTGGCCGTGGGACGCGAGCGCGCCCGCGGCGATCCCCGCGCCGTTCCGGTTCCGCGTTCTCGTGCCGTGGATCGCGCGCGCGCTGCCGTTTGCATCCGGCCGATCGCTCGCGCTGGTGACGTACGCGTCGCTTGCGCTCAGCTACTTCTTCTCGCTCCTCACCTGCCGCCGCCTCGGCCTCGGCGTCGCGGCGTCGGTCGCCGGCGTGACCGCAGCGTTCAGCGGGTACGCGCATCTCGCCCTCTATACGAATCCGTACCTCACCGATGCGACGGGCCTGATGGTGATCGCCGCGATGACGTACACCCTCGTCTCGGACCTGCCGTGGCTGTTCGCGGCCGTTGGCATCGCGGGCGTGTTCGCGCGCGAGATCTCGATCGTCCTGCTCCCGATCTGGTGCGTGCGCGGCGCCCGCCGCGGCGCTTTCTTCACCGCGATCGCGGCCGTGGCGCTCGCGGTCGAACACGCGATCATCGGCGTGGGACCTGCGGGTCCGATCTTCGGGACCGGACCGAATGGGCCGAGTCCGGCGGTGATGGACGCGTTCGTCTATTTCTCCCGCTGGCGGTGGGACACGCGGGTCGCGTTCGCACAAGAGATCGCGACGAGCTGGGGCTGGCTGTGGGCGTGCGGCGCCATCGGGCTGGCGCTGGTGCCGCCCGATCGCCGGCGATCGGTGGGCGCCGCGACGCTCGCGCTGCTGGTCGCGGGCTTCGCGTCGCTCTTCGTGGCGTCGGACGTCGCCCGCCTCCTCGCCATTCTGTTTCCCGCAATCGCCGTCGGTGCGGCGTTCCTCATTGCGGAGATGGCCGCGCGGACGCAGCGCGTGTGGCTCGTGCTGCTCGGCGCGCTGATCGTCGTGCAGTTCGTCGCCGGATGGCCGGGCGTCCTGCGGGCGCCGCAGGCGCTCCTAGATATGGTCCCGCGCCTGCGCTGGGTCAACGCGCTCGGCGCGGCCTTGATGCTCGCCGGCGCACGAATCGTCTTGCATCGCCGGCGCGGGGAAGCCTAGCATTCCTGCGTCGCGGAGGTGCGTATGGTGGATTTGACGGCGCTCGTCGTGCCGATTCTGCTGTCTGCGGTCATCGTGTTCATCGCCAGCTCGGTCATCCACATGGTCCTGCCGTTCCACAAGGGCGACTTCAGCGCAGTGCCGAAGCAGGACGAGGTCCAGGCTGCGCTGCGGCCGTTCAACATTCCGCCCGGCGACTACTGCCTGCCGCGTCCGGCGTCGATGGCCGATATGAAGAACGCGGCGTACCTCGAGAAGGTGACGAAGGGTCCAGTGCTCGTGATGACCGTGATCCCGAGCGGCCCTCCGTCGATGGGCAAGAGCCTCGTGCTCTGGTTCATCTATTCCATCGTCGTGAGTTTCTTCTCGGCGTACATCAGCGGGCGCGCGCTCGCGACCGGCGCGAATTATCTGCACGTGTTTCGCTTCGTCGGATCGACGGCGTTTCTGAGCTACTCGATGGCGCTCCTCCAGGATTCGATCTGGTACAGCAAGAAATGGAGCACGACGCTCAAGTCGATGTTCGACGGATTGATTTACGCGCTGCTGACGGCGGGCACGTTCGGATGGCTGTGGCCTAGGTGAGGGCTAAGGGCTAAGGGCTGAGGGAGAGAATCATGAAGAAGAACAGATTGGTCCAACTGGCGTTCGCGACCGTTGTCTTTGGCGTGGGAATGTTCGCCGGGAGCGCGCTGCAGGAGCGCGCGACGCTGCACGCGCAGATGAATCGTGTGTTCGAGATCCGCACCTACACGGCGCCTGAAGGCAAGCTCGAGGAACTGCACGCCCGGTTCAAGAATCACACGCTGCGCATCTTCAACAAGCACAACATGACGAGCATCGCCTATTTCCGTCCGCAGGACGATCCGCTCAAGCAGAACACCTTGATCTATGTGCTCGCGCATCCGAGCCGCGAAGCCGCGAAGAAGAACTGGGCCGACTTCCAGGCGGATCCCGAATGGCAGAAGGTCTCGGCCGAATCGCAGGTCAACGGGCGCATCGTCACGAAAGTCGAGTCGGTGTTTGCAGATCCGGCTGATTACTCGCCGATCAAGTAGGGCTGAGGGCTAAGGGCTGAGGGCTGAGGGCTGACGTAGCGCAGGCCTTCAAGCCTGCTTGAAGAGGATGGATATGAAACGCATCGCACTCGTCCTAGGGCTTGCGCTGTTGACGATCGTCTCGGCGCAGTGGATCGGCCACGCGCAGCAGGCGCAGGCGCCGCTGTTCACCGGGAAGTCGGACACGATGGACGGCAAGGATCTCAGCGCGGCGCGCAGGCATTTCGACGCAGGCGCGCGCTCGTACTGGCACTCGCACGACAACGGCCAGCTGCTGCTCGTCGAGAAAGGCCGCATGCGCACGGCGAAACGCGGCCAGGCGATGAAGGAACTCGGCCCGGGCGAGAGCGACTTCACCGGGCCGAACGTCCAGCACTGGCACGGCGCCGCGCCGAACCAGGATCTCGTGCAGATCAACGTCGGGTTCAGCGGCGGCACGAAGTGGCTCGAAGCCGTCACCGACGACGAATATGCGGGAAAGAAGAAGTGACCTACGACGAATTTCTCGCGCTCGTCAAGGCGCGTCACACCTGCCGCGGGTTCAAGGCGGAGCCGATTCCGGACGATGCGATCGAGAAGATCCTCGAGGCCGCGCGCTGGGCGATGTCCGGCGCGAACTCGCAGCCGTGGGAATTCGTCGTCGTCCGGAAGCCGGAGACGATTCGCGCGCTCTATAAAGCGTACCAGGACGACATCAACGACCTGAACTTCTGGCTCGAGCAGCGGTTTCCGTGGGAGCTGCGCCATCCCGGCTTCCGCATCGAGGGCGATCTCGAGACGCAGTACGCGACGATGAACGCGCGCGTCGGCTGGTCCGAGGCGCCCGCGCTCATCGTCGTGCTCGGCGACGGCCGGCGGCAGCTCGGCTCGGTCTCCGGCGCCAGCACGCCCGGACGGAATCAGACGCACCTGACCGATGGCCTGTCGAACGCGTCGATGATCATTCACCTGGCGGCCGCGTCGCTCGGGCTCGCGTCGCAGTGGGTCTCGATCCACATCCAGGAGCCATTCAAGAGGATTCTGGACGTCCCGGCGCTGCTTACGCTGCACACCATCATTCCGGTCGGCTATCCGAAGCAGCCGCTGTCCGGCAGCTACCGGCGCAAGCTGCAGGAGATGGTCCACGAGGACATGTACGATCGCTCGAAGATGATGACCAACGAGGACATCGTCAACTACCTGTACAAGCTGCGCGCCAGCACGATCCGCACCTACGTGCGATCGCGCGGCGACAAGAATCTCCCCAATCCTCCCGCGGAGTGATCCGTCGATGACGCGCCGTCCGCCCCTTCGCCCGAGCGCCGTGTGGCCGCTCGCCGCATTGTTCGCGGCGTTGCTGTCGTCGCTCATCGCGTGCGGCGGGACCAGCAGCCCGCACGCCGACATCCTCGCGCAGGGCATCGAACAGCCGCGCCTGAAAGTCGGCATCATCTCCGTGACTGCGACCTACGTGCCGCTGTATCTCGCCGTCGACGATGGGCTGTTCGCGAAGGAGGGATTGCAGGTCGAACTGCTGCCGTTCCGGGGCGGGTCGGACTTGATCAAGGCAGTGGTCGCGGGATCAGCCGACGTCGGTGTCGTGTCACTCGCCGAAGTGACGTCCGGTATCGCCGCCGGGCAGAAGCTCAAGGCGTTCTACGGGGGCTTCAACGTGCCGGCGTTCGACTGGTACGCCGTCCCCTCAATCCACACGCTCGCCGAGGCGAAGGGGAAGCGCTTCGGCGTCACGCAGTACGGATCGTCGACGGACTTTCTGACGCGCTACGCGCTGGCGTCCAATGGCATCGACCCCGCGAAGGACGTGCAGATCGTCCAGGGCGGCGATTCGCCGACGCGCCTGGCCGCGATGCAGGCCGGGCAGATCGACGTCAATATTTTCGCCGCGCCCGACACGTTCGTCGCGGCGCAGCGCGGGTACACGCGCATCCTGCGGCAGAAAGATCTCGCGCCCGACTACCCGTACCACGTGTTCGGCGCGATGGAGCCGTTCATCGCCGGGCATCCCAACACGATACGCGCGCTCTTGCGCGGCTTCGTCCTCGGCTTGCGCGCGGCGAAGCGGGACAAACCGCACGCGATCGAGGCGCTGGTCAAACGGATTCAGATGGATCCCGCGTACGCGGGGCCCACGTATGACGATCTGATCGACTATCTGTTCGAGGACGGGCGGCTGCCGAGCGAGAAAGGCCTCGATCTCTTCTTCGAGATGGGCATCAAGGCCGGGCGCTTCACGGAGCACTGGCCGCGCGAGCGCTACTGGACGCCGTCCTTCGCTGACGCGTACCCGCAGTGGAAACCGCCGGAATGACGGCGCACATCCGGATCGAGAGCCTGACCGTCGCCTACGAGAAGCCGCTCGACGGCGGCTCGTTTGTCGCGGTCGCGGACCTCACCCTGGACGTGGCGCGCGGCACGTTCGTCACCATCGTCGGCCCGAGCGGTTGCGGCAAGAGCAGCGTGCTGCTGGCGATCGCGGGTCTGACGAAACCGTCCGGCGGCCGCGTGCTCGTGAGCGATCGGATGGTCACCGGCCCTGGCCGCGATCGCGCGATGGTGTTTCAGGAATTCGCGCTGATGCCGTGGCGCACCGTCGTCGAGAACGTGCGCTTCGGCCTCGAGCTCCAGCGGTGGTCCGGCGAAGACCTGACGGACCGCGCCCGGCGGTACGTCACGCTCGTCGGCCTGGAAGGCTTCGAGCACTATCGCCCGCATCAGCTGTCGGGCGGCATGAGGCAGCGCGTGGGCATCGCGCGCGCCCTCGCCGTCGATCCCGAGATCCTGCTGCTCGACGAGCCGTTCGGCGCGCTCGACGCGCAGACACGCGAGTCGATGGGCGACGAGCTGCTCAAGATCTGGGAGCAGGATAAGAAGACCGCGCTCTTCGTCACGCATAGCATCGACGAAGCGATTTTCCTCGGCGATACGGTCGTTGTCATGAGCAAGGGGCCCGGGCGTATCGTGGACATCATCGCCGTCGATCTGCCACGGCCGCGCGCGATCGAAATCATGGACGCGCCGCAGTTCGTCGCCTGCCGCCGCCGGATCCGGGCGCATCTGACGGGCGAAGTTGCCAGCCAGCTGCGACTGGCGGGAAACTGACGATCGCGTTGCGGGAGACTTTCTGGGAACGCCACCGATGCCTGGCCCCTTCGTGTTGAGCGCCGCGCGCGCGGCGGCCGTCGAGCGCGCGATGCGCGCCGCGGCTGCCGCTCCGTCCTGGCGCTATCCCTGGCGCGACCTGGATGCCGACCTACGGCAGCGGGGCCGCGCCAGCTTTCCCTGCGTGGGGTACGGCAGCCTGGTCAATGCGGCCTCGGCGTCGCGCACGCTGGGCACGGCGTCGCAGGTGCTCGTGGTCGCCTTCGGCGTGCGACGGCTGTTCAACTACGAGATGCCGGATGGGGCCTCGCAGTACGGCCCTCCGGTCGAGCGGCGCGCGCGCGCCGCGCTCAACGTGCGGGCGACCGGGCGCCACGGCGACATGGTGAACGGCGTCCTCTTCGACGTGGCGCTCGAAGACGTTCCGGCGTTCCGCGAGCGCGAGATCGGCTACGACCTCGTTCCCGTCGCCTGCCTGAAATGGAACCGACCGGATGGCGAGCCCTTCCTCGCGTACATCCTTTCCTGCCCGGACGAGGAGCGCGCCGGCGCGGTTCGCACCAGGGCCGACATCGAGCCGCACCGGGCGTACTACGCCGCCTGCCGCGACGGCGCCGCCTCCTGTGGCGACGAGTTCCTGCATGTCTGGCTCGCCACGACATTCCTGGCCGACGGAATCACCCCGATGACGGAGTGGGAGCGATGAGCCTCTTCGTTCCGTTTCTCCTCGACGTGTTCCTCGCCTGGCTGGCGCTCCCGCTCGCGGAGCGCTTCGCGGTGGCCGTGCTCCTGCTGGGTTCCCCGGCCGTCTGGATCTTCGAAACAGTCCGGCACTGGCGGCTGTTGCACAGGAACGCCGGAACGCTGGGCCTCGCGCCTGTTTCGGCTCGTGGCCGGCTTCTCGACGACCTCGGACCGGGAGGCGTGGCGGCGGCGCTCCGTGCCGAGCTCTTCAGGATTCAGGAGGCCCTCGAGCGCGTGCTCGGCAACCGTCCGGTTCCGTACGTGGCGCCGGCGATCGGTCGAGACACCGGCTACTACTTGGTGGGGCTGCGACAGGAAGCCTCCATCCCGGAAGACGTGCGCGAGCCCGAGGCGCAGAAAATCGAGCAGCAAATCGTCTTGAAAGTCGGCGGCGTGACGCTCCCGGTCGGCGAGCTTCTGGATACCATCGTTGCCCTGATCGGCGCGTTCCCGGTTCCGTTCCGCGCGCGTTACCGGCGGTCCCTGATCGAGATCTCACTCGTGAACAGCGGGGACCAGACGCGGCTCACCGTGAGTCGCGCAGGCCCGCCGCGCGACCCGGCCATCCCGAAGGCGGGCCGCTCAATCGTGTTCACCGAGACGGTCGAGACGAAGACCCTCGAAGACCTCGGAGGAGTCATTCGCGACGCGGCGTTCATGATCCTCCAGATACAGGGATCGTTCGGTTCCCGATGGCGGAGCATGCGGTACCTGCTCGACGGCCTGGTGACGCTCGACGAGTATCGGAGAACCGGGAAGAAGGAGGCGCGCGACCTCGCGCGGCAGCACATGCGCAGCGCGGCCGAAGCGGACCCGGAGAATCTCGAGGCGCTCTATTTCCACGGCGTCATGACGATGGTCGATCAGACCGACGGAGCGATCGACGAGGCGATTCGCTGTTTCGAACGGACGTTGGATTCGAAGCACGAGAAGCTCCGTTCGCTCGCCCACACAGGGCTGGCGTACTGCCTCGCCCAGCAGTGGCATCGGCTGGGTCGGCGCCGCGGCGATGTTCTCGAACAGGCCGCACGCCACGCCGACCACGCGGAGCGCGAGTGGATCGAGTCGCAGCCCGCGCGCGGCAAGGGGAAGCGCGTACTCCACCCGCTGATTCCCTACACGCGCGCGCTCGTCTCGACGGTTGACGAGGGGAGCGCCGCCGCGCAGGACGAACGTACGCAGCGGTTCATGAAAGCCTGCGGCCTCTACCGCGAGGCCATTGCGCTGCAGCCCGACAACGGCATGTTCTACAACAACCTGGGCTGGGTCCTGTTGAAGCTGGCTGAGTGGGGCGTCGAGGAGCTGCCGGAAGAGCATCGATCGGCGGAGGACTCGCCCCGGATCGCGTCGCTTTCGGAGACGTACCTGCTGCGGGCGGTCGGCTTGAATCCTTCCAACAAGCTCACGCATGCGAATCTCTGCCTCCTGTATTCGGTGGCGCCGTTTCGCAGGGAGAATCGCGACATGTATCGCGCGCGCTCGCGCTACCATGGGCTCAAGGCCGTGCAAATCGATCCTGGATACGTCAACGGGCACCGGGATCTTGCGGTCGCGCTGGTGAGGCACGGTGAGATGAACGAAGCCTACGCGCATTTCACCAAGGCACTGGACCTCGCGGATCTCCCGGAGAAGGACCGGGAGATCATCGCCGACCTGGTGCGCGAGGTGCGCGCGCACGGCCCCGCGGGTAAGTCGGAGCTGAAGCGCTGGCAGGAGCCGGACCCCAGCCTGCTCGAGCCGCGTATGCCTGATCCCCCGCAGACCGCGTAGAGCCGAGTCCTCATGCGGATCTCCCGTTCGATTGGGCGTGCCGAGGCGAGTGTCGTGCGCCGCCGTGCGTTCGTGTCGACGGTGTCCGTGGCGCTGTTCGTCGCCGCCTGGGAAATCGCGCCCAGGCTGGGGCTCGTCGATGCGTTCTACACGAGCCAGCCGAGCCGGGTCGCGCTCGCGTGCGTCGACGTGCTGCGCGGCGGGACGCTCGGGCGCGACGTGTTCGTGAGCCTTTCAGAATTCGCCGGCGGCGTCTCGCTCGCGCTGGCCGTCGGCGTGCCGCTCGGGCTGCTGCTCGGCGCGTTTCCCATCCTGCGCGATCTGCTGGATCCGCCCGTGATGGCGATCTACGCGACGCCGCAGCTTGCGCTGCTGCCGATCTTCGTCCTCTGGCTCGGGATCGGCATGGCCTCGAAGATCGCCGTCGTGTTCCTCGGCGCCGTGATTCCGATCGTCGTCAACACCATGGCGGGCGTGCGTCAGGTGGACCGCACGCTCGTCGTCGCCGCCCGGTCGTTCTGCGCGACGCGTCTGGACGTGTTCCTCAAGGTCATCCTGCCGGCGTCACTGCCGGCC
>Ga0326726_10005398_pt1 | contig 11585 bp, 12 predicted proteins | sample MHFenrmetagenome_2_FD_207603 | JGI IMG/M metagenome (GOLD analysis project Ga0326726, IMG submission 207603) | Lab enriched peat soil microbial communities from Michigan Hollow, Ithaca, NY, United States - MHF15MN | ecosystem: Environmental > Terrestrial > Soil > Wetlands > Peat | place: USA...
GGATGCTCCCGTGATGGCGTGGACGACCGGCAGGCGAGTCATGATCCCCTTCGATTAGGCGTGGGACGGCGCACAGGATGGGGAGCATCGCGCGGCGGAGCAGGCCGCTTCGGTGCTCCCGGCCTCCGCGGTGGCACCGGCTTGCCCCCCTGCCGCTGCTTTCCAGGCCTCATCGGAGCACCGCGTCTACGACCGCGCCGACCATCACCACGGCCGAGATGATCCCGTTCATGGAGAAGAAGGCCGCGTCCAGCCTGGAGTAGTCCCCTGGGTGGACCAGCCTGTGCTCCCAGACCAGAAGCCCAAAGGCGACGGCGCTCCCGGCGAAGTACCAGGCCCCGAACCCGGCCGCCAACCCGAAGCCGACCAGTGCCACCCCGGCCAGGCCGTGCAGCACCCTGGCGGCGGCGATGGCCCCGCGGGCCCCGAGCGCAACGGGCAGAGACCTCAGGCCCTGCTCCCGGTCGAAGCCCTCGTCCTGGAGGGAGTAGATCACGTCGAAACCACCCCCCCAGCAGGTCACGACCAGGGCCAGGAGCAGGATGACCCACCAAGGCGTGCTCCAGGCCCCCGTCACGGCGAGGTACCCCCCCACCGGAGCGATGGCCATCCCCACCCCCAGCCACAGGTGGGACAGGGCCGTGAAGCGCTTGGAGTAGGAATAGACAGTTATCCAGGCCAGGGCGATCGGCGAGAGAGCCAGGCAGAGCGGGTTGAGGAGGCCCGCGCTCACGACGAACAGCACCGCCATCACGCCCACCAGCGCCCACGCCTCCGCCAGGGTCATACGCCGGGCCGGCAGCTCGCGCCCCGCCGTGCGCGGGTTGAGCGCGTCGAGCCGGCGGTCGGCGATGCGGTTGAACCCCATCGCCGCAAAGCGCGCGGTGCCGAACGCCGCGACCACCAGGAGCACCGTGCGCAGCCCAAGCGGCTGGATGAACGACGCGGCGGCGACGCCCACGAACGCAAACGGCAGGGAAAAGACGGTGTGCGCGACCTTGACGAAGTTGGAGTACGCGACGAGGCGGCCTTCACCCGAGAGCACCTGACCGTCCACGCCGCGGGCGGCGGCTCCCGATGTCACGGCAGCTTGATGCCGAGCTTCGCCCACTTCTCGCTCACCCTGCGGCGCGTGCCCTCGTCCATCACGATCTCGCCCGGCCACTCCCGCGCGAACCCTTCCTCGGGCCACTTCTTCGTCGCGTCTATTCCCATCTTGGAGCCGTAGGTGAAGCCGCGGCTCGAGTGGTCGAGCACGTCAATCGGGCCCATCGTGAAGCGGACGTCGCGCTCGGGGTCAATGTGGTTCAGCGCGACCCACCACGCCTCGTCATCCTTCTGCACGTTGACACCCTTGTCCAGCACCACGATCACCTTCGCCAGCGACATCAGCCCCTGGCCCCACAGCCCGTTCATCACCTTCCACGCCTGCCCCGGATACTGCTTGTCTATGCTGACGAAGACGAGGTTGTGGAAGATGCCGTACGCCGGCATGTGGTAGTCCACGATCTCCGGGATCGTGAGCTTCAGCAGCGGGAGGAAGATCCGCTCGGTCGCGTGGCCGAGGTAGTAGTCCTCCATCGGCGGCCGCCCGACGATCGTCGCCGGGTAGATCGGCTCACGCCGCATCGAGATCGCGGTCACGTGTACCCGCGGATACTTGTCGGCGAGCGAATAGAAGCCGGTGTGGTCTCCGAACGGACCCTCCATCACCAGCTCCTCGGCCGGGTCTATGTACCCCTCGATTACGATCTCCGCCTCGGCCGGTATGTCGAGGTCGCTGGTCAGCGCCTTGGCGAGCTTCACCGGCGCGCGGCGCAGGAAGCCCGCGAACAGGAACTCGTCCACCGCGGGCGGGAGGGGCGCCGAGGCGGCGTACATCGAGGCGGGGTCCCCCCCGAGCGCTATCGCGACCGGCATCCGCTCGCCCCGCTCCGCCATCGCCCGCCAATGCGCGGCTCCCACCTTGTGCCGCTGCCAGTGCATGGCCAGCTCGCGCCGCCCCTGCACCTGGATCCGGTAGAGCCCGACGTTCCGGGTGCCCGTGGCGGGGTCCCGCGTGATCACCATCGGGAGGGTGATGTAAGGTCCCCCGTCCTCCGGCCAGCAGATGAGGTGCGGGATCTCCTCCAGGTTGACCTCGCTCCCCTGGAGCACCGTTGACTGGCAAGGTACCGGGCCCGAAGCACGACTCGGGGGGAACTTGGCCAGTTCAGCAAGCTTCGGGAGCATCGAGAGCTTGCCGGCGATGCCTTCCGGCACTTCGACCTTGAGCAGCTCCGTGATCCGTGCCCCCGTGGCATCGAGCGAGGGCGTCTCGAGGGCCATCGCCATGCGCTTATGGGAGCCGAAGAGGTTGATGGCGACCGGCATCCGGCTGGGCATGCCTCCCCGGAGCACGGGCCGTTCGAACAGCAGCGCCGGCCCGCCCCCCGGACTCTTCATGCAGCGGTCAGCGATCTCGGTGATCTCCCGGTCCACCGACACGGGTTCCTTCACGCGGATCAGCTCGCCCGCCTCGTCCAGCGCGGCCACGAAGTCGCGCAGGCTGTCCAGGCTCATCGGGTACCCCAGTGAAGGGCGGCGATGCCGCCCGTAAGGAGGCTGTAGCCGCAGGCGCGGAAGCCGGCCAGCTCGAGCCGCTCCCGAAGCGCGGCGGGCGCCGGGAAGGCGCTCACCGACTCGGGCAGGTACGAGTACGCCGTCGGATGCCGCGAGATCGCGCGCCCGATCAGCGGCAGGAGACGGTGAAAATAGAAGAGGTAGAGCGAGCGGAACGGCGGCCAGACGGGCGTGGTGAACTCCAGGATGACCAGTCGTGCGCCGGACCGCAGCACCCGCGCCAGCTCGGCCAATCCGGCATCGAGGTCCGCCAGGTTCCGGACACCGAAGCCGACCATCGCGCCGTCGAAGCGTCCGCCCGCGAACGGCAGCTCCAGCGCGTCGGCGGCGGCGGCCCGGATGGAGCCCGACCGCGCCTTGCCGGCCCCCAGCCTCAGCATCGGCGCCGCGAAATCAGCCCCCACGACCCGTCCAGTGAACCCCGGTCGCCGCGCAAGCTCCGCCGCGAGGTCGAGTGTTCCGGCGCAGGCATCGAGGTAGAGCCCGGCCGGCCGAGCATCCCACGCCAGCCGATCCACCGCCGAGCGCCGCCAGCGCCGGTCTATTCCCAGCGAGAGGATGTGATTGAGGAAGTCGTAGCGCGGCGCGATCGCGCTGAACATCTCGCGCACGTGCCGCTCGTCGGATTGGGGAGATCGGGACGCAGGCGGAGCCAACGTCATCAGCCGGAGATCGGTCGGGGGGGCATGGGAAGCGTAGATTACCCCCCGCATGGCGACGGCGAAAGACCTCCGGACGCTCGGCGATCGGGAGGTCGTGGCGCTGGCCAAGGCCGGCAAGGAGGCCGCGTACCGGGAGCTGCTCAGCCGGTACGAGCGGCCCGTCTTTTCCTTGATCTACCGGATGGTCCGCGACCGCGCGCTGGCCGAGGACCTGTCGCAGGAGACCTTCATCAAGGTCCTCAACGCCCTCGACTCGTACCGCCCCGAGTACAAGTTCTCTTCCTGGATCTTCAAGATCGCCAACAACGCCGCGATTGATCAGCTGCGCAAGCGTGAATTGGACACGCTTTCCCTCGATGGCGCGCCGGGCGCGCGCACCGCGGACGAAATCGAGGCGACCGCGCTGCAAGCCACCGACCGCGGCGAGTCGCCGCTGGCGGAGCTGGAGTCGCGGGAGCTGGGCTCCGAGATCGAGCAGGCCATCGGCAAGCTGAGGCCGGAGTACCGGACCGCCATTCTCCTCCGGCACGTCGAGGGGCGCGCGTACGAGGAGATAGCGGATGTGATGGATCTGCCTCTGGGAACGGTGAAGACCTACATCCATCGGGCCAGGCTCGAGTTGAGGGAGTACCTGGCCCACTTGAGAACCTGAAACCGCCGCCCCCCCGGCACCGTAGGGGAAGGCAGCGATGGAGGTAGTTGCGTGATGGACAAGCAGTTAGACGCTGGTGACCTGGAACTGGCGGTGCTCCGGGAGCTGACGGCTCTCCGGAGCTTCGCGCCCAGTCGGGGCTTCTCCGACCTGGTCATGGCCCGGGTCCGCCTCCCCCAGCCGGCCGCGGTGGTGCTGTTCCGGCGGGCCGGCGCCTGGGTAATGCAGCCGCGCCGGGCCGTGGCCCTGGCGACGGCGTATGCCGCGAGCGTGGCCATCGCCCTGCGGCTCACCCTGCCGTGGCTCGGGGCCCACGCTCCGGCGCTGAAGCTCGGCGCGTCGTGGCTCGGCACGCAGGTGAGCGCGCTCTTCAACTCGGTGATATTGACCGCGGCGGACTGGGCGGTTCGGAGCGGCGCGGCCGACGCCGTGCGCGCCGTCGCCTCTTCAGGCAAGGTGTGGCCCGCGCTCGCGGCGCTCTCCATCGGATATGCGGTGGGTGGCTATGGCTTCTACGCCCTGCTCAAGACACCCGGGAGGTCCGATGCGCTCGTCCGCTCGTAGCCTCTGGGTACTCGGCTTCGCGCTCGCCACGGCCGCGCCGCTCGCGGCAGCTCCCGTGGTTGGGAGCCGCGACGGGGGCGTCTCGCGCCTCGCGGCCGAGGGCCTCCTGCTCCTCAGGAAGGTCCTGCACGTCCAGCAGCGTCACGACGACGTCGTGTCGCACGCAATCGCCGTGTCGTCGCGCGATGCGACGCTCGAGCTCGATCTGGCCTCCGGCAAGGCGCGCGTGGTCACGCTGCGCGGCGGCGAGGTGATCGTGGACGGGCAGCGCGTCGGACACTACGCCGCCGGCGGCACACTGGAGCGCGCCTGGCGGAAGCTCCTGGCCGACGGCGCCTCGCTCGAGACGCGGCAGATGGTAGTGACGGCGCGGGCGTGGGACGTGACCGGCCTTGCCGGCGACGAGCTGACGGCCAGATCGCAGATAGTGTCCGCGCTGCGAGACCTCACCTCGGCGGCTTCCGCGGTTCCGGCCGGTGCCGGAGCAACAACTGCAGTGCCCGCGACGCCGGAGAGCGCGCGCGCCTCGTTCCCGGCGCAGCCGCTGACCGCAGAATCGGCGCCGCCGGAGCCCGCGGCCCCGGCCGCAGCGCCCACCGGCGTGCAGCTGCTGTTCCAGGACGTGCGCACCATCGTCGCCGTGTTCATCGCGTTGGCGATGATCGGGTTCGGCACGGTCTTCTTCGCGCGGCGCTACGTCGAGGTCATCGCCGACACCGCGTCCAACGCCTTCGGGCGCTCGCTGGTGGTCGGCCTCCTCGGGCAGCTGCTCCTGCTGCCGACGCTCGCGATGCTCATCGTCGGCCTCATTTTCACGATCGTCGGCATCCTGCTGCTGCCGTTCGCGGTCCTCGCGTTCGTGGTCGCGGCGATTGGGGCGGCGCTCGGAGGCTACCTCGCGGTGGCGCACGCCATCGGCGAGACGGTGAGCCGCCGGCGGATGGCCAACGGCGCGTTCGTGCGGAACCCCAACGCCTACGGCTACCTGTTCACCGGCCTGGTCGGTCTGCTTGGCCTGTGGGCCGCGGCGGCGCTGTTCGGGTGGGCGGGGCCGGTCGTCATCATCTTCCGCGCCGCGGCGTTCATCGTCACCTGGCTGGCGGCGACGGTCGGTTTCGGCGCCGTGCTGCTCTCGCGCGCCGGACTGCGCGAGACCTTCGCGGGCCGCCACGCCGGCGAGATGTCGGACGAGTACCTCTGGACCACGCCGCCGGCCACGCCCGCCGCGCCGCGCCCGGGACGGCACGAGTGATCGTGCGCGGCGGCGGTCTGCTGCTGCTCGCCGCGCTTGCCGGCGCCGCACCCGCAGCTGCACAGACTCTCCGTACGCTGTCGTCGGCCCGGCAGCTGCACGGAGAAACCTCGCTGATCGTGGACGTGACGTACGCGGTCGGCGAGCTCCGCCTTGAGCCGGCGTCTTCCGGCGATCTCTACCGGATGGAGTTGCGGTACGACGAGGAGAAGTTCGCGCCGGTGCGCGAGTACGATGCCGATGCCGGCGTCCTGCGCCTGGGGCTCAGGAGCCTGCGTGGGCACACCACGCTCGGCAGGGGACGCAACCGCGACACCCCCTCGCTCGACGTGGCGCTGACGCCCGAAATACCGCTGACCCTCCGGATCGAAGTCGGTGCCGCGCAGGCCGACGTCGAATTCGGCGGCCTCGAGTTGCGGCGTCTCGCCTACAAGACGGGGGCGTCGGAATCGCACGTGCGCTTCAGCCGCCCCAATCCCGTGGACTGCGATGCGCTCACGTTCGAGGTCGGCGCGGCGGAGTTCAACGCCGTCGGCCTGGGCAACGCCAACTGCCGGCGGATGGGCTTCCACGGCGGCGTCGGGGACGTGACGCTCGACTTCGGCGGCGAGTGGCGCAATTCCGCCGAGGCGACCGTGAAGATCGGCATCGGGGAGTTGAAGCTGATGCTGCCGCGCGATCTCGGCGTGGCGATCACCCTGAACCGGTTCCTCGCCTCGTTCGACCACGACGGCTTCACCAAGCGCAGCGGCGTCTACTACTCCGACAACTACGCCTCGGCACGCTACCGGCTGAACCTGAACGTGGACGCGGCCTTCGGCGGGATCGAGGTGCACTGGGTGGACGCGCGCTGAGGCGCGCGCTTCCGCCGACAACCTGAGACCTAGCTGCGCCGGGCCGTCGCCCGGATCTCCGTTCCTCTCGAAAATCCCAGTACCACATCTGCGCGACCATCGCGGACCGCGATCTCGACCGTCCCGCCCGAACCGATGAACGCCACCGGCTCCCCCGGCGGCACGTCCGCGAAGGTGGCGCCGAGCTGGAAGCCGCGGCCCCCGAGCTTCACGGTCGCCGCGCGCGCCACCCGCTCCAGCGGCAGGTTGCTGATCAGCGTGCCGAACCGGTCCACGTGAATCACCTCGCCCACCAGGTCGGAGCCCTCGACCTCGAGGACCGGCGGCTTGAGCCGCACCGGATCGGCGATCGCCTCACCCAGCTCGGCCAGCCTCGCCCCGCCGGCCAGCCGCGCGGCCACGGGCGCGAAGACGTCCCGGCCGTGGAAGGTGCGGCTCGCCCCCTGCGGAACCGGGAGGTGCACGGTGACGGCGGCCGCCGACGCGAACACGTCGCTCAGCAGGCCGTTGTCGGGAGCGACGAAGAACTGCCCGCCCGCCTCCGCAGCCAGCGCCCGGCGCGCCGAGCCCACCCCGGGATCCACGACAGCCAGGTGCACCGTCCCGGCCGGGAAGGTGCGCCACACCCGCCCCAGGGCGTAGCATCCGGCCGCGACGTCCCCCGCCGGCACGTCGTGCGCGATGTCCATCAGCATCGCGCCGGGTGCGAGCGAAGACAGCTTGCCCTTCATCTCTCCGACGTAGCCGTCGGCAGTCCCGAAATCGGTGAGCAACGTGATGATGCGGCTCATACGCGCACCTTTTGCCAGCGGCCTCCGCGCCAGATCAACGCCATCGCGATGCCGCGGCCCATCGCCGTCAGGCTGATCGCCCACCAGATCCCGGCCACGCCAAACAGCCCGGCGAGCCAGGCGGCGAGCGGGATACGGGCGGCCGTCATCGAGCCGGACCAGAGCATCGGCTCGAAGGTGAAGCCCGCGCCCCCCAGCGACGCCTCGAAGACGATCTCCATCCCCATCGTGATCTCCGCGATCGCGATGATCCTGAGGTAGCTCGCCCCCTCGGCGATCACCGCGGCGTCGTGGCTGAAGACCGACACCAGCCGCTCGGGGACGGCCAGGAACCCGATGCAGGCGATGGCCGCCACGAGGCAGGCGTAGGTCGCCGTGAGATACGCCGCACGCCGTGCGCGGTCGGAGCGGCCCGCGCCCAGATTCTGCCCCACGATCGCCGCGGACGCGAGCCCGAACCCGATCGCCACCTGGTAGGCCAGCCCCTCGAGCTTGTGTCCCACGCCGAGCGCCGCCAGCGCCGGGGTGCCGAACTGCGTCGTGATCCTCGTCAGGCCGATGTAGACCGCGGAGAAGAAGACGCCGGTCGCCGCCGTCGGCGCGCCGATCCGCGCCACGGCCAGCGCGCTCCTCCAGTCCCAGCTCGAGAGCCGGACCAGCCGGCGCTTCACCAGGACGCCGAACCCGAAGGCCAGGCCCAGCGCGCGCGTGCCCACGGCTGCCACCGCCGCGCCGCCGATCCCCATCGCCGGCGCCGGCCCCAAGCCGAGGATCAGGACCGGATCGAGGATCAGCGTCACCAGCACCGAGCAGGTGAGGAGGATCAGCGGCGTGCGCGTGTCGCCGGACGCACGGAACGTCGCTTCGGCAGCGAAGAAGCCGAACACCAGCGGCGTCCCGATCAGATAGGTGCGGAGCCAGGTGCGGCCCAGCGCCGTGACCTCGGGCGGCGTGTGCATCACCCGGAAGAGGAGCGGGATCAAGGCCTCGCCGAGCGCCGCGATGACGACGCCGAAGATCAGGGCGAACGCCAGCGTCGTGCCCGCGGCGACCGCGGCCTGCCCGTGCGCCCCCTCGCCGTGGCGGCGCGACGCCACGGCGGTGAGCCCCACGCCGATCATCTCGGCGACCGCCAGCAGCGCCCAGACGGCGAAACCAGCGGTCGAGATCGCCGCCAGCGCCGAGGGCCCGAGGATGCGGCCCACCCAGAAGACGTCTATGAGGAGGAAGACGAGCTGGAGCAGCGCCGAGCCGATGGCCGGGAGCGCGAGGCGGACGATCGCCCTCGGCAGCGGCCCCGAGACCAGATCGGTCGTCGGAGCCGGCGCGGAGGCCACGACGCCGCTCACGGCGCCGCCGGCGTGCTGTCCAGGAAGCGGCGGAAGACCGGATTCTGAGGGAAACGGGTCGCGAGGTCGTCCACCAGCCGGCGGGCCTCCGCCTTGAGCAGGTCGTCGGAGCCGCTCTCCCGGACCAGCGCGTTCGCGTAGAGCCACTGCGCCTCGTAGCGCGCGAGCGTCCCCGCCTCCTCGACGCGTCGCATGCGGGCCAGCGCCAGCTCGGCGTCGCCGCCCCCCAGCCCGATGATTCGCGCCACGAGCCGCGCGAGCGCGCTCGCGCGAGCGAGGGCGTAGTCGTAGATGGCCAGGCCGAGCTGGCAGTCCACGCAGGTCGAATCGAGGGCCAGCGCGCGCTCGAGCGCGTTGCGCATGGCCCGAGCCTCCTGCGACGCGCGCCACACGTGCCCGTGCAGATCCGCCTGGCGTGCCCGGTACCCGAGCGCCGTGCCGAGCCAGAAGAGCTGGGTGACCCTCGCCGAGTCGGTCGCCGCACCCGCCACACCCCGCTCCGCCCGCGCGGCCGCCTCCGCGAGCAGCCCGTCAATCGAATCGGCTTGAAACGCGTCGTCCTGGCTGGCCGCGGCCTCCCAGATCAGCGCCGACGCCGCGAGGGCCGGGCCGACGGGGTCGCGCGGGAATCGCTCCGCGAGGCGCGAGAAATGGAGATTGGCGGCGGCGAACTGGCCGCCGTAGATGAGGTCCTGCCCCGACGCCGTCTCGGACGCGGACACCCCCTCAGCGGAATCGGCGCGCACCTGTGCGGGCGCGGGACGCGCCGCGAGAAGAAGCAGCGCCGCCGCCGCGGCGGCCGTCAGGATGCGACGATGGGCAGACGAACGGGGCGGCTGGACGCCTGGTCCTGGAACTCCGTCGCCAGCGCGATCAGCGCACGCCCCGCCGGCGAGTCGGGATCCCCCAGCACGATCGGCACGCCGGACTCGCACAGCTCCTGCACGCGCGCCTGCAGCGGGATCTGGGCGAGGAGCGGGAGAGAAAGCTCGGTCGCGAGCCGGCTCCCACCGCCGGTCGAGAAGATGTCGGTGCGCTCGCCGCAGTGCGGACACGAGAAGTACGACATGTTCTCGACGATCCCCAGCACCGGAACCCCGACCTTCTCGAACATCTTCGCGCCCCGGAGCGCGTCCCCCACCGCCACCTCCTGAGGCGTCGTCACGATGATCGCGCCGCTCACCTGGACCGACTGGACCAGGGAGAGCTGCGCGTCGCCGGTGCCCGGAGGCATGTCCACGAGGAGAAAGTCGAGTTGGCCCCATTCCACGTCGCCGAGAAACTGCTGAATGATCTTCATGATGATGGGGCCGCGCCAGATGGCCGCCGCGTCGCGCTCCACCAGGTTGCCGAGCGACATCAGCTTCACGCCGTGCGCCTCGACCGGCTGGATGCGCCCTTCCACCACGGCCGGTCGCTGGTCCAGCGCGCCCAGCATCCGGGGGAGGTTCGGGCCGTAGATGTCGGCGTCCATCAGGCCGATCCGGCGGCCCGACGCCGCCAGCGCCGCCGCGAGGTTCACCGCCACCGTGGACTTCCCGACGCCGCCCTTGCCCGACGAGATCGCGATGACCTTGCCGAGATGCGGCAGCTCGCGCGCCGCCGGTGGCGGCACCGGCTTCGGCGTCGTCTGCGGCTGCTGCTGCGCGCCGCCGACGATCTGCATCTTCACTCCCGTCACGCCCTTCACCGCCTGCGCGGCGAGGCGCGCCTCGCGCACCAGCGACGCCGGATCCTCACGGCCCAATTCGAAGGCAATCTGCACCTTCCCGTCCGCCCCGGCGGTAACGTCCTTGACCATCCCCGCCGTGACGACGTCCTGGCCGACGCGCGGGTTGATCACCTTCTCCAGCGCGGCCCTGACCTTCGCCGCGAGATCTGCCTTCGCCACTCTAGACCGCCTCCACCGAGTGCACCGCGGGCACCGCCACCTTGAGCCGCGCCTCGATCCCGTGTTTCAGCGTCGCCATGGACATCGGGCACCCGACGCAGTGGCCCATCAGCCTGAGCTTCACGGTGCCTTCTGCCTCGTCGAAATCCACGAATTCCACGTCGCCGCCGTCCATCTGGATCGCGGGGCGCACCGTCTCCAGCACCCGCTCGATTTCTTCCACCGTTGTGGCCACCGTCGGCTCCCGTATTGCCGACCGTTCCGGTCGGATATTACCCGCGCCGTTGACTGAGGGTCAAACCGACCTAACGGGCGAGCAAGCGGCGTGCCGCGGTCAGGACCTGCTGCTGGACCTGGTCGAGAGTGCCGGAGATGGAGGCGCCGGACGCCTTGGCGTGGCCACCGCCGCCGAACCGGGCGGCGAAGGCCGAGACGTCCACGTCCCCGACCGAGCGGAAGGAGACCTTGATCCTGCCGTTGGCGAGCGTGCGGAAGAGGAGGGCGAGCCGGGTACCCTGCACCGAGCGGGCGAACTCGACGAGGCCGTCGAGGTCATCCGTGCCCGCCTGGTGGCGCTCGATGGCACCGGCGGGGACCGTGATCCACGAGAGCCCGACGTCGGGCTCGTGCACCAGGGTGTCGAGCACTTCGGCGGTGAGCCGGAGGCGACCCATCGGCGCCGTGGCGTAGACCTGCCCATAGATGCTCTCGGGGTCCACGCCGTGCTCGAGGAGCGATGCCGCCACGCGGAGCGCGCGGGGCGACGCGTTGGCGTAGCGGAAGCCGCCGGTGTCGGTGAGGAGCCCCACGTAGAGGGCGCGCGCCGCTTCGGGAGTCAGCGGCCATCCCGCCGTCGCCGCCAGGTCGTAGATCAGCTCGGCCGTCGCGGCGGCGGCCGGATCCACGAGGCGCGGGCCATCTGGGAGCGACCCGGCCGAGAGATGGTGG
>Ga0326726_10005399_pt1 | contig 11581 bp, 8 predicted proteins | sample MHFenrmetagenome_2_FD_207603 | JGI IMG/M metagenome (GOLD analysis project Ga0326726, IMG submission 207603) | Lab enriched peat soil microbial communities from Michigan Hollow, Ithaca, NY, United States - MHF15MN | ecosystem: Environmental > Terrestrial > Soil > Wetlands > Peat | place: USA...
CTTCGAGCGCCTGCTCGGCATCGCGCCGCTCGGCGTCATCCCGGCCATTCTGACCTCCGACGATCGCAGGCGCGACGGCCGCAGGCGCGCGCAGGCGGTCGCGGCCGTTGCGGTGACGGTGCTGGTTGCCGTGGCGCTGACGCACGTGTTCATCGCGCCGCTCGATGCCATCTGGTTTGGTGCTTTGCGCCGGTTTGGCGCGTAGAGGCTCACGCTCATGTCCACGAAGCCGTTACAGTTCGCCGGTCACGAACGCGCTGGCCTGGTAGGAGTCGCAGGCAAAGCCGACGTTGGCGCCGACGGCTCCGAGCATACGCCGAGCTTAGGGTTAGCCGACATCACCTACACGCAGACCCGCGTCATCGACGTGCCGCCGAACGTGCTCGAGCAGGCGCGCATCGTCACGGGCCGCCACCAGGACGACCCGGTGGCGAATGCCTACAAAGTCCTGCGTACGCAGGTGTTGCAGCGGCTCGTGGCGCACGATTGGCGCACGGTCGCCGTCGTGAGTCCGTCGGCGGGCGAGGGCAAGACGCTCACGGCGATCAACTTGGGCTTGCAGCTTGCGAGCACGCGCAGCCACACGGCGCTGCTCGTGGACGCCGACTGGCGTCGGCCGTCGGTTCACCGTTACTTCGGCTACACGCCGACGCACGACGTACACGACTGGGTGCGCGGGCGGTGTTCGCTCGAGGAAGCGCTGATCAACCCCGGCCTCCCGCGCTTCTGCGTGTTGCCGTGCCGCGAGCCGGTCCCCGATGCGTCCGAGCAGCTCGCGGGGTTAGGCCCGTTCGTGAAGGAGCTTGGCGATCGCTACGCGAATCGGATCGTGTTGTTCGATCTGCCGCCGCTGCTCGCGACCGACGACGCGATGAGCTTCCTGCCGCTCGTCGACTGCGCGTTGCTCGTGGTCGAGGAAGGCCGCACGCAGCGTGCCGACGTCGTCCGCAGCATCGAGCTGATCGGCGCCGAGCGCCTGCTCGGCACGGTGCTGAACAAGTCGTCGCAGACGCCGGCGCGTTACTGACGCTCCCATGGCCACGCCCGCCGAGACCCTACAGGCCGACGCGCGCGGTGCGCCGCTCGCGGTGTGGCTGTGGCTCGCGGCCGGCATCGTGTTCGCGGCCGTCGTCGCACGCGACGGCGTGTCGTTCATGGTCGACTCCTGGCTCACGCGCCCCGAGTACAGCCACGGCCTGCTGATTCCATTGATCGCGGGGTTTCTGGTCTGGCGGCGCCGCGAGTCCGTGCCGCCCAGCGTCGCGGGCGCCGTGCTCGGCCTCGCCGTGGTCGCGTTCGGTCTCGCGCTGTGGCTGCTCGGCAGGCTCAGCACGATCGGCGCCGTGAGCCAGTACGCGTTGGTCGTGATGCTGTACGGCCTAATGATCGCGTCCGTTGGCCCGCGCTTGTTCGCCGCCCTGTGGGCGCCGATGCTGATGCTGTTGCTTGCGATACCGCTGCCTGCGTTCGCGTACAACAACCTGTCCTCGGAGCTGCAGCTGATCTCGTCGGCTCTTGGCGTGTGGCTCCTGCGGCTGTGTGGCATCAGCGTGTATCTCGCCGGCAACGTGATCGACCTCGGGCACTTCCAGATGCAGGTGGTCGAGGCGTGCGACGGGCTGCGCTATCTGTTTCCGTTGATGACGCTCGGTTTCATTGTCGCGTATTTCTTCCGCGCACCGTTGTGGCAGCGCGTGCTCGTGTTCGTGTCGAGCGTGCCCATCACGATCGGCATGAACAGCCTGCGAATCGCGATGATCGGCGTGTTCGCCGACTTCGGCAATCGAAGTCTGGCCGAGGGTCTGCTGCACGAGCTCCAGGGCTGGGTCATCTTCATGGTCAGCGGCGCGTTGCTGCTGGCCGAGACGTGGCTGCTCGTGAAGGTGTTTGCGCGCGGTGCGCGATGGCGAGACGTGCTCGTGCTCGACGTCACGGCGCCGGCGCCGCGGGTCCGCAGCGCGCCGCAATCCCGGGCTGTACCGCTGGCCTTGATCGGCGCGGCCAGCGTGCTGGCCGGGGCGGCCGCGCTGTCGTACGCGCTCCCGGAGCGCGTCGAGGCCACGCCGGCGCGCAAGTGGTTCGTCGATTTCCCGCCGGCGTTCGGTGACTGGCATGGCCGCCAGAGCCGCATCGAGGACATCTACCTCGACGCGTTGAAGCTCGACGACTACCTGATGGCGGATTTCACGAACGGCGCCGGTACGGTGAATCTGTACGCCGCGTACTACGCGTCGCAGCGTCAGGGCGAGTCTATCCATTCGCCACGCTCGTGCATTCCGGGCGGGGGATGGCGAATCACCGAAATGGCGCAGGTGGACGTGCCGGGCAACACGACCGGCGGCGAGTTGCTCCCGGCACTCGCTGCACGTCCACCATCCCCGGCGGTCGGCAACGCGCTGCGCGTGAATCGCGCGGTCATCGAGCTAGGCACTCAGCGCCAGCTCGTCTACTACTGGTTCAAGCAACGCGATCGCGAGCTGACGAACGAGTATCTCGTGAAGTGGTACATCTTCGTCGACGCGCTCACGCGGCAGCGGACGGACGGCGCGCTCGTGCGGTTGATCACCGCGCTACAGCCTGGTGAAGACATCGCGCTCGCGGACCGCCGGCTCGGCGAGTTCGCAAACGCCGCGCGCGCGGAACTCGGTGCGTTCCTGCCGGATTGAGCACGTTCGTAACTCAGTTGTCATGCAGTCTACGTAGAGTCGCAATCCAACACCTCGATTCAAGGCAGAAGAAGGTGCACCCATGAACAAGCTCGTGATCATCGTGACCCTAGGTCTCCTGACCTGCGCCACGCTGCAGGGCTGCGGCGGCGCACAAGACCGGCGGGCGCGCGCGCTGGAGCGCGGCCAGCAGTTCCTGGCCGAACGGAATTACGCCAAGGCGCGCGTCGAGTTCAGCAACGCCCTCCAGATCGAGCCAAACGACGCGGATGCGCGTTACCTCGCGGCCGTGGCCGCCGAAAAATCGAACGATCTGCGCGCCGCCGCGCAGGGTTACCAGGGCGCGCTGAACGTCGACGCAACCCATCCGCGCGCACTCGCGGCCATGGCGCGCCTGTACGTGTTCTCGGGTCTGGCGGAGCAGTCGCTGGAGCTCCTCGACAAGGGCCTGGCCGCGCATCCCGACCAGCCGGATTTGCTCGTCGTGCGCGCGGCCGCGCGAATGGCGCTCAATCGCGAGCAGGAAGCGCTCGACGACGCGAACGCCGTGCTCGCGAAACAGCCCAACCACGAGTACGCGGTGGCGCTGCTTGCCGGCTACTACCGCAGCCACGGCGACAAGCCGAGAGCCGTCGAGCTCGTCGAGACCGCGCTGAAGACGGTGCCCGATAGCGTCGATCTGCGCAGCGTGCTGGCCCAGCTGTATGTCGATCTCGGCGATCAGGCGCGGGCCGAAGCCGAGCTCAAGAAGATCGCCGAGCTTCGACCGACCGAGCTCGAGCATCGACAGCGGCTCGCGGCGTTCTACGCGGGCACGGGACGAGAGGAGCAGGCGGAAGCCACGCTTCGCGATCTGATTCGCCTCCAGCCGGAGTCCGTCGACTTCAAGCTCGGCCTCGTGAACTACCTGGCCGGCCAGAAGAACTTCGACGCGGCCGAGGCCGAGCTCGTGGCGCTGCTGAAGCAAAACCCGAACGACGGTCCGCTGCAGCTCGCCGCAGGCCAGTTCTACGAAACGCATGGCTTGGGCGACGAAGCCGAGCGCGTGTACCACGACGTGATTGCGAAACACAAAACGGCGCCGCCGGGTCTCTCGGCGCGCGATCGAGTGGCGGCGATCCGCGTTCGGCAGGGCAAGGTGGCCGAAGCGCAGCCGCTGATCGACGAGGTCCTCGCGAAGAACCCCCGCGACAACGACGCGCTCGTGCTGCGCGCGACGTTGGCGCTTGCCAGCGGCCACACGGCCGACGCGATCACGGATCTGCGCGCCGTGCTGCGCGATCAACCGGATTCGGCGCCGCTGCTGCGCACGCTGGCTCGATCGCATGCGCAGAACAACGAGCCGGATCTCGCGCGCGAGAACTATCGGCACGCGGTCGAGGCGGATCCGCGCAACGCCGACGTCAAAATCGAGTTCGCCCAGTACCTGAATCGCCTGGGCGACAACGCACAGGCGCGGCCGCTGCTGGAGGCGGTTCTGAAGGACGAGCCGAACAACGTCGCCGCGCTGGAGGCTCTGTTCGGAGTGCTCGGCGCCGTCGGCGACGCGAAGGCGGCCGGCGACGTCGCCCATCGCATCGTCGTGGCTCGCCCCGACAACGCGCTCGGCTACTACCTCGAGGGGTTGTCGCACGAGAACGCGCACGACCTCGCGGCTGCGCGCGCGAGCTACGAGAAGGCCCTCGAGAAGGAACCGCGCGGGTCCGAACCGCTCGGCGGTCTAGCGCGCGTGCTGCTCGCCGCGGGGCAGCGTGACGCGGTGAAGCAGCGGCTCGAGAGCGTGATCGCGGCGTATCCCGATCACGCCGTGGCGCTGAACATGCTGGCCGAGCTGTCGCTCAGCGAACGCGCGTTCGACCGCGCGCAGGAGCTCGCGGAGCGCGCCAATCGCGCCGACGCGCGCTGGTGGATTCCGTATCGAACGAAGGCATTGGCGCTGCTCGCGAAGGGTGCGAGTGCCGACGCCAAGCAGGCTTACGAAGACGGCCTCAAGGCCTCGGGCAACGCGCCGCCTCTGGGAGTGGACCTGGCCGCGCTGTACGAGCGCGAGAGCCAACCCGAACGCGCGATCGAGGTGTACGAGCGGCTGCACGCGAGCAACCCGGGCTCGGAGCCGCTCACGAACAATCTCGCCATGCTGCTGACGACCTATCGCGAGGACGGCGTGAGCCACGAGAAGGCCGGTCAGCTCGTGCGCGGCTTTCGCAATTCGACGAACCCCGCCTACCTGAACACGTACGGCTGGGTTCGTTTCCGGCAGGGTCAGGTCGACGAGGCCGTGTCGTATCTGCGCCGCGCGTCGACCGCGCTACCGGAAAATCCCGTCATGCATTACCACCTCGGTATGGCGCTGCTCGCGAGCGGTGATCCCGCGCAAGCGCGCGCGGAGCTCGAAAAGGCGCTCGCGTCCCCACAACCGTTCCCCGGCAAGGACGCCGCGCAGCGCGCGCTCGAATCCATGCCGCGGACGCCGGGCTGAGCCATGCGCGCATCGATGCGAATCGCAGCTCTGTTGGCGGCCTGCGTGGCGGCCGTGGGCCACGCGCAGACGCTGCTCGACACCACGCTGACGCTCGGCAAGAAGCCCGCGCCCGTGATCCTCGATTTCACGGCGCCGGCCGGCAATTACCGCATCACGCTGACGGACTTCGGTACGCCGAGCGGTCCGGTGCGCATGGCACGCGTCGACGCCGCCGTGCTGCGCGGCAGCTCGCTCGTGACGTCGCTGAACGTCACGAGCGCGAATTCCTCCGGCACCGCGACGAAGAGCTTTGCCGCGACGGCCGGCGCGCATCGACTCGTGCTGATCGGTCAGCCGGCGTCGCCGGCAGTGGTCGGCAGCGCGGGCGTGCGCATCGACGATCCGGTCAGCGGCGCCGTGCTACTCGATACGGTCAAGGTGTTCACGGTGCCGCCGGCGCCGACCGCGAGCCCGGCCGACTTCGAGCACCAGATCGCCGTTGCCGGCGGCACGTACACGCTCGAGATCACGGACTTCGGCGTGGCGCAGCCGCTCGCAGCGTTCAACGCGCTCGCGGTGCGGCGCAGCGACGGGCAACTGTTCCCCGTGGCCGGTTCCGAGCAGCCCGTGCAGCTGACGGCCGGGGCGGCCGATACGTTCGAGATCTTCGTGCACGCCGAGCTTGCGAGCGCCGCCAAACGCGGGCTCGTGGGCGTGAGCCTGCGCGACGCGGGCAGCGGCGCCGTCATCGCCGCGCAAGTGGACCAGGTCGGCGAATGGCCGTACACGTACACGTTCGACGTAGCGGCCGCCACGACGCTGACCGCGTCGCTCACGGATCTCGGCTTCCCGTTCCCGCTGGCCGCGCTTGGCGCGGAGGTAGTGCGCGACGGGCGGCGTGCGGGCGCGCATCTCGTCGGTTCGGGTAGCGCGAGCTTCGCGGCGGTTCCCGGCACGTACACGGCGTACGTCGATGCGTCTCCGGCCGCGGGCGGGCCCGGCGGATTCGGCTTGACGATTGCGCCGCCGGCGCCGGCGGCGAAGCTGGTCGAGAAGGTCACGACCGTGTCGGCGCCGGGGCCCGTCACGGACATCGCCGCGATCGACACGGGCTTCGACATTGCGACCGCGGGCAGCTACACGCTGACGCTCACGGACTTCGGCATCGGCGGGTTCTTCGATCCGTTCACGTCCATTACGCTCGCGCTGGCGCGCGACAGCGCGATCGTCGGCACGTTGAGCGCGGCGGGCGCGTTGACGTTCACCGCGACGCCGGGCCACTACGACCTCGCGATCGTGGCGGACCCCGCCGGCTCCGCCGGCGAAGGGCTGCTCGGCATTCGCGTCGTGGGGTCGGGCAACACGATCGTGTTCGACCAGACGCAGGCCGCGGGCACGGACTTCATCACGGCCACGGTGACGGTCACGACCGCGCAGAGCGTCGACGTGAAGCTCGCCGATCTCGCGTTCCCCGCGGCGTTCGACGCCGTGAAGCTCGCCGTCACTCGCGGTTCAGAGCGAGTGGGGCAGATCTACGGCGCCGGCACGTTCTCGTTCCAGGCCACGCCGGGCGTCTACATCGTGAACCTGCTCGCGACGCCGAGCGCGACGTTTGGATATGGCACGTTCGGTCTCACCGCGGGCGCGACGCCGCCGGTGCCCGGTGTCACGCTCGGCGCGTCGGCGCAAAGCGTGACGGCCGGCGGCTCCGTCACCCTCTCGTGGAGCGCGACGAACGCCACGACGTGCACGGCGTCGGGCGGCTGGAGCGGCGCGCAACCGACCACGGGCACGTTCGTGGCGACTCAGCTGAACGCGAAGACGACATTCACGCTGAGCTGCGACGGGCCGGGCGGCAATCAGTCCGCTTCCGTCACGGTCGACGTGACCGCGCAGGAGCGCTCGGGCGGCGGCGGCGCGATCGACGCGTGGCTGCTCGCGTTGCTCGGGGGCGCCTTGCTCGTGGCGCGGCGGCGCTCGCACACAGGTGCGGCGCCGACCTAGCCGCTCGACCATGGCAGGCATCAACCCGTTTCTGCTGCTGACGCTCGGAATCGCCGTCAGCATGTTGGTCGTGCCGCTGTTGTCGCGGTTCGCGCCACGACTCGGCCTGCTCGACCTGCCGGATCCGCGCAAGGTGCACGTGACGCCCGTGCCGCGCGTCGGCGGTTGGGGCATCGTAATCGGCGGACTCGTGCCCGTGCTGCTGTCGTTCGGGCTCGATCCGCTGCTTCAGTCGTTCGTGTTCGGCGCGGTCGTGCTGTTTGTGTTCGGCGTGTGGGACGACGCCATGGAGCTCGGTCACTGGACCAAGTTCGTCGGCCAGATCCTCGCGGTCGCGGCCGTTGTGTTCTACGGCGACCTGTACGTCATGCGCCTGCCGTTCGTCGACGCCGACTGGTTGAGCCCGGTGGCCGGCCAATGCTTCACGATGTTCGCGCTGATCGGGGCGATCAACGCCATCAATCACTCCGATGGCCTCGACGGCCTGGCGGCAGGAGAGTCGCTACTCACGTTGATCGCGATGGCCGTGCTCGCGTATGTCGTCGGCGACGCGCTCGCGGTCGGCATCTCGCTCGCGATGATCGGCGGCATCCTGGGCTTCCTACGCTACAACAGTCACCCTGCGCGCGTGTTCATGGGCGATTCCGGCAGTCAGGTGCTCGGCTTCACGCTCGGGTTCCTCGTCGTGTACCTGACGCAGGTGGCGCATACGGCGCTGAGCGCCGCGCTGCCGTTGCTGCTGCTCGGCTTGCCGATCGCCGACATCCTCGCGGTGCTGTACCAGCGAATTCGCGCAGGCGGCAGCTGGTTCAAGGCCACGCGCAATCACGTGCATCACCGGTTGCTCGCGCTCGGTTTCAATCACTACGAAACCGTGATCATGATCTACTCGATCCAGGCGGCGCTCGTGATCAGCGGCGTGTTGCTGCGTTACGAGGCGGACGTGACGGTCACGGCCGTCTATCTCGCCGTGATCGGCGCGCTGTTCCTGGCGCTGATCCTCGCCGAGCGCAGCGGATGGCGCGTTCGGAACGATGCGGCGACGCCGTCGAGAATCGAAGGAGCCATCCGGTACCTCACGCAGAACAAGCTCGTGCGGCGCGCGCCGCTCGGCGTGATTTCGGCGCTCGTGCCCGCCGTCATGCTGTTCGGATCGCTGTGGGTCGCCACGGTGCCGCGCGACTTCGCGATCGCAGCCGGCGTGCTGGCGGCGGTCGTGCTGGCCGAGACGCTGCGTACGCGTGCAGGACGCTCGCCGCTGGCGCGGGCCGCCGTCTACGCGGCCGCGATATTCTGCGCGTACCTGCTGATTCTGTATCCGCGCGCCGAGGCTGCGCCCGTGCACGCGGTCACGCTCGGCACGATGGCCCTGCTGGCCGCGGCGATCGCCGCGTACGTGCGGTTCGCCACGAAGCACGAGTTCGTCACCACGCCTACGGACTACCTCGTCGTGTTCGGGGTGCTGGCGCTGATGGTGTTCGGCGCGGTCGACACGAGCTCGCGCGCAATCGTCGAGCTCGTGGCGTACGCCACGATCCTGCTATACGGCTGCGAGGTGGTGCTGGGGCGCGGGAGCCAGCGTTGGCCCGTGCTACACGTGTCGACGTTCGCGACGCTTGCGATCCTGGCGTTGCGCGGGGTGCTCTAGCGCGGCCGTCAGCGCGCCGGCTGATCGGCGAACCGATAGCCCATGCCGCGAACGGTCTCGATGCACTCGGCGTAGCCCACGTCCTCGAGCACGCGCCGCAGGCGGCGAACCTGCACGTCCACTGCGCGCGGGTCGACGTATTCCTTGCTGCGCCACACGCGGTCGATGATCTCGTCGCGGCTGTGGACGCGATTCGGCTGCGTCATGAAGTAGCGCAGCAGGCGGAACTCGAGAGGGCCGAGCGCGACAGGGTGTTCGCCTGCCGTCACGCGGATGCTGGCGTTGTCGATGCGCAGGCCGTTGATCTCCACGATCTCGTGGGCATCGGCCGGGGCCGCGCGGCGCAGCACGTTTTCGACTCGTGCGAGCAGTTCGTCGCGCGAGAAGGGCTTGCCGAGATAGTCGTCGGCGCCTGCGCGCAGCCCGGTGACCCGGTCGCGCTCGTCGCCGCGGCCGCTGACGACCACGACGGGCATGCGCTGCGTTCGCTCCTGGCGGCGCCAGTCCTGGAGCAGCTCGAGGCCGGTCTTGTCCGGAAGGCCCAAATCCAGCGTTACGAGGTCGGGTACGAAGTAGTCGAGCTCCGCCTGTGCTTGTCGGGCCGTGCCGGCCGAGGTCACCAGGTAACCGGAGCGTTCCAGGCAGAATCGCAACACGTCGCGAACGGGAGTTTCATCTTCGACGACCAATATTGTTTTCATGCTTCTAGGGTGTCGCGGGGTGACCAACGCTGAGTACAACAGCTCTGTGTGACAGATGTATGTAGAAACGCTTTCGATTCGCGCCGTTTGTTATGCGAATGTAAACGTCGTGTGAACGGAGTGCTGCGGGAGTCGAACGCGGCGCGTCGCCGCGGGCTGACGCCTAGCTCGCTGTGCGCTCGAAACGGTAGACGAATGCGGGCGGCAGGTTCAGCGGCGCCACGCCGAGCAACGTCGCGCGTAAGCCGAGTTGATCGAGCAAACGCCGGCCCACGGGCGGCGGCCCCAGGTACGTGAACTGTTGATAGCGGCCGCGTGGCCGCAGCAACGCGAACGCTTCCTCGAGGATCTTCGCTTTCTTGTCCCGGTTGAACCACACGATCGGCAAGCCGCTGATCACGTAGTCCACCGTGCCGCGCAGCGAGCCGAGCGAGTCGGTCAGCGTTGCGGCATCCGCCTGCACGACCGTGCTGCCGGGGAAGCGTTGACGCAGCACGTCGCAGAACATCGCGTGCTGCTCCACGAGGTACAGGTCTTCCGGGCGCACGCCGCGTTCGACGATGGCCTCGGTCAGCGTGCCGGTGCCTGCGCCGAGCTCGACGACGCGCGCGCCGGGGCCCACGTCAGTGGCCATGAGGCGAGCCAGCCACCGGCTGCTCGGTGTGATCGACGCGACGTGAAACGGATCCTTCAACCAGCTCTTGAAGAATACGCCACGGTGCGGTGCGTTACGTGTCTGTTGCAACGATGTGCTCATCAAGACGTCCCGGCGATAGCCTATGAATATATCGACGATAGGCGACTTTTGTTACAGCATCTCGTGCGCAGTCGTCACGAGACCGAAACACTCCGTTCGCACACTGCCCGGATGACTCGCGGCGACTGGCTCACGCGTCTTACGACGCACGAGCGCATCAACTTCCTGCTCACGAATCGCATCCCGCGGCGCTACGCGACGTTGTTCATGGGCTGGTTCAGCAAGATCGAGAATCCGCTCGTCCGCAGCGCGTCATTCGCCGCGTGGCGCCGGTTCGGCGGCGACCTGCGTTTACACGAGGCCGAGCGCACGCAGTTTCGCAGCCTGCACGAGTGCTTCACGCGGCGGCTCAAGGCGGGAGCGCGGCCGATCGACTTGAGTCCCGACGTGCTCGTGAGCCCGTGCGACGGCATCGTCGGTGCGCACGGCGCAGTGAGGGGCGTCGAAGTGCTGCAGGCGAAGGGGTTTCCGTACACGTTGCCCGATCTGCTCGGCGACAAGGCGCTTGCGGAGCGTTACCGCGGCGGCGCGTTCGTGACGCTGCGGTTGCGTTCGAACATGTATCACCGCTTTCACTCGCCGGCCGATGCGCGGCTGAAGGAAGTCATCTACATCTCCGGTGACACCTGGAACGTGAACCCTATTGCGCTGCGCAGGATCGAGCGGCTGTTCTGCAAGAACGAGCGAGCCGTCATCGAGCTCGAGTTGGGCGAGGGTCGGTCGCTGCTGCTCGTGGCCGTGGCCGCGATTCTCGTCGCGAGCATTCGCCTGCATTGCTTGCCGCAGCCGCTGCGGCTCACGTATCGCGGCCCGAATCGGTTGCCGTGTGGCGGCGCCGTGAGCAAGGGCGAAGAGCTCGGTTACTTCGAGCACGGCTCGACGATCATCGTGCTCGCGAGCGCCGGTCTCGCTTTGGTCGACGGTCTCGTCGAGGGCGCGGAAGTCGCAATGGGGCGACCGTTATTACGCAGACTGTGAACGGCGTCTCGCGTGCGCGGCATCGACGCGCGCAGATGTCATCGGACCATCACATTTCGTACCTAGCATGCGTCGGTGTCGCGAATGTTGCGACAACATGTGGGAGTAGTGAATGAGACACGACCGAACGAGTGACGCCAAGACGTTCATGGCCGAGCTCGCCGAGCAGCGCTGGGACGACCACCGCTTGTATCACCACAGCCGTATCAACCAGTCGCTGCACCTGTTGAGCGCTGTCAGTTTTCTTACCGCGTACGCGTGCCTGTTCGTGAGCCCCGGCATGGCCGCGCTCGTGGGCTGGTTCGTGGCGATGTGGTCGCGACAGATCGGCCACTTCTTCTTCGAGCCGAAAGATTACGACGAAGT
>Ga0326726_10005401_pt1 | contig 11575 bp, 12 predicted proteins | sample MHFenrmetagenome_2_FD_207603 | JGI IMG/M metagenome (GOLD analysis project Ga0326726, IMG submission 207603) | Lab enriched peat soil microbial communities from Michigan Hollow, Ithaca, NY, United States - MHF15MN | ecosystem: Environmental > Terrestrial > Soil > Wetlands > Peat | place: USA...
TATGTCCCTGATAAGCGCCGTGGTCACGCCGGTGCTCAGGTCGATCGTTCCGAACACCCCGAGAGTTCCTCCGGCGTCAGAAGAAGAAAAGAACGTCTTGCCCGCGGCGAAGACCAGGGTGTCCACTCCATTTACATCCCCAGACACCGTGATCGTTGTACCGTTCGAGGATAGGGGCAAGGATACGCTCCCGATGCCGCCGGGGATGCCCGCTGCATAGACGGTTTTTCCGTCCGGAGATACGCTCAAATGATATGCACCGAACGGGGAACCAGCCTGCACGCTGATCACGTTGTTCGAGGAGGGGTTGCTACCATTGATCGCGACATTCTGGTTGACCTCATGGACCGGAGCAGTCGCGTCAAAGCCTTGCCCGCCCACCAGGAGATGGCCAGTATTGGGGTCGAACACGATACCGTCCGCCCCGATGGTCCGCGCGATCGGCGTGATCGACCCAAGGCTGAACGTTGTGCCGTTGTAGCTGTAGGGAACTTCCCCGACGTTGGCAGGGACGTTGGATCCTGGAACCGGAATGGTCGGATTGAAAGTCGTGAAGAAAATATCCCCCGTGAAGACGGGGGCAGCATGCGCCGAGCCGATCGACCCGAAGATCAAGGCATTGATCGCAACACTGACCCATGCAGCGACGATCAAGGCGTCTCGCCTCGCGCTGGTAAGTCTCCCTTTTCTCATTCGTCGTCTCCCTAACAAAGTGAACTGCCGCACCACGCAACGGCTCGTCCTAGGGACGAATTGCATGGACTGTGCCTTTTGTGGAATGGTCTTGTTGTTCAGCGGAGTATCGGCCAGTGGCCACGATCAGTCGCAAGCAGGTGTCAATTGGGTCGACATACGGACTGGGGAGAATGTGAACCGCGGGAGGAAGAGCAAGAGACTATGACCGAGCCCGATTTGCCGGCCATGCGTGTCGACGGTGACGGGTGTGTATTGTGGTGGTGGATTGACCCAGGACAAGGCCAGACGTAGGGAATGGCGCTCCATGACCAGGTACTGGTGAACGCAATAGTGCGAGGAGCGCCAACCTTTGCCAATTGATGTTGCCGCACTGTGAAAAACCCGCGCAAGCGAGTTCCCTCTAATCCTCTCTTGGAAATGCCGGCACAATGGCGGGATGAATGCCCTTGTAAGCGCAGCTGCTGTGAAGGCAGCTATCAAGGCGCACCTTGTTTTCCACAGCCAAAGGTCGAATGCCTTTGTGGACGTGCAGCTGATGCCCGGCGGGAAGCAAATCGTCTATGTCATCACGATTGAGGCCACTCTCCTTCCACCGGTGCGGACACTGCTCGAGGACCGTCTGGGGCGCAGGTGTGACTACGTCCAAGGATCGTTTCTGGTGTACGGTAGCGAAGTCGACCGGTTGCTGAGCCAGTGAACACGATCGCCAAGCACGCATCGTCGGTCGTTCTGGCTATGCTGGTTGCGGTTGTAGTCACACTGACGGCGGTCCCAGGATATGGTCAAGCGCGTGCGGCAGACGGGCAAATGAACATACAACCTGCGCCAGCATGGGGATGGCCCTACGACCCTGCGCTCACGCCATATTGGTACAGTCCCTGTTACCCCTTTGCATCCTGCACTGCGTATCAGCAGTTCCAGATCCTAGAGCGGCGTCGAGAGCGATTACAGGAGCTACGCAGGGAGCAACAGCCGCCGGCATCAATCGGGATACAGACTCCGGGCAGCTTCGCAACAACACCGACCGACGAGGCAGAGATACAACCTGGTTACACCGATAGTGGGCAGGTCCGGGACGAGTACCAGGGGAGCGGGGACATCCTCCCCGAACTCCTCGAGCGTAAAGTGCGCCCCTCCCGCTAGCGGAGAGACTGGCGCAGATCGACTACGAAGCAGCGAAGGATCGTGCGGCAGTGGATCGCGTCGGGCTATGGCAGAGAGTGTAAGGACTTTTGTGTCTGTGAGCTGTACGTTACTCTTGAAGGAGGAAGCGACGTATGGCTACGAATCCCAATGCGATCAAGCCTGAACTGATTGACGAACTGCTGTCTGGACGCGACCCGAAGACGTTGTTCGAATCCGAAGGCCTGCTCGACGAGCTCAAAAAGGCGTTGGCCGAGCGGGTCCTGAGTGCTGAGATGGACCATCATCTGGGTCAGGGTCCCGAGCAAGCGGCAGGCAATCACCGTAACGGCAGCAGTTCCAAGACGGTTCTAACCGACAGCGGCAAGCTTGATCTTTCGATCCCGCGCGATCGGCACGGTCGTTTTGATCCGCAGCTGATCGCCAAATACCAGCGCCGCTTCCCCGGCTTCGACCAGAAGGTCATTGCCTTGTACGCCAGGGGCATGAGCACACGCGACATCCAGGCGCATTTGCGCGAATTGTACGGGGTGGAGATCTCCCCCGAGCTGGTCTCCGCGGTCACCGATGCGGTGCTCGAAGAGGTCGCCGCCTGGCAGAACCGGCCGCTCGAGGCGGCCTACGCGATCGTGTTCTTCGACGCTCTACGAGTCAAGATCCGTGACGAAGGCGTGGTCAAGAACAAGGCGGTGTACCTGGCCATCGGCATGCGCTGCTCGGGCCACAAGGAGATCTTGGGGCTTTGGATCGAACAGACCGAGGGGGCCAAGTTCTGGCTGCGGGTGATGAGCGAGATTCGCAACCGCGGCACCGGCGACATCCTGATCGCGGTGGTCGACGGCCTCAAGGGCTTCCCAGAGGCCATCTCGGCCGTGTTTCCCGACACCGTGGTGCAAACGTGCATCGTGCATTTGATCCGCTACTCGATGCAGTTCGCCTCGTGGAAGGAGCGCAAGGCCATTGCCGCCACGCTCAAGCCTATCTACAAGGCCGATAGTGCCGAGCTGGCCAAGCAGCGGCTGGAGGAGTTCGACGCCAGCCCCTGGGGCCGCAAATACCCGGCCATCGCGCAGTCCTGGCGGCGCAACTGGGAACAGGTGATTCCGTTTTCCGCCTTCGCCCCGGAGGTGCGCAAGATCGTCTACACCACCAACGCCATCGAGAGCCTGCACAGCCAGGTCAGAAAAGCCGTGCGTGGCAGAGGCCACTTCCCCAGCGATGAGGCGGCCAGCAAACTGATCTGGCTGGTGTTGCGAAACATCAGTGCGAAGTGGAAGTCGCCACCGATCTACTGGCATGCTGCCAAGGCTCAGTTGGCCTTGCAGTTCCAGGATCGGTTTATCATCAGCGCGTGACCGTGAAGCTCAATCCGCTCACACACAGAATTTCTGACACTCCCCTATGGCACGACGCCAACCCGGTGCCGCCGTGGGAGTGGCGTCACAACCATCGTTAGGTGGCTACGCGGCAATCAGTCGCTCAAATCCACCACCGTCAGGTTCGCTAGATCTCCAGGCTCCGTCCAGGTGATCTGCAACCAGGAGTTCGGTCCCTTGAGTGGAGCGTTGGTGGCCGCGCTTCGCAAGCGTATCCAGATGCTGCCGTGGCAGTCGTTCTTGTAGCACTGACACGGCAAGCCGAGACCGTCACCGAACTCCTTCTCTTTCACTAGAAACTTGCCGTTCTTGGGATCGAGGTGGGGGACCGAGATCGTGAGGTCTTTCTGGCACGCGCCGTTGTTGTAAGGCGTGAAGTACATGGTCTTGACCTCGACCTTGACGGCGCCTACTTGCACGGCGTCGGAGGTCTCGTTCAGGACACCGAAAGTCAACTTGAACTCGCTCGGAGCCGGCAGGACATTCGGCACTGGGGGGACACTAACCAATCGCGAGAAGTGAACATTTGTCGATGCGCATCCGGAAGCCGCCAGCAAGACGAGCGTTGCGCAACCCCAAAGCAAGCGTACAGGTACTCTATTCATCGATATCCCCTCCTTAGCGTATCGGCAGGATGCTCATCGGTGCCGCGAACTATCCTACCGCCCTCAGAATGGCTTCCGCGTCCGGCCGAAACAGAGCCCAGTCTGAGACTTGGCTAGGTCCGGCTGCCCAGCACAGGGTTGAGCAGATCCGTGAGGACCTGGGCCACATTCGGCGCCAAACGGTCAGGATAATAGACTGGACTGAGCGTAGACCAATGACAAGCCCCGGTGCCACCGTGGGAATGGCGGCGCGAGCATCGTTAGCTGGCGCTCATTCCAGGCTAAAGCGGCAGGCGGGGATGGACGATAAAGAGCCTCCTTTAACCGATTAAAGGAGAGCGCCCACGTCACAGTGGATTGTCGCGCAGTCAGTGAGCGGAATATGGAGAGATTGCCTTGGTCAGACCTTTGATGGTTGGCAAGAAGCCTACCGCAAACTGCGCGAACTCAAGAAGGAGCATCCCAGCTACGCTCTGAGGGTTCTACTCGTCGACGAGAGAGGTAGCGAACTGTCCTTGCAACTACCTTAGCGCTGCAATTCTGAAACGACAAAGACGGCTGACGACGGCGCTGCAGCCCACGGCGTGAAGGACCAGCTCGAGGCGAGCGTGTGTCGGCAGGTATGTCGGGGCGACATTACGGTGGAGCAGGGGCAGGCGATTTTCCTGCGGCCGGACTGGACGCGGGAGTACGCGACCTTCTTCGCCCTGGGATAGGGCCAGCTTAGAGGAGAACTATGGAATCGCTCGCGGCCCTTGGTAATGTCGTGGGCCATCTGCTTAAGGAGCGCAAACAGACACTCGCGGTCGCCGAATCCTCGGCGGGCGGGCTGATCAACGCCGCGTTCGTGGCCGTGCCTGGAGCATCTGCGTACTATCTCGGCGGTGGCATTGTCTATACCGGCGTGGGCCGCGCGGCGTTGCTTGGCCTGACCGCACAGGACATGCTGAACATCCGCTCGGCAAGCGAGCCGTTCGCGCGACTGCTGGCACAGCGGGTGCGAACCAACCTCGGCGCCACCTGGGGTCTCAGCGAGACCGGTGCCAGCGGCCCGAGCGGTAATCGCTATGGAGATGCGCCTGGTCATGCCTGTATCGCGGTTTGCGGCCCCGTCGAGGCTGCGATTACCCTGGAGACCGGTAGCGCCGATCGGGAGGCCAATATGTGGGTGTTTGCTCGCAGGGCGATCGAACTGCTGGAATCCTGCCTCCTTAAGACCTGAACCCACTTCGGTAACCGGCCCAAATTGTGGGAAACACGTGAGCGACTTCGAGGAATTCAAGTCGTACTACGCTCTAGCGGACCAGTTCATGGGGGAGATGACGCCAGAACAGCTCGCCGACTGCTTGCGCATCCTGGCGCTCCACCTAGGGGACTATCGATTGCGCTTTGGGGATATACCGGGGCAGGATTTCCTCGCTCTGCTCGGGACAACCAAGATCAGCGACAACCAAGCCCGATTGCTGAGAGAGGGCATGGGGGTGCTCGTAGGCAACCTGGCTTCGGTGCGGGACAGATGGGAAGACGAGGACGCGCCGATTCAGTAGGAAGTGATGCACTGGCTACGCGAGGGTTCCGACGACCACACCAAGCAACTCGAGCATGCTGCGTAAACAGCAGTATCGTGCCGTCCTGCTTGATGATGCTTAGGCGTCGCCACCCTTTTGGCGAACAAATGGGCCGACGCAGCGGTCGAGACTCTCCTCGATGCATATGAGGAACATATCCCCCGACGGATGGAACACGATGTAGTTCGTCGCTACATCCCCTACTGGTGTGATTTGGCCCAGGCAGTCCTTCTTACCGTTGCTCTTCGTGACGGTGTCAATCCACCTGTAGAAACCCTTCTCGCTAGGTCCTTCGGAGATTTTGTATTCACTCTCGCCTACCTCCTCCGCACTGGTCACTAGGGTCGTGCCGTCAACGCGAACGGAATAGATTTCATCGCAAGTCCCGTTCGAAAGGCTAAGTGTGATCTTCCAAGTGCCCACGAAGGGATGGTCGGGTGCTACCGACTGTCCGAGGCAAGGAGTGATCGCAAAGAAGATTGACGCTGCAACGAGAGTCATGATGTTACGCATTTGGTGGGCCTCCTGGGGTCCAAGCGGTCAATATCTAGGTTAGCCTTGCTCTCGACCTAGTTGAATATCCCTTCGGTCATACATAGAGTTGTCGAGCTTCAGGAGTCCTCCGCTTAGTTATTCACAGCATGCGTCTCCTGGCTGCGCTCTTGTTCACTCTCCTGGGCTCTACCGCCTGGCCCGAAGTCCTAGAAGGCCGTGTAGTGTCCGTTGCCGACGGCGACACGATCACCCTGCTCGACAGCATTCGACAGCAACACAGGATCCATCTTCCAGCGCCGTATGTCGAAAGGCGTATGCCATTGCGATTTGCGGGTGTATAGACTCCATACCTGAGTTTGTCAGCGTTGATGGCCGACGTGTGCCCTCACGCGCTACCGTCCAAGGAGATACCACATGCGCGCTCGCTTACTCGTCCTCTCGCTTCTTTGTGCGTGTGGCGACGCCTTCGCCTGGGGTCACCAGGGCCACGAGGTCTCGGGCGCCATCGCAGACGAGCTGCTCCTGGACAACGCATCCCAGCAAGTCCACCAGATACTAGGAGGAATGCCGTTACGGGTCGCGGCCACCTGGGCTGATTGCGCCAAGGATGTCACCCAAAGCGACGGCGGCTTTGTCTACAAGCCCGATCCCAAGTTCCACGCGACCTGCCAGATATTCGAGACCTCAGAGGGGATCGCGCGGATGGAGGACTACGTCGCACGCAACTGGGACAACTGTCAGCGCCAGCCCGGAGACGATCCCTGCCATAAGGCGTATCACTACACCGACGTTGCCATCCAGCACGATCACTATGAGCTAGGGTTTTCAGGTACCAGTGATCGTGACGTCGTAGCGGCGATCAACGCCGCCATTGCAGTCCTGCAGGGACAGCTGGCGCCCGCGCCTTTCAGCATCAAAGACGAGCAGGAAGCCCTATTGATGCTTGCCCGACATCGGCGGCAATTGCGGGAGCGGCAACTGCCGCTGCCATCACAGCTAAAGCAAATAGCGCATGCTTCATAGCGAAGGTCCTGTTGTCAGTTACGATTGTTTCCTAACGCGCAACGCGCCAATTCGGCTCTTGTCTCTTGGCGACGACTCAACGCGAATCACTAAGTCAGACATCCCGCGGACCGAGCCCACGAGGCGCGAAGGCAAGTGAAATGTGAAGCGCGCTTCGGATTTCCCGTCACGCCACTTGCCGAAGCCGGCGGATACGGAAAAATCCATGGCTCGCAGGAACGCCTCTTCGAACTCTTGGACAACCCCTTGGGCTAGGCCCGGAGCCAGACGGCCTTAGCGCGGTGTCCTTCAACGCCAAGAGCGCATGCGGGATCTTCTTGGCAGCGTCGTAGATGTCGCGAGCGATGAGCTTGCTCAGCTCTCCGTAGATTCCTTCGAGCACGTTGCCCCTCAAATGGCGTACGGCCCCTAGGAGGCTATTCTCCCACGCTTAGAGTCTCTCCTCACGCCGAGGCAAGAACCCCACTCGAGCGCCACTCGCGCGGTGGGAAGAAAACGCGATCCGCATAACTGTATTGCATGTCCCGGCGCCTTACTGCTCTAAGCCAGCGCTCGAGACGACAATTAGCGCAACGATCGTTTCGGGGTCCTTATAGTAGCCCCGGTCATATTGCCGAGCGGTCCCGTCCTCGCTGACGTTGGCCGCCTCGATTGCCTCAATGGTGGTAGGCACCAAGACGACCTGCGCGATTTGCGTGGGCTCGGCGTAGTAGCCGCGGTTGTATTCCTTGGCTGTGCCGTCGCCCTCGTCAACAGCCTCTTCGCCACTATCTTGTTCTAGCGCAACTTGGTCGTCATTCTGCTGAGCAAAAAGCAAATGATCCGATAGCGGGGGAAGCATATAGACGGGATCCTTGTCGCCCGGTTGAATTAGGTACATACCGTCGCTCATCGCAGTGACCTCGTCGGTATTTCCCGCGACGGCTGTTTTATCCGCGGGGACCGGTCCAATCAGAACGGCCCCAGCGGCCAACGATGCTACGATTGCCTTAGTTCGGTTGGGTCTCATTTCGATCTCCATTTGCGTTGGCCCGCAACGTGAAACTCTTTACATCTCGCGCCCTTGGTGTCTAGGCTGTGCCGCGAGAATGCAAGGTCAATTAGGCGCCCAAACGTCCCCAGGGGTGAATCGGACAGAGCCTTGTTATGATGTCGGAGTGGCTCTGTCAGAAAAAGGCCGACAAGGCTGGAGTTCGCAGAAACCTGAAGCGACTGTTCAGTTAAGAAACACCCGATCCGTGGCCAAGCAACGGCTCCACATCAAGACCGCCAAGTTGGGCAAGACTTGGGTCTGGTGTCTAGTTCCACCGCTCCAGCGGTGTCGGCAGTCGCGCTTGTGACGCGCCAGTTGATGTACTCGGCTGGCAGGAAGACGGGTTTGTCCAGGCCGACGAACGGAAGACAGGAACCGCCGACAATAAGCAGACTTTCGCGTAGTTCTCTGAACGGCCAACAAGAGCCGCTCGGTCGCGCCGCGGAAATTTCCGCATAGCTGACGCTCGAGCGCCCGGTATCGAGATATCCATTGTTGCGCGGAATGTGCGACGCGGGTATCGCCGGACAACGATGTGATACCGTCGCCGCTTCGCCCAAGAGCCTCCCGTGTGCCCGTAGTGCTCCTAGCAAGGCTCGATGCGCACGCAAGGGGTCTATCCAGACCGTCAGGCGTTGGCCGGAACAAGTTGGGTTACCGCAGTATGCGAGGTGTTTGAGCGCAACGCTGTCGACGTCGAGCGCTCATTTTGGCGCATACTGCGACGGGCGTTTTTCGCGCGGGCATCGCAGGATGTTATGCTTAACTGATGAAATATAAACCCTTGGGACGGACCGGTGTGCAGGTGTCTCAGCTTTGCTGCGGCACGATGTCGTTTGGCAGTGACGCGGACGAGCACGCATCAGGGGTGATGTACCGGGCGTGTCGTGACGCTGGTATCAATTTCTTCGATACCGCGGACCAGTATAGCGGCGGGCGCTCCGAGCAGATTCTTGGCGGCCTGATCCAGGGTCACCGTCAGGAGCTGGTGCTCGCCACGAAGTGCTTCAACCCGACCGGCGCCGACATCAACGCGCGAGGCTTGTCCCGCCGACACATTGCGCACGCAGCGGAAGAGAGCTTGAAGCGACTCAAGACTGACCGGGTCGAAGTGTTCTATCTGCATCAGCACGACCCGGCAACACCGATCGAAGAGTCGCTGCGCGCACTCGAGGATCTAGTGCGCGCCGGCAAGGTCCTCTATCCGGCCCTCAGTAACCACGCGGCCTGGCAGACGCAGAAGGCGGTCGACCTACAGGAGGCACACGGCTGGGTGCGCCTGCAGGTGATCCAGCCGATGTACAACCTGGTCAAGCGTCAGGCCGAAGTGGAGATCCTGCCGATGGCCGAGTCGAACGGCATTGCCGTCGTGCCGTACAGCCCGGCAGGCGGCGGACTGCTGTCAGGCAAGTATGCGCAGAAAGACAAGCCCAAGACGGGGCGCCTGGTCGAGAAGGCGCAGTACGAAGCCCGCTACGGTGAGGACTGGATGCATGAGACCGCTGCGCGCTTCGCCGCATTGTGCCAGGCACGCGGCGTTCACCCAATGAGCATGGCAGTCGCCTGGGTGGGCGGGCACCCGGCGGTGACCGCGCCGATTATCGGCGGGCGCAATCTGGATCAGCTGCAGGCCTCGCTCGACTCGGTGAAGATCGTCATGACGCCCGAGCTGCGCGCGGAGATCGGAGCACTCTCGCGCACGCCGCCGCCGGCGACCGACCGGCTCGAGGAGGCGAAGTCAAGGAAGTAGGGCTCACCGCAGCCGGCGGCAGCATGGTTCCAGCAGTGGCTCATGAGGTAGAACAGCCTTGCGATAGAATCGGGGGGCTTAGCAAACGCTACGTGCCTCCTACTATCATGATGAACCGGACGCCCAAACAACTTGCGCTACGCTTGTGCGCCGGAACATTTGATCGCGGCTTTCGTCTGGCGGTCGCTGAGCGGCCAATTCCTGTCATCCGAGGGTGGATCGGAAATTTCCTGTTAGCCGACGTTGAAAGGCCGAACTGAGCGGATGGGCGCTGCCGCTTCTGACACTTCCCGCTCCGCTACTGCACCGGTATGCGTTGAGTAGCCAGATCCGGCGTGTAGAACTGCACCGTGTCTCGCCCTAGCTCCTTCGCCCGATACATCGCCAGATCTGCCCTCCCAATCAATGTGGTCACGGCCTCGCCATCGCGTGGATACAGCGCCGCGCCAATGCTGCTCGTCACATGTATCGCTTGGCCCTGGACCGCAAATGGTTCTGCTAGCACCTCTCGCATCCTGGCCGCGATTTGCTCGACCTCTTCGTGCCCTTCAATGTCCTCTAGCAGCACGACAAATTCGTCGCCTCCGTGGCGGGCGATCGTGTCCACCTCGCGCAGGCACCCCGACAAGCGAGTAGCGACCTCCCGCAATACCAGGTCCCCAGCAGTATGCCCCAGGCGATCGTTGATGTCCTTGAAGTGGTCAAGATCAATGAAGAGCAAGGCAAGTAGACGACCGGTGCGCCTCGACACCGCGACAGCATGTTCGCCCCGCTGGCATAGGAGGGCGCGATTGGGGACGCCGGTCAGTGCGTCGTGGGTTGCAAGAAGTTCGAGGCGCTGCCGATCTTCGCGGAGTGTGGTCTGCAACTCGGTGGCCCTGCTCAGTTCAATGTTCTTTTGCCCCAGCGCTTCCTCCAAGAGCTTGCGCTCGGTGATGTCGGTAACCACGCCTCCCAGGGCCGTGATTTGCCCACCGTTGTCGAGCAGAGGAAACTTGTGAACGATGCTGGTGTGCAGGAGGCCGTCGCGATAGCGCGCGACTTCCTCGACCTCGACTCCAGTGCCCGTCGCGAGCGCCTTGGCGTCATTCGCCCCGAACTGCGCTGCGAGCTCAGCGGGAAAGAGCTCCGAGTCGGTGTGGGAGATAATGTCCTCGCGTTTTAGGCCAAACACCTGTGTAAAGCGATTGTTAACGTGCAAGTACCGCCCCTGCAAATCCTTGATGAACATGAGCGAGGGGCTATGGTTCATAAATGCTTGGAGTCGCGCTTCACTGGCTTTGATCTGCTCCGTGGCGAGCTGGCGTTCAGTCAGGTCGCGAGTGATCTTGGCAAAGCCCAGCAGCTTGCCGGCTTTGTCGCGAATAGCTGAAATGGCCACGTTCGCCCAGAAAGTTGACCCGTCTTTCCGTACCCGCCAGCCTTCGTCTTCGAAGTAACCTTCAGCTGACGCTAACTTCAACCCCCGCTGCGGCTTGCCTCGCTCGATGTCTTGAGGCGGATAAAACCGGGAAAAGTGTTGCCCGAGGATCTCGTCTGCGCGGTAGCCCTTCAAGCGTTGCGCCCTTGCATTCCAGCTCACCACATGGCCGTCTGGATCCAGCATGAACATGCCGTAGTCGAGAACGTTGGCGGTGAACAGTCCGATGCGCTCTAGGCTGTCGCCCAAGGGCTCGTCCGCACGGTCGGGCTTGGTGCGGATCAGTTTCACGCTCCGCTTTCTCCGTGCCATTGTGGCCTCTTCGATTGGCGCCAAGAAAGATGCCCTATGAGATGAAGCGACTTCTTGCACTCAGTCTGGCGCGATCGCGATGGTTTCAATACGGCAACTCTATGAAATTCCTCACTAGAAACCGTCGTTACTGTCTCACTGAGACGACAAGAAA
>Ga0326726_10005402_pt1 | contig 11574 bp, 10 predicted proteins | sample MHFenrmetagenome_2_FD_207603 | JGI IMG/M metagenome (GOLD analysis project Ga0326726, IMG submission 207603) | Lab enriched peat soil microbial communities from Michigan Hollow, Ithaca, NY, United States - MHF15MN | ecosystem: Environmental > Terrestrial > Soil > Wetlands > Peat | place: USA...
CCGGGCCATCTCGGGGAAGTCGAAGAGCCGATCAGCGATGCGCTGGACCTCGCGCCGGCGCCGCTCCTGGACCGCCGGGGCGACCTCCGAGTCCTGCACGACCTGCAAGACCTGCTCGGTGGCCGACTGCACAACCTGCGTTGGACTCGCTTCCGGCTGCCCCCCGCTGCCCGCGGCGAGCAGGATCCACATGGCCAGTGCCTTCTGCATGACGCCCCTCCGGGGGGCCGCGACGATCTGCGGGCTCGCGGCCACTTCATCCCCTGCTTCCTGTTAGCATCGCCCGTGCCACGGGTCGGGCCAGGCTAACCGGGTGGATTTGCGAGCCTGTGGGCGACCGGAGTGGGGGCTGAGGTCGTCAGAGGCGGGACGCCGTCAGGCCTTCGACAGCAGCGCGCGCCGGACTAGGCGGCGAGGAGATCGTGCACGACGCGGACGAGGTCCATCATGTCGAACGGCTTGGTGAGCACGGGCACCTTCACGTCGTCGATGAAGCCCTGGTAGTCGGCATGCTCGGACGTGCCGGAGATGAAAGCGAAGCGGTGGAGCAGATCGGGGTAGCGCTGCTCGATCTCGCGGAACAGGCCGAGCCCGTCCAGCTCGGGCATCCGGAGATCGCTCAGGACGGCGTCATAGGTCCGCTGCTCGAGGCGCTCGAGCGCGGCCACGCCCTGTGGTGCGGTGTCGACGTCGAAGCCCGCGCCCCCGAGGACATCGGCGATGAGCTGCGCGATGATGTCCTCGTCGTCGACGACCAGGATCCAGGGACGCTCGCCCATGAGAGCCATGACCACAGGAGTGAGCAAGAGGTGGGCCAGCGGGAATGGATTACAGAATCAAGTAATTCGGGAGCATCCCCGCCGTGCGGCGGCGGAATTCGTCAGTGGCCCGGGCCGGAAATGAGCACCGCTCGGGCTCAGGCGGTCTGCAGGCGGCGGGCGGCCATGCTCCGGATCTCGAGCCAGAGCCGTCCCAGGTAGACGAGCACGATCGTGAGCAGCACGTTGGCGAGGGCGTACCACCACCAGCTGTCGAGCTTGAGACCGAGCCACTCGTGCGCGATCGTCAGCACCAGCACGTGGTGGAGAAAGTAGAGCATCAGTGAGGTCCGTCCCAGCACCACGAGCCAGCCCACCGGTACGCGCCGCACCTCGACCACGTAGTAGGCGAGACCGAGCAGGCAGAACACCGAGCCCAGACACAGGAAGTTCGTGACCCCGCGCGAGATCCAGTGGTTGTTCACGATGAAGTCGCGCTTGAAGGCCAGCGAGAGATGGGGTGGGGTGCCGTGGGCCCAGTCCCAGGCCACGAAGACGGCGAGGAAAAGCACGCCCACCGTGCTCATGATCGCGAGGTATCGCACGTGGCCCCCGGGGGTGTCCTCCCGCGCCCACGTCCACCCGAGCGCCAGGCCGATCCACACGAGCGAGATCCAGGGCCACGGCGCGAACTCGAACAGGAAGATGCGGCCGAGGACCGGGTGGGCGGGCAGCCAGGCGGTCACCTGGGAGTACGAGACCGAGAAGAGCGCGTACGCGCCCAGCGCGACCGCGACGAGCAGGGTGCGGGCGCCACGCCGGTGCAGCAGGAGCATCGGCGGCAGCGCGAGGATGATGCCGAGCCCGATCGTCTGCAGCACGCCCCCTTCCCAGAAGGGCTCGTCGCGGAAGACCACGAAGTTGAGCAGCCACGAGGCGAGGACGAGGCGGGCTCCGCGCTGCAGGAACTTGGCGGCCACCCCGGGCAGCCCGGTGGTGGGGCGGCGGCGGGCGAATGACAGCGGCAGGCAGAAGCCCACCAGGAACAGGAAGAGCGGCGCCCCGACCGCCATGCTCACGTAGATCAGGTTGTAGCGGGGCCAGCCCATGGCGGCGTCCTGCCACCAGCGGCCGGTGTGGTTCACGATCATCAGCAGCAGCGCGAACCCCCGCACCGCGTCCAGGAACTGCAGCCGCTCCGTCGGGCCGCGCTCGATCGCCGCCGGCGCCGCCATCCCGCTCCTCCTCCGCCTCGCCCGCGGCTAGCGCGGGTGCTTGCTCGGAGTGCGCCGCGGGGTGAAGAACGCGGGCCGGCTCATGCGGCCCACCGGCACCTCGACGAGCGCCGGCCGGTCCTTCTCGATCGCCTCGCGCACGAGCCGGCCGACCTCGGTCGGCTGCTTCGCGCGCATGCCGATCACGCCGTAGGCGTCGGCCAGCTTCATGAAGTCGGGGTTCGTGAGCTCGGCGCCGTACTGCCCGCCCCAGGACTCGTCGAGGTCGCGCGCCACGTTGCCGTACGAGCTGTCGTTGAAGACCACCGCCACCACGCTGATGCCGTGGCGCACGGATGTCGCGAGCTCCTGGGCGTTGAAGAGGAAGCCGCCGTCGCCCGAGATCGAGACCACCGGCCGGTCCGGCCGGGCGACCTTGGCCCCCAGCGCGACCGGGTAGGCGTAGCCGAGGTTGCCGGAGTACGACGACGAGAGATACGTGCGGGGCTCGTAGACCGGCCAGAAAGGCCGCGAGTAGTAGCCGATCTGGGTCATGCCCGCCACCAGGATGGTGTTCTCGGGCGCCCCCGCGCGCAGCGACTTCATGATGGAGGCGTTGGGCTCCATCGTGTTCTCGGCCGCGATCCGCGCGCGCAGGGCCTCGTGCTCGGCCTTGCGCGAGGGCCGGGGCGGGGAGGCGGCCCGCAGGCGCTCCAGCAGGGCCTCGAGCGTGGCCCGCGCGTCGCCGACCAGGCCGAGCGTGTCCTTGTGGCTGCGCCCGATCTCGTGCTCGTCGGCGTCGATCTGCACGATCCGGGTGCCCGGCTTGAACGACACCGCCGCCAGGCGGGTGCCCACCGCCAACACCACGTCCGCCTCGTGGATGTGGGCGCGCAGCGCCGAGTCGCGCCAGACCGCCGCGCCGAGCGAGAGCGCATTGTGGTCGCTGACCGCCCCCTTGCCCTCGGCGGACTGGGCGACCCCGGCCTGCAGGTGCTCGGCCACTTGGGCGAGCGCGTCGTGGGCGCCCGCGAGGTGCACGCCGCCTCCCGCGTAGATCAGCGGAGCGCGTGAGCCGAGCAGCGCCTCGGCGGCGCGGTCGAGGTCGCGCGCGGCCGCGACCTGCCGGGTGACCTCGGAGGGCGGCAGCAGCTCGACCAGGTCCTCGTCCTCCATGGTCTCGGGCGGCATCTCGATCTCGACCGGGCGCGGCCGGCCGCTCTTGAGCTGCACCATCGCTTCGCGCACCGCGGCCGGCACGTCGGACACCTGGAGCACGCGTCGGCGCCACTTGGTCACCGGACGGATGCAATCTTGTTGGTCGTTGACCTCGTGCAGGAGCCCGATGTCCCGCCCGATGCTGTCGCGCGGGATCTGTCCCGAGAGCATCAGCACCGGCGACGACGCGGAGTAGGCCGTGCTGAGGCCCGACATGGCGTTGAGCAGACCGGGGCCCGGCACGACCAGGGCGGTGCCGATGCCGCCGCCGGCCCGCGCGTAGCCGTCGGCCATGAAGCTCGTGGCCTGCTCGTGGCGCGTGTTGACGAAGCGCATGCGCGGCTCGTCGCGCAGGGCGGCCATGACGCCGTACAGCTGGACGCCGGGGAGGCCGAAGACCACCCGCACGCCTTCCTGGTAGAGGGACCGGACCAGCGCTTCGCCGCCCGTCATCGGTGTCGCCGCCATGTCTTGTCTCCTTCGGACCCGCCTCAGGGCGCCTCGATGGCGCCGGCCTGGGCGAGGTCGTCGATGTCGCGGTCCTTGTAGCCGAGCAGCCCGCTCAGCACCGCGCGGGTGTGCTCGCCCACGCGGTAGGGCGCGGGGCCCGCCGGATGGACCGGCCGCCCGTCGAGCTGGAACGGCGCGGCGGTCACCCTCACGGTGCCGCGGGCGGGGTGGGACACCGTCGGGAACGCGCCGCGCGCGGCCAGGTGCGGGTGCGCCACCACCTCTTCCGGCTTGAGCACCGGCGCGGCGGGGATGCGCGCGGCGCGCAGCGCCTCCAGCGCCTCCTCCACCGTGGCGAAGCCGCCGACCCACTCGCCGATGATGTCGCGGAGGGCCGGCCAGTTGCGCCGGCGCAGGTCCGGCGTCGCGAAGCGCGGGTCGGTCGCCAGGTCGGGGCGGCCGAGCAGCTCTTGCAGACGCGGCCACAGCGCGGCCGCCCCGCCGGTCTGCAGCGCGAGGTGCCGGCCGCCCACCGCGTACACGCCCATCGCGGGCCGGGGAGAGCCCTGCGCCTCGCCGCCGTTGAGCACCGCCGCGTAGGAGACGTCGTCCGCCGCGACCAGCGCCTCGAGCATCGACACGTCGAGGTAGGCGCCCTGTCCGGTGCGGTCGCGCCGGCGGAGCGCGGCCAGGATGGCCCCGAAGGCGTGGGTCCCCGCGAGCACGTCGGCGGCCTGGAGGTTCGACGCCCGCGGCGCGGCCAGGTCGCCCTGCTCGAGATGCATCATTCCGGAGGCCGCGTTGATGATGTGGGCGAAGGCCTGCCGCTCGCGCCAGGGTCCGGTCTGCCCGAAGCCCGAGATCGAGCAGTAGACGAGGTCGGGCTTGACCGCCGCCATGGCCGCGTAGCCGAGGCCCAGCTTCTCGACCACGCCGGGGGCGAAGTTCTCGACGAACACGTCGGCGACCCGGCAGAGATCGGTCACCACCGCGCGGCCCTGCGGGTGGCCCAGGTCGACGGCCACGCTCTCCTTGCCCGCGTTGATGCGGATGAAGTAGGTGGACTGGTCGGCCCGGCCCGGCTCGAGCTGGAGGTGGTTCTTGCGCATGTCGTCGCCGTCGCGCGGCCGCTCGATCTTGATGACCCGGGCCCCCAGATCCGCGAGCAGCCGGGTGCCGTAGGGGCCGGCCAGCACGCGGGTGAGATCGAGGACCACGAGGTCGGAGAGAGGCCCGGCGGCGTCGCGCACCGGCCGAGTATAGCGCGGCGATTGACGGGGCGCACGTGCCCCCCTAGACTCGGCGCATGCGACCCAATCGACTCCGGGAGCGGCTGCGGGCGGGCCGGCCCACGCTCGGCACGCACATCCACTCCGCGTGGCCGGCGGTGGTGGAGCTGGCGGGCCACGCGGGCTGCTTCGACTACGTCGAGTTCGTGGGCGAGTACGCACCCTACGACCTCTTCGCGCTCGAGAACCTCGCGCGGGCGGTGAACACCTTCGACCATATGTCGGCGATGTTCAAGGTCGAGCAGCAGCCCCGCACCTACCTCGCGGTGCGGGCGATCGGGGCGGGCATCCAGAACCTGCTCTTCGCCGATCCCCGCACCCCCGACGACGTGCGCGAGTGCGTGCGCAGCGTGCGGGCCGAGACCCCGGAGGCGGGCGGCCTGCACGGCGTCGGCATGCGCCGCGACGTGGGTTACGTGGTGGACGTGGGCTCCCCCGCCTTCGTGCGGGCGCTCGACGACGCGGTGGTGGCGATCATGATCGAGAAGGCCTCCGCGGTGGAGAACCTCGAGGCCCTGCTCGCGGTGAAGGGGGTCGACATGGTGCAGTTCGGTCCCGCCGACTACTCCATGAGCATCGGCCTCGCGGGGCAGTGGAACCACCCGCGAGTCGTCGAGGCGGAGCGCCACGTGATCAAGACCGCGCTGCGCCTCGGCATCGCCCCGCGCGCCGAGATCTCGCATCCGAGCGAGGCGAAGGCCTATCTGGACCTGGGGGTGCGGCACTTCTGCATGGGCTGGGACGTGTCGGTCCTGTTCGACTGGTTCAAGACCGAGGGCGGGGCCCTGCGCGACCTGCTGGGCGCCGGATAGCCCGGCCGGGACCTCCGCCCATGGCGCCCCGCCCGGCGCGCGCCGCGGCCGCCCTCGTCGTTCTGCTCGTCCTGCTCGCGACCGGCTGCCGCGAGCGGCCGTCGGCCGACGGGCCGGTCACGCTCGTCTTCAAGCACGCCAAGATCCTCGGGCCCGCCGATCCGGTCCCCGGCCTGCTGCGCCGCTTCGAGGCGGAGCACCCCGGCGTGCGCGTGCAGAGCGAGGCGCTCACGTGGAGCTCGGACGAGCAGCACCAATTCTACGTCATCAACCTGGAGGGCGGCAGTCCGCCCTTCGATGTGATGATGCTCGACGTGATCTGGGTGCCCGAGTTCGCGCGGGCGGGCTGGATCCTCGACCTGACCCCGTTCGTGCCCGTGGCCGAGCGCGACGCCCACTTCGCCTCCGCGATCGAGCCCGCGGTGCAGGACGGCCGGCTCTGGGCGCTGCCCTGGTTCATGAACGTCGGCCTGCTCTATTATCGGAAGGACCTCCTCGCCAAGTACGGGCTGGCCCCGCCCCGGACCTACGACGAGCTGATCCGGCAGGTTCGCCTGATCCAGGCCGGGGAGCGCGACCGGCGCCTGGACGGCTACCTCTGGCAGGGCAAGCAGTACGAGGGCGGCATGGTCAACGTGCTGGAGGCGCTCTGGGCCAACGGCACGCGCCTGCTCGACGAGACGGGTCGGCCGTTCCCGGAGCCGGAGCGGGCGCGCGAGTCGCTCGCCTTCCTGCGCTCACTCATCGTGAGCGGGGTGAGCCCGGCCTGGGTCACCGCGGGCGACGAGGAGCTGACCCGCCGCCCGTTCGGGGACGGGCGGGCCATCTTCCTGCGGAGCTGGCCCTACGCGCTCGATCTCTTCGAGCTGCCGGACTCGCGCGTGCGCGGTCGGGTCGGGGTGGCGCCGCTGCCGCGCCTGCCGCACGGGACGGTGGGCGCCGCCTCCACCGGCGGCGCGCACCTGGCGGTGAGCGCGCGCACCCGGCACCCCGCGCTCGCGGTCGAGCTGATGCGCTTCCTCACCGGCGAGGCGGCCCAGCGGGCCATGACCGAGGGCGCGGCGCTCCGACCCTCGCGCCCGGCGCTGTACCGCGACGCGCGTCTGGTCGCGCGCGATCCGACCCTGCCCGCGCTCCTGCCCCTGATCCTGAAGGGCCATCCGCGCCCGGTGACGCCCTACTACCTCATGCTCTCCACCACGCTCCAGCCCGAGTTCTCGGCGGTGCTCGTCGGGCGCAAGTCGCCCGAGCGCGCGATCCGCGACGGTGCCGCCCAGGTCGAGCACCTCCAGCAGTCGCTCGCGCGATGAGCGACCGGCGCCTCGGCTGGCTGCTGCTCGCCCCCGCGCTCGCGCTGCTGGGCGGCCTCACGGTCTATCCCGCGATCTGGGTGATCTGGCTGTCGCTGCAGTACCGGATCCCGGTCTTCTCGATCTCGCGCTGGGCCGGCCTCGCGCACTACGCGTTCCTGGCGGTGGACGCGCGATTCTGGAGCGCGGCCGGCGTCACCGCCGTGTTCACGGTGGCCTCGGTCGCGCTCGAGTGCGGGCTCGGCCTCGGCATGGCGCTCGGTCTGCGGGGCCAGCGGCACGGCCGGCGCGCGGCGGTGGCGCTGCTGCTGCTGTCGTGGGCGCTCCCCTCGGTGGTGACCGCCAAGATGTTCGAGTGGCTCTACCATCCCGCGGGCGGCCTCGTGAACTTCCTGCTGGGCGGCCGCCCCGTCAACTGGCTCGGCGATCCGGCTCTGGCCCTGCCGTCGCTGATCGCGGCCGACGTCTGGCGCACCGCCCCGTTCGTGGCCCTGCTCTGCTACGCGCGCCTCCTGACCATCCCGGCCGAGCTCTACGAGGCGGCGGAGGTCGACGGCGCCGCGGGCGTGCAGGCGTTCGCCCGCATCACGTGGCCGCTGGTGCGGCCGATCCTCCTGGTGACGCTTCTCTTCCGGACCCTCGACGCGCTGCGGGCTTTCGACCTGATGTTCGTGCTGACCGGCGGCGGCCCGGCCGGGACCACCGAGACGCTCACGGTGTACGCGTACCGCGCCCTGTTCCAGACCCTGCAGGTGGGCTTCGGCTCCGCCATCGGGGTGGTGGTGTTCGCGCTCGTGATGGTGGTGGCGGTCGGCTATCTCCGCCTGATCGGCCGTCAGGAGGCCAGCGCATGAGGGCCGGCCGGCTCCGCGACGCCCTGGTGCTGGCCGCCCTGGTCCTCTACGCGATGCCGTTCTTCTGGCAGGCGCTCACCTCGGTACGGCCGGACGCGGAGCTGCTGCCGCTCAGCCACCTCCTGCCGAGTCGCCTCACCCTGGCGCACTACGACGTGGTGCTGCGGCAGAGTCTCATGCCGCGCGCGCTGCTGAACAGCCTGGGGATCGCGCTCTCGAGCACCCTGCTCGCGGTAGGGTTCGGCGCGCTCGCCGGCTACGCGCTCGCGCGCCTGCCGGTCCCCGGCCGCGGGGTGCTCCTGCTCGGCATGATCGCGGCGACCGCGTTCCCCCAGATCGCCACCGTGAGCCCGCTCTATCTCCTGATGCGGGCGCTCGGTCTCCGCGACACCTGGCTCGCCCTCATCCTGGCCAACGCGTCCTTCGCGCTGCCGCTGGTGATCTGGCTCCTCGCCGGCTTCATCCGAGAGATCCCGCACGCCCTCGAGGAGGCGGCTGCCGTCGACGGGGCGGGGCGGCTCGCGGCGCTGCGCTTCGTGGTCCTCCCGCTGGTGGCGCCGGGAATGGCCTCGGCCGCGCTGCTGGCGTTCCTCTTCTCCTGGAACGAGTTCCTCTTCGCTTACAGCTTCACCGCCACCGAGGCGAGCCGCACGGTGCCGGTGGCCCTCGCGCTCTTTCCCGGCGTCTTCGAGGTGCCCTGGGGCGACATCGCGGCCGCCTCGCTCCTCGCGAGCCTGCCGCCCATCCTGATCGTGGTCGCCTTCCAGCGGTATCTCGTGCGCGGGCTGCTCGCGGGCGCCCTGCGCGAGTAGCCCGCTCCTCAGCGCCGGGGCTCGATCACGTCGAACATCAGCGCGAAGTCGTCGAGGAGGCCGAAGAGCCGGGCGACCGGGGCCCGGTCGCCCGCGATGGCCACGAGGCCCTGGTCGATCGCCTCCGCGATCGTGACCTCGCGCAGCACGAGCCGGTCCAGCACCGGGCGCGCGAGGGTCACCGTCGCGTCCGGGCGCTCGCTCTGGCGCTCGGCGAGGTAGGTGAGGGCGCTGTTCTGCAGGGTCAGCACGTAGCGCCGGCCCCCCGCCGGATCGGCGCCATCGGGGAAAATCCAGTTCAGCACGAAGCGCTGGCCCTCCGCCTTCTCCCCGTTCAGGCGCACCGCCAGGTAGTCGAAGAAGAGATCGAGGCTCATGCCGCGCACGAGGTCGGGACTCACCGGGGCCCGGGCCGCGGTGTCCGGCCGGCCCTGCCGGAGCTCGAGGGCCCCCAGGAGGTAGGCGTTGCGCCAGGTCGCCGACTCCGCGGCGTAGCCGAGCTGCTCGAGCGCGGCGGCGCCGAGCCGGCGCGCCTCCGCGTTCGCGGGGTCGGCGAACACCACGTGGCTCATCGCCTCGGCCACGAAGCGGTACTCGCCGCGGGCGAAATCCTCGCGCGCCCGCGCGAGCGCCGCGGCGGCCCCGCCCATGTACTCGACGTACTTGCGTCCGCGCTCGACCGGGGGCAGCGGGTTCAGATTCGCGGGGTTGGCATCGTACCAGCCGAGGTAGCGCTGGTAGACGCTCTTGGCGTTGTGGGAGAGCGTGCCGTAGTAGCCGCGAACGTGCCACGTCGATTGCAGGCTCCGGGGCAGGGCGAGGCGCTCCGCGATCTCGGCCGCCTTGTAGCCGTGGTTCATGAGGCGCACGGTCTGGTCGTGCAGATACTTGTAGAGGTCACGCTGCCCGCCGAGGTACTCGAGGATCCGCGCGGTGCCCCACACCGGCCAGTGGTGCTGGGCGAAGGCCACGTCGGCGCCGCGCCCGAAGCGGTCCCGCGCCTCGTCGAGGTACTTGGCCCACGCGTTGGCGTCGCGAGCCTGCGCCCCGCGGATCGGATAGATGTTGTGGAGATTGTGGGTCGCGTTCTCGGCCAGGTTCAGCGCCCGCAGCCCCGGATAGAACATGTGCATCTCGGCGGGGGCCTCGGTCTCGGGAGCCAGCTGGAAGACGATCTCGACGCCGTCGATCCGGTGGACCTCGATCGGCTCGGCCACGATGCGCGTCGGCGGGATCAGGGTGACCGTCCCGCGCGAGGTCACCTTGCCGAGCCCGGCGTCCACCTGGCCGCGCGGGCCCTTGGGCAGAGTCGCGCCGAACTGGAACTGCCCGCGCCGGACCATGGCGGTCCCGGCGAGCACCGCCTCCGACACGACCTCCTCCATGAAGCGGTGCGGGGCGATGATCTCGACCTCCCCCGCGGCGACCCGCGATTCGTCCACCACTCCGCGCACCCCGCCGTAGTGGTCGGTATGGCTGTGGGTGTAGATCACCGCGGTTACCGGGCGCCCGCCGCGGTACGCGCGATAGAGCTCGAGGCCGGCGCGCGCCACCTCGGCCGAGATCAGCGGGTCGATGACGATCAGGCCGCGCTCCCCCTCGATGATCGTCATGTTCGAGAGATCGAAGCCGCGGATCTGGTAGATGCGCTCGGCGACCTGGAAGAGGCCGTGGTGCAGGTTCAGCCGTGCCTGCCGCCAGAGGCTCGGGTTCACGGTGGGCGGGGCCTCGGATGCGGCGAGGAACGCGTAGTCGCGCAGGCTCCACACCACGCGGCCCTGGGGGTTGCGAATCTCAATCTCGGGCAGGGTGGCCACGAAGCCGCGCGCGACGTCCTCGAAGTCCTGCGTGTCGCCGAACGGGAGGGTGTCCAGCACCACCCGCTGGTGCGCGCGCGTGGCCGGGGTGGCGTCCTGTGGGCCCTCCGCGTCGGCGGTCATTCGGGTCCGGCCGCGGTGACGAGGCCCGGCACCACGGTGGCGCCGGGCAGCGTGCGGAAGACGTCGGGCGCGATCTTCACCTTGAGCGAGCGGCTGCCCCCGCCCAGGATGATCCAGGGCAGGGCCATCAGCCCCTCGTCCACGTATACCGGCAGATCGGGGGGCAGGGCGAACACGGTGACGCCGCCCAGCATCATGCCGGTCAGGGCGCGCGTCTCCTCCGGATCGGCGAAGGACAGGCGGGAGACGCCGAGGAGCTTGCGCACCGTGTGGTTGACGTCCACGCGCCGCGTGGCCCGGACCACGCAGGCGCAGTAACGCTTCGGCTCCTTCTTGGAGCCCACGATAATGGTGTTGGCCGACTGCTCCATGGAGTAGCCGTACCGGGCGCAGAAGGCGGCGGTGTCCGCGTACTGCGGGTCGATCTCGACCATCTCGTACGACAGCCCGAGGCCGTCGAGGACCTCGCGCACGCGCTGCTCGATCGGGTCGGTGGCGATGACGTTCTCCTCCTTCGCGGCGGATTGGTCGGCGCGGAATTCGCGCGGCCAGCCGAGCATACCGCCGCCTCCGCGAATCCGCCAGAATCGAAGGGAGTGGAGGACCCCATGCCGACACCGGACACGCGGACGACGAGCGAGGAGGAGTCCCGGCGGGTGGCCGAGCAGGCCCGCGCGGAGATCTGGGAGGGACGCGGGTTCCTGCGCGATCTCTTCCTGGGCCGGCTGTCTCTCGAGCTGATCCACCCGTTTCCGATCACGGGGAAGGAGCGTCCGGAGTTCACCCGCTTCGTCGACGACATGCGCGCGTTCCTGCGGGAGCACGTGGATCCGGTGGCGATCGACCAGAGCGGCGAGTATCCACCCTCCGTCCTGGCCGGGCTGCGACGACTGGGCGCCTTCGGCATGAAGATCCCC
>Ga0326726_10005403_pt1 | contig 11574 bp, 7 predicted proteins | sample MHFenrmetagenome_2_FD_207603 | JGI IMG/M metagenome (GOLD analysis project Ga0326726, IMG submission 207603) | Lab enriched peat soil microbial communities from Michigan Hollow, Ithaca, NY, United States - MHF15MN | ecosystem: Environmental > Terrestrial > Soil > Wetlands > Peat | place: USA...
CAACAGGTAGAAATGTGCTGAAAGGGTACAGCGCACGTCACACTATAACGGTCAAAGTTCGCTCGCTCGGTACTATCGGGCGGGTGATTGATGCTGTAGTGCAGTCCGGAGCTGATGAGGTGCAGAATATTGTGTTCGCTTCGAGCCGTTATGATACACTTCGTCAGCAGGCACTTGCGGCGGCAGTCGGCAATGCCCGAAGAGACGGAGAGACCATGGCCCGAGCTGCGGGAGGACGTCTCGGAGCTTTGATTGAAGTCAATTTAAGTCAACCTTCCTACAGAGAACGGCCCTATATGGATGTTATGGCAGTCAAGGCTTCACCATCACCAGCCGCTACAGAGATAGCGCCTGGCGATCAGGATATTTCCGTAATGATCAACACACGCTGGCGTTTTATCAGTTCTCCTGCAAAATGACAGCAGATTCTTCCTGAACGTGAAGCGGGGAGGGATACAGTGAAAAAAAAAATTGTTGACCGGTACGAACAGACTGCTGAGGGTCGTGTAATTATTGATGTCGCCGCAAGGCGTGTTGAGGATCTGTATGAAGATTTCGACAAAACGGCTCCTTACCATAAAAAGGATCTTGATGAAGATCTTGTTTATTATCTAACCGAGTGTGTTCGTGAAATCGGGCGTTCGGAGTTTGTTCTCCGGTTTGTGTTTGAACAGTTTCCTTCAGCAGAGTTCATGCAGAGGGTTCGCACAAGTGTCCACAAGTTTTTTATGTACCAGAGGGAACGAGAGCTGGCGGCAATGAAAAAAATGCTGAGAACCTCGGTGACGCTGTTCATTACCGGTATTGTCATTCTCGGAATTTCTCTGTGGGTCAATCATCTTGTTGAAATTGCTGAACAGGAGTACTTTCTCAACTCTGTTTTTGCCGAAGGGCTCACTATTGTTGCCTGGGTTTCAATGTGGGAGGGACTTGCCACGTTTCTACTTAACTGGGCGCCGCATCTTTATCATGTAAAACTCTACAGGCATATTGCAGAAGCTCAGGTTCTGTTTTATCAGCCATCGCCCGGTTCAGCCGGGCAGAACATAAAGCTTGACGAAGGGCCGGGTGATTTGACTGGGCCGGAATAAATACTATCTTTGAAAATAACTTTTTCAATTGCCCTTTTTGTATTTGCGCATAAACTGGATTGCGACAAGGGTCTTATGTCCGAGGGCATGTTTTAACTTACCAATTATAAAATGTTTCCTGGCTTTACATCCCCGGGTTGTTGCTTTTATGTACTTTACCGGTTGATGTTGACTGCTCCGGTTTAACTCCGAATGAGTTTACTTATGATTCGATTGATAGCTGCGTTTTTTTTGATGCTTATACTGGTGGCTCCTGTGAAGGGCCATTCTTTCACTTCTGATGTAAATCCTTTCCAAAAAAACATTTCGTTCCTCTCCCAGTCTTCCGGGCTTAGAAACCGGATCAATCCAAAAGTGCTCAGTATGGCTCTTTCCGGTTATTATTCACTCAAGGAACAGGGCAAAATCAGTCGTGACGGTATTCTCACGGTGATTGATTTTAACCGTCCATCGGTTGATGAACGGCTTTTTGTCATTAATGTTAATGAAGGCCGTATTCTTTATTCAGGACTGGTAGCGCATGGCAGCGGCAGCGGTGACAACTATGCACAGAGTTTTTCCAATCAACCCGGTTCCCATCAGAGCAGTCTCGGCTTTTTTACAACTGGCAGTACCTATGATGGAAAGAATGGCTACTCATTGAAACTTCTTGGTCTGGAGCGGGGAATCAATGACAATGCTGAAATGAGAAGTATTGTTATGCACGGAGCTGATTATGTTTCCTATGATTTTATCAGGAGACACGGGCGATTAGGAAGAAGCCAGGGGTGTCCAGCGATCTCTCTGAATGGATTTCAACAGGTCATCAACCTTATCAAAGGCGGGAGTTGCCTTTTTATCTATCAGGAAGCCAGAGATTACGCTCTCAAGTCTGTGTTTATCAATCCTGATCTTGCGCGGCAGCAGTATGCTTCCGAACCTTTTTCATAACGCATTGAGTTACGAATGATTGGTATCCTTCTTTTCTGGCTTGCTTTCAGTCCTGTTCAGCCCACATCGGGAAAGCTTCCCGTTGCTCAGAAAGAGCAGCTTCAACGTCCGATAGAGAGCCCTGTTCATCGACAGACGAACAATGCAGGTAATCCACTGGCAGATAATATCCGTTATTATTTCACCCGGCAGCTCCCAGCGAAAACTGCTGAAGGCACTTCGCCCAGGTTACCTGTCAGAGAGAGGCTTGCCCGGTTTTATGCGGCAAGGGCCTATCAACCGGTATGGACAAAACGCACAATGGTTGCCGAGCTGATAAGCTCCATCGAGAGCGCTGCCGATGATGGACTTGATCCTGCGGATTATCACATTCGGGAGATCAAGGGGTTTTACAGCAAGCCGCCTTCAACTCCTGAACAGGAGGTTCACAGTGATCTGCTTATGACCGATGCATTTTTAACTCTTGCCGGTCATCTTCGTTATGGAAAGGTTGATCCTGTAAGCCTGGATCCGAACTGGAATATCAGTGATTTCAACAAACGAAGCGCTTTGGAGTACCGACTGCAGAACGCCATATCAGCTGAACGTATTGCCGCTGTGTTAAAGGAGATTCGTCCTCAGAACCGCGGGTATGATGAACTGAAGAAAGGGCTTGCGCGATATCGAGCCATTGCCAGAGAGGGCGGCTGGCCAATCCTGACCGATGGGACGGGCCTTAATGAAGGAGTTATGGACAGTCGTGTTCTGAAGCTTCGTAAACGTCTTGAGGACTCGGGGGATATTACACCAGCCAAAGCAGATACATCAAGGCTTTACAGCAGGGAAATAAGTGAGGCCGTAAAACGTTTTCAGAAGCGGAACGGAATGGATGCCGATGGTGTGCTTGGGCCGGTTACCATAAAGGCCTTGAATATTCCTGCAGAGCGTCGTATCGAACAGATCCGCATTAATCTGGAACGGTACCGGTGGTTTTTAAACGATCTTGAACCGACCTATGTACTGGTTAACATAGCGGAATTTTCCCTGCAGTATGTTGAAAATGGCCGTTTTCGTTGGGGAACAAGGGTTATTGTCGGGCAGCCTTATCGGGAAACGCCGGTATTCAAGGCCGATATGAAGTATATCATCTTCAACCCGCGCTGGGTTGTTCCTCCAACCATTCTGGCAAAAGATGTGCTGCCTGCCATCCGTAAAAACATTTCCTATCTGAACAAGAAAAAGCTGCATATCCTCGATCGTAATGGCGTCATTGTCAATCCGGCATCGGTTGACTGGTCGCAGTATACTGCCGGTAATTTCCCCTACCGTCTACAGCAGACTGCCGGAGACCATGGCGCATTGGGCCGCATCAAATTCATGCTTCCAAACCGCCATACGGTATATCTGCATGACACTCCGACAAAGGACCTGTTTGAAAAGAGCACAAGAACCTTCAGTTCCGGATGCATCAGGGTTGAAAACCCTCAGGAGCTCGCCAGACTGGTGTTACGGGATAGCCTGAAATGGAACAGGGAGAGTATACTTGCCGCGATCAATACAGGCAAAACGACTACGGTTTACCTGCCGAAACGTATTCCGGTATTTATCGTTTATCTGACAGCGTTTGCTGAAGACGGCGACATTGTATTTCATGATGATGTGTACAACAGGGATAGCGCCCTTCAGAAAGCGCTCGATAAACCTCTACCCCAATATTAAGCGGAAAGCTTCGGCTTTTAAACAGCTATGTCATTCTCTGTTGCGATCGATATTCAGCGGGAGTTTGTTACATCCTGTGCGCCTGCTGACGTATTCGGGTTTCTGGCCGATGTTCCCCGTTCAGCCTCCTGTTTTCCTAAAGTCAATCAACTTGTCAATCTTGGGGAAAATTGTTTTCGCTGGGAGATGGAAAAAATAGGCATAGGCAGCTACACACTGCAGCAGACCATCTACGCCTGTCGCTACATTGCAGATGCAGCAGCTCGAAAGGTATCCTGGCTTCCGGTTTCCGGTGTTGGTAACGCTCTTGTCGAAGGCGAGTGGCTGATGATACCGAAAGATAATGGCGCTTCGGTAATTTTGAACACAAAAGGTGAGTTGACGGTAGATTTTCCCTCTTTTCTTCAGTTCATCATCTCTCCCCTGGTTGTCATGGAGTTCACCGGTATGATTGAACAGTACCTTACCAACCTGAAAGAAGCATTCACAAAATTATAGAGCCGGGCATACATGCCTCAGAAAAGTCCGGTTACCGTTCGGGCTAAAGCTGTTATTATCTTTTTTTTGAATCAGCTGAAAAGAAGAAGGGGGAGAGGTGTTAAATGGGGGTAGTTGTGCTCGTTATTTCACGCTCGAAGCTTGTTTGCGCTTTGTCGATTTCCAGTTCCACATGCCAACCTCATCCCGGATATCTTCGCAGACGTCAAGAACGTACTGCAGCTCAGCCATTTCAAGGCCGCAATGGAGTGAGCAGCGCATCAGGGAGCGATTTTTCGGAGTAGCCGGAGCGCAAAAAACGGAACCGAATACATTACGCTCTTCCAGCGCATCCCTCAGAATTTCCATATTGGGTTCAATGCCCGGTTCAAGTGATATAATCTGTGACTGGCTGACAATGGCATATCCAAGTTTGTCAAGCCCATCGCGGAGAAAAAGGGATTTTTCATGCAGTTTTTTTCGGCGGTCATCACCCTCGATAATCACTTTCAACGTAGCTGATAAGCCCGCGATTTCATAGGGGAGAAGTGCTGAACTGAAAATCGCCGGAAACGCAGCATAAGGGTAATATTGAGCAAATCTTTTCGAACACAGAATAATTCCTGCCCTGCCGGCGAAAGCTTTGGCGAGACTGCCGGTAATAAAATGCACCCTGTCTGTCAGACCGAGTGATGCGACAAGTCCTGCACCTTTAGGCCCGTGGGTTCCAAGAGAGTGCGACTCGTCAACCACCGAGATGCAATTATAACGATTAGCTATATCGATGATATTGTTAAGTGGAGCGATGTCACCTGTTGTACTGTAGAGCGAATCGATGAGAATGACACCTTCACCGTGCTCCCTTACCAGTTTTTCGAGATGACCGGGATCGTTGTGCATAAAAGCGTAAAAGGGAGCCCCGGATGTTTTTATGCCTTCCCACAGCGACATGTGTGTGAAAAAATCTATGTAGACCGGAGTATCTTCATTGGCGATGGTCTGCATGAGTCCCACATTGGCGGCCCACCCTGACTGGCATAAAATCGCATTTTCAAAGCCGATAAATTCTGCCATTGAAGCTTCAAATTGCGACTTGTCGCTGCCTTCATGCAGAAAAACTGCCGACATGACCGGTTCATGGCATCCATGATTAAGCTTGGATATCTGGGCTTGCAAAATATCGGGATGCATCGATACGTTGAGATAGTCATTGCTCTGAAGAATTACTGATCCTGGCTTAGGTGTTTTGCCGAGGACGAGAGGTTTGCCATTCCTGCGGGTTTTTATGGATTCTTCTTCATAAGCCAGCATTCGCCGGATAAGAAAATCAGGAATGGGTAAAATTGGACCGCTCATCGCTCACCTCATCTGGATTTATCAGACCTTTTTTATGCAATTTCTGATTGATAAAAAAGACTACGTATGATTGGAATTAGAAAATTATGGAATTAACTGCCCGTCAGATACGTCTCTTGCCGGGCGGCTTTTAAAAATTGAATACATGAACTCACTGCTCGTTTTCAATAATGGCATCGGACCGGACAATTCAAGACAACCCTTCATCATGAAACAGATGAAAGGGGATTTTCAATAAATGATTTGATAGAATCCAGTAATTTTTTCCGCTTTGCCATGCTCTTTTGTTTAATCAAGAGCTAAGCTAAACGGTACACTTAGAAAATAGATGGTACTCTCATTTTGAATGCTTTGGCAGTAAAATTACCAGGGAAAAGTATTCGAAATAGAGGCCAAGTATATATGTAACAATGGTAAGATACATAAAGTTTTGATAATTCAGTCACTTGCCTGCACGTCGCAAGCCTGAACCGATCATGCTGAAACATGGGCTCAGCATGAAATCGTTAACATAGTCGGGAAGCCAAGGGAGGAAAGAGTGCGGTTTGTGTTTTTTTACTTTCCGTCACTCAATGCGGCAAGAATGGATAGAAAGGGAAAAGAATGTCAATGGCCTCAATATACCTGCTGCATTCAGCGGTCGGCTATAAACAGGACATTACAATGGAATGGTTCAGGATGGGTGCTGAGCAAACAGATTGATATGATTGTGCAGTTTATCTACTGTTTCAGCGTAGACGGTTTGCAATATCTTTACCCATGAGCTGTTGTCTGGCCATTCTCCTTTTCGGGAAAACTCGTTTATGTGCCCGCAAAGCAGATACATTTTCTTGGCGCCTATACTCCCTGTCGTGCCTTTGAGCGTATGTATGATATGGTCGAACTGTTTCATGTTTTTTTCGTCAACTGCCGCCACAAGTTCAATCATGAGTTTATTTGCATCTGCGATGAATGTTTCGAAGAGACTTACGATCAATTCATCACCGCCAATCTCTTTTAACTCATCGATAACTGAACGGTCAAGAATTATTTCATTTTTGATGGTGTTCCAGAACACAATATTCGGTTGCCCCTGCTCAACGGTGCTATTGTCGATCACAGCGTCACTTTCCGATATATTGTTCTGTAACAACAGGTTAATGGCTGAAATCAGTTTATCTTTGAATACTGGTTTACAAAGATGATAATTCATTCCGGCCTCCTTTATGTTTCGAACGCTCAGTTCATCGTTATTTCCTGTCAAAGCAATTATCGGGATGGATTTACCGGAGCGGAAGCGGGCGAAATTATCTCCCCTGCGAATGGCTTTGGCAGCTTCGACTCCATCCATCACCGGCATCTCCACATCCATCAATATCAGATCAAAATCCTTTTTATCAAGAAACTCAAGGGCTTCCCGCCCGTTTACAGCCTGCTCGATGCGATATCCATAGTGTTCGAGTAACTCGCTCATGATTTTTCTGCTGGTGACGTTATCATCCACCAGGAGAATCTGTTTGCCGCTGACAATTTTTTCTTCAATATCATTTCTGAGAGGTAATACTTCAGAAAAAAAGTACTTGTCGATGATTTTTCTGATAGCAATTTTGCTCACCGGTTTTGCCAGGACTTCGTTCATCCCGCATTTCCGACCTCTTGCCTCTGCTTCGGGTTGGGGCAGCGCTGTAATCCCGATAATCGGTGCATCGCGATAATACAGCGCCAGGGAGGGATCGATGTTCTGTGCTGAGCGAATAAGCTTTACGGCTCGATCGCCATTCAGAAACGGCATTTCAAAATCCATAAAGATGAGGTCGTAGCGGTTTTCAGACAGCATCGCTATAGCCTGCAATCCGTTGTCGGCATGATCAATCTGACAGTGAAGGTCTGCGAGGTATTTTGTGATTATAAGCCTGCTGCTGAGTTGATCATCAGTTACTAAAATGCGTTTTTTACAGAGGATTTTATTTTTGATCTCCCGCACTGTTTTTGAATGATATTTCGGCAGTGTAATGGTAAACTCTGTCCATTCACCCTCTTTCGAATCACAGGTGATTGATCCTTCGAAAGATTCGACCACCCTTTTGCAGAATGATAATCCCAGCCCGTTGCCTCCTTTTTTATTGGAAGTGTAAAAGCTTTCAAAAATCAGCTCGGTATTCTTTTTCTTTATGCCGGGGCCATTGTCTCTCACTCTGATGATATTATTTGCAGTCGTCGCATCAGTTGTGATTTCAATTCCGAAGTTGAGTTTGTCTTTATAATACAGGGCGTTTTTCAACAGGTTGAAGAGAACGAAGAAAAAGAGATCACGATCACCGAAAAAATCAAAGCTTCTGATGTTATTGAAGCTGATAAACTTTTTCTCTTTGGAATCATTGTATGGAAAGCGTGTGATTGCTGCGTTGATTGCATCTTCGGACTTGATTCGGATAAATTCATCGGCAACAATCTGTCCGCCCTGCAGGCTGTTCAAAATCGAGTCGATGATCTTGTTGGCACTATTGAGTGTATGCGAACTTTCTTCGATGATATTGTGAATATGGATAAGCCCGGAATGACTCAGCCGATAATAGCTTTTAGCTGCGGCATCACTGCCGGGTTTAACGGGCAGGGTGTTCTGTACTGATGCTATGGCATTGGTAATGGCATTGAGCGGGTTTCTCATTTCATGCGCGATACTCCCGCTCAGGCTTCTCATCAGAGCCAGTTTTGACCTTTGGGCTCGCTGTTGTTTATGGTTGGCAATTATTCCTCCCGCGATGGAGAAGAGGAAAATAGGAATATACTCGAATTTGAAATAGGTGAAGCTGACCTTGCCATCCAGTACCAGCAGCGTAAGATATGCGGCTATGAATCCCCCGACCGTCATGCTGCTGATAAGCACCCAGTTGGCAATAAACATCGTCAGCAGAAATATTCCGGTCAGCAGTGACATCACCCAAACTACCGACCATTCATTTTTCAGCATCATGAAGCTGAAAAAGTATGGGATGACTATAAAAAGCGATAGAAAAAAATAGAGGGGAAAAATCTCTTTCAGCTGTTTCGGAAGTATGCGGTAAATCGCCCATGGAAGACTTATGATGGCGCAGAATAAACGTAATGCAAGGTTCTCATAAGGCTGTGGAAAAATATATGCCCAGATCAGATAGTAAACAGGATATCCGAGAAAGCCGAAAAGCCCTATCAAGCCGAGATTCGGCTCGGCATGTTCGATTATGTCGCGGGCTTTGTTTTTCAGGATATGCATGAAAAATAAACTTCTTTATGCTTTACCAACGCCTATCTTTCAGCAGAATACAAAGCCTCTGAGTCAAAAAATGACTCAAATTCAGGCTTATTTATCAGAAATGAGCACAGGTCTCAATTTCTTCTGCCGTATGCTTCAGGTATAATCAGGGGGAATAATGCCATTCTCAGGAGCAATGTACAATTGTTACATATCAAATGCCTACTATAGAAGGTATGTTTTACAGATATTCTAAACAATAAAAAAATACTGCACGGTATGATTCAAGGAAGAAACGTCCCCGAATTGCATGATACATCCATTGTACTTGATGATTTGTTTGCCGGCTATAAGGAGGTGTTAGGGGAGGATTACGCTGCTTACAGGAACCACTGTCTGCGGGTATTCAACTTTTGCTGTGCGCTGGCAAGGAAGAGAGAGGTTGATGTGGATAAAATTGCTGTTGCCGTGTTTTTTCATGACCTCGGAATCTGGTCAGAGAAAACGTTTGATTACCTCGAACCTTCTCAACGTCTTGCCGCACAATATCTTGAAAAGTCAGGAAGATCGGAGTGGCACGATGAAATCGAGGCTATGATCGGCGAGCATCATAAACTTACCAGCTACAAAAAAAATCCCTCATGGCTGGTCGAAGTGTTCAGAAAAGCTGACTGGATAGATATATCGGGCGGGTTGCTTCGCTTCAAGCTTCCGGATGATTTTGTTACAGATGTTCTCGATGCTTTCCCGAATGCCGGGTTCCATAAAAAACTTTTGCGTCTTGCCGGCGAACGCCTGAAAACCCATCCGTTTAGTCCGTTGCCGATGATGAAGCTGTAGTCGCACCGCTATAAATTTGTTCCGCGATTCGATTACATCGTTGGTCCCGACAGGTCGGGATACACTCCGGTTTCGAAGTTTATCCCGACTATGTCGGGACTCCGTCCGCCTTGTACTCAAACCGCTCACGACAATTTATAGCGGTGCTCCGCCTGTGTCATGGACTTCTTTCAAACTCTCGGTTTTGCCTATTCAGGGTCGTAATTAAGCGCCGGCGCCAGCCATCTTTCGGCCTCACTGATGCTCATGCCTTTGCGCAGCGCGTAATCTTCAACCTGATCCCTGCCGATTTTTCCAAGCATGAAATACCTGGCTGCCGGATGCGCAAAGTAGAGGCCGCTGACAGAAGCTGCCGGGTTCATTGCGTAGGTTTCTGTCAGGGTAATACCCGTGTTTGTTTCTGCATTCAACAGGTTGAAGAGTTCCGCTTTTTCCGTGTGGTCCGGGCATGCCGGATAACCGGGAGCCGGGCGGATACCCTGATATTTTTCTGCAAGCAGCTCTTCATTGCTGAAGTTTTCATCATCAGCATATCCCCAGAGTTCACGGCGCACTTTTTCGTGCAGCATCTCGGCAAAAGCCTCAGCCAAGCGATCGGCAAGTGCCTGCGTCATGATCCGGCGGTAATCGTCCTGCTCAAGACTGAACTGCTTGAGCACTTTTTCGATTCCGAGTCCTGCTGTTACGGCGAAGCATCCGATGTAATCATGCACTCCAGACTCGTCGGGTGCGATGAAGTCAGCAAGAGCGAGGTTCGGTTCCCCTCCGTTCTTTTTCTCCTGCTGGCGGAGCGTGTGCAAGGTAGCGAGCAGGGAAGTGCGGCTCTCGTCGCTGAAAACTTCGATATCGTCACCTTTGCTGTTTGCCGGGAAAATACCTGCAATTCCTTTCAGGCCGAGAAGCTTTTCCTGTTCTATCCTGTCGAGCAGGGTGTTGGCATCATCGAAAAGTTTTTTCGCCTCAACGCCATACTTCGCATCATCGAAAATCTGCGGGTAGCGGCCATGCAGCTCCCATGCCATGAAAAAGGGCGTCCAGTCGATATAGGGGCGAAGAGCTTCAACCGTTACATCTTCAAGCAGGGTTGTGCCCGGTTTGACGGGTTTGCAGACGGTCGTATCGTCGAATTGAAGTTTCGGACGGTTGCTGCGTGCTTCACTGAGCGAAATGTAGCTTTTTGCGGAAGTTCGCGAAGCATGGCTCTTTCTCAGTCCGGCCTGTTCCTCTTTGAGTTTCGCAATGTAATCTGTGCTCAGTGCCGCATTGAGCAGGCTGTTGACAACAGGAACGCTCCGGGATGCATCGAGCACCTGAACGACGGCGCCGGAATAGACCGGTGCAATTTTTACGGCAGTGTGCATTCTCGAAGTGGTTGCGCCTCCGATGAGCAGCGGAATCTGCAGGCCGAGCCGTTCCATTTCCTTTGCCACATGCACCATTTCGTCAAGCGAGGGGGTGATAAGTCCGCTAAGGCCAAGCAGATCGGCTTTTTCGCGCACTACGGCTTCGAGGATCTTCTCGCAGGGCATCATAACACCGATATCAACGACCTCGTAGTTGTTGCATGCAAGTACCACAGCGACAATATTCTTGCCGATATCATGCACGTCACCTTTGACGGTTGCCAGCAGCACTTTTGCTGCCGCACGGGTATCCTTGTTTCTGGCTTTCTCCTCTTCAATGTAGGGAATGAGGCAGGCAACCGAGCGCTTCATGACGCGGGCGCTTTTAACAACCTGGGGCAGGAACATCTTGCCTTCGGCAAAGAGGTCGCCGATGGCGTTCATACCGTTCATCAGCGGGCCTTCAATAACCTGCAGCGGGCTTGGATAGAGCTGTCGTGCCTCTTCGGTATCCTCCTCGATAAACTCGACAATACCCTTGATCAACGCGTGGCGGAGCCGATCTTCAACGGGAGCGTTTCGCCACTCTGCCGCTTTCGCTTCTGCTTTTTCCCCGCCCCCCTGGATC
>Ga0326726_10005404_pt1 | contig 11569 bp, 7 predicted proteins | sample MHFenrmetagenome_2_FD_207603 | JGI IMG/M metagenome (GOLD analysis project Ga0326726, IMG submission 207603) | Lab enriched peat soil microbial communities from Michigan Hollow, Ithaca, NY, United States - MHF15MN | ecosystem: Environmental > Terrestrial > Soil > Wetlands > Peat | place: USA...
ACCTCGCCGTCGACGACAACACGGTAGTCCTGACGTTCATTCTCGCTCAGGAGAACGACAATCCGGTCTCCTCTGCGGAGAATCGGATTCGATTGGATCGTCACGGTGTCGATCCGTTCGATCTCTCCCGTCCGATCCAGACGCGATATTGTCGCTATTGTGAGGCTGTCGTATGCATCATTGAGGCCGCCCGCGAGCAGAATCGCATCCGACAAACGGTCGCCTTGCACAAACTGAATTCGGGTCCGCTTCCGGACAGCTCCGGAGATCGAAACGAAGTCAAGCTCCTTGTCAATTACGGGAAAAATCAATACATCGTCCGACTGCAGATAAGGGTTATCCCGGAAATCGCCGGTAAGCCGGAATCGTTCGAGGTCGAGCGTATCTGTGCTTCCTTTGGCGTGCCGGAGCAGAATGTCTCTGCGAGGGTAATCATCGATCGGTTTCAATTCGTTCTCAGGTGATTCCTGCCTCTGCCTCGCCTGCATGAGCCGGAGCGCCTCGGCCTGACGCTCAACGACAAGACCGAAAATTCTCGTGATGAATTGATCGGCCCTTTCAAGACGATTCGCAGCGAACGAGCCGTTGACCGGGAAGTTTCCGCCGATGGTGACGCCGATGGTGGTTAGTTGAAGATTCTGCGCCTGCTGCAGCAAACGTGAATCGTTCTGGGAGAAGAGGGCCTGACTGCTTCCCAGGGCCGCGAAAATCATCAGGGTGAACCGTCGGCGGCGGCCGGACTTGCGATTGTTATCGTTGCTCATACATCTCCCTGTAATAGTGCTGGTACTCCCCGCTGACGACTTTCCGCCACCATGCATCATGCGACTGGTACCAAGCGATGGTTTTGTCCAGACCCTGTTCGAAACTCACGCCGGGGCGCCATCCCAATTCAGCCGTGAACTTGTCGGCATCGATTGCATACCGGAGATCGTGGCCCGGTCTGTCCTTCACAAACGAAATTAACGTCTCCGGCTTTCCGAGTTTCCGGAGCAGGAGGCGCACGATATCGATATTGCGCCACTCATTATTCCCGCCCACATTGTACACCTCTCCTGTCCGTCCACGCTGAAGGGCTGCCTCAATCGCCGCACAATGGTCCTCCACGAACAGCCAGTCTCTCACGTTCAGCCCCTCGCCATATACCGGAAGCGGTATCCCGTCAATGGCGTTCCTGATCATGAGAGGGATGAGTTTTTCGGGGAATTGGTAAGGCCCGTAATTATTTGAGCTTCGGGTGATCACCGCTGGAAAACCGTGGGTATGATATGCGGCGAGAACCAGCAAGTCTGCCGCGGCCTTGCTTGCCGCGTAGGGGCTATTGGGGTGAAGAGGCGAGTGTTCGGTGAATTTACCCCGGTCACCAAGCGAGCCATACACCTCATCTGTGGAGACGTGCACGAAACGCCGGACCCCTTGTTCACGAGCCGCATCTAGCAGGACCTGGGTACCGACAACGTTTGTCGTTACGAATGGTCCTGCACTTTTGATGCTCCTGTCGACATGCGTTTCAGCTGCGCAATGAACGACAGCCTCGATCGCGTTGGTCTTCAAGGCTGCTACAACCGAGTCAAGGTCGCAGATGTCTCCGCGCACGAACCCATAATTCTCGTTCCCCTCGAGGTCCCGCAGATTTTCCAGATTCCCGGCGTATGTGAGTTTATCGAAATTTACAACGCGCATCCCGGGAAGCTTCTGCAGGAAATATCGGACCAGATTACTGCCAATGAATCCCGCCCCCCCTGTGATAAGGACGGACCGGAACTTCAAACTGTCACGTGAGGTCACCATGGGCGCTCTGCGTTCGCCGGATGCAACATGCGATATCTCATCCCTTCCTCATCGACAATTCATACCCGCAAAGGTTCAGAATCTTCCCGGCGCACAGCGAGACACGGACGCACCGCCCGACCTTTCACCACCGGAAGACGAATGATCGGCTCACCGGTGCATAAGGTCCGAGACCGCGCAAATGGTATGCAGATAACGCCAGAATGCTTGGGCAGGATGATGTAGTAGCAAAAGAGCGGGTCGTGCCCTTTCAGAAACCGGTCAGCCCGGCCGGGTGGTGAATACCCGCTGGCTGCCCCGTTCAAAGCAACGATTTCAAAGCAAATTACTCAATTGACGAAAGAAAGTCAACGGCCCGAAATGGACGGATTCGACGGTCGAACCGGGCGTCTGCCATGAAGGAGATTTGGATGCGGCATGGCGCATTTCAACTTTCTCCCTGCAGGCTGATACAGACTGCAGGAAGCAGGAATGTTTCACTTCACAGGAGGGGAAGTCGAGAGGCTTGAGGCGGGGATGAAAGTCTCCCTTGTTCATTGAGGTACGAACCGATGGCCATGTCTTTGTTGAGGATGTGCGACTGCAACCACTCTTTGAGAAAAAGCATCACTTCAGGATCGACCATTCTCCTCCCCGATGCCACATCGTCCTTCAATTCATTTATCCGTCTGGTGAGCGTCTCATGCTCGATGATGTGTGCAAGATACCCGGGATATCCGCTTTCCGACATGATTTTTTCTTCATGTGTGAAATGTCTGCGGCTACTTTCGATGAGGTCGCCGAGCGCGGAGAGGACGACTTCCTTTTTCGAACGCGCAGCCATTGCGTCGTAGAGCTTGTTGAGGTGATCGATCAAGATCCGGTGTTCCTCGTCGACGGCTGCGACGTTCACGGAGAGCTCTTCTTTCCAGTTCAGGAAGGACATGGGTTTTCGTGCGTTGTTGATTCACACCTCACAGCACACTACCACGCACAAAACTATAGAAATATCTTCAGAGCCACAATGAAAATTTCTTTGAGGAATTCAGGGTGGGAAGGTGTCGTAGAAATTCTCAACATCGCGACGATCCATCGGCTTTCATTAAAAATTGCGAGCCGATGACGTCATCACCAAATCTTGGAGGTGCGCACAGCCGACGATCGTTCCCGGAAGCAGAGGTCCCGACAACGCGAACACAGGACTTTCACGCGACCCAGCGTTCCGCACTTCTTTCTGGCGTGGCTTCTTCGGTCGCTTTCAAGTAGGCATTGGCGTCGTGCTCCATCGCCCCTTCGGGAAGCCATCTCCACATCTCTCCGAGTTCTTTCTGCACCAGGTCAGCATAGAATTGTGGGACCTTTGACGTCTGCCGCTCAAAGAAGGGACGGAACTGAGCATCTGCGTCGAGGCGGCGAAGAATTTCAGAGTAGTAGCGAATCCGGCCGTACCCTTCCGTCGAGAACGCCCGCACGAGGTTCAACCACTTTGGAATGAGGGTCCTGGTTGCGGCAGCCCGCCGGAGAATCGCGCGGGAAGAGAACGTGTAGCGCGTGAGATCGATGACATGTCCGTAGAACCCTCTCCAGGAGTAGTTCTTCGGTTCAATGTTCATCGCGCCATTGTTATTCAGAAAGTGGAAAGGAAAAGGTAACACTCGCCCCGCCTGCTGATATTCAAGGTTGATAGGCGCCGCCTGACCGAAAGCGGAGAGCAGGGAATACCCGGGAAACGCCCCGGGAGACAGATCGACAAAACGCTTTGTCAGCTCGAACGGTTCCTCCCCCTCATCCACGTCGAGTCCAAGTACAAAGTTCGTCTGAATGTACGGTATGTACCTCAGGATCATATTCACGTGTTCAGACACTTCCTTCACCTTATCCATCCCGTGTCTTCTTCCCGTACGTGATTTTTCACCCAGATCGAACCAGGATTCGATCCCCGGAAGCAGTGCCTTGAACCCGTTGCGCCGCAATCGTACCAGATGCGCTTCGGACAGAAGGGAGAGACTGCTTTCGGCGACAAAATCAATCCGACCCTCAGGCACCGCCGCTTCGATGGCATCCATTGTGTTGTCAAACTGAACGCCGAAATTCGGATCGTGGAAAGCGACGCGGGGTCGTTTGAACTTTTTCAACAGAAAGACCAGATCCTCCTTCATAACACCCGTGTCGAGCGGCTGATAAGGCACCACGGAGTCGATGCAGAAGCTGCAATGATACGGGCATCCCAGACTTCCGATCATCGGGACCAGCTTGATGAGCGAAGTTTTTCTCAGCGCCTGATCGATGAATTGCCACCGTTCGCGCACACCGGGAAGGGAATCCGGCTGCTGCTTTGCTGAGAGGTGCAGACCCAGGGGTCTGTTGCGGGTGCAATCGGCCAGGATTTCATGAATGAGGGGCTTGTCAGTGAAACCAAGCACATAGTCAAAATAGTGCTGCGCGTCCTGCGGATAGCAACGGGCATGAGGGCCACCGAGCACCGTCACAGCTCCCCGCGCCCGAAACTGGTTGCTCAGGGCGTAGGCAAGCTGTGCCGCTTCCGTGAAGGCGCCTATAAAAATCAGATCAACGTTGGAGGGGAGTTCTTCGATCAGATTCTCGAATCCGGTGTAACACAGATACGTGACCTCGTGCCCCTCCTCCTGGCACCAGACTGCAACTGCCTGAGGCATGATGCTCGCAAAGTTCGCGTTCATGACCCGGGCCCAGAGTGCGCGGGTTGGACTTTTTCCAACAAGATCGATGATTCCGACGCGTAATCTTCGCATGGTGTTCTCCGAATGTGAAACCCAGGACCTATGCAGATCGGCTGAGGTTCCGCTTTTTAATCGCCTGTCTGACTATTTTGGCAAAAACGGATCTCGTCAATTGATGGGAATAGATATTACCCTTTTCTCCTGCAGCGCGAATCGCCCGGAGAAAATCATCGACAGTGGCATTTTTCAGTATGAATTGTTCGACGCCGTCCCGCACCAGTTCCAGAATCTCCGACTCAGTCTTCCGGAAAGGTCGTGGGGAAGCAGTAGTCTTTCCGGATCCGGATTTCCGGGGTGCCTTTCGTCCCTTTGGAGTGCGGGAACGTCGTACCATCCTCCTTCTGGACACGGCAGGTTCTCAGTATTGGTTGAAGGTAAGCTCGCCAGGTTTCCGCCCCCGTAGAATAGCTCAAACGGTTGAAAAGGGGACTAGTCCCTTTGAATGAGAATGGGGCGCCCGTCCCGACCTTTTATGATCCCTTAAAGGACGGTCCGGCGGGTTCAGGATCCCGCCGTCCGGAATGACCAGAGCATCAAGGATGGCCCAAACACCAGTCGTCCCGAAACGTCCTGAGCGAACGAGCGCTTTTTGCGAGTGAGTCGAGCCCTCGACTGCTTCGCGCTCGCGGTCGACCCTGAGTCCCGACCGGAGGGCGGAATCGAATGGGTCGAAGGATTCGGGACCCATCACTAGCCTGCACATAATAGATTCCGGATCGGCGCCTCTTTAATCCTGAAATGCTCCAATTCAGGACCAGTGCCGTCCGAAATGACAACTGAGCGCACAAATGGCTGACCACGGCAGATCGTGGATTGACAATTGTGGATTGTTTCGGTCGGAATCGCCAATGCCGGTTTGATAAACCGAATCCCTGCGACTTCGAATCCTTCTGAGTTCAAAACTGCAGGGCGTTTTGCGCCTGCCCGCCCAGAGCGGAGCAAAGGCGGGAAACGACCCTGCAAAAGATTCACTCGGACCACTCCTCATACAGGAAAACGACATTCCTTGTCCCTGCAGAGGTTCATGATGTACGCGGAACGAGGCAGGATGAATGATGACTTCGAGATGGGATAACTGTTTCCGGACGGACTATTCGGTGAGGGGGCACCGCGGAGGATTATCGTGATTTCGGCGTGTAATCACCATCACTGTGTGCAAACCTTGCGATCTCAAGGCGGGTATGCAATTCGAGTTTTTCGAGGATGTTGTGGACATGGCTTTTCACCGTATCCGTCGCAAGATTGAGACGCAGCGCGATTCCTTTATTACTCAGACCCTCCGCAATCAACGCGACAACTTCCCGCTCACGGTTGGTCATCTTCACAGACGCATACGGATTTCCCTTCCCTTTTTGCGAAGCGTGCTCAACGATCTGAGAGAATAACGATCCGGTCAGCGTCGGAGGCAGAACATTGATGCCCTTTGCTACCGATCGGATAGTTTTCAGAAAGTCATCGAACGTCGCATCCTTGAGCACAAAGCCCGACACGCCGGCCTCGACGTAATGGACAAGTTCAGCGTGCATAGGAATGAGATCCATCCCGATCACCTTCGTCGCGGGGGAAGTTTTCCTGAGTGCCCTCAACAGGCGAAAGCTGTCCAGACTGCGCAAGCCGAGATCCAGAAGGATCACCGCCGGCTGTATCCTTTTTACCTTGTGCACAGCATCGCTGTTTCCCGGTGAAGCCGTGACCGTAAAATCCGGTTGCGCCTTCAGCATCTCCGAAAGCCCTTCACGCAGCAGTCGATTATCTTCGATGAGGAGTATGCGGATTCTCTTCATTCAAAAGTAGTGAGGGAACGAGAATTGCGGAATTCAGCTGAAACCGCTCGGGCAGAACCGTTTCGACAATTTACGCGTTCGGTTTCACGTTTTCAAGTTCTGTCTTGCCCTGTTTTCGGGGAGCTCCAGCTCACCCAAAGGAGGCCGGGGGAGGCAATAAGTCAGCAGCGGGAAAAAATGAAGAGGGGAGTAGATACGAAACGACCGGATCGCGGGGTTAGTTCTTGCCGCGTTTCAGGATGTGATCAACAAGAGCGGATCCCGCATCGGGTTCGAGCCCAGAATCGCTGCGCATGGCGGGTTCCTGAGGTGCCGTCGTGATCCCGACTGCAGGAGTGTAAGCACTGAACGAGGTCGTGAACGATTGAATCGTAACACGTTTGAGCGCAGCAAGCCGGCGGAGCCTTCGTTGGACTTCAGGCATGAGGTCGTCGGTCGCAACGAGGATTGTTCTGATCCGGTTGCTGCGAATGAGGCGATCAATCTGCCAGTGACCGCCGAAGACGGGGTAGCCGTGGATCGTCTTCCCCTCTACCCGGGGATCGTCATCGAGGAAACCCACGGGCCGCATGTGCAGATCCGGTGAATTGAGGAGCAGCCTGGCTGCCACGATGGCGTGTTCGCCCGTCCCATAAATGACGACCGGTTCCTTCCCTTCCTGGTCCTCATGCGCCAGTCGGTTGAGAACGGCGAACGAGAAGCGGGACATCACCAGGAGCGTCATCAGGAAGTAAAAATCGAGCAGAAACATCTTCGCCGTTGTGCCGGGTACGTCCAGACCGAGAAGAATATGCAATGCATATCCGAAAGCTAGTGAGGCGCTGATGGCTTTCAAAATGCGGACCGCATCTTCAACGGCAGCATGACGCATCATCCCGCGGTACACGCCGGAAAGTGCGAGCGCCAGCATCTGAAGTCCTGTCAGGGATATCAGGAGAAGCCGGAACTTCCAACTCCCAAAAGAAACGCTTGCTGATTCCTGTGACAGGACAAACGCAGTGACGAAGGACGCGACCGTGAATGCCGCATCCATCACAACCTGGAAGGAAACTTTGTTAATGAACGGCAGTTCATAGAGCGGCAACAGGAGGCCGCGCCGGAAAATGGCAAACTCGCGGTAGCGAAGGCGTTGAACGCCAACGAGGACGGCCATTCCCGCAATTGCCAGGATCAGGACTCCTCCCAGTTGATCCACCATGGTCATGCCGAAGGCCCCGCACCCGAGCGCAGACGAAATGATATAGAGGAGGATGACGGCCTTTTTCTGGGTCAGCCCGAGATCAAGCATCCGGTGATGGATGTGCTGTTTGTCGGGCTTGAACATCATTGCGATCTGCCGGATGGACCAGTCGCCGCGACCATTCTTCGCCAGGAACGGCCGGATGAGCCGCCGCAGCATTGCGAGTGTCGTATCCAGGATCGGGAGGCCGAGAGCCAACGCGGGGATGATCACGGCAAAGGCGGCGGAGCCCTTGGTGCAGCTCATCATTGAGAGCACGGCGAGGCAGAACCCCAGGAAGAGACTTCCCGAATCTCCGAGGAAAATACGGGCAGGGTTAAAATTATATCTGAGGAATCCGAGGAGCGAGCCGGCCAGGATGATCGAGAGCATCGCCGTTCCGGAATCGTCAAACCGTACGAACGAAACCGCCGCCACGGTAACGGCAGCCACCATCGAGATGCCAGAGGCAAGCCCGTCCAGCCCGTCGATGAGGTTCACCGCATTCATGACCCCGACGATCCAGAGAATCGTCACCGGATAGCTGAGCCATCCGATCATGAGGGAGCCTCCGAACAACGGCTGTGAAAGCACCGTGATGCGGATGCCGACGACATACAGCGCGGTACCGATCAGAACTTCGGCAAGGAATTTCCGTCCAGGCCCGAGGGAGTGGATGTCGTCCCAGATTCCGAGGGAAAGCACAAGAAGGGCAGATACACCGAGGACGATCCCCTGGAGCGGGGTCTCCCACGGCGGGATGAAATTGTCGTGGCGGAAAATCAGGAAGAGAGACGCAACAGTGCCGAACGCCAGGGCGATTGCAATTCCGCCCAGGCGCGGAAGGGGGCGCGTATGGATCTTGCGCTCATCGGGTTGATCGACGGCCTTTACCCGGTAGGCAAGCCTGATGACCAGTGGTGTCACTGCGAACGCAGCCACCGCTGCGGTCACAAATGCCACCCCCAACTGTTCAATCATCTTAACTCCCCTAATTCCCCGCCACTATCCGGGCGGGTCCAGCTATGGGTCTACAGTGGAATCCCGCAATCGTCTATTCCCCCCCCACCGCATGCGGGTTGATGTAGGTACACATCTCCCCTGCAAACGACTTTCGCAGATGCAATTGTACTTCCTGGTCCGCGAGAAATCAGTCCGTCGATCCTCGGTTACCGCTTTGTCCGAGACGGACAAAACAAAATCGGTTGTTGCTTTTTAGGCACCGGCCCTGAGGCCGGCGACAGAATGTGAAAGTAAGCTGAGAGTATGCTGAAGACGCTGCATGTGTGCACACTCAAGTTACACGAGCGCGTAGGAAATGTCAAGAGATAGAGGGGAGTTATCACGTCATACTTCATCCGAAGAGCGAAACGGTGAGACTTGTCACACGGTTCGCAAGTTTTCATGAGAGTATGACGAACTGCGAGTAGAGAAATACAACAAGTCCGAACAGAATGGGAGCAGGTTTGTGACGCAGATGTCAGGCAAGTAAAAGAACGGATGACCCTTATCATAAAAGCGCTTCGATGCAGCATCTAAACCATCACGCAATTTTCCCACCTCATAAGCGGTCTCTCCGTATCCTTCAAAGGCACTTCGCCATTTAGGTTCGTTTCCTGTTCTCGTCTTCGCCTTCAACGCACTATGGAACATGGGAGGATTTGTTGAGATTCACGAAGACGGTGTTCGCATCTGCCGCCGTCACTATCCCCGAGAGATTGGCGTCCTGTCTCAAGTAACCCACGTTGTTCAGTCTTTGGAATATCTCATTCGCGTCTGAGGCAGTTACAATTCCGGATTGGTTGACGTCGCCTGACCACAATCCGAATTTTCCACCCAGTGCTACCATAGCATTTACACCGAAGGCCTGGTTCGCGGAGAACGTGAAATCGTACATCTGGGGGACACTCGATAATGATGCTGCATTCCGGGACATGACGCCAAGATGATTCCTGTGGCGAAGCACCAGATAGTATGAACCGGTTGAGACTGTGTCAAAATCAACAAACGACAACAACGGTTCAGCAAAATTCCTGATGGTCCCGTCTTTCATCAGCCAGGCGGGTGCAAAACGCCTCACCGTGGACCCTATCCCTGTCGAATCATTGCGCAGTTCGATGTTGACGCTGTCAACAACATCTTGCGGTGCCGCACCTGGACCGAAATGGGCAGTCAAAATGCCCCCGGTCCCAAGCGCGGTGGACATGGTATCGGATCCGGCCTTGTACGGACCCTGGAGGAGGGCCCTCACCCCGGCACGGACGTAGCCGTCCGGGATGAGATTCCGGTGTATGGAAACGGTATTGACTGTAAAGGACGGGGCAGCAAGGTCGGGGTGTCCGTCGCCGTCCAGGTCTCCTGCGGCTACTCTTATGGGGTACGCCGGCGCGTCAAAATCAACGTGCGGTTTGAATGACCCTGTTGTGATTGTCCCCGGGCTGCCGACATTCTGAAAAACGGATATCGTATTGTCTGAAGAATTCCCCGTGATAATATCCGGGCGCCCATCTCCATTCACATCGCTGAGTGAAGCCCAGCCCAGCCCCGCTCCTTTTCTGAGATGGACCGGAGTATCGAAATCAAACGTCCCGGGACCGGGATTCGTATTACGGGCAACAAAAATGTTCGGACCGTCATTTTCGCTTACCAGCAGATCGAGATGCCCATCCCTGTCAATGTCGCCGAGCGTCACGAAGAGCGGCTCAATTGTTGTATCGGGAGAGCCGTAGCCGAACTCCTTTGTTTCCGGATCCGCGAATGCTATCGTTCCCGGACTGCTTTCGTTCCGGAAAAGGAGCAGACTCTCAATACCTGTGTTCGCCACAACCATGTCCGTCAGGCCATCGCCGTCCAGGTCACCGAGCGCCACAGTATGGGGCACACCCCCGCCATTGTCGAACTCGACAACCTCTTCAAAATCGACAGAACCGGGAGACGAGACGTTTCTGAGAACGGTGGCGGTCCCATCGCCGAAGCTCGCGGCCACCGCATCGGGTCTTCCGTCCCCATCGATGTCGTCGATCGCGATGCACGTCGGGAGGAACCCCACAAAGAAATGGGGCAGGACTTCTTCAAACGAGATCGCGCCAAGGTCACTTGTGTTCCGGTAGACGGTTATGGTGCTGTCTGACTCTTCGACGCTCTGCAGATTCGCCACCACGATGTCAAGTTTTCCGTCGCCGTCGATATCGGCGAGCGCGATTTCATTGAGACTGGTGGTTGTCGGCATCGTGATCGTCTCACCGAAGCTGATGTTCCCCACCGTGCTCGTATTCGGAAATATGGCGACCTGCATCGTGCTGAACGAGACCGTGGCCACATCGAGCTTCCCGTCGCCGTCGAAATCGCCCATGAGGCTCGACTGCAGGCCGTTGTCAATCTCGAATTCCATCATTGGTGCAAACGACGTTCCTGTGATCTGCGCGTTGGGATTGAACGTGAGGTCGAACGGAAGAGGGGAGTACGCCGTGAGCCCTCCCCGAGTGACGGTGACGGGCCTGTATGTTGCCGTGGATGGTACGAGGACCTTCAGCGCGGTTGTTGTTGCGGAGAGGACCTGCGCCCGCCCGCCCCCGAAGTAGACCGTGTTCTGCGCGGCAACGGCGCTAAAGTTGTTCCCGCTGATCGTCACGATGCTCCCCATCTTTGCCGCAGTCGGCGTAACCGACATTATGACCGGCGCCTGCGCAAGAGCTATCACCGAAAGCGCCGGCAACAAGCACAGCGCCCCCACCCTTAACCTTACCCTCAACCTTAACCTCATTCTTAATCTCAATCTCGATCTCATTTGGATACTTGACTCCCTTCAAAATCGATCAGGCTCTCCTGGGGGAGGAAAACACAGGTAGGAACGCGGCACCAAGGGGGGGAGCTCAGGTGCCGGTAATTTTATCGCCCCATCCCCGGCACATCATAGACCGGGGACGGGGCGAAGTGTCCGTCACTTCAGCAAAAGCATTCTTGAGACAGCAGACTTGTTGTTGCTCTCAAGCCGGTAGAGATATACGCCGCTCGCCAGCTTATCAGCAGAGAATTTT
>Ga0326726_10005405_pt1 | contig 11569 bp, 9 predicted proteins | sample MHFenrmetagenome_2_FD_207603 | JGI IMG/M metagenome (GOLD analysis project Ga0326726, IMG submission 207603) | Lab enriched peat soil microbial communities from Michigan Hollow, Ithaca, NY, United States - MHF15MN | ecosystem: Environmental > Terrestrial > Soil > Wetlands > Peat | place: USA...
GATATTGCGGCGGTTAACCCGATCGACATTGTCCATGATCGGGATATTGTCCTGATTGACGCTCGGAACAAACAGATAACTGATCTGCGGTTCCAAAACATGTTTGATCTGCGTTAGGCCCAGGCTATTAACCGCAAATACGCGACTCACCGCCGTGTTCAGATCGCCGCGAATTTCGACCAACTCGCGCGATACATTATGCGCCGACGAATTGACCGGCGTGGTGTACAAATGATAGACGGTTTCGCGCGGCGCGACACTCAACGATCCGTTCACAACCGACGCGAGTTTGAACGGCAGCACGGCTTCCGGCCTGATATCGAGACGCAGACCGTAACCGGGGTCGCGCCGAAGATAATTCGTGCTATCCACCGACCAACGCAGCTCTAAGGGAAACCCCGGGAGGAACCGTCGGCCCCAAAACCCAACCTCCGGCGAGCGCAAGAACGTGGTCTTATCAGGCTGAATGAAGTCTTGGTAAAAGTTGAATTCTCCTTTGACGAAGGTATCACCCCAGTTTTTGAACACACCCATGCGCGACTCGCCGTAGCGGGCGCGGCGAATATTTCCCTCCTGGCCGTTCGGCAAGTCAATCCGTCCCTCCAGCTCACGCGTAAACAAATCGTCGCTGTAGGCCGCGCTGTCGCTGTAGGTCAACCAATCAGACTCCGTGGTGTAACGGTGCGAGCCGGAGATGTTCCAGCGGTTTTTGGGAATATGCGGATTGGCTATGGTTGGGTCGGCTATGTCGTAGTTGGTCCGCCAATTTTCATTGAAATAAGAAGACTCAAACTTGAAGTCCGAATTGCGATCGAAAAGCGTGCGAAATTCGCCAATGAATCCATACCGCGAGCGCGTCTCAATGTCAGTCGATAACGTGGCGTCAGTGCTTTTCGAGATCGCCCAGAAAAACGGTTGCAGATAGCGAAAACCGTCCTTGCTCGAGGTGCCAACCTCGGGAAATAGGAATCCGGTTTGACGCTCACTGCGCAGCGGGAAAAATCCATAAGGGATGTACATCACCGGGTAATCCATAATGTAGAACACACCGTCTTTGATCGTACCCGTGCCCTGAAGGGTGAGATCCATCTGCTCAGCGGAAAATTTCCACGATGGCGCGCCGGATTCGCACAGACACGTGGTAAAAAAACCATCGTCGACATGATAGGTCTGGCCGCCGAACTTCTCCATGCGGCGTCCCTGCATGCTGATATGGCCCTGCTCCAAAAAAAGATCGGCGTTGTGCAATTCGCCGGTTTCATTTTCCATATTCATGCGCAGCGAATCGGCGGACTTGACCTTCCATTCCGGATCGTCCAGCATCACCCGGCCTTTGGCTTCAACATCCTGGGTCGACCGGTTCATGCGCAATTCGTCGGCTTTGATAGTGGTTCCCTCGCGCTGGATTTCAACGTTGCCGGTGGCCTCGATTTCGTTGCCACTGTCACTCGACGACAACTTGTCGGCCTGCAGGTTAATTACCGCAGCGGGATTCTTCGCCACCGACGGCGCATCGGCGGCACGGCTATTGGCTGTCAACGACGCCAGCGCCAGCAGCGCGGTGATCGTTAGGGAAATTAGTCGCAAAATCATTGTGGTTCTTGCATGCAACTGCGTCTCAGGAATCAAGCCTGGGTCGCGCCGCGGCGATTTCTTGCAACATCGGGCGAATTTCGCCGAGAAGATAAAGCGACCCCGCGACCACGATAACATCGTCAGGCGCGGATTCGTCAATTAATAACCGAAGTGCTGTTCTCGAGTCCGGATGACTTCGCGTAGCAATCCTGCCCGCAAAGGTCTTCGCCAACTCAGCCGGGTCGGCGCTCCGCTCCATGGCCACCTTAGTGAACATCACTTCGGAAACAACCCCAATAAAGCGCGCCAACATCAGATGCCAATCCTTGTCCGACATCGCCGCGAACAGTAACTTGATCTTGCGCCCGCGATAATCACCGAGCGCATCGACCAACGCCAGCACGCCCTCGCCATTATGCGCGCCGTCGATAAGCACCGTTGGCCGCTCCAACATCACTTCCAATCTTCCCGGCCATTTGACCGTAGCCAAGCCGGCGCGAACCGTTTCCTCGGTCACTGCGAAACTATCCTGGACAACCTCTAAAGCGGCCAGGGCAACCGCAGCATTGTACTTCTGATGCCGGCCGCGCAACCGAAGCGACAAATTGGAATAATGTTGTTTTAATCCTGTATAATCGAAAACCCCCTCATTTTTCAAGGAAAATTTGAAATCTTCACCAAAGAAATAGGCTATTGCCGTCCGCTCTTCAGCAGTCCGGCGAAACAATCCTTGCACCTCGGCACTGACTGCGCCGCAAATTACCGGAATATTCGGCTTGATGATGCCGGCTTTCTCACCGGCAATTGACAATAGTTCGCTGCCCAAGAACGCTTCATGATCTTTGGAGATCGTTGTGATCAGAGAAACCAACGGCGTGATGACATTGGTCGCGTCAAAACGGCCACCCAAGCCGACCTCGACCACCGCCAGATCGGTTGAGTGGCGGGCAAAATAGATAAACGCCATCACCGTCACCACTTCAAAATAAGTTAACTCGATGGCTGCGCTTGAGGTGCGCTGCCAGATCTCGTCTGCGATCGCCACCACTTCATCCTCGGTAATCTCGTCATCGCCGATACGAATGCGCTCGGTGAATGAAACCAGATGAGGCGAGGTGTACAAGGCCGTGCGGTAGCCCGCCAGGGAAAGAATCCGCTGGAGCATCGCCGAGGTCGAGCCCTTGCCGTTGGTGCCGGCAATGTGAATGGCCGGGTAAGTTTTTTCCGGATGGCCGAAGAGCTTTAACGCGCCGGCGACTCTGTCAAGGCGCAGGTCGATGATACCCCCGCGCAGGTTGTAGATACGGTCAAGAGTTTCAGAATAACTGGCCATGCGGCTTGGCAGTCCCCGGCAACGATGGGTGGATTCCGCGCATTTTTGGCGAGGCTAGGTTTGCTTACGCGCGTGCTTCATCGCCCGTTTGAGCTGGGCGACAAATTCCCCGGCTCGTTTCACCTTGGCAGATTTGCTTTTGCCCTGCTCGATGCGTTGCACCAAGGCGCTGCCGACCACAACAGCGTCGGCGAACTCGGCGATCCAAGCCGCCTGCTTGGGCGTCGAAATGCCGAAACCGACGCCCACCGGCAATGCCGTCGCCTTGCGCACCTGAGCGACTTGGCGGCGCAAATCGCTGTCGAAGGACTGGCGCGCGCCGGTGACCCCGGTCACCGAGACATAGTAAATAAACCCCCGGCCATGGCTCGCGACCAAACGGCGCCGGACCTCGCCACTAGTGGGCGATAGGAGAAATATGACATCCAGATCGCAACGATCGGTGCAAGCTTTGAGCTCGCCGCTCTCCTCCGGCGGCAGGTCGACACAGAGCACACCGTCGGCGCCGGCTTGCGCCGCTTGAGTGGCAAACTTGTCGAGCCCGAAGCGAAAAAAAGGATTGTAATAACCAAAGAGAACAATCGGCAGATCCGAAGTCTGGCGGAATTCGCGCACCAGCCGGAAAATCGCCGGCAAAGTGATCGGATTCTCCAAAGCCCGCTCCGACGACCGCTGAATCGTCGGCCCATCCGCCGAGGGATCGGAAAATGGAATGCCGAGCTCAATGACATCGGCGCCGCCCGCTTCCAATGCACGCATGATTTTGAGCGTGGTCGCCAGGTCGGGGTCACCGGCGGTGATAAAGGGTATCAGCGCGGCTTCGCCGCCTTGCTTTAGTTCAACAAATTTTCTTTGGATACGGCTCATAACTAAACTCGCAAGCCCGTTCATCGGTTCAAGGTCCTAACATTAAAGGTTTCGGAGGTCGGGACTGGTCGTTGAACGTTTGAACCCTTGAACCTTTGAACGATTCTTATAATTTCGCTCCGAGATAATCGCCGACGGTGGTCATGTCCTTATCACCGCGGCCCGACAGATTGACAATGATGATTTGGCGTTTTTTCAATTTGGGTGCCAAACGCTGAACTACGGCGATCGCATGCGCGCTTTCCAAGGCGGGAATGATCCCTTCAACCTCGGCAAGAAAACGGATCGAGGCGATCGCCTCACCGTCGGTCGCCGAATCGAATTGCACCCGACCGCGGTCGCGCAGATAACTCAGCTCAGGGCCGACGCCGGGATAATCCAAGCCCGCTGCGACCGAATGGGTTTCCTTAACTTGGCCTTTGTCGTCTTGCAGCAGATAGCTCTTGCTGCCATGCAAAACCCCAACTGCGCCGCGTTGGATGGTCGCCGAATGTTTACCGGAACCGAGCCCATGGCCAGCGGCTTCAACACCAACCATCTTTACCGCTTGGTCTTTTAAGAAGGGAAAAAACAATCCCATGGAATTGCTGCCGCCGCCGACGCAGGCGACCAAATAATCCGGCAGCCGCCCCTCTTTTTGAAGGATCTGCCGGCGCGCCTCGCGGCCGATCACCGATTGAAAATCCCGCACCATCATCGGATAGGGGTGCGGCCCGGCCACCGAGCCGATCAAGTAATAGGTCGTGCGCACGTTGGTCACCCAATCGCGCAGTGCTTCATTCATGGCATCCTTGAGCGTCTGGCTGCCGGATTCGACCACGCGCACTTTCGCGCCCAGGAGCTTCATGCGAAAGACGTTGAGCGACTGGCGCTGGACGTCTTCCTTGCCCATAAAAATCTCGCACTCCATGCCGAAGCGCGCCGCCACCGTGGCGGTCGCCACGCCATGCTGGCCGGCGCCGGTTTCGGCGATAATGCGCCGCTTGCCCATATGCCGCGCCAGGAGAATCTGGCCCATGGTATTGTTGATCTTGTGCGCGCCGGTGTGACAGAGATCCTCGCGTTTGAGATAGACCGTCGCGCCGCCCAGGCTCCGGGTCATTCTTTCGGCGAAATAGAGCGGAGTTTCCCGGCCGACATACTCTTTGAGATAGTACGCGAGTTCGCGCTTGAATCCGCTATCCCGGCGCACTTGCGCATAGCCGCGCTCCAATTCGGTAAGCGCCGGCATGAGGGTTTCCGCCACATAGCGCCCGCCGTAAGGCCCGAAATGGCCGCGCCGGTCAGGCACCTTTGGCAGCATCGATAAATTCTTTGAGTTTGCCATGATCTTTTATACCTGGGCGCGCTTCCACGCCGCTGCACACATCGACTCCAAACGGGTGAATTTTACGGATCGCCTCGGCGACATTATCGATCCGCAGCCCGCCGGAGAGGAGTATCTTGCCCGCGTCAATCCCGTCGAGCCATTCCCAAGGAAACATCTGCCCTGAACCGCCAAATCCCGCGGAAAAGGAATCGAGCAAATAGTAATCCGCCGGAAAACCTTTCAAGGTAGTGAGCGAAGCCCTCTCCTTGATGCGAAATGCCTTGATCACTTGCAGATCCCAGCCTTGACAGTATGCGCCGTCCTCCTCGCCGTGAAACTGCAGACCGCGATAGCCTAGCCGCCCATCCGACACGCGGCCCGCGGCCAACACTTCGTTGACCCGCGTTTTGGGTTCATTGACGAACAGCGCCACGTTGAACGCGTCGCCCGGTAAGCGTTCGATAATTCCCCGAGCCACTTCCGGCGCAACGCAGCGCGGGCTTGGTGGATAGAAATTAAAGCCCAAAATATCCGCGCCAAACTCCAGCGCCTTCTCGGCGTCGTCGAGATTGGTAATACCGCAAACCTTGATCTTCACCGGCATCGGCATGGAACCCTTAGCCGTGTAACAATTCGCCGAGCTTCACACCCGGCTCGGGTGCGCGCATGAGCGACTCGCCGATTAGAAATGCGTGAACGCCCAACGATTCGACGCGGCGTATTTGCTCGAGACTATCGATTCCGCTTTCACAGACCACCGGCATGCCGGCCGGTACCAGCGGCGCCAGGCGCTCGGTAGTCGCCAGACTGACGGCAAAGGTCTTCAGGTCACGGTTGTTGATGCCGATCAATCGGGCGCCGGCTTTTATTGCCGCTTCCAATTCGCTCTCCGAGTGCACTTCCACCAGCGAGTCCATGTGCAACTCCTTCGCCTGATGGCGCAGCTCGCTCATACGCCGGCCGTCGAGCATCGCCGCGATGAACAACACCGCGTCGGCGCCAAAGCTTTTCGCCTCGACGATCTGATAGGGATCGAGCATGAAATCCTTGCGCAACAGCGGTACCGTTACGCTCGCGTGAATCTGTTCGAGGTAAGCCAATTCGCCTTGAAAAAAACGCTCCTCGGTCAACACCGATATCGCACTGGCGCCATGGGCCGCGTAATCCTTAGCAATCGCCACCGGATCGAAATCGGCGCGAATGAGTCCTTTTGACGGCGACGCTTTTTTGACTTCGGCGACGATGTGCCGCTCGGTGCCCGCTAGAGCTTTGGCGAAACCGCGCGTGGGGGCGTTGAAGAGTGCGCGCTCGCGCAACGCTGTCAGCGGCAATTGGCGCTGGCGCAAGGCAACGACTTCGCGCACATGCGCCGCGATGATAGCCAGGATTTCCGCCATGGCTTCACGACGCTGCGTTGGTCAGCTCGACCAGCTGTTGGAGTTTTTGGCGCGCCTTGCCGCTGTCGATAGATTCGACGGCCAGTTTGATGCCATCCGGCAAACTCGCGGCGCTGCCGCTGACATGCAGTGCCGCACCGCTGTTCAGCAGCACAACATCGCGCGGTGCGCCATGCTTGCCGTCAAGGACAGCGCGGACGATCACCGCACTTTCATCAGCGCTGCCGCCATGAAGGTCGGCGATCGTGCAGCGTTTAAGACCGAACTGCTCGGGCTCGATTTGGAATTCCTTAACAACACCGTCGCGCAGCTCGGCGACTTTGGTCGGCCCACAGAGAGAGATCTCATCCAAGCCTTCGAGGCCATGCACCACCATCGCCCGGGCGCTGCCGAGATTTTTCAGCACATTGGCGACCATGCCGACCAAGTCGCCGCTGTAGATGCCGATCAGCTGTTGAGTCGCCATGGCCGGATTGGTCAACGGCCCGAGTAAATTAAAGATGGTGCGAATACCGATGTCGCGGCGCGGTTGCACGGCGTACTTCATCGCTTCATGGAGCAGCGGCGCGAACAGGAAACCGATGCCGATCTTGGCGATGCACTGTTCGACGCGCTCTTTTGGCGCATCAACTTTGACGCCAAGGCTGCCCAAAACATCGGCGCTGCCCGATTGGCTCGACACCGAACGGTTGCCATGCTTGGCGACATTGACGCCGGCGCCGGCGACCACGAATGCGGCTGTCGTCGAGATATTGAACGTGCCCTTTTGATCACCGCCGGTGCCGCAGGTATCGAGCACTGTCTTGCCGCCGACGTTGACCCGGTGCGCCTTTTCGCGCATGACCCGTGCCGCTCCGGTGATCTCGTCGACGGTTTCGCCTTTCATCCGAAGCGCGGTCAGGAAGGACGCCACCTGCAGCGGCGTCGCCTCGCCGGTCATGATCTGGTTCATGACATCGACGGTCTGCGCTTCCGTCAGGTTGACCCGGTTGACTAACTTATCGATGGCTTCGCGTATGTTCATGGTCTATCGTCGCCCGGCTCACTTGGACGCGGCGAACGCTTTCGCATAGTTTTCTTTGCCCTTGAGCGCGCTCACGACTTTATCGGCTTCCTCGCGTGCGCCGTACTTGCCGACGCTGACCCGATACCAGGGCTTGCCGCGATATTGCACCTCGCTAACATAGGCGTTGTAGCCTTTATTTTTCAGTCGATCAACCAACTGTTTGGCCGACCGCTCGTCGGGAAATGCGTCCACTTGGGCGCGCCAAACTTTACTTTCGGCAGCATCAGTGGACTCGGTCGACTCGGTCTTAATGATCTCAGCCGGCGGCTGGGGTTTGGCCGCTTTGTTTTCCGTCAGTTTGGCCACCTGCGGATCGGGTTTGACGGCGGCTCTAGTTTCTTTCTCCTCAGCGCGGACGGTTTTTTCGGCTGGTTTTACTTCCTTGGCCGGTGGTTCATTCAGCGCCTGGGCGCTGCGCGACTTCGCCAGGGTATCGTAGAAAGTGATTTCATCGTTCTTCACGGCCGCGCCGCCTGCCACGCCGGCGGGCTTGACCGGCATTCTCACCAGGGGCTCATCCTTTTTCAGGATCTTCCGCTCCTCGATCACCTTGCCGACCATCATGCCGATCAGAAAGATCACCACCGAAGCCAAAGTAAACGTGCCGCCGAGAATAATCATCTGGCCGCGACTCAGATAATATCGGCTGTCCTTGCCTCTACGATTCTCCGCCATGTCGATTAACCTCTCGCCCTGTCCCGCCCGGTCAAGCTTCGGTTTCCGCTCTCGCCGCCATTTTCATCGGTGCATCGACACCGAGGATCGCCAACCCTTTGCGAATCGTCTTTTGAATGTTCGCTAACAGTAACAAACGCGCCCGGCTCAAGTCGACATCGTCGGACACCACCCGGTTGCGGTTGTAGTAACGATGAAACTCGCCGGCGAATTCCAGTAAATAGAATACCATGCGGTGCGGTTCGAGCTCTCGCACCGACTCCTCCAAGACATCGTTGTATTGAATTATCTGGCGGATCAACTCCAACTCTTCGGCCAGTTCCAAGCGCTCCACCGGCACCGACTCGAGTGCGCCAAGGGCAACGCCGCTTTTTGCCGCTTGCTCGAAAATACTCGCCACCCGCGCATGGGCGTACTGGACGTAGAACACCGGATTGTCGCTTGACTGCTTTTTCGCCAGCTCCAGATCGAAATCGAGATGGCTGTCCGACTTGCGCATGAGAAAGAAAAACCGCGCCGCGTCGCGCCCTACCTCTTGGAGCACGTCTTCAAGAGCGACGAATTCGCCGGTGCGCTTGCCCATCCGCACCGGCTCGCCGCCGCGGGTAAGCTGGACCATCTGGACGAGCACCACTTGCAATGCGTTGGCGTCGTAACCCAGCCCCTGCATCGCCGCCTTCAAGCGCGGCACGTAGCCATGATGATCGGCGCCCCAAACATTGATCAGTTTGTCGAACTTGCGCTCGAACTTGTTGCGGTGATAGGCGATGTCGGCGGCGAAGTAAGTGAGTTCGCCGTCGCTCTTGATCACCGTGCGGTCTTTATCGTCGCCGAATTGCGTCGACCGGTACCACTCGGCGCCGTCTTGGCTATAGAGCAATCCGCGCGCGCGCAGGGCGGCCATCGATTGAGCGACCTCGCTGCGCGCGCGCATCGCCGTCTCACTGAAATAGGAATCGAAGCGAATGCCAAAGTCGCCCAACTGGCCGCGAATGATGTTGAGCAGCGCCGCGCCGCCGTACTCGCGAAAGAACTTGACCGCCTCGTCCTTGGTCTGGCGCAGAAATTTGTCGCCGTCCCTGGCTACGACTTCAGCCGCGATGTCTTTAACGTAATCGCCAGGGTAGCCGGCTTCGGGAAACTCCGCCGGCTGCCCCAACGCTTCCTGATAACGAGCGTAAAGTGACAAGCCGAGATTCTCCATCTGGTTGCCGGCATCGTTGACGTAATACTCGCGCTCGACGCTGAAGCCGGTGGCTTCGTGCAAGCGCGCCAAAACATCGCCGATCACCGCCACCCGGCCATGGCCGACATGCAGCGGCCCGGTCGGATTGACGCTGGCAAACTCCACCTGCACCTTGCGGCCTTGGCCGATATCGATCTTGTCCTGCTTGCCGGCGGCGATCTCGCGCAACTGGGCAAAGTAAAACTTCGGCGCGAACGCGAAATTCAAAAACCCCGGTCCGGCGATCTCTTGGCGAGCGAGAATGCCGTCGGCATCGTCGATGTTTTTGAGAATCGCGTCGGCGATCGCCCGGGGGTTTTTTTTGGCGCTCTTGGCCCATAGCATAGCCACGTTCGACGACAGGTCGCCGAACTCGCGCTGCTTGGGCGGCTCCAGATGGAGCGGCGGCAACTCGCCATTATTCAGCGCTTCTGCCTTTGCGGTCCTCTCGACAGCTTGGCTCAAGAGCGCCCTCAGATGACTTCGCATGACGTTTGTTAAATATTCTGCGCCACACCGGCCGGCAAATGTGCCACCGGTCCAGAGGATTCAACTAAAAATATTCGGGATGAACGACTAATGATGAATTTAATGTAACTGAATGAAATGGCCCGTGCAAACCGGATTGCTCGTCGTCAAAGCTACGGCTGTGGACCCATTTGGCAATGTTCCTCTCTATGTTCAGGATAACGGCAAGGCACCACTGTCATTTCGAGCGTAGCGAGAAATCCATTCAAGTTACTTCGCAAACCCAACCAGCACCCGAATGCCGATCATCGCCTTTGTTTCCGTTTAGTCAAAAACCTATGGCATCGCTCGGTTCGGGTTTCAACCAATCGAAAGGGTTGACGACTAGCGCAACGACAGAAACTTCGCCGGCACACTTTCGACTAAAAAGAGCGGTCCGGACTCGTAGAAACGAACCCCCTCGGCGTGGGCCGCCTGGGCGTCGATGATGATAATCGCCGGCGCCAGATCATGGCGCCGCGCCACCGACTCGGCTTCCTCCGCGGTGACGCTCAGATGCACATACTGGCGATCGCGCGGTTCGAGACCACGGCGCAGCATCGACTGGGCGAGATCCCGCGCCGCCCCGAAATAAAGCTGCGCCGGTGGTTCCGCTGCCGTGCCGCCGAGGTCCACCGGAAAAGAATGGCCGTAGGTGGCGCGCACTCTGTCGCCGCGGATCTCGAAGCGCTTTTTCTCCGCGCCGGCGATCAGCGCGCGGATCTGCCCCTCGGTCACATCGTAAAAGCGCTGTTGCACCAGATCGACGACATCACGCCACGACGCGAAGCCTTCGCTGTCGATGGCCAACGGATAGTCCTTGGGCTTGTGCCTTAGGAGAAACGTCAGAAAGCGCGACAATCGTTCCGGTGCCAGCGCCATGGGAGCCTTCGCTATTTTTTCGCCCCGGTGATGATATCGTAGACGTTGCAGGCGATGCCGGTGGCTTCATAGCCGTCCTGGCCGGTGGCCTGAGCGATGGAGAACATCTGATAAGCCAGGGCGACGAACGGCATCGGCACTTCCATCTCGCGCGCCATGTCGAGGCCGAAACCGACATCCTTCGGCATCCACGATTTGCGCGGCTTGTACTTCTTGCTGACGATGATCTCCATGATCCGGTCGATGGCGACCGAATCCTGCTGGGAATTTTTCAGGATCGTGCGAAATGTATCTTCACTGAGGCCGCCCTTTTTCAGCCAAGCGCAGGTCTCAGCCAGGGTCAGGTGCACCACTGCGGCGAACATCGCCATGGCGTTTTTTACTAGCTTAGCATTGCCCAGCTCGCCGACGAAAATGATTTTGTTGCCCATCGCCTTGAAGATATCCTGGTGCTGATCGAACACCGCTTTCGAGCCCGACAGCCAAAGCGACAAGGTGCCGGCCGCCGCCGCCTCTTCGACGCCGCCCGCCGAACCGTCGAGAATCGTCCAGCCCTTTTTACTGAGTTCAGCGTCAACCCCGACGATGGTCTTTTTGTCGATGCTGCTGAAATCGATCCAGGTCTTGGCGCCGCCGGCGGCTTCGTGCAACCCGCCTTTGCCCAAACCTACCGCCTGCACCGCTTGATTGTACGGCAACATCGAGCACACCACGTCGCATGACTCCGCCACCG